>SDBT01015986.1_pt1 | contig 11904 bp, 9 predicted proteins | sample 2277101 | NCBI WGS metagenome assembly SDBT01 (sample SAMN10404973, study PRJNA504765) | marine sediment metagenome | isolation source: marine sediment core GS10_PC15, 103 cmbsf | place: Arctic Ocean: Southern Knipovich Ridge | collected 2010
CTGCCGTCGCCACCATTAACGCGCTCGGCAAGGGCTGGACCGCTACCGTCGAGACCGGCGGTAACAGCAACATGGGCGCGTTTCCCACCGACTACCTGCTCGAAGCGGGCGGGTTGAATTGTCTCAGCCAGGACGTGTGGGTGTCGGTCCCGAGCAAGCAAATCAATAGGATGTGGACCAACCTCAAGCGGGGCCAGTTCAGAGTCTTGTGGGGCGGCATCCCGGTCATCTACAAATACACCGCCGGATTTCTGCCCGACGACATCAAGCTGCTGGCCCTCGAAGCTATCAAATTGCAATGGGGTGCCAAGGATCAGGACGGCGGCCTCAAGCGTGAAAAGCTAGGCGACTACGAGTACGAGCGCTTCGCTGTGCAGCAGTCCATTTCCTCCAGTCCGGCCTTCATGGCGCGGATCGCGCCGTACCGAAACGATATTTACTGATGTCCCTCGAAGCACTCTTCGACCAAACCGTAGACATCGAGCGGGAGTCGGTGTCGAGAAACACCAAGGGCGAGTCCTCGGCTACGTGGGCCAAGGTTGTCTCGCAGTTGCCGTGCGCGATCCAGGCGTTGCAGAGTGTCGAGCTGGTTGAGCACCTCAAGGCCGGTCGCGAAACGACAGCACGCCTCTACTGCAAGACTGACATCGCCGCTGGCGGCGGGATTGTCGGAGCTGCGACCACGGAACAGACAATCCCGCTATTGATCGAGGGCACGCAAGCCGATCACAATCCACGGCATCGTATTACGCATGTCAAGAACGGCGCCACAACCCGGTATTCCATCGAAGGGCAATACGACGCGCTTAGCAAGGGTGTATTCAGCGTTCTCGAAATAGCCCGGCGGCAAGACGCCTACTGGAACGATTAGATGGCTGCCTTCACGCTCAAATGGAATGACGCTCGTGCCATGAAACGCATGACCCGGCTCGCAGAGAGGGGCGTCGAGCACTCGGCCAGGTTCGTCCGCGACGAGGCCAAACAGCTTATCAGCATTCCCGGCCCGCCGCGAAGTAAGGCCGGTCCTATCGGCGGCAACTCGGGCGAGCCGCCGCGAGTTGACGAGGGCGATCTGATCGCCAGCGTGGTCGCAACGAGTGCTGAGACCATCAACGGTGAAATCTTGGCTTGGGCCGGGACGCCTATCGACTACGGCCGTTTCCTCGAATACGGCTGGGTACATAACGTCTTCGGTCGGGCCATTATCCTGCAAGGCCCGCGCCCTTGGATGCGTCCCGCCTACGCCCAACTGCTCGCCAACTGGCCCAAGTTTTTCAAGTAATCCAACACGCTTATGTCATTGATCTTCGGCGACATCCAGGGGGCGTTGTACAAGCAGTACGCCGATACCGCAGCGCTCAACACGCTCACCAGCACCACCACAAGCATGTTCCGCGAGATGTCCGACAAGGGCGAAGACGCACCTTACATCGTCGCGAGCATCGTGACGATGGTGCCGGACTACACGCTCGGCGAGCTTACGCGGCCTCGCGAAGAGGTACGGGTGCAGTTCACGGTGGTAGACGACTCCAAGTCGTCGGCTACGCTCGACAGCATTCTCGATCAACTCGAAGCAGCCTACGGAGTAAACGCCACGGCGTTGTCGTTTGAAGATTCAACCTACACACATCTAGCCTCATTCCGCATCGCGGGGCCGACGCGCCAGCGCGTTAGCGGAGTGTGGCAGGGAATCGTTATCTACAGAATTGTTCTGAAAAAGGCGGCGTAACCGCCGTTTCAAGTTAGTGCCATTTCAACCAAGGGGGGAAGAGGATGGCGAATGAATTTATCGGTAAGGGCGGTCTCGTTACGCTCGGTGCTTATGGAACCGGCGTGGACATCAACGTCACCAAATGGACGATCACGCACACGTCAGAGAAGCACGACGTAACGGCCATGTCCACCGCCGCCGCTCCTTACTACAAGACGTTTCTGGGCGGCATCAATTCCTGGTCCGGGACCGTAGAAGGGTTCACCAGTAGCGGCGTCGTCCCCGACGAGACTGCGCTCGACAACACGCCTGCCGGCGCTCCGGCCAGCGTGACGTTCAGCGACGGCAACCATGACTTCGTGGGTAAAATCCACCTGTCTGAAATCACTTACGAGAACGACGCCAACAGCGTGACCACTTTCACGGCCAACTTTATCGGCGAAGGTGCCCTGAGTATCGCCTAGTCCACTCGAACAGGACAACCCCCTATGGCTAAGACTGTCGTGGTCATGTTGCATCGTGACCGTTATCCGCCCGCCATGCAAGCAGCCTTTGCAACCAGCGCCTGCAAGTGCGCAGGCGCTGAGTTTCGGACTATCAACAAGCCGTACAGTGTCGCCAATGCGCGCAATAAGGCCGTGCGAACAATGTACGACATGGGCTACGACAGCCTCTTGTTTGTAGATGAGGATGTGTCGATTCAGTCTGATTGTGTGCTGCTGCTGCAAGAACTCGGCGCCCCGATTGCAGCAGGACAAGTCCCAACCATTCGCGAGATGATGAACCTCGAAATCCCGTATATCCCGATCATCACGGGTGACAAGGAAGATACCGGGGAGTTCTCGAATTTTGAGTTCAAGTGGCTGGGCGAGTCGCGGGAGATTGTTCGTGCGGGCACAGCTTGCATGTTGATCCAGCGAGAGGTGTTCGACGAACTGGGGTTCCCTTGGTTCAGGTGGCCTGCCGATCTGTTCGAGGGCGACAACCGGGGCGAAGACCTTGATTTTTGTGACCGCGCCCGCAAGCTCGGATTCAAGATCATGGTTCATGCCGATGTCCGTTGCGGCCACAACGTGGCGCAGGATGCCGGCAGCCGCCTTGTCGAACCCGAGCAGGTTCCGCATGACGTGACGTGGAATGGGCCGATTTCGAGAGATGAGCGTTACGCTTATCCGGCATGGGCATCTCACATCCCGGTGTTGCGCACGCTGGCGGAAGAGTACCAGATAGATTCGGTCGTCGAGTTCGGTCTTGGCAAGTATAGCACGGCGGTCTTTCTTGATCGCGAACACTTCCCCGACTTGCAGAGGCTCATTTCGTTTGAGCACAATACCGAATGGAAAGACCTCATACTCGCGTCATTGGACGATGACCGCCTAGAGATCGCGTTCAGCGACTTAGGCGCTATGGCATCTAGGGCGCAAATGGTGGCCGTCCCCGACCTAGTGTTCATTGATTGCGACGGGGAAGCTGACGGCGACGTGGCTAAGCCCTGCAATGAAGTGGATGGGTACGACTTCCACACCTACAAGGCTCGGCAGGCCATCTTTGATCGCTACGCCGACAGCGACGCGATTGTCGTGATCCACGATGTCAACGAGAAAGAGATGGCTGGAATTGTCAACAGCAGCCGCTACAGGTACTCCAATACCTACAGATCGCCTGGTGGAGAAGAGACGCCTGACACCAGCGTATTCAGCAACAAGCACGACGTGACCGGCATCCAATGGCGGTACGTGCGAAACGACCGCAAGTGGGGCGTCTTATGAGGTTGCTGTTTACGGGATGTGGCCGCTCCGGTACCGGGTACGTGGCCAAGCTGATCACCGAAGCCGGCCTGGTCTGTGGGCATGAGTGGGCCTTCAATCCCTTCAGGGCCGGCTACTGGGGCAGTTTCGAGGCTGAGTCCTCGTGCCTTGCCTTGCGGGCTGTCGAAGATGGAATGATAAACTACGACTGCTTGGTCGTTCATCTCATCCGAAACCCTCTCGCCGTGATTCGGTCTGTTATAGGCGTGGGGCTGCTTGATCAGAACCCGCCACGATACAAGGCAAAGTACACAGCCTGGCTGTGCGCCAACACGCCGCAGTGCTTTGCGCCACACCTCTCCCCCGTAACGAGAGCGGCCCTGTATTGGCTATTCGTCAATCAGAGAGCCGAGAATTGCATCGACTACAGGCTGCGCGTCGAAGACATCAACGAGTTGGACTTGCGGGAAATCTCCGAGATCATCGGTAAGCCTCTCGATGCGACAGCTCTTGATCGCGTCAGCAAGAACACCAACGGCGGCCAACGCGACGACTCTATCACCTGGGAAGACGTGCTGGCGTCGCTCAACCCCACTCAGCGAAGGCACTTTGAATCAATGGCCGAGCGTTACGGATACGCTCACCACCTCGCAACTGCCTAGAAAGGCCCCCCGAATGGCCAAAGGAAAGAAGTCCAGGTCAGTAGATCAAATCGCCGGCAAGGGCGGCACCATGACCGTCAAGGGCAAGGAGTATTTCTTCGCTGCGGTTCGGCTCGAAACCCTTATGGGCGAGGCCAGCAGCGTAGTCCGCTCGATGGGTATCGACGCCATTGCCCGCAACGTGTCCCTCGGCACCAACCCCACCGAGCGTCGCCAGGCTGTGGCTAGTGCGGCCATGATGTCCATCCCCATCACCAGTGCGCTTGAGTTTCTCAATACCTGGGAAGGCTCCTTGTGGCTGATCCAGAAGTCGCTCAAAGAAAAGCACCCCGAGGTGCTGCCTCGCGACATTATCGCGTGGGGTTACGAGGCCGTCCTCGACGCCGTAGCGTTCATTGACGGACTTAGCGGCACGCTCGAAGAGGAGGGGGACGACGATAAAGAGGCCGACCTGCAAGGCGGCGCCGCAAACCCTACCAAAAAGACCGATGGGGAGAGCGAATCGTCGTCATAGCGTACTTCTGGCGCATGACGCTATTCGAGGTTCTACGCCTCACGCCTCACCAATTTTACTACCTCGAAGACCACATCGGCTTCATCCAAGACCTGCTCGCTCCTAAGAAAACCAGCAACGCACCTTCCTCCCCGAGAACCATGTAAGTGCCCGAAGAGACAGTCGGCGAACTCAATGTCAAGATCAGGGTTGATCTGCCCAGGTACGCCAAGCAGCTCGCCAAGGCCAAAGCTATGGCCGAAGCTGCCGGGCGTTCGATTGCCAAGCGGCTGCGGGTTTCCGCCGGGGGCGGTGCGGGGACGGCTGGCGTTCGCGGCAGAGCTGGTTCGCGCAGCAGGCTGAGCGAGGCGGAGCGGATTGACGAGAGGATCGTCCGGTCCCAACGCAAACGAGTCAAGACCCAACTACGGGATCTTACGGCTGCACTAGAGCGGGGCGTTCGGGTCCGCCAAAAAGCCGCGAAGGGTGCCGAGGCTATTCGTCGCAAGGAGTTTGCGGCGATCAAGAAACAGGTTGCCACAGAAAGGGCACTGGACAGAGAGAATCGCACCATTGGCAAGGCTAGGCGTAGGCTTCGCAGAGGCCGCGAGGGTCGTGACCAGGCTCGTATCAAAGAGGCTGAGCGATTCGCAAAGGCCGAAGCCAAAGAGATCGCCAAGGTAGAGGCGGCGGCAGAGAAGAAGACCGAGAAAATCAGCAAGGCCCGCCGCAAGCTCCGCAAGCAGCGCGAACGACGCGAAGTCGGGAGAGAGCGAATCTTCAGGCGTCAGCGGGAATTCGCCGCAGCCTTCGAGGATCAGGCCAAGGGCATATCGTCTGCCCAGCGCCGCGTCCGCAAGTTCGCCCGTAGCGGGGCATCGGCTGATCAGGTCGCACAGGCTCAGGCTGCTGCCGACGCCATCGACAAGGCTATCGCCCGCAAGGTGTCCATCAAGGACCGCGCCAGGGTTGCCAAGGAACTCATCTTCAAGGTCAAGTTGCTTACCCGCAGATTTGTTCGTGGGATGAAGTTTGCCTTACGCACTGCTCGCCTGATCGGCAGAGCCATTCGCCGGGCGCTGACTTTCACCGTTCGCGTGACTATCGGGATAGCCAAGAAAGCCGTGGGCCTATTCACGCGCACGTTCAAGGCGCTGCTGGCACCGCTCAGGAAGATCGGCAGATTCTTCGGCGGCTCGCTGGTCGTCAAGATTCTGTTCATCCTTGGCATTCGCCGGGCACTGCGGGCCATGAACGACATGCGTAAGCAGGTCATCGCGCTGGCTTCCGACTCTCAGGAGATTGCCAACCTCTTCGGCGTGTCGATGGGCAAGATGACCGCCGACGCCGAGAAGTTCGCCCAGGCGTTGAACAAAAATCTCGGAGTCAGCATTCAGGAAACGCGCAAAGCGCTTGGCGAGTTCAATGTGCTGCTGCGTTCGCTGGGTATCGACGATAAGCCTGCGCTCGCGATGAGCAAGGCGATGACCCAGTTAGCGCTGGACCTGTCATCGTTTTTCAATATCCCTATCGAAGACGCCTTCCTCAAGCTGCGTGCCGGTATCGTTGGCGAAGTGGAGCCGCTGCGTAAGCTGGGCATCGTCCTGCTGCAAAGCCGGGTGAAGGCTGAGGCGCTGGCCAGAGGCATGGTCGTCACCGGCCAAAAGCTGAACGAAGCGCAGAAGATCACCGCCCGCTTCAACCTGATCATGCGCGACTCCGCTGCGGCCCAGGGCGACTTGGCCCGCACCTCGCACCTCTACGCCAATGCCTTGCGGCAAATGCAGGGCCGGATCAAGGATGCAGGTGCAGCCTTCGGGCGTTTCCTGCTGCCGATGTTCACCGACATGGTGAAGAAGATTCGCGACCTGATCCCGCCGGCCGATGAGGTGGGCACGTCGATGATCCGCATGGGCCTGCGTATTCGCTTCGCGTTCCGGGACACCATACTCACCGCCAAGCAACTCAGCGCCGGCATTGCCGATACGATGGCCGGGCTGGCCATTGCCACCCTTGAGAACTTCGACGGCATCGGCACGGCCATCGCCATCTCGCTACAGAACGCCTTTGCGACTGCTCTTGACTTGGCCGAGTCGTTCGGCCGGAGCTTCATCAGCGTCGTCACCGGCGACAAGAGCGGGTTCGATGCGATCAACGACCTATTCGGCGTTCAGTTTCGCGGCTCGTTCGAGAAGGCCATCAATTTCCTGCGGGACAAGCAGGACGCTTTCCGCAAGTTCAGCACCAAGATAGACAAGCAACGCGGGGCCTTGCAAAAGAAGCTGGCCGTCGATGTGGCCAATGCTGAGGCCGAGCGCCTAGACCTGGCTACTCAGACACTCGTCAAGTTCGCACAACAAACCAAAGAGCTAGAAAAGCAAGAGAAGGCCACCAAGGGCCTGGTGTTCAGCGGGGCTAATTTTGTTCGCAACTTCAGCGGGCTTCGCGGCTTGAACTTCGGTTCGGTGGGCCGCAGCGGCTCAGTAGCTCGCGGCGGTGCCGGTCCCGGCGTTGCCGGAGGGGGCGCTGGGGCGGCCGGCGGATTGAATCTCGGTGCGGTTGGCGTGAAGCCGCCAGGCAGCACTATCGGTTCGGGGGACAAGTTTGAGGACGTGCTCGGCAGACTGTTCGACAGGATAGAAAAGGCGCAGGGCACACTCAGGGAAAAAGTCAGAGCGTCAGCGGGCAGCCTGGACACACGGATCGGTGCGGTTGGGGCAGACAAGAAATTGGACTTCAAGCCACTTCGGCTAGGTCTTGGTGATGTTGGGACCAAGATCAAGGATGGGTTTGTTGCCGGCGTCAAGATAGTCAACGACGAACTGCCGGGCATTATAATAAACGCCTTCAGGGCCGCAGCGAATGCGAGTACCGGCATAAGTCCCTCGGGCATCCCCGGATTCATCGGCGAAAGAATCAAGGGCGTGTTTGAGGGCAAGCTCACTATTACAGATGTGCTCACGCTCTGGCTATTTGGGCCTGCGGCCCTAAAAGGTAGCCTCAAACTAGCCGGCAAGGCGCTCACGGGGCTCACGGGGCTCGCCGCCGGGGCCGGCGCGAAGGGAATTGGTGCCGGAGCATCGTTGCTGCGAGGTGGCTCGAAAGTAGCAGCAGTTGCAGGGGCGTCGGCTGCGGCAATAAACGCCACCAGCAAAGCGGCCACAATCGCCAAAGCTGGCAAGACTGCCCGTGCTGCACAAGAAGCCGAGTCGCTGCTCGGCAAGAAGGTATCCGACAAGCTGGGCAAGAAAGTCGGCGGAAAACTTGCCACGAAAGTCGGCGGCAAGGCGCTGGGGAAACTCATACCGGGCGTGGGCATTGCTCTTTCTGCCATCGACACGGTAGTTGATACCAGAAAGGCTCAGCGGGGCCAGTTTGACGACACCTTCGCCGGAATGCTACGGACTTTTTTCACCGGCAAGACGCAAGCTACCGACGATGCAGCGCTGAATGCGAGATTCAGTGCCCCGAACCCCGCGTTCCAAGAGCTGCTTGAAAAGAGCAAGGTGAAAAAGGCCCGCAAAAAACTCCCCAGGCTCGCCAAAGGCGGCATAGTCAAAGAACCAACCATCGCGCTGATCGGCGAAGCAGGCCCCGAAGCGGTGGTGCCGCTGGAGCGGTCGGGTGTCGCCTTCCGCCCCAAAAAGGATTTCTCGCTTGGTTTGCCAGCCGGACTGAGCATCCCGGATTTTGACGGCGGCACCTCGTCTCGCGATGAGGGTGTCCGCAACGAGATCGTCGAGTCGCTGGCGAAGCAGGAAGCGAACCGGCGGGGCAAGCACAACATAGTTGATCGCAATACTGTTCTGCGGGAAAGATTCTCGGAGGCAAACCCGCAGTCGGTGTCGTTCGGGGAAAGCGTAGACGCCACTCGTTCGGCGATTGCCGAGAAAGCACTGAAGAAAACCGAGGCCAAGCGCACCCCGGACCTGATCGTCTCGCGCGGTACGGCAGTCGAAGAACGATTCTTCGACGAGAACCCCCAGCCTATAGCGTTCGGCGAAAGCGCAGAGGCCATCCGTTCGGTCATAGCCGACAAGGCCCAAAAGAAGGCTGACGCAAAACGCACTGCGGATCTCATAGTCAGCCGCAAGGTGGTATCCGAGGAGCGATTCTCAGAGGCAAATCCACAGCCGGTTGCGTTCGGCGAAAGCGCAGAGGCTACCCGTTCGGCTATTGCCGATAAGGCCCAGATGAAAGCTGGTGCGAAACGCACGCCGGACCTGATAGTCAGCCGCAAGACGGTATCTGAGGAGCGCTTCTCTGAGGCAAATCCGCAGCCGATAACATTCAGGAAAGAGCAGGAAGCCGCAAGCAAGACAGAGACCGAGGAACGGTTCTTCGATTCTCGGTCGTCCATAGCGTTTGGCCAAAACAGGGAAGTTAATCGCAAGACGCCATCTGAGAAGCGGCTCTCTGAGGAAAATCCGCAACCAGAAGCGTTCAAGAAAGAGGAAGAAGCTGCACGCAAGACGGAAGTAGAAAAGCGATTCTTTGAGCCGCAGTCCGTCGCGTCCAAGCAAGCCGGCGAAGTCACGCGCAAGACGGCTGCCGAACAGCGACTCGCCGATGCAAATCCCTTGCTGACGCTGGACGAGGAAAGGAAGAAGTCGCGCGAAGAGGAAAGAATCCGGGCGGATCAGCAAGCCAAAAAGTTCGAGCAACGGGTGGCCTCTATCGGGCTAGACCGAATCCCCGCCTTGGCTCACGGCGGCATAGTCAAAGAACCCACCATCGCCCTGATTGGCGAAGCTGGACCGGAAGCGGTGGTGCCGTTGGAACGAGCGGGCACTGGCTTCCGCGCCAAGAAGATTGCCGAACACCTGAACCTGCCGCGATTCGCGGACGGAGCACTGCCGTCGCAGCGAGATCAGAGACCGGAAGACGGGTTCAAGGTTTCTTTTGGCCGCAAGGGCGTTGTTGGAAAGCCGGGCAGCCGCTTGGCGCCGGACGCCGAGCCGGGGCAGCCTGCTACAGAGACACAGTTTGTTCGCAAGCATAAGCGTCGCAGGCTGAGCCGCAGCCAGCGGCTCGCGGGCGACGCCTTTCGCCGCAAGGACGCTGGGCTCGCCGGACGGCTACAAGCATCCGCGAACATACACGATCAACTGAAGAGTCCGAGGCAGCGAAAACTCGAACGAATCTTCGGTATCAAGCGCGATCGCGACGGCACCATCGGGAAGCTGCTCGATGAGCAAGGCGGTGAGGCCGGTCCGCGCATCGGCCAAAACCTAGCCTCCTCCGGCCCGCAGAGAAATCTCGGCGGACAGGGGCCGGGCGTGCCGTCGCAAAAGAACACGGGCGGCCTGTCGGCCAAAGACATAAAGGCCATCCTGGCGGTACTGCAAGAGTCGCGAAGTATCCAGCAAGACATCGAATTCAACACCAAGGGTGGCGTGAGGGTAGGGTAGGCAATGGGCATTGGGGCTTGCGTAACTCCGACCATCACCGAGTTGTTCGTCACCGGCAATCTCGAATTCGATCAGGTCAAAGAATCTCGCGTCAAGGAATGGGTAGTCACCTGCGACAGCGGCGAAAGCATTTTCCCCGCCAACCTGATTGTCGATAACTCTGATGGATGTGGCATCGGCGGCTGGTGCATCGGCGACGAATGGACCGGCGAAGAAGGCTCGCTATCTGGCCCGCATCCCGATTCGCCGCTACTGGTCCAACAAGTGCGGGCGCGGCAACTGACTCGCACGGCAATTCGGATCACCGCGCTATACAGCACCGACATGGACTTCTGGGTAGTAAGCCGCAAGGTCCAGGTGGTCACTCAGTCGGCCCCGCTGCTTGTAGACTTAAACGCCCGAGATAACCCGCTTTGTGCAGGCTCCCCAGATCCGCCGCCGCCATTTCCATACCCGCTGCTAGACTTCAATGGCGACGTGATGTGCAAAGATTACTGCGGCGTCGTGGCAGACTTTCCCCAAGCCTCAAAGGAGCATCTAGCCAGAATAGACTTTGATCGCGGGCGGGACATTCCTGTTGCCAAATACAGTGCGTCGTTCAGCGGCCATTTCGCCATGACCCGTGCCGACGTGGACGAGATTGGCAGACTGACTAATTCGCTGAACGCCAGCAACTTCATATTCGGCAATGACGATCAAGAATGGCGATTCTCTAACATGGTCGGCAACGAAGTGAGGTTCATCAAAGGCTCGCCAACTTCGATCTGGCAACTGGAGATGAATTTCGAGCACGACCAGCATCACCACTTAATTTTAACCAACGTCGGCGCCGAGGGTGGGATTACGCAATTCGGCGGGACGCTCGACGGCAAACTTGTGTGCAAAGCCGCCCGAGGGTTTGAGGTCTTCGACTGGAGCCTGCTGAGCAACCTCCTCATACCGTAGGGCAACCGAGGCACCCGCATTGGCCAATCACTCTCTCAGGCGAATTCAGACCGGCGAAGACCTCAAACCGTGGATGTGGAACCAGCTCATCGACGAGCTGGAGCGGCGGCCGTTGCCCCCTAATGCCCAACGGCAATTGCGCAGCGAATCGTCGTTGCAGTTTGTGGCCGAAGTCGTGCTGCTGGGGCCGAATGGCGAGGGCCAGTGGTTCGACGAACGATACTGGGTGCGTGCAGTTCGGCTCGTCACAGACGAGGATGACGTAGCCGGAGCCCTGAACGGCGAATTCAAGGACTATGACGCACAAGAGCCGGGACAGATGGGCGCTGTCGCGCCATACGCCGTTGCAGTCAACATTCAAGAGGTTGCAGAACATACGCACACCGTTACTGTAGGGACGATTGTCGTTTGCACATCGCTGACCGACACCAGCGGCAACCACTTCTACATCTTCGCTCCCGGTGCCGGGGGCGGTGGAACCATCGAAGTCGCCATCGACAGCATCGTCATCTGCCCCGGCAACGGCCAAGATGAGATTAACGGTTGCGGCGAAACTGGCGGGCTCGATCACTTCGCAACCTTCCCGGTTCGTGCTGATGGCAGCCTGGACACCAAGGGCGGCTATACCCCTGTCCTGCCTAACTGGGGGCACACCGTCTTCGAGTACGCGAACGTCGCATGGAACGTCTTTGACAATAGCCAGGGCACGTTCACCGCCTTCTCCGGCCTGCGCGGCTGGACCCTGATATTCAACGAAGGCGAAGTGTTGGTCTCGCCGCCGACTGAGGTTTGCGGGGAGGCACCGAAGGGCGGCACGGGGGCGTGCTGCATTTCCAACGAATGCAATCCGGATATGACGCAGGAAGACTGCGTAGGGCAAGGTGGCGAGTACCAGGGCGATGATTCACCTTGCGATCCCGACCCGTGCATTCCA
>SDBT01015987.1_pt1 | contig 11903 bp, 7 predicted proteins | sample 2277101 | NCBI WGS metagenome assembly SDBT01 (sample SAMN10404973, study PRJNA504765) | marine sediment metagenome | isolation source: marine sediment core GS10_PC15, 103 cmbsf | place: Arctic Ocean: Southern Knipovich Ridge | collected 2010
CGGCGATGCTGTCTTTGCCGTCGCCGCTGACCGTCGTCTTGACGCTCACTCCCTTGCCGTCGATCTTGAAGGTGCGGGCGTAATCGCAGTTGCCCTCGAGCGTGTCGTCGTACATCTGATCCTTGGCCTTCTTCTTGTCGGGGGCCGCGGGATCCTTCACGATCTTCATGGCCACGAGCGCGCCGCGGACCTTCACCGTGGCGCCGTTGGCCGTGATGTCGAAAGCGACCTCGGGCCTGGTGATGCGCGCGGAGGTGAAGACCTTGCCGCCGGCGGTGACGCCACTGACGGAGTGATTGGGCCAGGTGCGCCAGGCGTCGAGCAGGTCGAACGACTTGTCGTATGACATGCCGACGCGCAAGCCGAGGATCACCGAGCCGGTCTTGGGTGTCCAGAATGCTGAGAGCTGGCCGCCGCTCAAACCCATCGGACCCGCGAACTGCGCCTTCTTGTCGTCGGGGCTCTGGGCGCCGATCGGCCCGGTGTGGAGGATGGTGGCGAAGCCCGGCTGCCGGGTGACGACGAAGGCTTTCTCGAAGGCACGGACGAAGTTCTCGCCACGCAGGAACGGCGACTTGAGCAGCGGCGAGTTGGCCTTCTCCAGCTTCTGCCGGTGCGCCCAGGCGCCCTTGCGGTAGAATTCGTAGGCCGGGTTGAGGCTGATCGGGAAGTTATAGGTCATCCAGAGCCTGAGCGTCCAGCGGGCGGTGGTGTTCTGGACCGTGAGTTCGCTGTTGGTGTAGTAGTGGCCCTTGGCGTCCCGAAGGTTCTCCTTGAGCTGTTCGCTGAATGCGTGGGCACGGACTGCGGGCGCGGCCTTGAGTTGGTCTGGCGTGGGCATCTTGACGAACTGGACAGCCTCATCGGTGATCATGGCGGCGGCGGTATCGCGGGCGCCGTCCCAAGCCCACTGGTCCTGGTTGGCCGGACTGCCCAGGCGGGAATTGAAGTGGCTCGGGCCGGTGAACGTGCCGTCGGGTTCGGGCAGGATGAGATAGCCGCGGAGGCGGTAGACGCGCTTGAGCGCGTCCTTGGCGAAAGGCCAGTCGGTCATCAGCGCGATCCACGCGGCATACAGGTTGGCCGTGCCGCCGAAGCCGGTGTCGAGTCCACCCCGTTCCACCCAGTAGCCGGCCGAATGGATGTGGCGGGGGTCGGTGAAAACCGGGCGCACGTACGCTTCGACCTTCTTGGTGAAAGCCGGGTCCCTGAGCGCTCGGCTGATGTAGACCAGGCCCAGCGGCGCCTTGAGGTCGTCCTCGCACGACTCGCCGCGAATCCCCCAGCCGATCATCCGTTTCCCGATCATCCGCAGGCCGGTCTCGTACGCGCTCCGGACCTTCGGCGGCAGCACGTCCCTGAAACCCGGGTACGGCGCGGCCCAGAACACGGGGTTGTAGCCATGCCAGTCGGGCCGGATCGGCGGCGGGGCTTTGCCGTCATTGAGTTCCGCGAACTCGTGGAACATGAGCATTTGCACCGCCGCTCCGACAAAGGCGCGCAGCTTGAGCGCCCGGTTGTCGCGAAACGGATTGCCGGGGTGATGCCACTGCACGAACGACATCAAAGCTTCGGGCCAGACCGGCGGGACATACACCCCATCGGCGCGCTCGATGTTAGGCAGGACAAAGCAGGCGGGCGGGGCGTTGACCGCGGGAGTGCCCCGCTTGGTACCCACGAGCGGCTGGCTCATCAGCGTGAAGATGTGGGTGCGGTAGAGGTACTCCGGGTCCTGGTCGCAGGGCTTGACCTCGACATTGGCGGTCACGCCGTGCGTCACGTCCTTTTCCGTGACCGACGCCATGAACTTGTAAAGGACCTTCTGGTAGGCGTGGGTGCGCGGCAGCTTCGCCGGTCCCGCGCCCGGCGCGCCGGCGGCAGCGGCCCGCCAGCCAATGGCCAGGCACATGAGCGCGAGCAGGATCGAGAGCTTCTTCATCGGCTACCCCTTTGGGGTTGTTCCACGGTTCAAGTTGCCGCCGCCTGGCGCGATGGAAATTAGGGCCCACGCGAGCAACTCAGCTCATTCCAGCGACTCGTCGTAACTCCAGTCGCCGGCCAGGAGACCGGGAGCATAATTATTCATCTTCGCATACGCCGCATGGCCGTCGGCCAGAATTGTCGCGGTCAACGCCACGCGGCCGAACTTCCATCTGGTTGCTTGCATCGAAGTGTCCTCAGTAACGGTTACGCCTTGGCAATTGCCGTTGCTCGCTAGGCGGGCGTAACATTCTCAGCTTGCGGGCCCTTCGGCCCTTGAGTGACTTCAAAGGTGACTTTCTGACCTTCCTGCAAGGTCTTAAAACCATCACCCTGAATCGCGCTGTGATGGACAAAGACATCCTCATCACCCTCGCGCTCAATGAATCCGAAGCCCTTTTTCTCGTTGAACCACTTAACGGTGCCTGTGACTTGATCTGCCATGACTGTTGTCTCCCTGGATTTGTCAATTGCTGATCGGCGTTACAATTGCTGCATAACGTAGACTACACCACCCCCGCCCAATATCAAGCCGTCCACGCCGCACTTCCCTGGCCAAAACCGGCGTCTTTACACCGACCCGTGTTCACACCCGGATTGCGCCGCGGCGTGCGTTAGAAGTCGTGATTCACGCTTACACGGCGGCGGTAAATTGATTTCCGCGGGTGTCGGCGACTGCGGCATTGCCGCAGAACCGGGGTAGACGGCGGGATTCAAGAGATACGGATAATGGCTGGCCATAGGTCCACTCCGGTTGAGTGTTTAGCCCTATTTCTTCTTACTCGGCAGCAGGGCGGCGGCGCGTTTTGCTTCGCGGCGCACAAAGACATCCGGATGTCTGCGGTACTTACGGCAGAGCGATTGGCTATCGCGATGCTTCAGTTGCGCGAGCGCGTAGAGCTCGTCCGCCAGTGCATGGGTGTCGGTCTCTTTGCCGATGGCGGCGCGGATGGCCTTTGCCCCGGGCTTGTACCTCAGGCGCCCCAACGCCTCGGCCGCACTGCGGCGAACCGCCCAGTGTTCGTGGCCAAGCAAAGGCACGATCCGGGGCGCCAGCTTCCAATCAGGAAAGAAACCGGCGAACCAGGCCCCCGCGCTGGCCGTCTGCCAGTCCTTGGAGACGAGACCTTTCTCCGCGGTCGTGCGCATCACTGCAAAGCGGTCGTCGGCTGGAGCCGGCTGGCGGCGGACGACGATCATCGCGCCTTTCTTGGGTAAGGAAAACTTGGATATGACCACCCGGCCGTCGGCATACTCGAACGGCAGATCCGCCAATCGCTGAGTGGTGTCGCACCACTTGACGCTGTGCGGCCGGGCCGGCTCCTTCAAGGTGATCGTCAGCTTTGTCCGATCAACATGGAACATGTTGTAGAGGATGATCACGGTGCCGGCGTCGGTTGAAATCGGCGAGGCCATGACCAGCGGCTCTGACACGGTCAGTTCCCGTTCGATGCCGGCTTCAACCAGGGGCGCGTACAACAGCTCTCGCCGGCCGTCCCAGGGCCACCACTTGTACTCGCCACGGGCGCCGGCGCGGCGGGAATAGGAAAGGCCGCAACGATGGCCGATGAAAACCAGCTTCCCTTTGCCGATCTTTTTCTCAGCCCAGGCGGGGTGCTTGTCGCTGTAGGTCGCACGAATCTTCGCGCCCGGACAGGTAAACGTGCCGGGCCGGATGATCTCCCTCTTTCGTCCCAGCGGCGGGACCTCGTGCTTGCTGAACACGGTCTCGCCCTTGACCGGTATGATGTCCACGTTCCCACCCACGGTATAGGTGTTGTTGCGTTTCAGCCCGGCCATCCGATCCAGCAGATCGTATGAACCTTTGTATTCATCACAAACCGCCGCATCCGCACACGCCCACAACAGACCACCGGCCTTAACCCAGCTCTCGATTTGATCCTGCGCTGCCCGCGGGACCACCGAATCCAGCACATACAGCGCGTCATAATGCTTCAGCGCGCCGGCAGCAACCTGTTCCTCACTCACCAATTCAGGCTTGAAATAATGGTGGGACAAAGCGAGGAACGAAGCTCGTTTGTCATTGAACGGCCATTGCGGCCACCAGATATCCTGGGACGTTGCATAGAGCATCGCCACCCGGCTGGGACGCATCACCCCGGGACCGAGGATATCGTCCATCTGCGCTGCCTGATTGTTGATGTGTTGAACGTTGTAGCCCTTCCAACTGGCGGACCAATGTCCTTCGGTCACCGCGTAGTCCGGGCCGTAATTGTAGTAACTGATAAGCTTGCATTGGTTGGCCAGTTGGGTGTATGCCCGAAACAGGCTGGGTGCGACACAGTGCATCATCGGAAAAGACAACGGCGGCTTACCGAAATCAGCACCATAGCGGCGAGCACCACCATTGTACGGCGCCACCGAAAAGGCCACTGCCTGATGACTGTCCCAGTTCCAACTGCCACTGGTCATCCAGTCGCTGATGCCCGGCATCAAGCCGGGATACTGTGCCAGTTGAAACATATCCAGCGGCATCTTGCTGGGCATATACAGAGCGTGGCCGCTCAACGCAACATAGGATTGCACCTGCCGGTTGGGACCTCGGTTGCGGACCGCCTCGGCGGCGAGCGCGAACATCTTCGGCGTCAGGTAACTTTTGTACTTGCGGCTCCAGTAGTGCAGCCTGTTTTGTGCCGGAGTTTTGGGGGCTGCCAGAAACAGGTCGACCTCGTCCCAGGATGACTTGCCGAACAATTTTGGCTTCAGCCCTTTTGCGGCCAGCCACCGGCGAAAGGCCGGCGCCGCAGCCTTCGGGTTTGGCGGCTGTTCTCCCGGCTCATCAGCCAACTGGAAGATGCGCATTCCTGGAGCGGATCCACGCCCTTTGCCGGTGGCGAAGAAATCCTTGTAATAGGCGTCGAATTGCGCCCGCGCCACGCCATCGTCGTAGGGCAGGAAGCCGGGGGGGCCATATTGCCCGCTTTGACTGTGCCAACCGTAGAGGGTTTCATATTTGGCCGCATCCTCGCTGGTGACCACGCTGTTGAACCCCATCAGGCGAAAAGACTTGACCATATACTCCGCAGCGCCGCCAGTCGTGTAGCCCCAGGCGTTGCTGAAGAACAACGGCGGCCGGGTCAATGGAAACAATCGCCCGCTGGTCTGCATAAGCGTTTTGTGGTAATAGCGGCGTTCCTGTTCACGAAAGGTCCGGACGTCGGCGAAATCCGGGGTGATAATGATCTTCGTCCCGTCCGGCTCGCTCCAGGATATCTCCCGCACACAGGCTTCGGCGGTCGGGTCGACGCTAAACCGGGTCAACCCTTTCGCGCCGGCAGGAATCGCCAGGATCAGGGAACCGTTGGCGTCGCCCGGCAGCTTTCTCAGGTCTACCCAGGGGGTCCAGCCGATTTGTTTCGCCGGCTGGGGCGTCAACTTGAGGCCCCGCCGGGTCCAGGGCGCAACGTGAATTTTCATGACCGCCGTGATGTTCAGTTCGGCCCGGCCCGTTGGCAGCCGGTCCACCCGAAAGCGGATGAAACTGCCGCGCTGGGCCGCCGTTGCCGACCATGACAGGAGTAGGATGAGCCCAAAGGCCAACATGGCAAGCCGGCGAGCGGAATTGCCCACACGCATGCATTTCCAGCCCCTTTCAGTCTCTTCCATCGTCATGTACCTTCACGCCACATCGTTCAACTTCCCGTCCCCGGAGGTCCCGCCCAGCGGTCGGGACCTACAGTAGACGCCGCCGAGCCGATGCCACAGACGAGGACTTTTGGTCGCAACATGATTGTGACGACGGGCATTCCGACGACCCGACCTGCCCAATCATGCGCTAGGGTAACACGTTTCGCCAGTTTGCTGCATACACTACCCTACACCCTCCCCGCCCAATATCAAGCTCCCTATTGAAACACACTTGACTCAGCGCTTAAGCCGGATATACTTGCAGAAAAGTTGAAAAGGTGAACGAATGAACCGGCTGACTAATCACGGCGCTGAACTCGACGCAGAAGCAAAGCAGGGCAAGCAAGAATGAACCGGCTGGGAAAGATACTCACGCTGGGGCTGGAAAGGAAGCGGGCCTGGCAATTGCCGCTGTTGCCGCAACCAATGTTTCATCAATGAGGCGTGCCGGCGCGAGAAAACTTTTCCTTCAAAACTTCCCCGCTATCTTGTCGCGACCGTGACTTTCTTGGCGGCGGGATTTATGGTCACCGTATGGGTCTTGCCCCCTTCTTCGATCTTAAAAACCATCTCGGCGGCGCTACTCTTTACTATGCGGGCCTTGGGAGGCTCTGAGTCCTTGCCGTAGGTAAAAGTTGCCAGGAACGTTGCCTCCTTTGCATCGCCCACGCGTGCGAATGTGACCTCGGCGGGATATGCTTGGTAGCCAGCCACTGTCATGGCCTTGTATGCCTCCATGTCGCGGTCTGAAACGAGGTTCATCTTAAGGAAGTTGCTGAAATCGATGCGAAGGTTCCTGCCGCACCTGCCACCCCGGATCTTCGAAAACTTCCCGGCCGGCGGGATGTGTTTGGGCGGGGCATCGACTGCCTTCGCGTCGAACTTCATCTCCGCAGTTCCCTTCCCCCACTGGTAGCGGTCGATTGAGTGCCGCTCTTTGCTTTCGACCCTGTCGAACACGACGTAAGCGTTTCCGATCAGCGCGATACAGCGGAGCTGTTCTACGCCTTTGTAGAGAGGCGCTCTGGGATTCGTACAGACAACGCCAATCGGGGCGTCGGGAGAAGGATCGTAAGCGACGAGCTCGCCGTCTATGTCGGTGCCCTCGTGGCTCCTGCCGTCGATCACGATCGTGTTATGCGCCGCCGTTTGATACATCCATCCGGCCCGCGGCGAGCCGTAGGTGATACGCGCCACGGTTGAGTCCACCTGCCGGCCGTTATGCTTGAAGAACGTGGTGAACTTGTCACGCTCGGTACGGTCGAAAAACCTGATGTAATTAAGGTGGATCTCTATCGAGTCGAGGGCCGTGCCCTTCCGCAGATAAATGTGGCCGGCGCCCGCGAGATGATCGGATTTCACCACCACCTCCTCGGGTTTCGGAAGATTCGGGAGGCCGAAGACGGCCATCGCCATTCCACGTCGGTCCTTGAGATATGCCAGGAACAAGGGATCCTTGTAAACGATGTAGGCCAGTTCGTACGAGCTCGAGCCAGGGCTGACGAGACCCGAGATAATGCTCCCGTTGTACACTCTCTTGAAGCGGGGTGTCAAAATGTTCCTGACGCCTTCGCACCAGGCATACTGGGCCAGATCATTCATCGCAAAGAATACGGCCCTGTGATAACCCCCGCCTTCGTGGGCGATGCCGTCCTCGGAGTATCCGTATTCCACCACTTCGTGCCATCCGAAATCACCGTATATGGCCTCTGCGGCAAGCGGCCAGAAGCCGGTCGCAAGTCCTACCGAGGCGTAGGCGCGGAAATGCTCGGCCTGCTGGTTGGAGTATTCCACGGAGTGTCGAACGGAGCCGATGGCCGTCTCCTTTAGGAAGTGTACGATCCTGGCGCGTTTGCCATCGTCGAGACACGGCGCGTCGCGCAGGAAACCGTATCCTTCGGCGAAATACGGCACGACATAACTGTGATGAAGGGAATTGGCCCCGAGCTTCCCCATCCCCGACGTGGAGCGCGTTCCCTTTATCGGCATCTTCGGATAGGCCTCTGCGTAATCGAGAAGCATTTCGGTGGCCTTTTCGGCATAGTCGATCTTGCCCGTAACAAGATAGGCCAGCGCCAGTGAACGGACGTCACGGGCGCGGCGGCTGTGATATCTCATTAGATAGGCCGCGGTCATCGTCGGGTCATTGTCCCAGACCTTGTTGCAGCCATAGCACTTGAGCTTGGTGACATCGGTAGGGTCTATCGGTCTGAGCCATTGTCGGCATTTCGCGCACCGGCATATCTGATCGTGAAGCGGGTAGGGCGAGGTGGGAACCGGCCACTTGTGCTTCATGGCCTTGTCCGCTCTGGAGCTAATATTGCCTTCCCAGCCACTTATCTGGGGAAGCACTTTCTTTCGTTCCGCAAGCACCCCCCGGAATCTTGCGGGCTCCCATTTCTTCCTGTCGAGGATCGGCACCGAGGCCCACATGTAGAAGGGCCTGTAGCCGCGCATCGGGACTACGTCGGAATCCTCGATTCCATCGATATAGACCTTCGGCAGTAACGGCTCGGAATAGAGCGGTTCAAGCTTCTCGGCTTCTTTCCTGGACATCGATATCTTGATCGGAAGGACCTTTTCTTCGCCTGCCTTGAGCTCGACGTCCGTGGGTCCTGTAACCTTGAAATGTTTGAGAGCCTTTCGGCTGTCGAGATCAATCTTGGCCTTCTGAGATCTGTCTGTACGATTCTTGACGCGCAGACTGTAGAGGTATGCTATCTCCGCCCCGTTTTCGACTATCCGGGTATCCATCAATTTGAAGTCGGCGGAGACGATGTGCCTTACCAAGCGCACGTTGCGGATACGCGCCTTTCGCCATTTGGGCTCGCCTATAAATCCCAGGACCCGGCGATAGAGCCGTATACCCATCATTTTAGGCCTCTCATCCGGGCCGGGCGGGCCCACATAGACTCCGTCATCATCGAGATGCAGATCGAATCTTCCGCTCGACCAGGCCCCTGCGGGCGCACGGAACTTCAGGTACCACCCGCTCTTCTGGTCCTTCTCCGGGTGATGATAGAGCGCAAGGTACAGGCCAACCTGTGACCCGATGGGCTTCAGGTCGAACCGGAACTCATCGTAGTCCTTCGGATCGATTCCCGCCTTTCCAAGATCGAACTTGAGGAACTGCCCTCGGCCGGTGGGCAGGCTCCATTCGAACTCATTTTCACCTGTCCGCTTGATATCGGCTTTCTGCCCGGGCATGTGCTCAAGAAGATCGATCGGCGTCACCCGATCCGCAGATTCGGCAACGCCCGCAAGTAGAAGTGCCGCGAGGATCAACACAGCCGCTGGAAATATTTCGCGTCTCATCCTTCCCTCTTTCCTCCCATCGATGCTTGAATTCAGTAGTGTGCGGGGAAAATATCTAAATTGGACGGTCTGAATCTCTCGCGGTAAATTGTGGGCGCTACCAACATAATCCTGGCACATTTTGGGTTGGGAATCCGGTAACACTTCTCGCCAGTTCGCTGCATACGGTAACCTGCACCACCCGCGCCCAATATCAAGCCTTGCCCGGTCGAATGACCGGGTCCCTATTGAAACAGCTTGATTCGGCGCCGGCAGCGGATATACTTGACGAGAGATAATAAAGGTGAACGAATGAACCGGCTGGGAAAGATACTGACGCTGGGTTTGGCTAAGAAGCGGGCCTGGCAATTGCTCGTGAAGCATAACCTAACAAGGAGGTCACAAATGAAGGCAATCACTGCATTGTTCCTCGCTCTGTGGACATGCACGTCTTGTGTATCAGTCTATGATCGCACATCCTTGCACAGTACCGCAGCAGCAGGAGATATCAAAGCGGCCAAGACATTGCTCGCCGGCGGGACCAGGGTCAACGCCAAGGGTGTGTGGGACAGGACGCCACTGCTTCATGCGGCACGCTGGGGCCGTGTCGAGATAGTCAGGCTACTGCTTGAGGCCGGGGCCGAGGTCAGTGCCAGGGACCACTGGGACCATACGCCGCTGATCGAGGCAGCAAGCTGGGGCCATCCCGAGATAGTCAAGCTACTGCTTGAGGCCGGGGCCGAGGTCAATGCCAAGAGCAAGAATGGTATGACGCCGCTGCAAAAGGCGGCGTGGAGAGGCAGCACTGAGGCGGCCAAGCTACTGCTTGAAGCCGGGGCAGATGTCAATGCAAAGGACAAATGGGGTATGACGCCGTTTGATTGGGCCGACACGGACGAAATCAAGCAACTCCTCGGCAAACGCGGCGCAAAAACCGGCCTGGAAATCAGTTGGCCCCTGCACTGGGCAGCGGAGCAAGGTAATACTAGGAGCGTCATCGCCTTAGTCAAAGCTGGGACTAACGTAAATGCCAGGACTGAGTCCAGTCCGTGGGATGGCCGGACACCTCTGCATTTTGCCGCCGGAAAGGGTCAGATGGAGGTGACCAGGATTCTGCTTGAGGCCGGGGCCAATGTCAATGCCAGGGACAAGCTTGGCGAGACGCCGCTGGATATGACCAAGGATAGAAGATTCCGAATTGGCCGGAAAAAACAAGCCAAATGCGCTCGACTCCTCCGCAAGCACGGCGCAAAAACCGGCGCTGAACTACGTGCAGAAGCAGAGCAGGGCAAGCAATGAAACGGCTGACAAAGATACTGACGTTGGGGTTGGAGAAGAAGCGGGCCTGGCAATTACCCATTATCGCCGCGCTTCTGGTGCTGTTTGGCCTGGGTGTCCGCTGGTGGTATAATTCGCGGGCAGCAAAAGGCATCCGCTTGCTGGATATGGTGGATATTAACGATATTGAGGGCGTGAGGTGGATACTGAGGTGGGATAGGGAGCAGGTAAGTGCGGAGGGTGAGATTTCAAGAATGATTAGGGGTAACGGGAAGCTATACAGTAGGAAGTACTACCCGTTGTTTCTGGCCCTGGAGAAAGACTATACCAGCATAGTCAAGGCGCTGATTGAGGCCGGGGCCGATGTCAATGCCAAAACCGGTGGCTCGACGCCACTGCATTGGGCAGCACGGCACGGCCATATCGAGGTCGTCAAAATATTGTTCGCAGCCGGGGCCGATGTCAATGCCAGGCAATGGCGCGGGGAAACGCCTCTATATCAGGCAATACAAGGGACAAACATTGAGATGACCAAGCTGCTGCTTAAGGCTGGGGCCGACGTCAATACCAAGGTTACAGCTAGTCTTTGGTGGGTGGCCGGTGGCGTGAGGGAAGAAGAAATAGAACTGAAGACATCCGGAGGATACACGGTCTTGCACTTGCCCGCAAATTCTGCCGAGGGCCTTATTCTGGTTGGGCTATTGATTGAAGCAGGGGGAAGTCTCAATATCAGGGAGAATGAAGGGAGAACGCCATTGGACTGGGCCATGCACTTTCAAAACAGAGGATGGGCCAAACTCCTCCGCAAACACGGCGCAAAAACCGCTGCTGAACTGGACGCAGAAGCAAAACAACCCAAAGGAAAGGAAGAATGAAGACGAAACGATTCACGCTAACGGAACTGGTGATTGTGGCTGGGGCACTAATTATAGCCATCTTGCTGGTCGCCGGTGTGGTCATGCCCTTTCGCTCTCATCGTGAGCATAGGCGGCGGGAAACGTGTAGGGTCAATTTTAAGGCGATCGGGCTGTCCCTGCTAATGTACGCCGCCGACAATGACGGCTATTTCCCGAGTCTTAATGGCCCAGGAAATAACTTCGAGCCGCTCAATACTGACGGGGTTCTGACTGACGGCAAGGTCTTTGTCTGTCCCTCGGCATCTGTCAGCTTGACCCTGGCCAGAAACTCCAACTATTGGTACGTGGGCTCGGGGCTGAAAGATGATGCTCCGGACGCGACCTCGACCCGGCTCGCCTATGACATATCGGGCAATCACCCGGGGAACCAGTGGATGAACTGCGTGTTTGTTGATAACTCCGTTGAGGGCGCCAAACCTGACGGCAGCAAGACCTGGAATAAATATCCATAGCCACGGCGCAAAGACCGGCGCAGAACTAGACGCAGAAGCAAAGCAGGGCAAGCAATGAATCGGCTGGGAAAGATACTGACGCTGGGACTGGAAAAGAAGCGGACTTGGCAATTACCGCGGAAGCATAATCCAACGAGGAGGTCAAAGATGAAGCCGCTCACTGTATTGCTAATCGCTCTGTGGATAGCCGGAGTTTCGAAGGGGCCTCAGAAACTGATATGAAGACCGCCCAACCGATTCACTGCTGCATCCCGATCGAATGGATCCAGCCGTGGGACCAGAACGATACCATCCGCAAGGTAAAAGACCTGGCCCTCGGCAACATGGTCATGAT
>SDBT01015989.1_pt1 | contig 11903 bp, 14 predicted proteins | sample 2277101 | NCBI WGS metagenome assembly SDBT01 (sample SAMN10404973, study PRJNA504765) | marine sediment metagenome | isolation source: marine sediment core GS10_PC15, 103 cmbsf | place: Arctic Ocean: Southern Knipovich Ridge | collected 2010
AGATGCTCACCGCGAGCCTCGGATTCGGTGGCGAAGTCCTCGACGAATCCCTCTTGTCGGTTGGACTCACCAAGAAAGTAGAGAGGGAGGGAAATGGCAAGGAAGGCAGAGCCAACAATGGCCACCTTCTGGCTCTTCTCGAGTCGTCTGGTCTCCAGATGCTGGTCGTCGATTCCGGGCCGAAGGTTGTGGGCGATTTCCTCACCGCCGCGATTACGTAGAGCCGAGACCACCATCAGCCCCAGCCAGACGACACCGGCGACGACGGCGAGGACGGCGATGATGTCGGCTGTCACCTAGGCCTCTTCGTCGGCGCTGACGGCGCCGATGCAGCTCGGACCCTGGGGGTAGTTGACGGTGAGTGAAGGGGCACGCGAGGTCAGGATGACACTGCCCGTCTTGATGATGAACCGGTCGTCCTGGACTTCTACGACAAAGCGGTCGAGATTTCGCGGCGCCGGACCGGCGAAGTACTCGCCGATCGAGTTGTACTTCGATCCGTGGCAGGGGCATTCGAAACCTTGCGAAGGCGCGCACCAGGGAACCCGACATCCGAGGTGGACGCAACGCTGAAACAGAGCCATCAGCCCGTCGGTCTCGACCTGCTTTTCTGCGTACTGATCGGAGAGAGTGGTTGGCGCCGGCACCACGTAAGCCTTGGCCTCCGGAACGAACAGCGGGAGAATCGAGCCGTTCGGTGCGAAAACCGCACTCTTCACCTCGGCCAGCGAGCCTGCATCGACGTCGGACCCGAAGCCGCCGCTCAGCTTTGGCCAGAAGAACGCAAGCGAGTTGATTCCCATTATTCCCAGGAAGGAGAAGAAGGTCACGTTCAGCGCCCGGTTGAAGAACTGACGGCGGGTGACGCCCGCCTCCTCCGGCGAGACCTCCACCACCCTTTGGGTCTCGACTACCTGGATCGCCACCGGCTCCGGTTCCGGCTCTGCGATATCGACCTCGATCTCATCAACTGGCTCTTCCACCACCGGAGCCGTTGGCGGCTCGACCCGCACCCCGGCCATCGACTTGTCGGCCTTGAGGGTCTCCGACGACACGCCGGCGGTGGGATCGATCAAGTCGGCCGACTCGTCCGATTGGGAACGTCGGAAAGCGATGGTGAAAGCCCCGACTGCGCCCAGAATGGCAAAAAGAGCAACACCGACCAGGACCAGGTTCCCGAAGCTCACTCGAAGTCCACCCAGTCCTTCAGGTCATCGAAGAAGATCCCGTCCCTCCACGGATAAGAGAAGTTGAAGCCTTTTCCCCTGAACAGGACGCCGATGATGGTGAGAGTCGCCGCCCCGGAGATGAAAATCGAATAGAGAAGGATGGCGAACTTGCGGTCGCTGGGTCGTGTCGATGGGTTGCGATCGACGAAGGGCACCATCATGAACCCGATGATGCCGACAATGGTGGGCACGGTCACTCCGGCGATCTGCGGGTCGAAATAGCTGAGAAGCTCCTGAAGCCCGAGGAAGTACCAGGGGGCCTTTGACGGGTTTGGTGTTGCGTTGAAGTTGGCCGGATCGAGCAGAGGCGAGTGGATCACCACCGCCATGATCACCAGAAGCGCGGTAATGGCCAGGAGGGCGCCGAATTCGACGAGCATCAGATGCGGCCAGGTGTTGACCTTGTCCTGGGGCTCCGCCTTCACGTCCTGAATCGCCCGGGCCTTGACAACAGTGAGAAGACGCTGAGTCCGGACACCGTCGGGGAGACCGGTGGGCGGGACCGACGGGCGTGGGCTCACCAGACCGGCTACCTTGCCATTACCCGCTCCGTCCTCTTCGACGGTTGGGGCATCCTCGGGTTGGTCTTCAACAGCTACTGCAGTCCCTTCCCCGACCTCCTCCGCCGCAGGGGGAGCGGTCCCGGCTTCCGGCGACGGGGGCGCCACCACTACCTCTTCGACCACCTCGTCCGTCGACGGCGGCGCCTCTTCCACCGGCTCGTCAACCTGCTCCACGGCGGGCTCCGCCTGGCTTGGCCCGTCCGAGGGGGTTGCCTCTTCGACGATCTCTGCCTGAGGAACTTCCAGCGCCGGGCCCTCCCCCTTCATCTCCGCCAACACCTGTTCGACCGGCACGCCAAGGGCCTTGGCCTTCGCCTCCGCAGATCTCCTCAAGAGACTCTCTGGGATATCAACCACGAGAACTCCTCATAGGGGACCCGAAATGCCGCCGTCTTTGCGAACTCGCCAGAAGTGGACGGCCATGAAAATGACGATGATGAACGGAAAGAGGAGCACGTGGAGCACGTAGAAGCGAAGCAGGCCCGCCGCGCTCACCTCCACGCCGGCAAGAAGAGCGAATTTGACCTGATCACCAACGACCGGAACGAATCCGGCCATGTTGGTCCCGACGGTGACGGCCCAGAGTGCCAGCTGATCCCACGGCAGGAGATAGCCGGAGAAGGAGAGCAGCAGTGTCAGGAACAGGAGGATCACCCCGATCACCCAGTTGAACTCACGGGGCGGCTTGTAGGCGCCGTGGTAGAAGACACGGCTCATGTGAAGGAACACCGAGAGGACCATGAGGTGCGCACCCCACCGGTGCATGTTCCGCACCAGCGACCCGAACGCAATGTCAGTGGATAGCGCCTGCACGTCTACGTACGCCAGCTCGGCGGTGGGCGTGTAATAGAACATCAGAAAGATGCCGGTGATCGTCAGGTGGATGAAAAGGAAGAAGCTGAGCCCACCGAGACACAGTGTGTAGGACAGCTTGACCGCGTGCCTCTTCACCTTCACCGGGTGGAGGTGATAGAGAACGTTGTTCATCACAACATATGAGCGGTTTCTGGGACTATCCGAGTAGCCCTGCTTGAAGGGCGAACCGGGTCGAAGGATCGCCCCGACCACCTGTGAGTTCCACAGCTTGTCGTTGGTCTCTTTGATCCGGTCCTTGAGTCCGGTCTTGCCGTTGCTGTTAGCCAATTAGCGCGCTCTCCCTGCTACCAACGCATACCGTACGAGTATCCGTTCTTGAAATCACGCTGACCGGTGTCGAAGTCCCACGGTCGGCGGTCGAGACCCAACCCGGCCGCCTGGTCGGCAAGCGAGCCTTCGAACTTGCCCAGGGAGATGACGTTGGTCGGACACCTATCGATGCACAACGCGCATCGAGTGCACTCGTCCTCATCGACGATGAAAAAACCGAAGTTCTGGTCGTCCTCAGCCGGATGGTCGACGTTGACTCCTTCGGTGATTGCATCCAGCGACAGGTAGTGAATGCACTTCCAGGGACAGATATCAACGCAGCCTTCGCAAAGGATGCATTCCACCTGGTCGATGTGGAGGAACTGCTTGGGACGCAGCTTGTCTTTGAAATAGTCACCTTCGACCAGGGCAAGCTGATAGTCGTCCCTGATCGGCGGGATCTCGTCGATGACTCCACGGGGCATCAAGCGTCTCCCTTGACCAGAGGACGGCCATACGGCGACTTCCGCTCGGGCGGTTGGGCGCCCGGTGGACGACCTGCCTTGATCTTCTGAATCTGAATCCCGAAAACGGCGCCGAACCCGAGCAGCGCGATGTGGTAGCCCATCGAGATCGAATCCTTGAGGACGGCGTAACTGATTTCGATGGTGTTGCCGAGGACGAGGGCGGGCGGGATGACAAGCGCGATTCTTTGCGACGACCAATCGAGCTCGGTCTGGGCGAAGGTGAGCCACTCTGAGGGGACTATCCCAAAAAAGAAGAGAAGAGCGAGCCAGGTGATCATCGCCGCCACGGTGGCGCGCGCCCAGGTCATCCTTTGATTGAGAACCCAAAGGAAGGTAGCTCCCACGAGAGCGAAGGTTGTCGCACCCAAGACGATCAGATAGCCGACCCCCAGCCAGACAGTGCCTCGCGGGAACCAGTTGAGGTAATCGACGGTCACCACAACATCGACGCCATCGATGAGCTCCGTCTCCGGGAGGCTCGACCAGTGAATCCAGACAACCCCGACCACCAGTCCGAGGACACCGAGAAGAAGCAATCCAGATCCGATTGCCTTGCGGCGTCTGTCGGTTAATTCTCCGAGCCGATACATAGTCAGGCGCACTCCGGACGCGGGTAACTGGCTGTTGGGGCGTTTCTACCACAAGCAGGGCCCTCTTAGATAACCCATCCGGTAGCACTAACCGGGGTGAATGTAGCGGCGGAGTGATTTGTGGAAGTAGTTATGCTGCCGCCCGTCTCACTTCTGACGAGGAAGACGCTTGGCTGACACCCGAACTTCGGACAATCGAACACTCCACGTTGTAGTGGAAGACGACAGTCGCGTCGCGGCAAATCATCTCGTGGCCGGTGCCGTCTTTCTCGTGCTCGGTGGGGGTCTCGAGTTGCTCTCCCTGATGTCCCTCCGTTTCGCCGACCTCTTTCCCATTACCTACGGGCGGCTCGAGCCCATGGCCAACCTCACCCTGATGATCGGGTTCGTCTCCATTTCGCTGATCGGTGGCATCTACTACGTCCTCCCCCGACTCACCGGGGCAAGGCTCAAGGGCAGCAGCCTCGCGATGTTCGAGTTGACAGGAATCGCGGTTCTGGTGCTCGTTGGTCTGCTTGCGATCGGATTCGGGTTCGGCACCGGTGGTCAGCCGTTCGGTCTTCCGTGGTGGATCAATCTGCCGATGGCCCTTCTCCTCGCCGTACCGGCGCTGGTCACCATTGGAACCATCTCGGACCGCACCGAGAACCGAAGCTACGTGACCCTCTGGTTTGTTCTCGGTGGTGTCATCTGGCTGCCCCTCCTCTACCTGGCCTTCTTCTCGGGCGACCTGCCATCTCTCTCATCAACCGCTGTCGCCTACACCGACGTGTTCTTCTCCGCAGGCTTCGTCACGATGTTTCTCCTCACAGTCGGGACGGGGCTCTTCTATTACACGATGGTCAGGGAGCTCGATGTCTCCCTAGCCAGTCGCCAACTCGCCCTCGTCGGGTTTTGGTCACTGGGATTCGCCGCGGTGTGGTGGGGAACCGCCCAACTCATGTTCGGGCCGGGGCCCTCGTATCTGTCCGGTGTGGGGGCTGCCCTCGGTCTCGCCTTCCCGATCGGGGCTCTGGCAAACGCAGCAAACGCATCGCTGACCCTCGAGGGCGCCTGGGACAAGGTCCGAGACATGCCTGCCCTGAGATCGGGAGTGCTCGGTCTCTACCTCGCGGTCGGGGTGGCAGTGATGGCGGCACTCGCCGGTTTCCGGTCGATCGCATCGGTGGCAGCGTTGACAGGCTTCTGGCAGGCCATCGAATACACCGCCATCTCGGGGGTTGGCACCCTGCTCATCGCCAGCGTGAGCTTCTCGGCTGTCCCCCGTCTGTTTGGCAGGGAGCTCTACACGAGGAGAGCGAAACCCTTCTTGACCCTGACACTCACCGGATCGGTCGGGGTTCTCGTCTTCATGGCCGCCTCCGGTCTCGCCTCGGGCTACTCATGGATCGGCGGCTCCAATTCGGGCGCCTATGTCGACGTCGGAGAAGGTTGGGGCGCCGGTCTCGGCGAGAGCGTCGAAACCATGATGTTGATCGTTGTCGGGTTCGCCATCGTCACCTTCCTCGGCCAGCTCGCCTACGCGGCCACCGTCATCGGAACCGTCACGCAGGGAAAGGCCTCCACACAAGAGGTTCTCGTCGCAAAGGACGCCGACGATGAGTGAGCTCCTGGCGGTAGCGGCCGCCGCACTCGGGCTGCCGGAAGACCTGGTGCGTCGTTCGGCCGAGGCTCGCGCCGCCGAGACCGGCTCCAGTGTCGATGAGATCCTGACCGCGTGGGGTGGAGGCGAGGCCGTAGCCGTCACACCCTCTCCCGCACCGGAACCACCAACCTCTGTCGAAGTGAGCGCCGAGCCACCGGCTCCACAGCCGGATGTCGCCCCCGAGATCGTGATTGAGACTCCGCCGGCTCAGACCGCGCCCCTCGCCGCCGCTCCCCCGGGCATTTACCGGCCACCTGTCCTTGTTGGGGCGCCGGACAAACCGGGATTGATCATCCTCGGTGCGATCGGGCTGTTTCTGGTCGTCCTCTTGTTGGGTCTTGTCGGCCCTTCCGTTGCCACAGACGAGCCGGGCGCCCGAACCAGCGAGATCCCGTACTCACAGGCAGCAGTCGATGGTCAGAAGGTCTATGCATCGATCGGATGTGCCGCCTGTCACACTCAGATGGTGCGCCCGGTTGTCGCGGATATCGGGCTTGGAGCCGTGACTTTGAATGACACCAACCAGGTGTTGGGAGATCGACGATTTGGGCCCGATCTCTCAGATGTGGGGACACGGATGACATCGAGTCAGTTGGAGTCGACGATCACTGGTGATACCACTGCGCACCCGCCGCACAACCTGGCCTCAAAGGATATGGCCGCCCTGGTGGCGTACCTGTTGGAATCGAGGAACTCGGGAGGACAGGGATGAGCGAAATCATCGCGGCTGCCGCCGCTGCCCTCGGAATACCCGAGGATCTGGTGCGACGCTCAGCCGAGGCGAGGGCTGCCGAGACCGGAGCGTCGGTCGATGACGTTCTGGCGGCGTGGGCCGGAGGGGACGTGGTAGCCGCAACAGCATCCGCATCCGAACCGGCGGAAGTGACCGCTCCCGAGGAAGAGGTTTCCCAGCCGGAGCCGGTTGCAACGGCCCCGGCTGCCGTCGCGTTGGAGACTCCGACGGCGACGCCCCAACCCCCAACCAGAGCCCCGGCGCCCACCGAAGTGACGCCGGGCGAGGCAGCGCACCTCCCGGAGGTGATAACCGTGCCAACCGCCGGCATCAGGGAGCGGACGAGCTTCGTCATTCCCAAATGGCTGACGGCTGTTTTTCTCTTCGTCCCCCTGTTCGCCCTGTTTGCACTCGGTGGCGCCTCCACCGGTGAGTGCGGCGAGGCCACGGAGTTGATGACGGACGTTGTAACCGGGGACATCGTCAACTGTGATGGGTCCGAGTTCACCGGCAAGTCTGTCGACGGGGGCGGAACCGACTACGTCGCTCTGGGTGGGAGCATCTATGCGGGGGGCGCAGTAACGGGTGTCAACTGCTCCGGGTGCCATGGTGCCAACGGTCAGGGTTCGGCCATCTTCCCCGCACTGACCGGGGTGCTCACCACATTCGGGGCCTGCGCCGATCACGTCGAGTGGGTGGGACTGGGGTCCTCGGGATCCCTGTCCGCAGGGGAGAGCACCTACGGCGACACCTCGAGGCCGATCGCCGGGGGTATGCCCTCATTCAGCAGCAATTTGACCGAGGAGCAGATCGCGGCGGTTTCCGCCTTCGAGCGTGTCCGCTTTGGCGGTGGCGACCCGGACGAGATTCTGATCGCCTGCGGTCTCGCCGAGTCCCCGGACGATGGGGAACAGGGCACCGGGGACGGCGGAGATGAATCCACAGAGGGTGACGAAGAGACCGAGGCCTCGGTTCGTCACCTCGGCTGACCCCACTCCAGACCCAAGAGCACCCTCTCCAGGGCCCGGCGATCCGCGATGACCCCCTCTGCAAGCACCTCGTCACCGGGACCGAGAACCACCGGAATTCTCATTCCATAGAGAGACAGGAGGGTGTCATCATCGTCGACATCGATCTCGTCGATGACCACGCCCACCTTCATGGCCGCCCACTCGACGAGCGGTCGGGCGTCGTCGCACAAGTGACATCCGGGACGGGTGAGGAACCGAATGGAAAAACTACTCAAGAAACCACTCTTAGTGGTCGATAGCGCGGTGCATGCAGGAAGGAGGGGACTCCGTTTCCCTCATACCTAGGGCACGTTCGTCCGAGGTGTGAACGGATAGCCTCCCAGCCCGCCCCACGGTGACGGAACCCTTCTTCATGTAGTCGAGGCCCCCAGTTGATGGGGGCCTCGACAAGTTTGGGGGTCTCCGGGCTACGGGTTCGACCGCTGCCGGCATACGATCCGCGGCATGTGAGACCGGCCACCGCCATCATCCTCCTGATCCTTCTCGTTCTCATCGCAGTGACAGGGCTCATTCAGCTTTGGGTTCTTTTCTCCCCGCCAGGGTGATTGACATGCCTTCAGCAAGGTTGAGGCTCTCGACCGCACGACCACCCCGCACCGCCAACGCGAGCAAACCCGAAGAGTCGACATGGAGCATCGGCTCACCGGCCTCGACGCCGGAGTATGACGTCACCCACTTGACCGAGTGCAGGCTCGACCCGATTTTCACGGTGACGACTTCACCAGGCCTGATACCGACAGCATCGAGGTCCTCAGGGGAGATATTCGTCTGCACGTTCCCATAACCGTCGATCCACCAAGCTTCTCCGGCGACTGTCGCATCGACGATTTCGGTGAGAGGAAGGAGCATTGGCGTCACCTCATCGTCGGCCAGGGTGGGTCCAAGATCCTCAAGTGCGGTGTCTCCCACAGCCAGAAGCGCCGCAGCCGGTGCGAATACGTCCCTCCCGTGGAATGTCCCTCCTGGTGAGGGGATCATCGCGTCCGGGCTCTCAATCGAAACGATCCGGGAGGCGCCCCCAACCATGGCAACACCTGGCGAGAGAAGTCCGTTGTCGGGACCCACGAAGAAACCCCAGGGTGTTTTGGCCGCGATCGCCTTGCGTTCGGAGCCGACACCGGGATCGACAACGGCAAGACAGACGCCTTCCGGCAGATACTGAATGGCTCGGGTCAGAGAGAGCGCACCCGCCCTGACGTTTCCTCTGGGGATCTCATGGGCGATATCGATGACCGACGACTCCGGGGCGAGCTTGGCGAGCACACCGTGAACCACCCCCACGAACTCATCCCGATAGCCAAAATCGGAGAGAAAACTGATCGGCAGCGACATTGACGGCGACGCTAGACGACGGATGCCGTCAAATCCCAACTCGTCTGCCGACCCTATATTGCAGGGATGACCGAGTTCTCATACGACGACCTGGCCCAGGCCATCGCCACCAGCAACGTGTCGATGCTCATCGGAGGCCTGGACACCGGAAAGACGACCGTCGCCCTCCGGGCCGTCCGTCTAGCCCTCGCTGCGGGGAGGACACCCGTCCTCGTCGACGCCGACGTTGGGAACTCGACCATCGGTCCACCAGCGTGCGTGGGGATGAAAGTATTCAACTCATTGGACGACTTCGAAAAGCTCGACGAGCCCGACGGACTCCACTTCGTCGGCACCGTGACGCCATCGCGGTTGGTCCTCCAGCACGTTGTCGCCACGGCTGTGATGGTCGAAAGGGCGAGGCAGGCCGGCGATGTCGTGATCATCGATACGACGGCCGTGGTGTCAGGTGTGTCCGGCGAGACTCTCAAATACCACAAGTCGGAGCTTTGCCGACCGGAAAAAATCATCGCTCTTCAGCACGGGGAGGAGATGGAGCCCGTTGTCGGCATGCTGCGACGGTTTCTCGGCGCAGAAGTGATCACCGCTCCTACCGACACGGCTCTCCATCCGATGACACCCGACGGACGAGCCCGCAAACGAGCGGACGGCTTCGCGGCGGCACTGCATCCGCCTCTGGACCGGTGGAAAGTGCGCCCGACCGTATTCGCTCCGACCGTCCCGGTTGGCCTCAATCTCGGGAGGCTGGAGGGGGTACTCGTTGGTGTTCAGGGCTCGGGAGGCGGTTGTCTGGGGCTTGGTGTCCTCGATCATGACGATGGCACACTGCGGGTGATGACCAATGTCGGTGAAGGAATGACCGGGCTCCGCCTCGGTTCCATGCGTCTCGACACCAGCACATACGCATCGACGATGGTCAGCCTTCGCGAGGTCATGTTCGGCGTGTAAGCGTCCCCGATTCCTCTCCCTATTCGCGGGACCCGCTCCTTCCCCCGCCACTCCAGCGCCTCTCCGCCCGGAACGGCTCGCGTTGCTGTGGTTGTGCTTGGACCGCAGCATGAGTCCCTTGATCTGTCGTACCGCATAGCCGTGATTGCACCTCTGTCAATGAATGGTGAGACCCAGCCCCGGTCTTCAAGAAACCAAGGTATCTCGCCGATAACCCCTTCATGCTGGGGAAACAGAAGTGGCTATCGATTGTGCTGCTTGCCGCAGTGGCAACCGTCACACTCGGTCTGTCGGCCGCCGCCGATCCGGCGACGGAGGCCGGCTTTCTCGCGAAGATCAATGCCTCCCGCGCCGCCAATGGCCTCGCCGCGCTGAGTGTCGACGGTGGTCTGCGAAGTCACGCTCGCAAACACACCCAGGACATGATCGACGCCGACAAGATCTACCACTCGACCGGCGATGAGCTCAAGGCGGCGGCAGGCGCCGGCTGGTCGAAGCTCGGTGAGAATGTCGGACGGGGAGGAACGGTGGACTCGCTTCACAAGGCATTCATGGCCTCCCCCGGACACAAGGCCAACATCCTCGGTGACTACAACTACGCAGGGATCGGCACGGCCAGCAGCGATGGTGTGCTCTATGTGACAGTCGTCTTCATGAAGAAGGGCGGCGGGCCGACCACCACCACCACCGCACCGGCCACCACGACCACCACGCCCACCCCGAAGTCGACCACCACGACAGCGCCCAAGGCCACAACCACCACCACACCCAAGGCCACAACCACCACCACACCCAAGGCCACAACCACCACCACGACGATTCCGCCCACCACCACGACAACACTGATAGTGGGTCCCGACAAGCCGGTGACTCCCGGTGAGTCCTGTCTGGCGGCAACCCGTTTCTGGTGGATGTGTCACGACTGAGCACCAGGGGCTTGGCCGGGTCCGCAGACGGCAAAACGCCCCAGTGACCTTCCGGAGCCTCCTCCGCACTTCCCCGAACGGACGCTTCTCCCGATTGCCTCTAGGGCGTTTGCGAGACCAAATCTACGACAAACCGGAGCCGGTTTCAATGATCTCGAATGTGATCTAGTCCAACGTCAAGCAACGTCACCAAACACTGTTGTCTCGAGTTGATGAGGGAAATCACCGGTTACCAACAGGATTCGGGGTTATCGACAGACCTTGTCCACATGGGTGTGTTGACAAGTTTCTAACCCGAATTTTCGCGATTGGGGAAGCCCGCCCTGATCATCGCTCGAAAGGCCACCTCCACCATCTCGTAGACCTCTCCCAGAGCTAGATCGAGTTCTTCGAGCGTCACCTGGCCGAAAGCGAGCCGACCACGCACGACAACGGCGCCCTCGGAGTCGACGGCAAAGAACGCTCGCCATGACCTCATGTTGCGGACCAGCGCCTGACGATGAACATCGCCGGGGGTGGGCGGTGCCGGCATGACGTAAGCCTCGAACTGAAGGCTGCGCTCGCCGACGTCAAACCAAACCGTTGTGGCGTCTCGCGTCTCCTGTCTCATCCGGATGGCCCACCGGCCCTCCAGCTCCTCGGCGTACTCGACGTTGGACTCGGAGTCTTCGAGCCAGAGTCTGATTCGCTCCTCGAGGATCTCTCTCATGCGATCGTCAGTTCGAGCCGTGGCTCCATGTGCCCCACCGGACTCCCGCCACCGAACATCACCGGTCTCCCCACCGGCGCGAGATAGCTCGATGCGGCGGCGGGCACCAGCCCCATCGCCTCCAGTGCAGCAACCGCTCCAACGTCGGCGGCTTCGTAGACACCGTCCCAGCTCTTCACCGCGACTCCGGTGCCCGAAGCCAAACCGATCCCGATACACGCAAGGGCGCCACCTTTGACAGCCGCGTTGAGAGCAGTGGCAATCGAAGCATCGGCCTCACCGTTGGCAGCCACCAAGGCCGGATACCGATGCATGACCGAGAACACCTCCGCCAGTCTTGGGTCGGTGGCGAGACGGGCGAACAGGAGTGACATGGCGCGGACGGTGGTCCGCATCACCGGAGCGCCGCAACCATCGACACCGACCGGTTCTACCGGGTAGTCGCCGATCTCCGACACAAAATAGATGATCCGTCGTTGGAGGGGATGATCAGGTTCGAGATAGCTCTCCAACGGCCATCCGCTGGCAACGCATGCTCGCAAGAA
>SDBT01015990.1_pt1 | contig 11903 bp, 12 predicted proteins | sample 2277101 | NCBI WGS metagenome assembly SDBT01 (sample SAMN10404973, study PRJNA504765) | marine sediment metagenome | isolation source: marine sediment core GS10_PC15, 103 cmbsf | place: Arctic Ocean: Southern Knipovich Ridge | collected 2010
AATCTCACTTCTTCAGCGGGGATTATAACCTTTCGAACATCGGCGTCAATCAAAAAAAAAAAAATTCTTGGCGAGGAGAGAGCTTTTTGGCTTTGTTTTCAGCGAGCTGTCCGGCTTTATTTTACTTCAATGACCGAATTAAGGTCGCCGAACGGATTTGATTCTGTTAACTCGTTGTAGGGGTCCTGCTGCCACTGGCCGTCAACCACCAATCGGTAGCGATATTTGCCGGTAGGCAGGTTCAGCTTGAGCTGCCAGACACCGCTATCGCCTACCTTTTGCATCGGTGTCTCTGCGGGCTGCCAATTGTTAAAGTCTCCGGCGATCTGCACGTCCTTGGCTCGCGGATACAGCGTTACAAATACCACAGCATCGTTCATCTGGCTGACACCGTAATAGTCAGAGAGCCTGGCGTTGGTATCAACCGGCTCTGGTGTTTCGTTTTCCGGGTCTTGCACAGCTTTTATTTGCGGTTTTGCCGCCTGGAGCAACTCATCGGCGGTGGCACTGATGGATTCGAGCTGACCGGCCAATGAGTCGACAATCTGCCGTCGCTGCAGTTTTGCCTCCGAGCTGACAATTTCCTCGACCAGAGCACGGAAATCTCTATGGCCTTTGCTGGTGGGGTCATATTCGTTGATGGGCTGGCCCAGACTGGCGGCCTCCTTTATCTTGGTATTGAAATTAACAATTGTCGTGAACATTTTATCTGCAAAGTGGTTTCTCAATTCGGCCAGAATTTCCCTGGCCATTTTAGTTCTTATGTCATACATACTGGCAAGCGCCTTGACGTTTACCTGCTGGTTGCAACGTTTTCGGAGAATATTGAGTGTTTCAAGCTGCTTGCTCAAGCCGTGCAGTGCAAAATAGCCTGTCTCGACAGGTACAATAACATCTGTGGCGGCCCTTAGTGCATTGAAAGTCAGCAGCCCAACGGCTGGTGGACAATCGATTATCACGTAGTCAAATTCGTTCTTCAATTGTGCCAAGATATCTTTCAAGCAGCAGTCTCGCTCGGCGATTCCGGACATCTGCTGCTCGAACGCAGCGAGGTCAATACTGGCCGGTGCCAGCTCCAATCTGTCGCTAATCTGCCAGAGTATTTCTGTGAGCTTTATCGGCTCGTTTCGACTTTTGCTTATCAGCACATCATAGATGCTTTGTTCAATCTGTTCCTCTGGCACGGCTAACCCGACTGCGCAATGCGACTGCGGGTCCATATCGACCAGCAGTGTCCTCTGGCCCGCTTCAGCAAGCGTACTTGCCAGATTTATCGATACCGTTGTCTTGCCACATCCGCCTTTTTGATTAACAACCGCTATGGTTCTCATAAGTGCTCTCCAGCCCCGAAAACGGCCATTTTGCTGCAAAAATTGCCTTTTCAATGCTAAAAATAACTAACTAAACACCCATTATGTTATTCGGCAAAAAAATGCGAAAAACTTTATCTTTTTATGGGACCAGCCGATAAAAAACTAATTAACAACACGAATAAAAGGTACTTTCCCCGTTTATCGGAGCGTAGAAAGCATTACAAAAGGTGGTTCCAAATAAGCGTTTTTGCACTGCTCGGTCGGCAGTTAGAATCAAATCCGGCGTTTGTCTATGCAAAGTTGGAGGTATCTTCAAGCAGCTTTCTCACGAAGTCGAGGAATTGTGCTGCGTATGCACCGTTAGTTAGCTTATGGTCCACTGAGAGTGTCATGCTCATTAACTTGCGGACTGTAAAATTATGCTCTGTTTTGCCACTTATTTCAAGATGTGAAGCTGTTCCGTCCTCCGGCACAGCGGTATCGGTTATTTTCCCGACGCCCAGGATGCTGCACTGGCCTGGCACCACAATCGGGATAAAGGACTCTATCCCCAAGGCACCAATATTACTGACGGTAATACAGCCGCCTTCCAAATCGGTAAGTTTCAGTTTATTATTGCGAGCCTTTTCAATCAGGTTTTTTCTGTCACGTGCAATTGCGGCGACATTCTTTTTGTGTACGCCCTTGATAACAGGTACAATCAGACCGTCCGTCACAGAGACCGCCAGTCCGATACCGATGTTATCTGCCAGTTGGATAGTGTCACCTGACAGCCGGCCTGTCATAATCGGAAACTTCTCCAGGCCAATTGCCACCGCCCGCATAATAAAATCGTTGTAGGATATTTTCACATCACCGGTCCTGTTCAATTTAGTCCGCAATTCAACCAGGTCGGTAACATCAGCTTTTACACTCAGATAGAAGCAGGGCATTTCGCGTTTTGACTGCAGCATTTTTTGTGCGGTTATTTTCTGCAGTCTGTTTAGCGGTATGGTTGCTCCGAGTTTAATTTTTGCGGCAGGTATCGGCGGCTGAGCTGTTTCGGCAGGCAGCGGCACCTGTGGTGTTTGGTTGGTCAGTTGGGGTGTTGATGCCGGCGGTGCCTCAACAGTGGTTAAGTCAGCTTTTAATGAATCGATAAAGCTCTGTGGGACTTTTTCGTTCTTATCAGCCAGAATCAGGACAGGTGCTCCTACCGGGACTGTCCGGTCGAGTTCAGCGAGGATGTGTTTTACAAAACCATCGGTGGGTGATTCGACCTCGAGGGTAGCCTTGTCAGTCTCGATTTCAAAGATTACGTCGCCTTTTTTGACCTTATCGCCAATCCTGACGAGCCAATTGACAATAGTACCTTCTTGCATTGTCTGGCCAAGCCGGGGCAGTCTTACTTCTCTTGCCATTACGGAATCCTCATTTATTTCGTATTGCGCATATCATACTGCGTGTTATTTATACAATAGCCTCAAGAGCTTCAACTATTTTTTTCGAAGCCGGGAGTTATTATGAGAGAGATTCGGGATAAAATTTTTGAATTTGGCTTGCAGGAGCGATTAGTTATACGATAATAGGGCTGGATTGAACAACCTTAAATTGGGAGGACATATCATGAAAAAGATTCTGCTTTCACTTTTTATTGTGTTTTTTCTATTGTTGAACTGCGGCAGGATATCTGCCCAAGGCGGTGGCAGAGGTAAAGGCAAGGGTTCCGGCGGACAGGACAGGCGGGCGGGAAGGATTCAGGAGAGGAGCAGGGTTCGGCGAACTGATGCCAATGAACCATCTGGGCAAGACAAGGGAAAACGAGCGCGCCAGCGTGAAGGACGGGAAGTAGGCGAGCGCGAGCGACGGGAAGTGCGAAGGAAAGCTCGCAAGCAACAGGAGATGCGAGGAGAAGAACGCCGGAAGGCCCGGGCTGGTCGGGATGTTGATGAGCCTGCGGGCGAATATGGAAAACGTAAGGGCAAAGGTAAGGTTGTAGAAGAGGCTGCCGGCAAAGGCAAAGGGCATCAACAGCAGATACAAGCGATTGAGACACAAATGGTCCGTGAAGAGGCAAAGCATCAGAGGCGTTTAGCCAGGCTGCAGCGAATACGAGAATTGGTCAGTGAAGAAGGTGACACAAAGACCACCGAACGAGTCAACAAACTTCTGGAAAAGGAAAACAAGCGTTACGAGCGCAAACTGCAGCGTATGGAGAAAAGAAGACAAAGTGTTCTTCAGCCTGGCGAAAAGGGTCTAAGCGAAGAGACTCAGAAAGCTATTAAAAAAGGCGTCGACAAGGGAAAAGGCAGGGCAAAAGAAGAAAAGAAGGGTAAAGAAGCCAAGTAGTAAAGCTGCATCGAGCTGGTAGAGATAGTAATCGAAGCATATCCAGTCGTGAAAGGGTGACAAAATGTTGCGAAAAGTACTGGTTATAGTTGCCGTAACGGTGATAAGTGTGTTTTACTTGAGCGGCTGTAAGAAAGGTTCAGGTGAGGCTGAGTCCGGTGAGGAATCGCTCAAGACGATGGCCGAATACGAGGCCGAGGCGAGAAAGGAAATCAACAAAGAGAACATAGCCGAGGAGCTTGAGCGAATCGAAAAAGCACTGGAACAGGAAGTCAGCCTGGAACAATAACCTCTGAAGAAATCCTAATATCTAAATTCTAAATCCTAAACAAATACAAATGACCAAAGCTCAAAATTCGAAACGCTACGGTAGATTTTCAGAAGGACCAGACCCCAAGGGTGCCAATTTTTCAGGGGTAAAATTTTGGGGCTAAACAGATTTTGTGCCGGCGTTTAGCCGCGAGAGAATCGCTTTGCCAGGCAGACTACAAACAGTGCCATCAGGCATCCGCCGGCTACCGCCTCGGCCATTGCCACCTGTCGACAGAGGCCCTGCGCTGCAGGGTACAAATCGCCGTAACCGAGTGTGGTAAATGTTATTGTGCTGAAATACAGACCCTGCAGAAACAAAAACGATTGTTCTGTATCTCCTTGTCGATGGACAAGTGAGCCTGGCTGCGAATAGAAAAACGCACAGAGAACGATAATCAGTGCACTTGCAACGAGGACCCTGACGGGCCTTTCGCCATAGCCGAAAAGGAGTCTGCCAAAAACAAGCTCCGGCAGCAATCGCACGCCCAAGATGAGGCGAGCCAGTTTTTTTGCCGGCGAGATAGTGTCATAACCCGGACCCCGCAACTTTTTACACAGACGTGCACATCGCTCGTTATAAAAACATTCGCCAGCCAGCTGATAGTAACCGGCTTCCTGTGCGGACTGCTTGACGAACCGCCAGAAGCTTTCATCATCACCGAGGCGGCGTCGGGCAAAAGATATCAAGTCATAAATCGGCACCGCCCTGCTCGAGGAATAAACACCGCCGAAATCTGTTTGGCCCAAGAATTTTACCTCTGAAAAATTGGCCCCCTTGGCGAAATGGGTATTGGCGAACCTTGCAGAAGAGTTAAAGACCGCATTTCCGAGTAGACAGTAGCCATTAAAAACCGCTGTTCTAAATTTTGCATCCTTTGCGAAAACGACATTTTTGAATGTTGCAACGCCGTTAAACGTGCAGCCATCAAAGCCGGCAGTGCCGCAGAATTTCGCGTTCCTAAAGCGTGCCTGAGCCTTGAATACCGAACTGTTGAAAATAATATCCGCTTTGAATTCTACCGCAACGCTGTCCGGCTCCGCCCACGGGCCGGCAAAGACCATGTTTTCGTCGAAGATACATTTGTCAAAAACTATCGACTGAGACAACGTCAAAGTTGTGCATCCTTGCTTCTTCTGAAGCGAAAGTTTTTCGGTCTGGAACCTTTCAACGGGGTCAAAGAGACGGTTTATGTCAAGTACACCGGTAATGGTGCATTGACTGATTTTGACGTCGTCTCCATCGGCAAGTGCCTGAAGAAGGTCGCTTGCGGATACGTTTTGTTTTTCTCTTTGAAACGCCATTGGCTGCCGTGAGAATCACTCAATATCTTGTTTTTGCAAAAGCTCTATAATCTCGGCCTTTGAGGGCAGTGCCTCGATTGAGCCGAACTTTGTGCAGGCCAATGCCCCAGCCGCTGAAGCGAATTTAACGGCTTCCCTTACATCATCCTTTACAGCACAATAGGCAGCGAGGGCGCCGGCAAAGGCATCGCCTCTGCAGGTCTGGTCGACAAGCTCGACCTCAAAAGCCGGGATGTGGTCGGCCCCGTTTCTGTCAACAACCATACAGCCGCGTTTGCCCATTGTTATGACGGCAGAATCCACACCGCGAGCGACGAGGTCAGAGCCGATGAGCTTGGCGGTGCGGATGTTGGCATCGGACTGGTCGGTGATATCGGCGGCCTCGTAAAGATTCGGAATCAGGATATTGGCGGTAAAATATTCGATGGGCAAATCAGTGTTTTCCCGGCCTGGCCTCTCTATCGGCCTTGCAGGGTTGAGAATGACCTTTGTGCCGTGCACCTTCGCACAGCGAAGTGCGGTTATGACAGCATCCTGCGGTAATTGGCCGTGAATCAAACAGACGTCTGCCTCAGAGATAACCTGCTCAGCGACGTCAATGTCCTGGGGTCCCAAGGCAATGTTGGCACCGGTAGATACACAGCCGGCATTTTCACCTTCGGAATCAACCAGCGTTAGAACGACGCCGGTATTTTTAGCCTCGGCGGTGTAGATGAAATCGGTATTGACGTTGAACTCAGTCAGGCTTGCCTTGACCATTTGTCCGAATGGGTCGCTGCCGACCTTACTAATCAGATGCACCTCGCAGCCACACAGGGCTGATTCGGTAGCCTGGTTCGGCCCTGGCCCGGTGACCGTGTATGCAAGAGCCGAGCCGATAACGCTCTGGCCGGGAGCGGGTATCTGTCCGCACCTTACCGCCATATCCACATAGGTGCCGCCAATTACAGTTACCTTAGGAATCCTTCCTGACATTTTTGTCCCCAAAATTCGTTCGGCTCTTCTAATATAACCAGCCGACTGTTAAATGCAAACCTTTTTTGTAACCGTTCAGGGTGGCAAAATGGTTTTTTTTGTCATTGCGAGGCCTTTAGGCCGAAGTAATCTCAAATTTTCGCAACAGAGAGATTGCCTCGCTTGCAATGACATAAAATGGCCAAAATTCAGCGTATTACCCCGTGAACGGTTACCATATCTATACACCCGCAGGAGAGTACCTCAATTCAAGGTCTAAACCGAATTTAATGGGGCGAAATGTTTGATAAGTGGTAAACTTTGCAAAAATTTTATAAAAAATATTACAAAAGGCTTGACATTATTTGATATTCTGTTAAAATAGCCCCGTGTTAAGTAAATATCTAAAAACAAATAGAGAAAGACATCTGGCCGGCGAAGCCCGAACCAGCCCTCACCGAGCAGCAGTAGGCACTGGCAAAAATACCCCCTGCCAGCACCAAAAGGGATTTTACAAATGCCCAGGCAACGTGCAGAATAATCAGGCAATAGAAGAAAGCGCCAAGCCTGAAATGGGGGCGGGCAATCAAACACAATCAGCCTGGGCAAAGGCAAAACAATTAAGGGGGATTATTTATGAAAAGATTTAACACAAACATTCCGCAAAGCAATTTTACGGTCCTGGACACCTATCGTGACAGAATCGACCTATTGCGCAGTAGAGTGAGTCTGCTAACCGGCAAAGACAGGCTCCTGATGACAATGTATCTGGAGAACGGTAATACCTTTCGACAGATGGCCTGTCTGGCGGGCGTCAACGAGGCAAGTATCGCTCGAAGAATATATAAAGTGACAAAACGGCTCATAGACGGCGAATATATAACCTGTCTTAAGAACCGTGACAAATTTACCGGCAGCGAAATGGCAGTTGCAAAAGATTACTTTCTGCTGGGCTTATCGCAGAGAAAAATCTCCATAAAACACAACTGCAGTATTTACCGGATTCACAAAATCCTAAAAAAAATTCAACAGCTTGTGAGAGTATCGGACAGTGAATAGAAGAAATCAAGTCAAAACTAATCGTTCTCGGTAATCTGTGCGGTAAAAAAACAAAGGGGAAAATCTCAATGGCGAGGTACAACGTCTCAAGAACCTTTACCTGGCAGGGACAAATCACTGACAAGGTCGCAGCGGTAATGAGGATGTTCGGCCTGACGGTCGAGCGGCTCACAGCTAAGGCTGTCAGCCACAACTGCATCGTTCAAATCAGCGCAGGCGATATAGTATATATCACAGGGCCTTCCGGCTCCGGTAAAAGCGTACTGCTAAAAGAATTGGAAAAGTCTGTATCGGACTCAGATAAAGTAAACCTCAGCGAAATAGAACTTCCGGGCGACAAAACCCTAATCGACTGCATTGAGGCCGACCTATTGGAGAGCCTGCGGCTGCTCAGCGCTGCGGGACTGAACGATTGTTTCTGTGTTCTCAATCAGCCGGCTAATTTAAGTGACGGCCAAAAATACCGATTTCGCCTGGCAATGACACTGGCGACGGGAAAGAAATACATCTTTGCCGACGAATTTTGCTCTGAATTAGACCGTATTACCGCAGCGGTGATTGCCTACAACATACACAAGTTTGCAAAACGAGCCGGCGTGACATTTATCCTGGCGTCAAGTCACGAAGATATACTGCTCGATCTGGCGCCTGACGTTGTTATTGTCAAAGAATTATCCGGCCAAACGGAAGTTATCTATAAGAAAAAGTAAGAACTCAGGAGTAAAGAAACGGCAAGCTGTTCTATCACTAAAAGATTGCAAATTGTCCGGGGCAGCCTCGAGGACTATAACAGGCTGGCACATTATCACTACCGTGACAGTCGTTTAGGTCCATTCGCGGCGATTTTTGCCATCAGGCCGGTCAGGGCTCTGGGCCCATGGTCAGGCACAAAGACCGTCGGCGTTATTGTTTACACAATGCCGAGTCCCGGCCTGGAGCTTCGAAACATCGCCACGGGCAATCTTTTTGTCGGCTATGACAAGGGCACGCGATTAGCTCTTATTAACAAAAACATCCGCTGTATCAGCAGGGTCATTATAGAGCCGAGGTTCCGCGGGCTTGGCCTGGCGAGGCAGTTGGTTCGCGAGACGATGCCTGCAATGGGCGTGCCTATCGTCGAGGCAATGGCAGTAATGGGAATGGTCAATCCGTTTTTTGAAAGAGCGAGGATGACGGCTTTCACGGCAAAGATGCCGACCCGATGTATGCAGCTTGTCGAAGCCTTTAGTATGGTGGGCATCGAAAAAGAAGAACTCATCGACACTAAAAAAGTCCGGCAAAGAGTTGAGCAATTGCAACGAAAAGAAGCCAAATTTATCGAGCTTCAAATACAAAGTTTTCTGCAATGCTACGGCAAAAGGCGCAATATGTCCCCTGGACTGGAACGAACAAGATTCGTACTGAGTAAGCTTACCGCTCGGCCGGTCTATTACATCTGGTTCAATCCGGAAATAGCGATTAGCGTGTAGTGCATAGCGGATAGGAAACGAAAATAAGGAAAAGGATATGACAAATTTAATTCAGTTGATAGCGTTGGACAAGCTGGTCGCTCATCCTGACAATCCCAATCGGATGAGCAGCGTCAATTTTTCAAAGCTGGTTCGCAATATTGGTCGGACCGGCCGATATGAGCCGTTGGTAGTCCGTCCGGCTCCGGAAAGCCGCGACTGTTTTCAGATAATCAACGGTTATCATCGTTGGCGGGCTCTGGCCAAACTCGGCTACAAAACCGCTGATGTAATCGTCTGGGATGTCGACGACGAGCAGACGGATATTCTGCTGACCACGCTCAACCGCCTTGGCGGCTCAGATGAACTGGCCAAAAAGCTGACGTTACTGAAGCGACTAAACAAAAAATTAGCCAGCGGCGAACTTGCTAAATTTCTGCCGCAGACAGCAAAGCAGATTGAGCGTCTCGCCAACCTGAAAGTACCCAGCAGTCCAGCAAAAATAAATCGGATTTCGTTTGCGAATCCTCTTGTTTTTTTCGTGAGCGATGCTCAGCAGCGGCAAATAGAGAAGTCAATATCGCTGGTCGAGGAGCCAAAGAGCAAAATGACGAGGGCTGCAAAAAATGCAGCAGCTTTGACCCACATAGCCCAATACTTTGTCAATAGTTCAAAATTTAATTCGAGGACTTGAGAGATTATGGCCAAACGAAAGTACCTGAGTCAGAGACAGTTAACAGTTTTAGACGATTTGTTCAATAGTGACCTTGATGAACAGGCAGTTCTGGACAAGCACAAGATTCGTCGGAGCACATACGACAGGTGGCTGGAGGATAAGCTTTTCGCGGAACGTTTTAAACAATACGTTAACGGGCTGAAGCGGCGAAGCGAGCTTTTAATGGGCAAGTACAGTTGTCTTGCGGCAGCGAAACTGGTTGAGCTGACTGCATCCGGTAAAGAGGAGACGGCCCGCAAGGCCTGCCTGGACATTATGTCTGTGCCGAAGGTTGTGGGTAAAAAGACTCAGGCATTGACTGAAGAACCCCAAACCGCTAATCCCAGCGTGCCGGGCCAGGCCGGGCAGCTCTCAGCTCAGACTGCCGGCAGGCTGTTAGCTGCTTTGGCGAAGGAGGGTCAGTAGGGCTTATTAAACTTTTAGGGTGAAAAGTTTAATAATAATTCACAAATGAAACCAAAGTATAATTAGGCGTAACTTCTTATAAATAAAGTGGATATGTGAAGCTGAGCGTATTATTAGCATAATTTCTGGCCAATATTACTTGACTTATTAAGGTTTTTCACTAAAAAGTTTAATAAGATTTTGGTAAGTAAACGAAAGTATAATAAGCATGAAGAACTCTGACATAACAGATAGCAGTTTCGGGCATCTCGTCCCGACAATAGACGTGCAAACGGCATTTGTGCCGGACAACCTGCCTCCGCAACTGGAATGGACCCCAGAACTGGTTACTGCCTTATCGGCCGCAGACCGTGCCATTGGCCAATTACACGGAGTTGGGCTTAATCTACCAAACCCTAATCTGCTGATAACTCCCTTTGTCCGAAGGGAAGCAGAAATGTCCAGCCGCATCGAGGGTACACAGGCACAAGTAACAGATATATACCTGTTCGAGATGGAAGACCGAACGGTGGAATCAAAAGTCCCAGATGTGAGGGAAGTTTCCAATTATGTGTGTGCCCTCGACTACGGGCTGAAGCGCAGCTTAGAACTACCTGTATGCCTAAGGATGATACGAGAGCTGCATGAGATTTTGCTCAAAGACGTTCGAGGCGAGCAAAGAGCGGCGGGAGAATTCAGAAGGGTGCAAAACTGGATTGGGCCAAAGGGATGTCTAATTGAGCAGGCAAGCTATGTTCCCCCCCCCCCTGAAAAAATGTTGGTAGCCCTTGATGCGTTCGAGAAGTTTATTAACTCTCCGCTTGGCGAAATACCGGTCTTAGTATGGCTGGCAATGGCTCATTATCAGTTCGAAGTTATACACCCCTTCCTCGATGGAAATGGAAGAATCGGGCGACTTCTGATAACTCTGCTGCTTTGCATCAAAGGCCTGCTCAATAAGCCCTTACTATACATCAGTGCTTATTTTGAAAGACATCGTGAAGAATACTACGAGCGTTTGCTGCAGGTCAGCCTGAAAGGACAATGGCCCGAATGGATATTGTTTTTTCTGCGTGGTGTCGCCGAGCAGTCAATAGATGTATTTGAAAGGTCCAGACAATTAATGGATTTGCAACAGGAGTATCACAAAATAGTTCATGTTACAAAAAGGTCAGCCTTGCAGATAAGGTTAGTTGACCTTCTTATTGAACGCCCTGTCATAACAACGGTGTTTGCCAAGAGACATTTAGATGTTTCATATCCAGCTGCCAAAAATAATATCGACAGACTTGTGAAGGTCGGCATTCTGAGGGAAGTTTCCGGCGCCAAACGACACAGGATTTTTATAGCTGAGAAGGTTTTAGAAATTATAAACAAACCTTTCGGATAAGATTATCAGTAAACTGTTAGCGGCTATGGCAGAAGTGGACCGGAACAATGTCAAATCACCCACCGAATAAGGATAAGACAACACCTAAAATGACTCGCAAACAGATGTGCGATAAAAACAAGCAAAAAAAGGGAGACAGCGACCTCTTTTTTTTAATCTGTTTGTTTGGTCTGTCTCCCTTGTGCGATAACGCTCTGTTATATATTTAACACTCACCTCGCGAAGTCAGAATCGTTCGCACGGTTTCTCTATTTAAAGTATAACCCATTTGTCGCTGGGGGCAAAAAAAACCAAAAGAATTTTTTTATATTTAATCTGTGTCGATTGGAAATCAAGGAGCTATAGCTATGGCAAAGATAACCTTGGCAAAGCCGGCAAGCGACAATGACATCGAAAAGGCAGCTCACATTTACTCATCGCTTCGATGGACCCGGCCGAGGACAAGACGGGACCTTAAAAATTACGTCAAAGTCTTTTTAGGCATCGATATTCCGGACAAGAGAATCTGCTCCGACCACAATAGCCCGATGGACTACCTGTGGCATAGTTTCTCAGCCGAATTCGCCGCTGAAACACAGGCAAATGCCGATGCAATAATCTGGGCCAACCGCAGCGGTGGCAAAACCGAATTAGCTGCAATCGCAACGTTGCTGGACTGTACTTTCAAGCCGAACTGC
>SDBT01015991.1_pt1 | contig 11903 bp, 6 predicted proteins | sample 2277101 | NCBI WGS metagenome assembly SDBT01 (sample SAMN10404973, study PRJNA504765) | marine sediment metagenome | isolation source: marine sediment core GS10_PC15, 103 cmbsf | place: Arctic Ocean: Southern Knipovich Ridge | collected 2010
AGGTAATCATGTTAACTGAAGATGAATCCTCAGTAAAGTCAAGGGAAGTATTAAAAGCAGAGAGTGACTACCAGATAGGCTTAAGTTACAGTGAAGAAATAGCGAAGTTTTCAGGTAATACCTATGCAGGGGTAATGGTAAAATGGTTGCAATAAAAATTAGTGGAGGAATACACAGCAGGGGCATTTGGAATAGATATGGGACTTTTGCATAAGGTAAGAGGATTTGGGTTAGGAATAGCAATGCAGAACATAGGAACAGGGATGAAGTTTATAGAAGTAGCAGACAGTCTGCCATTTACCATAAGAATAGGAGGGAGTTATGAAAGAAAGATAGGAGAGATAGTAAAGATGGCAGTAGGAGTAGATGGAGTAAAGGTACTGAAGGACGATATGAGATACAACTTGGGAGGGGAATGCTGGATAGCGGATATGTTAGGGATAAGAGCAGGGTATAAGATAAAGGATGAAGATAAGGTAAGTATAGGAGCAAGTATAAGGTATAAATGGGTGCAGTTGGATTATGGATATAAGATGATGGATGTATTCAGCAATACCCACCAGGTGGCAATCACATTACGTATGGGCTCTCCTGAGATAAGTAAACAAGCAAAAATTAAAGAGATGAAGAAGCATTATATGAAAGCTACCCAATATTACAAGAAAGAGATGTATAAAGAAGCGATAAGTGAGTGGGAGAAGGTATTAAAGATAGACCCTAATCATAAACAATCAAAAGAAGCCATAGAGAAAGCAAAGAAGAAGATGGAACAGACAGCAAAGAAATGATAGGAAGAAAAAGATGAAAACAAAATTACACATAGTTCTTATCATTACCTTAAGCTTAGTGTGGCTGCTACTGCCGCAGGCACTTGGATTGGTGTTTCAAAATATTGGTACTAAGATGAAATTTGTAGACGAAGAAGATTCACTCCCGATAAACATAAGATTAGGTGGTGCATATAAAGTAAAAGATAAATGGATTGTATCTCTTGATGTAAGCGCCCCTATTGATAATGAGATAAATGGTGGGATAGGGGTTGAAAACAACTATAAGCTCAGTGATAATATAAATGTTGCATGGAGGATTGGATATAATACAAAGACCACTGATGTTGGAGGACTAGGTGGGTGTAGTCTTGGTTTAGGTGGTAATTTTAAAAGATATAGGATAGACCATGCCTTTGTCCCTTTTGGCGATTTGGGAGATACACACAGAGTATCTATTGGCATCAGTTTTTAATATGAATCAGAGGGATAGGCTATCTTTTCGAAAATAATATTGAGTTTTAAATCAAAACTATAATGGTATATTTTATAGGAGGTTACTAAATGAAAAGTAGAATTTTAGTTTCTGTAATAATTGGTTTTCTGGCTATGGCGTTCAGTTCCACTTTTGCAGAAGATTCATATAATGTAAACCTAATCGGAAAACTTGCTGGTGGTGTTCCTAAAGATGTATTTGTTCAAGGAGACTATGCTTATGTCGCTGCTTTTGGTATTCTGTCGATACTGGATGTTTCGGACCCTCAAAACCCAATACAGGTTTCTTGGTATGATAGTTCTATTAGAGCTACTGGAGTCTATGTCTCTGGTAATTATGCTTATCTTACAGATGCCACCTCTGGATTGAGAATAATAGATATAAGTAATCCCTCAAACCCTTTTGAGGTTGGTTATTACGACACCGATGGCGATGATGCCAATGATGTCTATGTATCTGGAGATTATGCCTATGTAGCAATTGGGGATGCTGGCCTGGTAATAATAGATATAAGTAACCCCTCAAACCCTTCTAAGGCAGGTTCTTTTGATACTCCAGGCAATACTTACGAAGTCTATGTTTCAAGTAATTATGCCTATGTTGCAGATGGTGGGTCTGGTTTGAGGGTTATAGATATAAGCGACCCTTCGAATCCTTCTGAGGCTGGTTTTTATGATACTCTTGGGGCTGCTTATGGAGTCTATGTATCCAGTTATTGTGCCTTTGTTGCAGATGGCGGGTCTGGTTTGAGGGTAATAAATATAAGCGAGCCTTCGAATCCTTCTGAGATAGGTTCTTATGATACCGGTATTAGCTCTGTTCGTGGAGTCTTTGTTTCTGGTGATTACGCATATATAGCTGATTACTGGAACGGCTTAAGGGTGATAGATATAACCGATCCCTCAAATCCCTCTCAAGCAGGTTCTTACGATACACCTGGGAAGGCGTTAGGGATTTATGTCTCCGGAAATTATGCATATGTTGTTGATGCTTGGCATGGTATTAGAATAATAGATATAAGTATTCCATCATCTCCAGATGAAGAGGGTTACTATGATACCCCTGGCCAGGCTAGTAGAATTTATGTATCTAATCATTATGCATATGTAGGTGATGGAGACTCTGGCTTAAGGATATTAGATATAAGTGACCCTTCGAATCCTTCTGAGGTCGGTTCTTGTGATACACCTGGGTCTGCTTATGGAGTCTATGTTTCTGGAAATTATGCCTATGTTACTGATACTTGGTCTGGCTTAAGGATAATACATGTGGGCACTCCTTCAAATCCATTTGAGGTGGGTCATTATGATACTCCTGGGTGGGCTATTGGTGTTTATGTATCAGGAGACTATGCCTATGTTGCAGATGGAAATTCTGGTTTAAGGATAATAGATATAAGTAATCCCTCAAATCCTTCTGAAGTTGGTTCTTATGATACTCCTGACCCTGGCTATGCAGAAGGAGTTTATGTCTCTGGAGATTATGCCTATGTTGCTGATGGGAAGTCTGGCTTGAGGATAATAGATATAAGCAATCCTTCGAATCCTTCTGAAGTTGGTTCTTATGATACTCCTGACCCTGGCTATGCTTATGGAGTTTATGTCTCTGGAGATTATGCCTATGTTGCTGATGGATATTCTGGATTAGGAATAATAGATGTAAGCAATCTTTCATCTATATATGAGGTTAATTATTATGATACAGATGGCATTACTTGGGGAGTTTATATTTCTGGAGATAATGCATATATTGCTGATTACTGGAGTGGTTTAAGGATAATAAACATATATGACCCTTTATCGCTATCTGAGGTAGGGTATTATGATACCCCTGGGTGGGCTATTGGTGTTTATGTCTCCGGTGATTATGCTTATGTTGCTGATTCTGCGTCTGGATTATGGGTTTTTGAATACATAAATCAACCTCCTGTTGCCAATGCTGGACCGGACCAGATGGTAATTGACGAGGACAACAATGGCGAAGAGCAGGTCACCCTTGATGGCTCTGCTTCACAAGACCCCGCTGGTACAATTGCAAGCTTTGTCTGGAGTGAAGATGGTTTACAGATTGCTACTGGTATAAATCCAACGGTAATCCTATCCACTGGAACACATTCAATTACACTCACTGTAACCGATAATGGAGGGTTAACAGATACTGATAGTGTAACCATTAAAGTGTTAGAAGAAGGTAAAGGATTCGTAGAACTGCCGACAGGTTGCTACAACAATGTCTTTAATCCTACAAAAGGAGAAAAAGCATTAATCGTAGTAAAACTATCAAAACAAGGTCGTGTAAGATTAAATCTTTATAATACCAGAGGCAAAAGAATAAGAGAACTGGCAGATGAACAGAAAGAAGCAGGGACATATAAATATTACTGGTATGGTAAGGATGATTCAGGTAATGTAGTTGGTTCTGGGTTATATTTTGTTCACATACAGGCAGGAGATTATAAGAAGACAAAAAAGATTGTTGTGGTGAAGTAAACACAGGTGAACACACTTCGACTAAGCCGGGGTGGAGAAGAAGACAGGCAGCAATCACATTACGGATGGGTTCTCCTAAGATAAGTAAGGTGGCAAAAGTGAGGCAGATGAAGAAGCATTATATGCGAGCAACGAGATATTACAAGAAAAGGATGTACAAAGAAGCGATAAGGGAATGGGAGAAGGTATTAAAGATAGACCCGAATCATAAACAATCAAAAGAAGGGATAGAGAAAGCAAAGAAGAAGATGGAACAGACAGCGAAGAAACGATAAGAGGAAAAAGATGAAAACAAAATTACACATAACATTAATAATTATTTTAAGTCTGGTGTGGTTCTTGATGCCTCCTGGATTGCCAGAAAGGCAGTTGATCCAACAATAGTGTTTCCAGTGGAGCAGTAAATTGTGTAATGTTTAATGTGAAAAGATAAGGAGGATGATAAAGACGAGAAGAAAAAGGGACGTATTGAAGATATTGTATATCGTATCATTATTAATATTATTAGGTGTTGTAGGAATAAGGCCAAGCCAAGCTGAAAACTCTTGGACTTCAAAGACACCTATGACAACTGAGCGTTTAGACTCAGTCTCAGGCGTAGTTAATGGTAAGATCTATGTCATTGGAGGCTGGATTCCTCCTCAAGGAGCTAAGACCAATAAGGTAGAGGTCTATGACCCAGCCACGGAGAACTGGACAGAGGAAACTTCTTTACCTGACTCAGTAGTTCATACCGCCTGTGGGGTAGTTGATGGTAAGATCTATGTTATTGGCGGACAATGGGATAGCAATCCAATGACCGCAGGCTTTGTTTACGATCCTCTAATTGGTAATTGGAGCTCAATACCTCCTATGCCTACTGCTCGCTATGGGCATAATATTGGGGTAGTTAATGGCAAGATCTATGTTATCGGAGGTTACAATAGTTCTGCTAATGAGATGTATGACCCGCAAACTGGCCAATGGACTAGTTTGGCCCCCATGCCTACGACCTGGAGAGACCATTTGGGAGTAGCCGTTGTTAATAATAAGATCTATGCTATTGGCGGTCGTCATGGGTTTAACTCAGACCCTCTTGGTCTTAATGAAGAGTATGATCCGGCCACTGGCAACTGGACTACTATGGCCCCAATGCTTACAGCTCGGGCTGGATTTTATGAATTAGCTGTGGTTGATAATAAGATTTATGTGATGGGAGGAGAGAATGGAATTACTGATTCTGTTTATAGTGAGAATGAGATGTATGACCCAGCCGCTGATAGCTGGACAGCCATGGCTCCATTACCCACCCCTCGTCATGGAATGTCTATTCAGGTGGTTAATAATAAGATTTATACTATTGGTGGAGGAAAACTAGCTTATTATGATTGGAGTAATATTAATGAAGAATATACGCCTATCAGCACTCCCGTAAACCAACCCCCTGATATCTCAGCTATCCCTGATACCTTAAACAAAACAGAAGGTGAGACCATCACTGCTTTTGAGATAGAACTTGCTACTGACCCAGACGGAGATACCTTAACTTATACCTACTCAGGCTGGCTTACTTCATTACCACATACAACCACCAATGCTGATATAGGCACCCATACCCTACACGTAGATGTATCAGATGGAGTGAATCCTTCTGTAGGAAAGGATATTACTGTTACTGTGGCCTTGGTAGCAAACGCGTGGTTTGTGCGACCAGCTGGAGGCAATTATGGGACTGAGAACGGGACATCTTATGAAAATGCCTGGGATGGATTGTTGAATGTGGTTTGGGGACCAGGTGGAGTTGAGGCTGGTGATACTCTTTATGTTTGCGGTCTTCATGTTCACGATGTGACTAACAGAGGGAATATCGCTACACAAGCGGATATTACTCCGGTATCTGGGACAAGTGAGTCAGCCAGGGTTACTATTAGAGGTGATTATCCAGGTGACCAGGGAATTGTGTGGGGGGCTTACAGAATGAGTTATGACACCTGGACTGATGAGGGTGATGGCGTTTGGAGCATCCCCCTTCCTGGGAATTCGAAGGGTGATTGGTATTTTCAGGATATCGGAAATCCTACAAACGAGGATTTTGTGGTTCTTGACAAAGAAAACAATATTGAAGGGGTTAGAAACCATCCAGGTTCACACTACAGTGTTGATTACAAAACTAATTCACTCTTATACGTGAAACTTACAGATGGAGGGAATCCCACTAGTAGAATTTATGCAAATCGTTGGGGGTATGACTGGGGGATTAATGGACTACAGTATATCACATTTTTGAATCTGAAATTTTACAACCCATACAGATTTCTGTGGGGAGAGTCCGCAAACCACATAAGATGGGAAGGCTGTACGTTAGCCTACGGAGAACATTCTTTAGTATCTCTTTTCGATAATTCCGATTATATGGAAGTAATCAACTGTGAATTAAGCTGGGCAAGTAATGGGATCTATACTATAAGTGGCACAAACAACGCTCCAAGCAATTATTTGTTTAAGGGGAATTACATACACGACATTGGCGTGAGAGAATCCACTCAAAACAGCGATGCCCATGGTATTGGTATTCAGGGCGGGCATGACGGAGTAATCGAAGATAATATTATCGAAAACTGCGGAAGCGGCCCGCTGCTTTACGCCTTTACCAATCAAGAGCTCAAGAATACTATTGTGAGAAGAAATCTTATTAAAGATTTACATAATTTAGGAGGTGCAACTGGCTACGGGATTGCGACGCAATGTAACAATAACGCCTCCGCTGATAAGAGTGGAATCAAGATTTATCAGAACATAGTTATAAATGCTAGCGTGGGCGGGAGGTTTCATTATGAACAAGAGCAAGAAGTGTATAACAATATATTCTACAAGTGCAATGTCGGATTTGCTTCCGGGAGAAATTACAATGGGCTTGGAGCGAATATAAAACTAAGAAATAATATTTTTCTTAACTCTACTGTATACCATATCAGTTGGTATACGGGCGCATCTGTGTATACATTGGATTCTGATTATAACTTATTTTACCCGACAGACGGGGATTTGTTCCGTCTCGGCGCCCATGAATTGTCCTTTACGGATTGGCAGGCCCTTTCTAAAACAGGTCGCACTTTTGATCCAAATTCAATAGTTGCTGACCCTTTGTTTGTTGACCCTGACAATGGTAATTTTCATCTTAGGTCTGGCTCTCCGGCAATAGATGCAGGTATTGATGTTGGCTTAACTCAAGATTTCGAGGGAAATCCTGTTCCCCAAGGTAATGCACCTGATATTGGAGCTTATGAATATGTTTTCTTTCCTGTTTCCGTAATAAGAAATGAACCAAAAGAGGGGCACGCTCCCCTTACTGTCTCATTTGATGGTTCACAAAGCACATCTCCTAATGGAAATATAGTAAGTTATGAATGGGATTTTGGAGATGGCTCAACATCAATAAGAATGAAAACTTCGCATATTTTCACTTCTGCTGGAGAATATACAGTGACATTAACTGTAACCGATGACCATGGATGGAAGGGTAAATCTCAAACTCATATTACAGTATTTGAAAAAGAATTTGGAGAACTACCAGCAGGTTGTTATAACAATGTCTTCAATCCAGCAAAAGGAGAAAAAGTATTAATCGTAGTGGAACTACCAAAACAAGCTCATGTAAAAATAAGTCTTTATAATACAAGAGGCAATAGAATAAGAGAACTGGCAGATGAAGAGAAAGAAGCAGGTATCCATAAGTACTACTGGGATGGAAGGAATGACTCAGGCAATGTCGTTGGCTCTGGGTTATATTTTGTTCACATACAGGCGGGGGATTATAAGAAGACAAAGAAGATTGTTGTGGTGAAGTGATCCGAAGGGTCATCCTGAGCGAAGCGAAGGATCTCTTACTACTAAACGCACCATCTTGCTTCGCTTGCGCCCGCAATAGCAGAATGGAAGAAGCAGATGAAAACAAAATTACAAATAGTTATTATCGTAACCTTAAGCATGGTATGGCTAATATTGTCTGCAGGTGGTAATGTGGCCTTGGCAGCACCTGCTGGAGAGCTTCCTATTGTTGCTGGCGATCTCTGGTGTTACTTCAAAGGAACGAGCGAGCCGCTTTCTAACTGGAATGATATAGGTTTTGATGACAGCACATGGGTGGAAGGCCCGACAGGTATCGGCTACAGTACCGATGTTACTTATCCGACAGTACTTGAAGATATGCAGGGCGGATACGCGAGCTTCTACGTGAGGCGCGCATTTAATATTCCGGACCTATCTTCAATTGTTGCTTTTGAATTTGGAGTTAGGTACGACGATGGCTTTATCGCTTATATAAACGGCCAGGAAATATCCCGAAGCAGTAACATGACTCAAAGCTCTTATGCTCATAATGAGTTTGTTGATAGTTCTCATGATGAAGAAGCGCCAGAAGAGGTATTTCTTATTAACGCAGCCGACATACCGTCTCTTGTGGCGGGCGAGAACATCCTCTCTATCCAGGTCCATAATGTAAGTTCGACCAGTTCCGATGCCTGTATCGTTCCGCGCCTCGTAGCGATAGGTAATCTCCCGCCCACAGCCGTCATTAACGCTGATAGCACAAGGGCGGACCAGCCGCCTCTTACGGTCAACTTCAGCGGCGCAGGTTCAACAGATAACGGCAGCATAGTCGATTATCAGTGGGATTTTGGCGACGGTTCTGCGATTGAAAGCGGCCCTGAATCTCTAGTTACACACACATATACTTCAGAAGGTGTATTTGAGGTCACACTCACGGTTACGGATGACGGAGATCTGACCGATAGCGATTCCATAATTATCGCCATCGGACCCGCCCGCACTATTTATGTTGATAATAATATTTCAGGCGTTGTTGACGGAAGTGGCGACTGCATAGGCACATATGACCCTGCTACGAGGTCAGGAGGTTCTGGTACCGAAACAGCGTATAATACGTTTATGGAGGCATCGCTTCAGGCAACGGCCGGGGATACTATTGTCATAAGAGCCGGTACATACAATGAAACACTCAGGCCGGTGAATTCAGGAAATGCAGCAGCGCCTATTACTTATACAAACTACGGGAATGAGGTAGTAATAATCCGGAATACCCCCGGATTAAGTAATTTAACGCCTGATGAGGTAGCTCTGGATCAGACAGGCAGGCAGTACGGAATTTATATGTATGGTGTTTCGCACGTAATAATAGAGGGATTACAGGTAACTAATGTCACCGGATGGGGCAGGGTGGTTCAGTCAAATCATATAATCATTAGGAATAATACCTTTACGGCAGCGCTGGGGACTGGAACAACCGGCAGTATAAAGTTATTTCACAGTGATTATAATAAAATCCTTAATAATACCATTCACGACGGCAATGACAACCTCCTTCTGATACATTCCGATCGGAATCTTATTGAAGGGAATCATATGATGAAGGGACGCCACACAATCTGGTGCGTCCGGGCAGGCAACTTTAATGTGATCCGTAACAATTATTTCCACAATGATATTCAAAAGATCGGAGAAGTGTATGATGTTGAAGCTGCAAAGCACCCGCCAATCATATATGATGCTGCCCACTATAATATTATTGAAAAAAATGTTTTTGCCAAAACAGCTTCCAGCGGCGACCACTCGCCTTTCGCTGGTATACAATACGCCGGCCAGCACGGTATTATCAGAAAAAATATATTTTACGAAACTATCGGTCCTGCGCTTGATTTTACCTTATATTCCGACGAAGCGCGGTATAACTATGAAAACCGGGCTTATAACAATGTATTTTATAAAACTGACTTTGCCGGTATCAGTATGTCCGGGTCGCAGTCATATACGTTTTACGGAAACATTATGAAAAACAATATTTTATTGCAGTCGATATTTGTGGCGAATGATACACGCTGGATCTGGTACACCGGCGAGCTTGCAGGGAAATCGGTGCAGTTGATGACCGGCCGGCTGGATGGATTTGTTTTTGAAAATAATAATCTGTTTAACCAGCAGGCAGGGGAACTGTATCTTATTACCTATGGTTCGCGGGGTTCAAGCTCTAATCCGCCTCAGCATGAGGTATCATGGTGGGAGGATAACCATCCTGAACTTTTTAAGAATAATCTTGAACACGATCCCTTGTTCGTCGATGCAGTAAACCATGATTATCATCTGACTGCAGGAAGCCCCATGATTGATGCAGCCGCCTATCTTTCAATAACCAGCGGCTCGGGGAGCGGCACATCAATGCAGGTTGCAGATGTTGGTTATTTCTACGACGGGTATGATATACCGGGTGAAACAGGGGATGTAATACAACTTTCAGGACAGACAGAGACAGCCCAAATAATAGATATTGATTATGCTAATAATATTCTGATCCTGGATAAAACACTGTCGTGGTCAGACGGACAAGGGGTGGCTCTACGTTATACCGGCGAGGGCCCTGATTTGGGAGCTTTTGAGTTTGGTTTACAGAAGGAAACCCCTGATCCAGAACCAGAACCAGAACCTAAACCTGAAGCAGAACCCGATGTTAATGCATTGCAGGTGGGCAATAACATAATAAAGACAGGCGGGAATCAATCGGCAGTAATCAGGTGCGATATGAAAGAACCAGGGCAATTAACTATAAGAATATATGATGCAAGAGGAAGAGAGGTTATCACCTTATGTGATGAACAGAGGGGAGCTGGAAGACATAAATTTTCTTGGGCAGGGCAGGATTCCGGTACACACAGCGTTGGTTCAGGGATTTATATTGTTCATATGAAAGCAGGAGGCTACTCGAAGACGAATAAAATAGCAGTGGTAAAATAGAGGAGTTATGAGTGATGAGTTATGGGTTAAAAGTCTTTTAGCTACGAACTAATAAAGGAGACTAAAAAATGAATCCAACAAAGAACAATTGCCCTACCATTGCGGTATTGTATCTTTTTCTTTCGATTGCGATTACCCTCTTGATGGCACAGACACCGTTCTCTAAAAGCGCTCAAGCAGCGGATTATGAAGGTTTTGGTGCTGTTACAAGGGGGGCAGAGGATTCACCTGGAGGATATGAGACGTATCATGTAACCAAATTAGATGATGATGGAAGTCCTGGTACTTTGCGGGATGCAGTGTCACAGGGTAGTAGATATATTGTTTTTGATGTTGGAGGGACTATTACTCTTACAAGAAGTTTGTATATACGTCTTTCTTACACAACAATTGATGGTTCTTCAGCGCCTAATCCTGGAATTACAATCGACCAGCAAACTTATGCGACTGAGATTGAACCTTGGTCTGGTCAGTCAGTACATGATATTATTATTCATCATCTTCGTATGCAAGGTCCTGGGAGTGCGGGTAGTGCAGACATTTGGGCTTTGAATGGAATGAATGGTCTTGTTTATAATATTATCATTGACCATGTTACTGGGATTGCTGCTGGTGATGGTATGTTTGATACAATTGTAAATGTGCACGATGTCACTTTGTCATGGAACCTTATGATGGATACTGAACTTTTGATGCTTGTAGCATATGGAAGTCCTATTGAGAATATTTCCTTTCATCACAATGTACTTGCAAGGAACAATGAGAGGCAAATATCGATTAGTCCTGGTAGTCAGTTAATTGATTATGTGAATAATGTTATTTATGGTTGGGGTTGGATGTGCAATATTGCCAATGGATTGCGCATTCGCTATTCTGATGGCCAGATTAATCCGAGCGTCAATGTTGAAAATAATGTATTTCAGTATCTTCCAGTGCTAGCGCCATGGGGATTGCCAGAGCAGGGTCTCTGGTTTGAACGAGGCCCAGATGAAGGCGATGTTTACATTAACGGCAATATCGTTTGTGTTGGGGAAACTGATACTGGTTCTACCGATGAAAGGCTGCCAATTCCTGCCTATGCTGAAGTAACTAAGTATGCTGCAAGTACGTTAGGTGATACAGTTGTGCCTTTTGCCGGCACACACTATCCAACTCAGGAAGAGCAGGATCTCTTAAACGAGATCAGCATTGCTATTGGTACCAGTGGAAACCATGCCCCTATTGCCAACGCTGGTTCGGACCAAACCATTACCGACTCCGACGGGAATGGTAGCGAACAGGTCACCCTTGATGGTTCTGCTTCTTTTGACCCCGATGGTACAATTGTAAGCTATGTCTGGAGTGAAGGCGGCTTGGAGATAGCTACTG
>SDBT01015993.1_pt1 | contig 11903 bp, 8 predicted proteins | sample 2277101 | NCBI WGS metagenome assembly SDBT01 (sample SAMN10404973, study PRJNA504765) | marine sediment metagenome | isolation source: marine sediment core GS10_PC15, 103 cmbsf | place: Arctic Ocean: Southern Knipovich Ridge | collected 2010
TATGATACATCGTGATGACCTTAAATTCAACCATCGTATGGAGCATCTTGCAAAGGTACAGGGAAACTGGACTTCAAAAATGTTTAACGTTGGTACCGTAGTTAAATTAGCAGGACTAGCAACCGGGGTAGCAGGTCTATTACAATTTCGTAAGATATTAATTGAATCCTCACCTATGTTGCAAGCAATGTTAAAGATACTTAACGTTGCAGTAATGTTTGTACTAAGACCCATTGGTGACTTTATTGGATTTGTATTACGTCCATTATTAATTCCATTCTTAAAGGAAGCAGTAAAATTCTATACAACAAGACTTGGTACTACTATTGGGGCTGGTGATTTAACTGGAAGGGCTATAGCAGAGAGTGATTGGCTCACAGTTTTAGAAGGAATTTCTATACAGATTCAAAATATTTTTGACCCTGCAGGAGCTGCTGACCGACTAAAGGAAGTAGAAGAAGAAGGTCTTTCATTTTGGGATAACGTAATAAACATATTAAATTTCTTAAATCCTATGGCAGCAGCTATGGATGTTGCGGCTCAATCTGCAGCAGCGGCAGCAGTAAAAGCATTGAAGAATTGGGAAAACACAGGTTTGTTTATAGCTGCAATGGCATGTCCGGGTACGACAACTGCTCCATGTGGTGCAGAATATCATGGTCCGGGATTTGGTCCGGGAAATACAGCAAATCTTGATGATAAAAAGGTTGGTGTATCTGATGGGGTAGGAATAGGAGATTCAATATCTGTTAGAATAATAAGAGCATTAGACAAATCAAAATATCAAAAGACAGAGGGTGAAAGAATTCGTCAACAATTTGAAGATTATAGGAGTAGATATGATGAAGCTATTGACCCTTATATAACAGGTTCTGGTGAAAGGAGAGGTACAGGACCGGGACGCGACCTTAATGCTGAAAATAATTATGCTAATCCAGACTTCTATACTGAAGGAGAAAAGGACTTACAAAAACAAATAGCAATAGCTCAAGAAGAACTTTCAACCTTAGAAGACTCATTAGACGGAATTAATCTCACAGCAGAACAAGCAAAAGAAATTAGAGAAAAAATATCAATACTTAACGATAAAACATCAACCATGACAGATACATTAAAAGGTGTAGATAGTACTAACAAAGCTGGATTTGCTGCTATAACTGCTGCTATAGCTACTGCGGCTGCTGCTACAACTGCTGTACGTGCAGGTGGTTCGTGTTATGGCAGTGGAGGTTCTTCTTCAGGTGGACAACCCGGCTCAGGTCGTACTCCGTATGCACATCAGCAAGAAGGACACTATTGTATGTATGCAGAAGGTGGTCTTATTAATGAGGAAATTTGGGGAGTAGGAAAAGAAACTGGTAAGTTCTATAAACTAGGAGAGGAAGGAGATGAGATGGTTATTCCATGGAGTAAAGCTAGTTCAACTTTAGAAAACTTACAACGAATAGGATTTAATCCAAATATAGGTGCACAACAATCAACCAGAAATGTAGGAAAATATACTGGTGACATATCATCAACAAGATTAAAAGCTCAACTTACAAGAGCACATGCAAAGATGGTAGATACTCAAGCAGCATTAGATGCACAGAAAGGAGACTTGATGGCTAAGATGGCTGCACTTGGAAGACAACCAAAAGTATATACACCAGCAGGTGGTAATGTAATGTCAAGTGGTCAATCAGGAAATGCATTAAGAACTAAACAAGCACAACAAAGGGTAAAACTTCAAAGATGGAGAGCAAGTATGGGAGGTCTTCAAAGTGAGTTAGGTGGATTACAATCAGGAGCAGAAGGTGCAGCATCAGAATATGAAAGTCTTGCAGGTGGAGTATCTGGTGAACAGTTATCAAATATTCAATCTGGAACTAATACACAAGAAGTAACAAATCAAAATGCAATAACAATTAACGTAGGAGCAGGTAACTCAGATGAACTAGTTAATAACATTGGACCAAAGCTTTTGAAATATCTACAAGACAATGAAGCTAGAGTAGGTATACGATAATGGTTTGCGAAGGAAAGAAAGTAGTAGGACCAATCTTCATAACTAAGATGCAAGGTAGGTCATGTATGCCATGTGACTGTATACCGGGATTCTTTCCATTGACTGGTGCACCACGTACTACTGAGATACGTAATATAAATTGTTTAACTATTGATGTGAATTCTCCACTAGAGAGAATACCTATACCTGAAAGTGCTGACAAGCAGGCTATAGTTATCAAAGTAATAGGTAATCATAATACTATCCAGTTAACATGGACTGTACATCAAGAGCCATCTAATATAGTAAAACAAACTTTAATAGCATGTACACCTGAAACGTGTAACGCTAAGGGAGGTATCGTTGGGGGAGACACTACATCAGTAGAGAATCAAATAAAATGGTGGGAAAACGTATTTCAATCTAACAGTATTACAGACAGATATAATTTATACATGGGAGACTGTACAACTAATCCAATACCTAATCCTACACCAACCACATTTGCACAAGAATGTGCTAACTTTACATTCAGTAGGGCATATCATCACCAAGGAGCTATACAGAATGTTAGATTCCAGAAAACTGGTAATGCACCAGTAACATATACAGGCTCATTAACATTCTATGTAGGAGACATACAAACTACACCTAATGAAGATGCACCATCAGGATAAACATAATGGCAGTAGTAAAATTCTTTGTCAATGATGTAAAGAGACAATTACACAAGGCAGAAATATCTAGGGAAGGTAGTAGAGCTATCGACCAAGCAAAGATATCAGTACCTCCAGAGACACCAATAGAATCTTCTGACCAAGTAACATATGTACAGGATATGGTAAGCTTGGATGCTAACAGATTACTATTTAATTTTTGTCAACATATAAAAGATGAAAGTGGATATAAACACAATGCAATAGGTCATACTGATTTCCCCTCAGCATGTAGTTTTTGGGATTTTCAGAATGCATTCGCTGACACTGGCAAAGACCAGAATACCACCATAGTTGTATGTGGGTGTGCTACATATGCAGCAGGTAAGGTAAGATGTACTGGTGCAACTGATAGAGCATTCCTATTTGATGGTACTAGACACTTATCTGTAGATTCAACAAGTCTTGATTATGATTTCAGACAAGATACAAAATGGACTGTTTCTACTTGGTTCTTCCCAACTGCTATGTGTGTTGGTGTTACTCCATTGATGAGTAAGAAATCAGCGTTAACCGGAGTAGCAGGATGGCATCTCCTTTATGATACTGATTGTGCTAAAGTACAAGGAGAGATTGCAAGTGCATGTACTGATTTTAATGTTACATCAGCAAACTGTAGTATTACTTTATGCATGTGGAATCATGCTGCTCTAACATATGCTGGTCAAACTAATCTATCAGGTATGAAGTTATATATTAATGGAGAACTTGCATCTACAGGTACCTGTACAGCTATACCTCTATGTCCAACAGTAGTAAATATGTGTTGTTTAGTAATAGGTGCTATGTCTGATGGAACTTTACAATTTACAGGTAGGATGGATGGAACATATTCATTCACTAAAGAACTAGATTTATGTGCAATTAAATCATTATACTATGATGGTGCATTAGAATATGTATCTGGATTATGGGATGGTAGAGCAGTAGAATTTGATGGTGAAACTGGACATACTACTATTGAAGATAAAGCCCCTGCTGACCCTAGACCAGATAACTTAAAGTTACAGTTGAAACTTGAATGTAACCTAACAGATAGTTCATGTACTTCTTCATGTATAACAATGGTTGCAGGATGTGAGACATATACATGTGGTCTTGTAGATGATAAATCATTCATTTTTGATAATACTAATTACTTCTCGATTAGTTGTATGAATTATAATTTTATTACTGGTACATGTCCGTTTACGGTTGCATTTTGGATGAAAGCTCCTTGTGGTGCTAATGATTGCTTTATTGGAATAAGAGATGGTATCAGTATTGGTAACTGTGGTTGGCATATTAGAAGAAGAAATGGTGGTGATTTAAGATTTGAAGCTAGTGATGGTGTAGCTGAATTAAATATTATTACTAGTTCAAAGCAGTTTACTGACAACACTTGGCATCATGCAGCATTAACTTATAATGGTTGTGATTGTGGTACTGGACTCACATGGTATGTAGATGGAGTTTTCGACAAGAAAGGTGTTACATTTGCATGTAGTCCTTCATGTTGGAATAATTGTAATATTCTTGCTGTAGGTGCACAGGCAGATGGAGGTCAAAAATTCTGTGGTCAATTAGATTGTATAAGAGTATGGGATAAAGAACTAACTGCTAAGGAAGTAAAGAATTTACATGACTCTACATATGGTGCAGCATTTAGAGGACCATACGAAATAATAACTTGGGTCAAGGCACCATTAGCAGCATGCTGTGATAGAACTATATTTCACAAGTCAAGCTCATGTACTACAGGAGTAGAGCTTAGTCTTAATGGTACAGCAGGAGGAGGTCAGGGATTTACAGTTAGTGGATATACTGCTTCTGGATTCCAGACAGGTGCTGGATGTGCTGCAGCATGTGCTGTATTTTGGAGACATAATTCTACAACTCTAACTAGTTGTACAGATATTACTGACTGTTGTTGGCATCAAATTAGAGTAACAAGAGATGCATGTAATTTAATATCACTATACGTAGATAATGTATTAGAGGACTGTTCTACAGATGCTACCTGCCCAATATGTGATGTAAATGCTGAGTTTGGTAGGGATAATGCTATGTGTGAATTTTTTGATGGTGCTATATCTTCCTTTAGAATGTATTCTTGTAACCTATCAAGTGTAGAAACATGTAACCTATTTACTTTGAGAAATCCTAGGTCCAATGTCAAGTTTGGAGGAGAATCAACAAAGGTAGAGAGGATGATAGGTCATAAGAAAATAGTAACAGCTTCATTCGGTAAACAACTAGGTGAGGTAGAGGTAAGAGCAGTACAATTCTGTATGCGTACTCCAGAGTATATACTAAGGACATTAGTTAAAGACAATACTGATTTAGATACACACTTTCATGGTATAGAGTCAGGTATTACATTATGTTCATATCAGGCAGATGGTAAACTAGTAGATGTAGCAAATGACTTATCACAATTAACAGGTAAGGTATATAGAACAGATGGTTTAGGACAATTTCACTTACATGATGAAGCATTTGTATTAACAACAGCATCATTTAACCACCAAGTAAACATGACAAATATAGTGTGTGGTAAAGATGATGCAGAAGTAGTTAATTGTCTGTTAATAATAGGGGAGAATAAGAGGTTTACTACATCATGTACATTCTGTGGTGATGGTACTACTACTGTATTCACATTGGCTCAGAGTCCAGTAACAGCAAGAGTATTCAGCCCTGCAGCATGTTGTACAGAACTAACACCTGAGGAAGACTATGAAGTTAATACAGCAACAAAGACATTAACATTTGATGCATGTATGATACCCGGAATGTGTACTACAGCTCTAATTGAATATGAATTTGAACAACCACTAAACATAAGAGGAGAGAATTCAGCATCAATAGCAGATATAGGTATAAAGGCTAAGAGATTAGTATTACCATGGATTACTACAAGAACAGATGGAACAAGATTTATCACAGCATACCTAGAGAATTTCAAAGATGTAAAGTTTAGAACAACAGCAACCATACCCGGACTATCTAATGGTATAGGAGAGAATGATGTAGTTACATTCACAAACAAGGTCAAGGGTGTGGAGGGGTCATTCATTATTAAATCATTAACATGGAGATATCCAGAAGCTACAACCACATTAGAACTAGGTGAATTTAACTTCCAGATGTTAGAGTTTGCCAAACAGATTACAGAGAAGATACACGACCTTGAATCAGCAGTAGTAAGGGTTAAAGACCTAAGAGACTTCGAGGCACCACAAGAGGTATTAGTATTAATAGATACACAACAAGTATTTGAAATAGCAGACCAAGGATTACAGTTCTTTGAGACCCTAGCATTGGGCGATTCTCAGACTGTAACAGAGCAATTCGATGCTTCATATGATGCCTGCTGCACAACCTATGATGGAGATGACGCTTATACATAATCTTTATAGCGGTCTAAAGGAGAGAGATATATATGGTCTTTAAGGAAGCTACTGATTGTTGTGCTGGAACTGCTGCCATTTATGGTGCTCCAGATTTAGTTAAAATTGCTCAATTATTGAACGGAAAGGCTATCACTGGATGTTGTGCTGTCCTCCCTAGAGATACTATATTCACTATATCAGATGCTACAGATGCTACAGCTCTAATCAGATTTGATGCTACCAGTATTACCACAGCTACTACTAGAGTGGTAACTGTACCAGATGCCAATCTCATAATAGTAGGAACAACTACTTGTCAAACCCTAACTAATAAAACTCTAACCACACCTACTATCTCAGCAACAGGATTTACTAATGCTACTCATGCTCACCTTGCAGCAAATTCAGGTGGTCAGATTACAGAGGCTTCTATATCAGATTTACAATGTTATCTTACAGCCTTCGACCCTACTGGTTCACCATTACTTGATGCTAGATTTTGGATTGGTAGTGGAGCTAACGTAGCAGCAGAGTTAACCATATCTGGTGGAGTAACAGTAGCAAATACTGGTGTAGCAACAGTAGTAACTAATGCTAATCTAACTGGTTGTGTAACAAGTTGTGGTAATGCTACAACAACAGTAACTAATGCTAATTTAACTGGTCCTGTAACAAGTGTAGGTAATGCTACAACAATAATAGCAAAGGCTGTAACTGTAGCAATGCTAGCAGATGGTACAGATGGAGAACTAATCACATGGGATGTATGTGGAGTAGCTGCTACTGTAGGTGCTGGAACTTGTGGTCAGGTATTAACAAGTCAAGGTGCTTGTAATGTACCTATCTTTGCAGCAGCAGGTGCAGCAGATAACTTAGGTAACCATACAGCTACTACATGTTTAATCATGGGTACTAATGCTATTACATTTGGTGTAGATGCCGTTGCCCCAGCAGCATGTGTTTCATATCATACATACTTAGCAGCAGGTCCAATATACAATGCAATATCTTGTGACATCCATGACTTTAAAGTAAATGCTGTATCAGTATTGGCTATTGGTGTATGTACTATTAATTCAACTTGTGTTCCATTCCAAGAATGTTGTATATCTATATCACCTATTGGTACTCATACTCAGTGGATACCTGCTGGCTCATGGGGAACAGTAACAACCAATGGAGCAGAGTTTGCAGAGTTAGAATTAGCTACCAATGATATTATGTTACAGACATTTAACTTTGATACTACTACCTCAGAGAAGATACAGTTTTGGTGGGAACCTCCAGCAGAATGGAATGCAGGAACAATTACATTCAATACAAAGTGGACAGCCGCAGGAGGTTGTGCATGTCAGACATTTATACTTAATTTATCTGGACATTCATATACTAACAGTGATGCTATTGATGTAGCAATATGTGGTACTGAAAATTGTACTAATGATGCGTTAATAACTGTAAACGATATGCATATATCTGGTGAATCTTGTGCAGTTACTATTGCAGGTGCAACAAAAGGAGAAGCAGTAGTGCTACAACTAGCTAGAGATATATGTGATACATTATCTGTTGATGCTAAACTCATTGGTATTAACATAACATATTCTACCGATGAGGCGACAGCAACGTGAGTATAACTACTAACACAGCAATATGGGCAAGGACATCAATTAATAGAGCAGTAGTAGCATCAGGTTCATGGACAGAGCTTGATAGAACAACTTTAGCATGTGCAGGAGATGTTATAACTGTTAACTGTCTTGCAGATAAAGAATTTTATCATATTCTAGTTCATGAAATAGCATGTGGTGATGCAAGGGGTGGAATTACATTTAATAATGATTCATGTATGAATTATGCAGAGAGAAGAAATGCTAACGGTGGATGTGATAATCTTGGTACATGTAGGGCTAATCTAAGACTAGGTGGAGATGTACATGATAAAATTAATTCTATGCATGTATCAAATAGAGGAGAACATTTATCAATATGGAGAAGTGCTGATATAGTTGCTGCTGGTGAGTGTACTGTCCCTAGTAGATTGGAAGGTGTAGGTAAATGGGTTAGTTGTTCTCAAATAAGTAGGGTTGATTTAACTAATGACCAAGGTGGTAGTTTTTCAGCATGTTCTGAAGTTATAGTATTAGGATGGGACCCATGTGATACACATACTACTATGTGTAATTTTTGGGAAGAACTAGTTAATGTAGAATTATCCTGTGCTTCAGTTAATATAGATTCATGTACTTTCACAGCTAAAAAATATCTATGGGTTCAAGCATTCTTAGACCCTACCACATCTCATAACACAGTTGTACAAGTAGGAAATTGTACAGTAGATACATGTTCTAATTATTCATGGAGACAGTCGGCTAATGGTGCTGCTGATTCAACTTGTACTAATGCTTCTTTAGCATTATTCGGATTGTCTATTTCCGTTCCTTCCTTTGTTAATATGTATATTCAAAATACTTCTAGTTTAGAAAAATTATTCACTGGAGAAGCTGTAGGACAGAATACAGCAGGTGCTGGTAACCCTACAAATAGAAGGGAGATAGCAAATAAATGGGATAACACATCAGTACAGATAAATAGAATAGATATAGTACCAGCTACAGGGTGTAATACACTAGCTGCTGGTTCTATTCTAAAAGTATGGGGTGCAGACTAATGGTTTATGAAAAATTAGGATGTAATGTTCTATCATGCAATGGAGATGAAAATGACATGACATGTTTAACTGCTAGAACTTTTCTTGAAGTATTATCTACTAACTTAGCTACTGGAAATAAGGCTAATAATATAACATTTAATAATGATTCATGTATGAATTATAATGAAAGACAGCAAATAGATGATGGATGTGATACTACTAATATGTGCCAAGCCGCAGTTCTACTTAATATTACACAGGGAAACCCTGATTTCTTTATATATAATGGAATTAATATAGCTGGAGATGAAAAATTATTTATAAACCACACAGTTACTAGAAGTACTGCTGGTGCTGGAAATGCACCTAGAAGGGAGGAGTCAACATTCAAATGGACTGATACATGTTGTCAGATAACAAGGATAGACAATCATAATACTGGAACTGGATGCTTTACAGCAGGGTCAACAACAGTTGCATTTGGGAGTGATTAGGGTGGTGAAAACATGGTTAGAATAGAACGAGTAGATAATATGGATGACTTTAGCACACTATTCATAGTAGAAATAACACCTACACAACATCAAGAAGTGAGGGTTCCTATATGGTTAGCAGATACAGTAGAGGCTAATATGAAGGCATTTGATTTTGATGCTCTAAAGAGTAAAGGAGACAGAAAGGATGTTCTCGTATAAAACTTTAAATCATGGGTCGGTTGATATATAAATATGGCTAGTGAAAACCTTAAACCCCTTCATGGGAGAGTCCATATTACAGCATTCCAAATGTGCCCTGATTATCCAGATTGTGAATGTATGGATATTAAAATCAAGGATACTACATTCGATAATCTTATAGTTGATGTAGGAAAGGATAGTATACTTAAACTATTAGGTGGTACTGGATTGACTTGTGATGGTACAGCCGCAGCAATAGGGGTGGGAGATTCAACTCAGATAGCAGCAGCAGCAGATACAGATTTAATAGCAATGTGTAATAAGACTTGGAAAGATATAATAGCATGTTGTAAAACTTACATTAGACCTACAGTATTCTTATCAGTAGACTTTGGATATGGAGAGGCTAATTATACTTGGAATGAAGTAGGACTAGCAGACGACCAAGGCTGTCCTATATGTGTTCCAGCATGTGGTGCATCATTATGGGCTAGACAGATAGATTGTACTCCTCTATGTAAAACTGCATGTAAAAGAGCAATAGTTGAGTGGCAGTTGACTCTATAATGGCTAGAATTCTTATCCCTAGGGGTCCATGTTGTTCATCAAAAAAGGTGGAAACAACTGATTTTGAAAAGTATTTTGGAAATATTCTAGATAATCATATATTATGTGGGTTAACCTTAGCAGCCCAATGTCCAGCAGCATTAGCTGTAGATGTAGCTAGTGGTGAAGCAAGATTGGCTGGATTAGATATAGCAAGTAATGCTACATGCTGTGTACCATGTCTTACTATGTGTCGTACAAATTATATTTATGCTCAATTAAATAGAGATGCTATGTGTAGACCTTGTAACTGGACTCTTATTACAAATCTTACAGGAGTAATTCCAACAGATGCTATGCTTTTAGGAAATGCTGTAACTAATACAACAACAGTAACATCTGTTTCATCTGTACCAGTAGCTATAGAACCAAAGGTTGGACAAACTCAAACTGGTAATCAAGTTTTTCCACACTCAATTACTATAGGTGATTATACATCACCATGTTGTGCATTCTCTACAAGTGGTGGAGGAACTACATGTAAGGTGTTATGTGAAATTGGTGATTGGGCTACTCAATGTATTGCAGATACAGATTGGGTACCACAATGTACAACTAATATAAGGGGAAATATAACTAATTGTAATATAGACTTTGATATAAAACGAGACTGTACTAATGACAGTATCACACATTCTCTTAGTTGTGCATTAAGTGATACAGATTGGGGAATGGAATTTCGATTAGATTTATCCACAGTAACTACTCCTGCTTGTTCTCAAAATGTAGGATACTTTGGTATGTTTGGTTCTAATGGAGCTACTGATGCTTCTTCCAATCAAGATTTTATAGGAATTGGTTTAAGAGTAGCTACATGTTGTTCCGCTACGTTTGAATTAACTGACAAAAACTGTATGGCATTAGATACAGCTTGTTCTATTGAATTTTGTACAACTATGACTACGTGTTGTAGTCCATACTTTATTAGAATAGCTAGAAATTCCTCAATAGCATATTATGGAGAGATATATTCATGTGCATGCTATTGTATGCTAACAGAAAAAAAATGTGGTGTAGTTAGTGCATGTGTTACTGGGTTACAGCATGTTGGAATTAAGAATAATTTCACAGGAGCTAATTGCGGTGTAATAATAGGTACAATAGATGATATAAAAGTATGGGATAATGGAATTGGAGGTAGAGGATGTGCGAGGTTAGTGGTTGATTGTATGGATTGTACTACATGGACTTCAAGTTGTGAAACAAACCCAGCAGTATATGTAGACATGGGTAGTGTAGCAGACATGGTTGGAGTATCTATAAATCATTGTTGTGCTACAACAGCAACTATTTTAAAAATTAGAACCTCAACGTGTACAACATTTACTGATTGTGATAACGTAAGGACAATATTAGAAACTAATTTAACATCATGTATGGATAACTTTATAAGATTTAATAGACCAAGTACTGACCATAGATTCTTACAAATAATTGCAGCAGATGATACTTCCAGTGTTTTATCAATTAATGAGGTTAAGGTACTTACTCCAACAGATGCAGATAGAAGTCATGGTCATTTAATTATATGTAGTGAAGACACCTCTCTAATATTCGATGGAACGTAGCCCTACATTTATATATGAGTGAATATAAGTTATATTGTAGATGATAGATCGAGATAAATTTAATGAATTTTGTCCTCTTTGTAAATGGGGATTCTATGTAGATGAAAGAGTATACAATGCAAACTCAGAAGGTGGTAAGGTGTTTGATTTTGTACTCAAATGTATAAAGTGTGGTTCGGTGTGGCTCTCAAGAAAGAAATAGAAGACGCAGCGTTCTTTGCCTTTAGGAAAACACAATCTGATTTAGGAGACACTGGTAGGATAGATTGTCTACATGTAAGTGATTTAATTAAAGAATGTATAAGGATGCCAGTCATCTCAA
>SDBT01015995.1_pt1 | contig 11902 bp, 6 predicted proteins | sample 2277101 | NCBI WGS metagenome assembly SDBT01 (sample SAMN10404973, study PRJNA504765) | marine sediment metagenome | isolation source: marine sediment core GS10_PC15, 103 cmbsf | place: Arctic Ocean: Southern Knipovich Ridge | collected 2010
GGCAGAAGCATATCAACAAATAGACCTGTTTCTGAAAAAGTTGGGGTACATCGATTAACAGCTGCACATCTGCCTAATTCAATCGTTTCGGGTGTTCAAAATCAAAGTTCTCCTCTCGAATCATATGAATGGTCTGTTCGATCGTTGGCCGGTCTCCCCAATAGGTACCCTGATAAGAAAACCGGACAATGCCCTCTTTGTCGATGATCACCGTTGAGGGTCTGTTGATATATTCAGCATGAACAGCAAAAGTCATGGGATCAACTCCATACATGGCACCAACCGCCCCTGCGTGATCCAGCAAGTGCGGCCATTTGATTTGCTCTGTGTATGCATCTTTGAATGACTCTTTCGCGAACCAGTAGGATGGCTCCAGCTCTTTTCCAACCATTACACGCCCTCGAAACAGATCATGACATTCAACCGTAAATACCTGTACATCCTCTTTGTTAAATTCCTCTTGCATCTCCATTAAATCATGGAATTCACCGTGACAGACCGGGCACCAATCGGCAAATACCCAGATCAGAACGACCCACTTTTTATCCTTGAATTCACTAAGTTTCCATTCCGTACCTTCGGTGTCTTCCAGGGTAAAATCAGTTGCATGGTCTCCGGTTTTTACGGACTCAAAGTTCGCGGTATCTAAAGATAGAAATGCAGCCAGTTGTTTCTCTGTTGTTCCCATCTTTTTTTCAATCTGGTCTATTGCCAGTTCACACTGATGTTGTACATCCCTCGATGGATCATTTTCCACTCTCTCATTCAAGAGTTCAAGCGATCCCCTGGACTCAATTTGCCCTAATGCAATAGCTGCTTGAGAGCGCACCATGGCATTGTCGTCTTCCTGAACAATATGCTCAAGGCTACCAATTGCAGCCTGCGATTTAAGAATACCCAATGCCATTGAGCATACCTGACGTACATGTTCATGACTGTCGCTTAAACCAGCAATAACATCATGATCAGAATCAATACCGGCACGAACCAGGTCTCTGACAGCTAAAAGACGAACACGCCAATCATCATTGTTCAGGTCGGCTATCCCGGCTGTTTCCAGGTTTCGATCGTAGGTCATGGACTTGTCCTGTCCCAATGGATGAAATTCATGCGAACGGACCCGTTCAAGTATTTGAGGAACTGTAATTTCACTGCTGGAAGTTCTCATACTACATGCAGAAATAGTAAATGAAGCTACAATAGCTATTATAATAGTCTTTTTCATAACCCTTATTATAAAATGCATCCGGACTTTTATAAAAATATATTTTCCGTTTTATCAGAAATTTGCTGAATAATTGAATCCCTCCGGGCTTCCCAGAGTTGAACCAGTTCTTTAAGCTTGTCCACATTCTTTTGTGCCAGGTCGTTGGTTTCACCCCGGTCCTTTGAAAGGTCATACAACTCCCATTTTCCTGCCGAATCGATGGTTGTAATTTTCCAGTCACCATGCCTGAGCGCATTTTTCTTTTCATGATGGAAAAACAGAGGCGGTCTTTCGGATTCAAACTCCTTTTCCAGAAAAGGGACCAGACTGATGCCAGGCGCGTTGTATTTGCCATCTAATTCTTCCGGGTCACCCCCTGCCAGTTCTATCAGAGTGGGTGCAATATCTATGATGTGAGAAGGCATACTTCTGAATGTGCCCTTTTCTTTGATTCCTTTGGGCCAGTGAACCACCATGGGTGTGGAGATCCCTCCTTCGTGCAACCAGGTTTTGTGCAACCTGAATGGGGTATTGGCAGCAGTGGACCAACCGGGACCGAGACAGATGTAAGAATCGGCCGATCCGGGTACAGACCCAATGGTATGCTTGTCCGCTCTGTTCATTATTTCAGTGCTTGCCCCGTTATCCGAACAAAAGAATATAATGGTATTTTCCAAATACCCAAGTTCTTTGAGCGTGGCTATGTAACGTCCAATTTCCCTGTCCATCCTGGTGATCATAGCAGCATGGATGGCCATTTTGGTGGCCTGGAATGCCTTCTGTTTTTCCGTAAGCTCACTCCATTGTATGGCCCTGGCCACATCGGCAGAATCGATCTGGGTAATAAGTTCCTCCGGAGTGAGGTTCCAGGGGGCAAACCGGTCCGGCTCGAAGGCTTCCATCTTATGCACCGCAAATCCCAGACTCTCCCTGTTTTTTAACCTGATCTCACGTAATTCGTTCCATCCCATCAGGAATTTCTCCCGGTAGATGTCAATGTCCTTCTGCATGGCTTGCAGAGGAAAATGAGGAGCAATAAATGCAATGTATTCGAAAAAAGGATCGCCGGCATGGTTTTCTGCATGGTCTCTTACATATTCAATGGCATGGTCCACAATGGCAACAGATGCTTCATATTCAGATCCAGGTTCAGGAAGCGGTATCAATTCACCATCTTCCATTAGCTTCTGTGGCCTCAGGTGGCGTCCGTCTTCAGTTCTATACGATCTGTCAAATCCCACATCGGTATATGAGTATTCAAAGGGCTTTGGAAATCTTTTGAAAAGATGCCATTTCCCGGAATGGTAACAGCGGTATCCATGATCATTCAGAAGGGATGGCAACCAGGTTTCGGTGACTGGTTTGAAATGTCCTTTTTTGTAATCGACTCCCTCCAGTGGATCAGATAAGACCTGGTGAGGATAGTATCCCGAGAGCAGACTTGTCCGGGTGGGCCAGCACCGTCCTGTATTGTAAAAGTTACTGAACCTGAGTCCGTTACCGGCTAACTGGTCAATGTTGGGGGTCTCGATTACTTCAGCGCCAAAACAACCCAGGTCAGAATATCCCATGTCATCGGCCAGGATAAAGACAATATTTGGCTTTTCCAGGGAGGAGGAGCAGCCTGTCACCAGGAGCATCCCAAGCAACAGATAGAAAAGAATGTGGATACGGTTTTTCATAGTACAATGACTTATAATTTCTGGTCCATAGACCGGTGAATCAGGAACATTACAGATTTGTAGTCGATGCCACTATTCCTGGATAGCCCTATTTCACAGGTTCGGCTGTTTGAATAACCCGCTTTCAGGTCTTCAACCTGGATTTTCAGGTTCCGCAGTGCCCAGGTATTGATCTCCGGATTGGAAAATCCCTTATCTCCGGCAAATCCACAACATCCTACCTCTTCAGGGAAGAGTGGATTCTCAGAACAGGCTTCGGCCACCTTCATGAATTTTTCTTCGAGTCCCATTTTGGTGCTTGTGCAAGTCACATGGAAAGCAATTTTTTCATCCGTCCGGGATAGTTCCAGCTTATCCAGCAGGTGATCATGGATAAATTCAACCGGTTCATAAAGATCCAGATTGTCGGTCATAACCCGTTTCATTCTGTGGGTACACGGACTAGTATCGCAGAGTACAGGAATTTTTCCTCCATCACTGGCCTTTAGCAATGCCGTTTCAAGTTCATCGGATTTAAGATCGGCTAAATCGTTGAACCCTTTACTTTCCCAGGGTGTACCGCAGCAGAGAGAGTTCATCCCTTCCGGATAGATCACGGTATACCCGGCATTTTCCAGCACTTCAACGGTTACCTGAACAAGGGGTTTCTTTTCAGGGTCCTTCACCGACGTTCCCATACTCTGATTAATGCAGCTTGGGAAGTAGACAACTTTCAGATCTGCATTGGGGTTGTCGGAGGTGGAGAGTTGTTGTTTTTTCACGGGACGGGGCATGTGCAGATCCCAAATAAAGATCTTTTTGAAAGGCAGGATTTTACCAGCCAGGGTCATCATGCCAAGTCCGAGTTTCACAAATTTGTGTACCGTTCTGAAATGATTGGCAATCCAGGTGGCAATGGGATTGCCTGGTCTTTTTCGTTCATTTTCCCGGGCCCTGATCTTTTTAATCATAATGCCCGTATCTATGGAAAGAGGACAGGTTATGGCACAGAGTCCGTCTCCGGCACAAGAATCATTTCCTGCATACCTGAAAGATTTTACCAGGTTTTTCATCCTTTCGGGTTCCTCTTTTGCGGTATTGAGTCGTTTCACTTCCCGCTGAACAACGATCCGTTGCCGGGCGGAGAGGGTGAGCCCGTTGGTAAGGCAGTTAATCTCGCAAAAGCCGCATTCTATGCACTGGTCCACCGACTCATCAATCACCGGCATGGGTTTGAAATTCTTCAGGTGCAATTGGGAATCATCTGAAATGATCACATCCGGATTTAGTATATTTTCAGGATCGAAGGCTGTCTTGATCTCCTTCATGGTTCCATAGAGCTCCTCACCCCATTCGTATGCCACAAAGGGAGCCATATTCAATCCTGTTCCATGCTCAGCCTTCAGCGATCCGTCGTATTTATCCACGATAAGCCTGGTAAGCCGAAAGATCATATGGTCATACTTTTTTAGCTCAACCGGATTGTGGAAATCCTGGGCAAAAATAAAGTGCAGGTTTCCATCCAGTACATGACCATAGATCACTGCATCTTTGTAATCCAGTTCGTCCAACATGTGCCTCATATCAATGACTGCTTCTGTGAGGTGATCTGCACCCACAGCCACATCCTCAATGATCACACTGGTTCCGGGTTTCCTCATTCCGCCTACCGATGGGAAAATACCTTTGCGGACGTTCCAGTATGCAGTAATCAGTTTGCTGTCCTGTGTGACTTCAAATTCGCGAACCAGCTCAAATCCCGATACCGCTTTCTCGGACTTCCCGATTAAAGCATTCAACGCCTCCTGACTTTCAGCCTCCAGGTCGATTAGTAGGGCTGTTACACTGTTGTCAAATTCCCTGATGTATTCTGGAATTCCAGCATTTCCTTCCACCGATCTCAGGGCCTCCCTGTCCATGATCTCAATGGCCGGAATTTTGGCTTTCCGAAGATAAGGCACTGCGTTGCATGCCGATTCCAGGTCACTGAAGTAGAGCATTGCAGAAGCCCTGAAAGGTTTCACCTGTATGGTTTCGAAAGTAGCCTCTGAGACAAAACCCAGGGTCCCTTCTGATCCCACCATAAGGTGCAGAATAATATCCACAGGATCGTCAAAATCGAGGAACGAGTTAAGGCCGTACCCTGTGGTGTTTTTGATGCTGTATTTTTTCCGGATCTTTTCCACCAGTTCCGGATTCGACCTGATTTTCTCTTTAATGTCGTTGAGGGTGGAGATCAATCCAGGTTTGGTTTTCTGGATTGCGTTTCTGCTCTTCGGATCGCCAGTGTCCAGAAGGGTACCGTCTGAAAATATGATCCTGGCCGATTGTATGGTGGCATAGCTGTTGGCATGGATGCCACAGCTCATACCACTGGCGTTATTTGCGATAATGCCTCCTACCATGGCGGAGTTGATGGAAGCGGGATCTGGTCCAAATTTTACTCCAAAAGGTATGAGCACCTGGTTGAGCCGGGTACCGGTAATTCCCGGTTGTGCCTTAACAGACCTGCCATCGTCTATGATCTCATAGCTGTTCCATTGATCTCCACGAGCCTGCAAGAGAACTGAGTCGGAGATTGCCTGACCCGAAAGGCTGGTACCTGCGGCCCGAAATGTAACCGGCGTATTGGTTTCGTGCAAGATCCGGAGAGAATCGACTACCTGTTTTTCGCCTGACGGTTTGAGAACTATTTTTGGCACTTTTCGATAACAACCGGCATCTGCAGCAGTGGCAATTAACGTAAGATCGTCGGTGTAAACCTGCTCTTTTCCAATTGCTTTAGTGAGTTTTTTATGGAGGTTATTCATTTGATACAGAGCATATAAAATTTGTATGACGTATTATACTTTGTAAAGTTAAATATTATCTTTGTATATCAAATTTTAGCCTTAATGAAAAGGAGCTGGAACGTTATATGCATCCTACTGGTCACACTGCTTATAATATCCGGTTTGGAAGTCAGGGCACAGGTAAAAGCAGGTATCGAAGTACTCAGGGACAGGAATTTTGATCTGCTGAAAGGAAAAAGGGTAGGATTGGTCACTAATCCTACGGGGGTAGATAGCCAATTGCGCTCCACCATTGACATTCTTCATAAGCGTGTAAATCTGGTTGCACTGTTTGGTCCGGAACATGGAGTACGTGGTGAATTTTCAGCGGGCGATCATGTGGATAACCAGGTAGATGAGCGAACCGGGATCCCGGTATATTCACTTTATGGGAGCAACAGGAAACCGGACAGGCAAACCCTGGAGCTGGTTGATGTGATCGTTTATGACATTCAGGATGTGGGTGTACGCTCCTATACCTACATCAGCACCCTGGGTTTGGTGATGGAGGCAGCAGCGGAATTGGGTAGGGAAGTGGTTGTCCTGGACCGGCCCAATCCCCTGGGAGGGTTCAGGGTGGAAGGGCCACTGGTGGAAGAGGGATTTCACTCATTTGTTAGTCAGTACAAAATACCCTACATCTATGGACTTACCTGCGGGGAATTAGCCCTGTTTCTAAATGGGGAGGGCATGTTGAATGATGGCGTGATTTGCAGACTTCAGGTGGTCCCCATGGAGGGTTGGTCCAGGGATATGACCTTTGATCAAACCGGTCTTCAATGGGTACCCTCATCTCCGCACATTCCAGACTTTAGGACTGCTTTCTGTTACCCTGCAACAGGGATCATCGGGGAGCTGGATCCCAACATGATCGGAATCGGATACACCCTTCCATTTCAGGTAATGGTCACCGAAAACATTGATGCCGGTCGTTTGGCAGATGCCATGAATGCTCTGGAGATGGACGGAGTTGTATTCCGCCCTATCCATTTCAAGCCCTACTACATGGCAAAAAAAGGCGAGCCGCTCCAGGGAGTCCAGATCCACCTGACCGATCCGGGGAGAGCTGTACTCACCGAGATTCAGTTCTGGTTTCTCCAAATAGCCCATAAGCTTGATCCATCCTTCAATCCCTTTGAAGGCAGGCAGGATCGTTACAGAATGTTTGATTTCGGATGTGGCTCTGATCTGCTTCGTACTTCCATGATGGAGGATTTCAATTTCCAGCGGGTGCTTGAATATTGGAAACGTGATTCGGATGAATTCCGTAAACGTTCCGTTAAATATTATCTCTATCAATAAACAGGCAGATGCGAAAGAACCTCTTTTATATCTTTTCTATGCTGATGGTTACCTTTGTCGCAGCATCGTCGGTTGCGCAGGAGCCGGGACTGACCAGTGATTCCGCGGTGATTGCTCAGGTTATGAAGCAAGCCGATTCATTGCTGAACGGAGGATGGTTTATCCAGGCCACAGGAACTCAGAAAGCGGCTTCAACCCGTATCGATACAGCGAAGATTTCCAGGAAGCACAAATGGATCCGTGTGTATGCTGACCGGCAATTGGCGTATAATCCTTTCAGAGAATCGACCCTCGATAGCATTGAGAAGGGACTTGCAGCAAACTTGGGAGAGGAGTATGACGGGTATCGCGTAGAACTTTATTCAGGGAAAAGAAATGTCCGTGAGTATATTCCTAACTACTACAGAACCGATCGAACGGTATTTGATAAAAACCGCTCCCCGGGAAAATTGAAAAGAAAGTCACCACCCCTGGTACAGAACCTCTCAAAAGGTTTTATTCCGGATGCAAATTTGTACAATATCAATATAGCCCTGTGGCACAGCCACGGCTGGTATTATGAACCTGAGCTGCATCGTTGGGAATGGCAGAGGGCCCGGATCTTTCAGACCGTTGAGGACATCTATCCCATGGCCTACACGCTACCCTATCTCATCCCCATGTTGGAAAATGCCGGGGCCAATGTTTTTGTGCCGCGTGAGCGTGACTGGCAAATTAATGAAGTGGTGGTGGATAATAACGGGAGTACCGGAAAAAGCATTTATGTGGCATCCGGTAATGCAAAAGAAAGTGCTGACAATACTGGTTTTGCCATTGGAACTCCACCCTATGTGGATGAAAATCCTTTTCAACTTGGAACCTATGTGGAGATGGAATCCGAAAGGAATGCCAATGGATATGTACAATGGATTCCCGAAATTCCTGAGACCGGTGAATATGCTGTGTATATCTCATTCCAGGCATCATCTGATAATGCCGACGATGCCCTCTATAAAGTTTATCACACTGGCGGAGTGACAGAATTTTCCATCAACCAGAAGATGAGTGGTGGTACATGGATCTACCTGGGGAGATTTAAATTTAATGGGGGTCTCCAACCAGAGAGTGGGAAGGTGGTTCTAACCAACGAAAGCAATCACCGTTCGGCACGAATAACTGCAGATGCTGTAAGGTTCGGTGGAGGGATGGGCAACATTGCCAGGAATGGACTCACCGGCAATCGTCCACGGTACCAGGAAGCGGCCCGCTATTATCTTCAGTACGCTGGTTTCCCCGATACACTGGTTTGGAAGCTGAATGATAAGAATGATTATAACGATGATTATCAATCCCGCGGGGAGTGGGTTAACTACCTGGTGGGAGCTCCCTCGGGTCCGTTGGCTAACCGAAAAGCAGCAGGACTGGGAATCCCGGTGGATCTCTCTTTTTCCTTTCATACCGATGCGGGGATCACGGATAATGATACTGTTATTGGTACACTGGGGATTTACAGTACTACCCACGACAAAGGTTATTTTCCCTCTGGATTATCCCGGATGGCATCACGCGATCTGACCGATCTGATCCAGACACAGATTGTGGAGGATGTCAGGGCCAAATATGATCCAGCCTGGACCCGCCGGGGGATGTGGGACCGGGGATACAGTGAAGCATTTCGACCCAATGTGCCGGCCATGCTCCTGGAACTATTCTCGCATCAGAATTTTCTGGATATGCGATTCGGACAGGAACCTATGTTCCGGTTCGACGTCAGCAGGGCCATATACAAAGGGTTGCTCAAATTCCTAAATGCTTTATATGGGATCGGGTATGTGGTGCAACCCTTACCTGTGGATCACTTTGCCACAGAGATTCTTCCGGGTGGGGAGATCGGGTTAAGCTGGAGTCCACAATCAGATCCTCTTGAGTCCACAGCCGAAGCAGAAAGCTATATTGTCTATACCCGGATTAATGAGGGCGGATTTGATAATGGAGTAGCCGTGTCAGAACCATCTTTTACACTTGAAGGGCCCCAATCCGATTCCCTCTACTCTTTTAAGATCACGGCAGTGAATAAAGGAGGTGAGAGCTTTCCATCGGAAGTGTTATCAGTCTGTAAAACCGGGAACTCAAAGGGAACGGTTTTGATTGTAAATGCATTTGACCGTACGGGAGGCCCGGCCTGGTTTGATGATGAACAGCATGCCGGGTTCCTGCAGATGGTGGATCAGGGTGTGCCTTTCGGTGTGGACCTGCATACCGTAGGTGCACAGTTTGATTTTGTAAAGAGTTCTCCCTGGCTGGATGATGATTCACCCGGACATGGTGCCTCCTATGCCGACCTGGAACCTTTTGTAATACCGGGCAATAGTTTTGACTTCAGTTACCTACATGGGTTTTCCATTCGCAATGCCGGTTTCTCTTTTGCTTCAGTCAGCGATGAAACAGTCATGGAAGGCAGGGTGGATCTGAATGCATTTAAGATGGTCGATTATCTGGCAGGGGAGGAGCGGACCACCTTTATGCCAAAGAATGATTCGGTTTCCCAATACCAGGTTTTTCCCGACACTATGCTTACTATCCTTTCTGCCTATCTTGGAGGGGGAGGGAGCCTGTTTGTATCCGGAGCTCATATCGCCACAGATATCCATTTTCATGGACAGGACTCTTTGGTGGCCTCCGTACTAAAATACAAGTGGAGAACCAGCAATGCTTCCCGGGTTGGGAAATTCTATTTTATGGATCCTGATTTTGCCAGTGTTACTGAATACTTCTCTTTTAATACCGAAATCGATCCCAAAATCTATACGGTAGAAGGTGCCGATGCCCTGGAACCAGCAGACTCTCTGGCTATTACATTGATCAGGTATAAGGAGAATAACATGAGTGCTGCGGTGGGATTTCGAGGAGACTATGGGATAGTGGCTCTGGGTTTTCCCTTCGAGACCATCAGGGACCAGTCGGCGCGGGATTTGATCATGAGAAAAACAATTTCATATTTATTGAAGCAAAAAGAAGATGAGTAAGATCAATTGTTTCATTCCATTTAGTGATCCTTCGGTGTGGGCTAAAACGCTGTTGGAATTGACTGATAATATACTGATCAACAGGGTTTACCTGTTGGGCCAGGTGGATCCTGAAACAGCGGTTAAAGGGTGTAGCTTTATTAAAACCAACGGCCAGTTCAGTACAGAGTCCATTCAAAAGATAGCAGATCATTCCGAAGGTGTGGATTACTCCATGATTATTACCAGTGAGTCGACGATCAGTCTGGGGTTGTTTGCCCTCGATCGCTTCATTTTGGTGTCGGAGGATATGGATGCAGGAATGACCTATTCCAATTACTACGATAGTTTGGAAGGGAAACTAACCGGTCACATGGTCATCGATTACCAGCCGGGAAGCTTGCGGGATGATTTTGAATTTGGTCCCCTGCTTTTCTTTAAAAGCAAGGCATTGATCCGGGCCACAGCAGAGATTAGCGAGTCCTTTGAATATGCCGGGTTATACCAGCTCAGGTTGAAGTTGAGTCAGGCTTCCTTACCTGTCCGCATTCCCGAATTTTTATATACGGTTCGGCCTGTGGATACCCGGACATCGGAAAAGAAGATGTTCGACTACGTGGATCCAAAGAACCAGGTGGTTCAGGTGGAGATGGAGAGCGTAGCGACCACCCACTTAAAAGAGATTGATGCGTACCTGGCGCCAGTATTTAAGGAGATCAGTTTTGATGAGGATAACTTTGAGGTAGAAGCCTCTGTGATCATCCCGGTGCTTAACAGGGAAAAGACTGTTGCCGACGCCATTGAATCGGTCATGGCCCAGAAAACTGAATTTAAATTCAACCTGATCCTGGTGGATAATCATTCCACAGACAGGACCACAGAAATCGTAAAACAACTTTCAGGAAAGTACCCTAACCTGATCCATGTGATTCCAGACAGGCACGACCTGGGGATAGGTGGTTGCTGGAATGTGGGGATCCACCATCCACAATGTGGAAAATTTTCCGTTCAACTGGATAGCGATGACCTTTACATGAACGAAGATACCCTGGAGCAAATTGTAGCCGCTTTTTACGAGCAGCAGTGTGCCATGGTGATTGGATCCTACAAAATGACCAACTTCGATCTGGAGGAGATCCCCCCCGGATTAATTGACCACAAGGAGTGGACTCCTGAAAATGGCCGGAATAATGCACTGAGAATTAATGGATTAGGAGCTCCGCGGGCGTTTTATACGCCTGTGTTGAGAAAGATTAATGTGCCCAATGTAAGCTATGGTGAAGATTACGGGGTGGGCCTTGCTGTGAGCAGGTTCTATCAGATTGGGAGGATCTATCATTCCATTTACCTGTGCCGGCGCTGGGAAGAAAATTCGGATGCCTCTCTGAGCATTGAGGCGCAGAACAGGCATAACCTCTACAAGGACCGGTTAAGGACCTTCGAACTGACTGCAAGGATCAACCTGAACAGGAGCAAATAATGGAAATCCAGGAGAAAGCACATGCCCTGTTTGAGGATCAGAAGATCAGCTGGCCACAGCTGGGAGCCAACTGGGAGCAGCTTGGGGTGGCCCGCTTGAGAAAATTTGATTTTGATGGATTTACCATTAAGGTGCAGAACAATCCCAGGCGGATTGTCTCTTCGGCTGCAAAGGTGGATAAAACATCCATTGAAAACCGGAAATGCTTTTTATGTACCCAAAATAGACCTCCGGAAGAGAACAACGTATGGGTCGGTGAGGATTACGAGATCCTCTGCAATCCTTTTCCCATTTTCAGGGAGCATTTTACCATAGCCAAGGCAGATCATACGCCCCAGGTAATTGAGCCTGAGTTTTTAAGATTTTTGGATCTAAGCCGTGAATTACCCGATCTGGTGATGTTTTACAATGCGCCGTCCTGTGGGGCATCTGCACCC
>SDBT01015996.1_pt1 | contig 11902 bp, 11 predicted proteins | sample 2277101 | NCBI WGS metagenome assembly SDBT01 (sample SAMN10404973, study PRJNA504765) | marine sediment metagenome | isolation source: marine sediment core GS10_PC15, 103 cmbsf | place: Arctic Ocean: Southern Knipovich Ridge | collected 2010
CTGTTCCTTTTCTTGTTCTTTCTCGTGCATTTTTCTTTCTTTTTCTTGCTGTTTCTTTCTCTTCTGTTGGTCTTTTGCTTCGGTTTTTTGTTTCTTTTTAAAATATTGTTCTGTTTTTCTTTCTCGTTTTACTTTTCCGTAATTCATGATGCCATATAGCCCCATAAAAACCATCAATGGAATAAATAACCAAAAAACAGCAACGTTTTTTAATAGAACTATATTAGCTCCCCCATATTCATAATCAGCAAGCAAGATATCACCAAATTCATAGGCCACTTTACTCAATATTAAAAAAATTAATATACCGTCGGGTTTGATTGGTTTAAAAACTTTTAAATCTAATAATATCTCAGCTTTACTTCCAATAAGTACACTAATTGTATATAGTATTAATATTAATTCAAAGGCAAAAATTAATGCATAAGTTAGAGGATTATCCAAAAGAGGGCTGACATTACTCACATCACCTCCGAGGAATGCATTGATCATTAACACGGCCCCATAAACAGCAGAAAACAGAAAAAATAAACCCAACCAGGCATTTAAGGCATGATTTCCTCCGAAAATTAATGCTAATAGTGAGATGACTACTAATGAAAGAATAATTCCAATTATTATTAATGGAACGTATCTAATAATGTCATTAACTCGGAATTCACGCCCTACAATGGTTACAGTTCCCTCAAGCGTTGTTGTACCTATAGATATTGCCCCAATAACATATATTATTATCAAAGCGATTAATGTTCCTGCTATGAACACAAACCACCTCCAAAAAAATGCTATAGATCGAGGTAGTCTAGCAAAAGCGTCATCTAGGCGTACTCCATATTTAAAACAATAATACATGCTAAAAGTTGAGGTGATAAATATATAGGAGATGAAAGATACAAAAACCGAAACAACTCCTATTAAAAACAATAATTCAGCGCCAAAAAGATACATAAGAGCGCCAACAATAAATAAGAAAACTCCACCACGAACGAGAGAACTCCACTTTAATTCTTTAAGATCTCCTTGTAAAAAGAAAGCTATTAAGAATAGCACTATACAGATGATAAGAAGGGGCATAAAAATTATAAGTCCGTCAAGAACAAATCCAAAAATTACGACGCTAAAATTAAATGCAATAGCAGTATAGCCCACGATGAGCCAAATAACCAAAACTAAAAAAAGTCGATTCTCTTTTTCAAATAGTTTACCTAAATCTTTGATTGGCATATTTAAGAAAATACCTCATTTTTTTCTTATAAAGATAATTTGTGTAAAATCTTATAAAAAGATTGCATTATTTTGCAAACCTATTGGATATATATGTATATTTTTTAAAAAAGAAGAATACTTAAATAACACCTTTAGTAGATGGTATATCGTCTGATACTATTTTTATCGCCTCTTTAATTGCTTTAGCAAGTGCTTTAAACGAAGCTTCAACTTTGTGGTGTTGATCTTCACCATAAAGAACATGAAGATGGAGATTTATTTTAGCATTCTCCGTGAAAGAATTCAAGAAATGTCGTATATCTTCAACAGCAACATCCTCAATATCACAATCATCATTTAGTTTTAGATCTAGGATTAAGGATTTTCGACCGCTGAAATCTATAACGCATCTCGCTAATGCATCATCCATCGGAATAAAAGCATATCCATATCTATTAATTCCTTTTTTATCTCCCAAAGCCTTAACAAAAGCTTCTCCTAGAGATATTCCAATATCTTCAATGATGTGATGAGTTAAATCTCCAGAGGCATTAATCTTTAAATCAATTCCAGAATGCTTTGTTAATAATGTTAGCATATGATCTATAAATTTGAAACCAGTAGATATTTCAGATTTTTCGGTTCCATCTAAATCTAAGTTGATATTAATAGATGTTTCCGAAGTTTCTCTTACAATATTGGCTTTTCTCTCCATTATCGTTTCAACCATATTTAATTACTTTAGGTTCTCATTCTTAAGAAGGTTTTAATAATTCATAAATTTTTCATATAATTCAAAATATAGTGTTGATCTATATTTGAAATTTGATACAAATTAAAAACTAATAAATCAATCTCTTGCTGGATATTTTCAAAAAAAATTCCAGATGTACCTTGAGTTTCTAATAGTATTTTTACATTTTTGATAATTTCCTTAGCAAACTTTTTATCTTTTTCAGTTTCAGGAATTTTAATTGGTAAATTTTTAATTTTTTCAATTAATATTCTCGGAAATAATTTCTTATAAGAGCCAAAGGATTTGATAAAATAATAGGATAAAAGAGTAGAATTAATAATACCGAGTAAATAAGAATGGTTAAATTCTCTAGTTGGAGATTGAATTATTTTTAAATTGTAAAAGGATTGTGATGTTAATGAGAAATCTTTTTCATAGATGGCACATATGAGATTATTTTGGTTTAATTGCCTGATAACAATCCGATCGTTATAGAGCTTTAAATCTTTATAATTAATCCCCTTTTTAGTTATATCAATAAATTTTTTTTCTTTAATCTGATATCGATTAATAGAAAACAAAAATGATTTAAAGCTTTCAATTCTATTCTCAGGAATGTCTTCTTGAATAATTTTTTCAATACGTTCTATTTCTAACTGAGAACCACACTTTTGACACAGTAAATTATTTTTAGGGATTGGAAAATATAATTTACATTTTTCACAAAAAATTATCTTTCCTGTCTTAGATAACTCAACTCCTCTACTTAGCCATACCTTAAAACCCTCATTATTGTTCAGATCTCCCAATTTAGGGAAATCTTCGTTTAAATGATCAATAATATGAAGATCCATATCATTTAAATGTATTAGGAACTTAAAATCCCATTTCTTTATTGATTTCTGTAGAAGATACTTCTCTTTCTGGTCAGATAAAATAATTTTTATCTTATTGTTTTCCCTTTTTTTAAGATTTCCACCTTTTTCAAGAATTATAATAATATTTGAAACTACGAGATCATTAAATTTTGGACCAGCATGGTATATCTCCTTAATTAAAGTATTGTTGTAGATGTATATCCTAATATTTGAACTATTAGATAAAGCTAAAAGAGAGTCCGGAACAATATAACCTAACTTGCCCCCCTCTTTCAATACTTCAATTCCAAGTTCAATAAAAATTTGATAATAATCATATTGACCATTACTGGTCTTAAAATCTCTTTTTTGAATTAATTTTTTAACATCATCTGTAATGTTCCTTATAAATAAATAAGGGGGATTTCCAATTACGAAATCATATTTATCTTTATCAGTTAGCGATAAGGCATTAAGATTTTTTATATTAAATAGAGGAAGTTCATAATCCTGCTCAAGTTTTTTAATAATTTTATATAGTTCGAATATTATATAATGAATGTTAATTTGACACATAATACATGCGATTGGATTAATATCAATCCCTATAATGCTTTCATTTATTTTGAGAATTATGTGCTTGGCTTCTTTAATTGAAAATTCCGAAATGTCATTTATATTATATATAGTTTTAAATCGGGCTATCAAGGTTAAAATTGCTTGATTTATAAAAGACCCTGAACCACAACAAAAATCCAATAATTTTTTATTCTCTATTGCAAATTTCTTTTCATATCCAATGGAGGATAAAATATATTTAACAATTGATATTGGTGTATAAAATTCTCCTAAAGCTTTTTTTTCGTTATGTGTTAAATTAGCTTCATAAATCTTGCCAAATACATTTGAATTGTCCATAAAAGAGTCGATATGATGTATTTTTTCAATAATAGCTTTAAGAAATTTCTTTTCTTTTTCATTTTTTAAATTATCTTTATATATTTGGATTAATTTTTCGAAAATTTGTTCCTCTTTCAGGTATTTGATGAAATATTTCATTTATACAACTTATATTGGTTTAACATTTTTTTTATTATTTATTTGCGTTTTAATAAACTCAGTAAATCTTTTATACTGACATATAATTTTCTTATGTTATGGAAATATCTAAAAGAGAGCTTAAAGATTTTAAAGAACGAAGATTCCCAGAAAAAGTATGTTTTAAACCAATCGGAGTTATTCATACACCATTTAAGACCTTAAAAGGTATACCTATTCAATCAGTAATGTCAGACGAGAAGGGAATAATTGAAATTTTTGAAGAATATCATCCGGCTTTGAAAGACTTAGATGGTTTTGGTTATATTTATTGCTTGTATTTATTTGATATGGTTAAACTTCCTGTTCCCCTACAATCAAAACCTTTTTTAGATGATGATATAAAAGGCGTTTTTGCTATACGATCCCCATTTAGGCCTAATCCAATAGGGATTTCGATATTGAAACTTCTGAAAATTGAAGGAAATGAAATTCATGTATCTGATGTCGAGATGCTGGACAAAACACCAATCTTAGATATAAAACCTTATATTCCAGAAGTTGATACGAGAGTGACTGATAAAATTGGATGGCTAAAAGGGAAGATAAGGAAAAAAACAAGTTAATCCTTCTAAGTTACAAAATAAATTTATATTCTTTTGATTCATATGAATCTTGTTAAAGAAAGAGGAATTCAAAAATATCTTTCTATTTGATGTAAGGATATGATTGTTGATTTAATACTTGTATCTATTTCGGTTATCATTTCAATCTTTGCGATTATTTACTTTTCTACACATCGTGAGAATTACGGTACAAAGCATACATTAATTTTGATGATTTTAATTTATTTAATAGGGGGAATTTGTTATTTCACAACTTTTGGTTTGTCATCTATGACTTTCTTTGAGAAAGATGTTGCATTAATTTTGTGGAAAATATCTATGATAATAAGAATTCCCGCAATGTTGTTACTCTTTTCTTTACGTATATCCATAATAGACAGTCAGAAAGCAAAATTTACCTACATTTCGATTATATCTTTTCTTGGAGGATTAATTGTAGGCTTATTATTCCTTCCAAACTCGTTTGAAATAATGAATGTTGAAGGAGTTTACATTGTTGGTGTTAAAAATATCTATTTCCTTATATTTAATTTATTATATGATGTTTTTTTGATTGTTTTTATGATCTATATTCTTTTAAAAACATATTATGTTATTGGGAATAAAAAACTATTCAGAACCATGGTCTTTGGTACATTAATTACTATTTTTATAATATTAACTAACACTCTATATTTAATTACACAAAATTTGCTATATAGATATTTACATTTAGTTGTATACCTAGTTTCCTCTTTTGTTTTGTTAATTATTATTGTAAAAAAACCCGAGCAATTTATAGATTTTTCTAATAAGATATATAATTTCATAATTTTTCATCGTTCAGGGATACTACTTTACAACTATTACGTTAAAAACGGTAATGAGGCTGATGATTCACTTCTCAAAGGCTCTATTTTAATAGGTATTAATCATATCCTCTTGAATTTCATTAATAAAAAAGATCAGTTGAATCTGATATCCTTAAGAAATCAACATGATATATTACTTGAATATGATAATGAACTCAATTATGCTATCTTATTAGTTGTAAGAAGAAAAGATGTCTTTATTGATAAGGCCGTTCAGCTTTTTATGAATAAGTTTTCTAAATTAAATGAGGATAAATTGCTTAATTTAAATGGTCTAATTGATACTTCCGTATTTAAAAATACTGGAGAAATTATTAAAGAATACTTCAAACCATTCCTTAGATTTAAAAATTCAGACCATTCCTTAGACTTTACCTATTAGTCGGTAAAGAAACATTTGACATTAATTCTACATTCTGAGCATTTATTTGAGATGCATTTTGATGTTTGTTAGTATTTTGTTTGTATTTAGTACAATTAGAGTTATGACAACGGGAAGTAAGTTTATCAATCTTTTTCATTGATTTTTTCCCACAACAACCGCAAATACTGCTAGTATAAGGCGAAGGTGTAAAAATCTTAAAATTTTCTTTTCCATAGATATCCTCTAGCCATTCTTTAAAAAGTCCTTTTAAACCATCTGCTCTGGGTAAATAAGTGACAATTTGAGCTAATTTCCCACGCAAACCTTTAGTTGTTATTTTTGAAATATCGTCCCATCCAAAATTTCTCGCACCGATTTATCTCCCAACATACACTTAAATATTTTAATATTAATGTGAATAAGGAAATTTCGTTATCAGATGAAATTGTAAGCGATGTTATAAATGCGTATTCAGATGAGGTCATCAGCATATATGGTATTGGGAGTTATTTCGATGTCTACAAGCCCTAAACTAATACCTGCTCTATGGCGTCCAACGGTCTTTTTTACATCTTCCTTAACTTTTTCAAAAATCTGCGGTATTATTTTCTTCAAATCTTCAAAATTTATAACATTTCACCACTTCATTTGTCAATTTGAGTATTATTTTTCTTTCCTATAAATTTTTTCAATATTATGTTTTAATTCTGAAACTTCTTGATTTGTTAGTCCCGGAAAATTTTCCCTTATCAATTTGATTAAATAATCACTATAATGATCATTTGGATCAAGAAGTATTTTCCTCCTTTCTTCTATAGTTAAAGGTTTTTCTCTATGTTTTTTATATAAGGGCATTATTAATTTATATGCTTCTGAATTCCTTATTTCATTCAAATGCTCATCATATACATCTTTTAGGTATGGATTTTGAATTTCTCCATCCCAGCTTAGTAATTCCTCGGCTATCTTGATTAGATGCACTTTTTTAAACACTGGTTCCTGTAAAAAAGCAACTTGTTCCTCTTTATTCATTTTGTATATTATACTATAAATCCAAGAAATCACTTTTTCGATAATTTGTGGGTAAAACTTTATCACGATCTCATAAAAAAATAGCATAAATTTAAAAAAGGTGTTTTTTTAATGTTATCTGTAAATTAAATAAAATAAAAATAAAATTAATTATTCTAAAAAAAAAGGTGAATAAAGTTTGAGTGAAAATATGGAAAAAGTGTTATCATCCCTCCAAGATATTCTTTTTGTTATATCATTTGACCATGAAATTTTGTTTGCGAATGAACAGGCATCGACAAATTTTGCGACAGATTTGATTGGCAAGACATGTTATAAGGTACTTCTTAATAGAGATCAACCATGTGAAATTTGTGCTATAGCAGAATTTAAGGCAAAAAATATTAATCACTTTCGATTTGAAAAAGAATTATTTTTACCTTCTTTGAAAAGAAAATGTGAATTTGACATTGGCAGTACGATGATTGAAGAATATGCGGGAGTTAAAGCAATAGTTGAAGTCTTACGAGATATTTCCGGGCGCAAGATGCAAGAGCGAACAATTTTACAACTATCGACTCCAATTATAAAATTATGGGATAATATTCTGGCAGTTCCACTTATTGGAATTCTTGATAGTAAACGCGCTACATTAATTACTGAAACTCTTTTAGAAGCGATCATAAAAACAGAATCTAAAGTTGCAATAATTGACGTAACTGGAGTTACCGTTATTGATACTGCAGTAGCAAATCACTTAATAAAAACACTTAGTGCTGTAAAGCTTCTTGGGGCTAAATCAATTATTACTGGTATAAGACCAGAAATAGCAATGACACTAGTTAACTTGGGCGTTTCTCTCGGAGATATTGTTACATGTTCCCAACTTTCTGAAGGATTGAATTACGCGTTTAAAATACTTGGATATACAATAAATAATAAGGTGTAAATATTTTATGATTCAGAAGATACCTATAATTAAGATAAAGGAAGATTTGATAGTATCCTTTCTTTCTGACATTGACGACACAACAGCTTTAAAATTACAAAGTAGATTACTTCAAAGAATTTATGAGGGTAAGATAACTGGAGTATTGCTAGATCTAACAGTCCTCGATATGGTAGATTCTTTCTTAGGCAGATTGATATCGGATATTGCTCTCTCATCGGCAATTATGGATGTAGTAACGGTTGTTGCTGGAATCCAGCCAGCAGTCACCATCACGCTTGTAGAATTGGGGCTTGAATTAGAGGGTACTTTTCCTGCTTTGACTGTGGAAGATGGTATTGAGCTTCTAAGTGAATTAAAAAAGTCGAAATATGATTTTTAGATATAAAAGAGGAGACAAAAAATTCTACAGATTATCCAGATTGAAAATAATATGGACATTGTTAAGGCAAGACAAATCATTAGATCCATTGCTTTAGATCTAGATTTTGGCATCGTAAATCAGACAAAACTGGTAACTGCAGTAAGCGAATTAACGAGGAATGTCCTTTTATACGCCGGGAAAGGTGAGATCAAAATAGAATTAATAGAGATTGATACAAAAAAAGGTTTAAGGATTACTGTAATTGATGAAGGTCCAGGAATTCCAGATGTTGACCTTGCAATGACAAATGGATTTTCCACGGGTAAAGGACTAGGTAAAGGTCTAAGCGGTACTAAAAAGTTAATGGACGATTTTTCTATTCACACTGAGATGGGAAAAGGAACAGAGGTTGTTATTATAAAATGGATGGACACAACCATATTGTGATTCCTATAAACGAAAATTATCATGTAGGTATCGCTATAAGAAAAATTTCTAAATTAGCAGAAAAACTAGGATTTTCAGAAAAAGATCTTAGCGAAATTTCGATAGTTGTGTCTGAATTAGCCAATAACTTGATTAAACATGAAGCCATAGAAGGAAAAATTATGTACTCGTTGATTGAAGAAGGGACGGAAAAATATATTCAAATTATTAGCGAGGATAAAGGTCCAGGAATTACAAATGTCGAAACAGTAATGGAAGATGGATTTTCAACAAGTGGAACTCTTGGAATAGGTCTAGGTGCGATTAAGAGGCTTATGAGTGATTTCAGAATAAATTCAAATATTAACGATGTTAAAACTGTAAGAAATAACAACAATTGGAGCCAAATTGGGACAAAAATTATCACTAAAAAATACCTTTCTCAAAGAGAGGATACGGCAGATAGAGCTCATAGTAAAACTAAATTTGGAATATTTAGTAGAAGCAAATATGGGGAAAAATATAATGGAGACACTTATTTTCTGAAACGTTTTGAAGATAAAACGATTGCAGCAGTAATTGATGGTTTGGGGCATGGTCAGGCTGCATCAGAAGCATCTACAATAGCTCGGTTATACCTTGTCGAAAATTATAAAAAACCTTTTGATGTAATAATTAATGGTTTGCACGCAAGATTGAAAGGCACTCGTGGCGTAGTTATGTCGATAGCTTTAATTGACGATAAAAAAGGTGAATTGAAATATGTTGGGATTGGAAATGTATTAACAAGGATTTTTAATTCACATACCATTATAAGACCCGTTAATTACAGTGGATCTTTAGGATATACACTTAGAAATTTCAGGGTGTTTCAGTACCCTTGGATTAAAGGTAATATCATAATAATGACAAGCGATGGTATATCGGAAAGATATGATACAAATAAAGTTCCAAATTTTCTTAAAACACACCCAATAATAATTGCTAATACTATACTAAAGGAATATGGAAAGGCCCACGATGATGCAACCGTCTTAGTAGGAGGTTAAAATTGAGGATTGAGGAGATCAAAGATAATAAAGAAGATTTAACTGAAAATATAGCTCGTTTAAAACAAGAATTTGCTAAGCGTATCCAATTGGAGAATGAATTAAATATTGTGTTAGATGAATTGAACCTTTCAAATACTGAATATCTATTTGCGATAAGAAAACTAGAAGAATACAAAGACAATCTTACTAAAGCTTATAACAGAGCAGAATTTTACAAAGATTTGTGTATTCACGACATTAGTAACATTTTACAAATTATTTTGTCTGGAATGCAATTATGTGAGATGAATCTTGATGATCCACATGAAATCAAATCTATTATAAAAATTATTACAGATCAAGTTATAAGAGGGGCAAAATTAGTTTCAAATATACGTAAATTATCTCAAATTGAAGAAACTAAAATGTCTCTTAGACGCACTGAAATTTGTTCTATCTTAACAAATTCGATTGACTTTGCGAAAAATTCTTCCAGAGATAAAAAAATAAACATTAAATTTGATTCATCTAACAAACAACTATATATTGAGGCAAACGAACTGATTAGAGATGTTTTTGAAAACATTCTTAATAACGCGATAAAACATAATAAAAGTGCAATTCCAGAAATTGAAGTTAAGATATCGAAAGAACAAACATTCGGTTTAAACTATCTTAAAATAGAATTTCAGGATAACGGTCTAGGAATAAGCGATCCTCGTAAAGAAAGTGTCTTTCAAAGAGGGTACGGCAAAAATAAACATGCTCGCGGAATGGGTTTAGGATTATCTCTCGTGAAAAAAATTATTGAAATTTATAGGGGAGAAATGCGGGTTGAAGATAGAGTCAATGGAGACTATTCAAAAGGAATTAATTTTATTCTTTTAATTCCAGAGGTGAACTAAAACGGAGGTTAAAACGGAAAAAATATTAATCGATGATGATGAACCTATACTTTAATATTTTTATAAAAATTTTTAATTTTAAACGGTTTTGAATTGGCGGGTATCGCAGAAAAGGGGGACAAAGCCATTAACATGTTCAGATTTTCATCAATTTAAATTTATAGATGAAATATTAATAATATGAGTGCAGATGTATAAAGATCAAATTCAAGAGAAGCAACTAGTACAGTTTGATTAAATTTTTATATTTAAGACGTTATGAATATTAAAAATAAGAATATAATTGATTTCACTAAAAACTGATTAATTATGAGACGAAAAACCATTTTTATTATAATAATAATCTGTATAGTTGTTGTTAGTGTACCAGCAATTTTTTGGATAATAAATAATGAAAATACCTTATGGAATTTATTTAAAAATTCATTTACAGTAGTTTTATCTTCGAGTATTCGGCTAATATTAAATTCTTTAATTGGCTTTAGTTCATCATACTTTAACCGATAGAAGAATTCCCAATCTTTGTATATTATTTTAAAAATTATGCGATTTCAACTATTTAAACCCTGGAGTTTTTGTCTTATGCCCTATTCCCTATTTCATTACATGAGGAGTGTCTTTTGGTTTCACTTTTAGTATTATTTCATCAAGTGAAAGATACACTAAAAGAACTTAATATTATTCTTAGAAATACACTTAGAAAAAGACCTCAATTTGAATACCCTTCTCAAGATATTATTAATAACCTAATTTGTTTATTTTAATTTCCTTTTTTTTATATTAAATACCTTGAAAACTCTTTAGAATAATGGAAAATCTTATATATTTAATTTATCATATAATCAAAGAAACTTTAATTTGACGTTTTGATTAAGAAATCTATTGATCAATAAAATTTTTATTTCAATTCACTTACTATAATTTTATTAATACCATGTACACCTTTATAACAGGATCTTTAATAGTTGGATATATTATTATGTTATTCGTAAGTATTATTACTATTAATTATATCCTACATCATCAAAAGGAATATGGCTCTCAGTTACTTGCCTTTTTAAACATACTCGCATTTATATTTTCTGGAATTATGTATTCAACTTTTATTGTATTTTCTTTAATATTTTATCCCTCAGAATTTTTATGGAAATTATCTATAGTTTGTGGATTTTTAACTTTGGGAATCTCCGCATTAATAAATTCTTTCTTGAAGGAATATAAAAAGATGCCTATACTTCCTTTTGTAATTTATACATCTCTTTTTGGATTTCTTATTGGTTCCCTATTCTCACCTGATTCAATTATACTTATCAATAACACCTCCAACAAACGACAATTTTTAATCACTGATATATCAAGAATCAATTACTCATTTAATACTGTTACAGGAATTATTGTTGCCTTATTTCAAATTATATTAATAATTTATTTTTTATATATTTCTATTGTCGTGAATATCAACGCGAGAAATAAACAGTTAACAAAAGGATTATTCATAAATACTCTATTTTTTGGCATTCATGTTTTAATGTATATTT
>SDBT01015997.1_pt1 | contig 11901 bp, 13 predicted proteins | sample 2277101 | NCBI WGS metagenome assembly SDBT01 (sample SAMN10404973, study PRJNA504765) | marine sediment metagenome | isolation source: marine sediment core GS10_PC15, 103 cmbsf | place: Arctic Ocean: Southern Knipovich Ridge | collected 2010
ACTGGTCCGCCTGATCACGGGGCCGCTGAGCGAAGCCTTGCAGATCTACACACTCACGGGCGAGATCGACGACTTCAACGCGGCGCTCAAGTGGAAGATGGAGCGAGGCCAAGATTCGGCTGGCGGGGAGAAGCGCAAGCACTGTACTGACGAGCCGGCGGCAGAGGCCGCGCCGCTCGAGGAGCGCGACGCGCCTCCGATGAAGAAGCAGCGCCCGGACGACGAGGCCGACGAGTCCGACGTCGCGGGGCTCTACGGGTGAACTCGGCGTATCTTGCATTGTTTTCGTGAGCTTCTCGTACACAATTACCACACCAAAAAAAAAACACAGACAGCCTCCGTCGTCTTGATGACGTCATTTTGCCTCGGCCAAGAAAAACTCCACACAACCACACGGAGTTTTGTGGTTCACACGCCAAGGTCGTCTGTGCGTGAAGCACGGCCATGGTTCGTATTTGCGATTCGTGCGACACCATTGGTGACACTTCAAAACTCGACTCTCAACTTCTGTGCCCGAGGTGTTACATGGAAACCATTGACATCATACAGGTTGAACGCGGAAACGCCACTATCGAAGGGGTTTTCCGCAACTGGATCATTCCATCGTTTTGGGTGTGGTGTTCGATCCTCTTGCTGTTGGTGGCATTCCCTGAAGCGTTTCAGCTTGTGTTTGAGATTGGTGGAACAGCCTTGATCTGTGTATCTGCTTTGTTCGGGTTTGTATACATAATGGGAAACTCTTAGACAACCGGTATCCGCGACGTCGTCTTGGATTAAAAACAACCACATCCACATAAGCACTTCACCGTCCACCTCGCTATCGCTTCACGGACCGTGGGTTGGCTCCGTCCCGATGACGTCATCTGCTCTTCGCCAAGAACCCTTCCATTCCGGCGGAGTTTTGCCTTTGACCAAAGGGAAAAACTCCGCAGAATCACAGTGCTTATTTCTTTGGTGTGTGTCCTGCAACGATGGTACGGACCAAGGCGTCCGTCTTGCGCGCACGTGAGATCGAAGCCGATGCAGCACACGACGCGGCACGCGTGAAGGAGTCGGGTTGCTCCATGTGCGGATCGGAGGGAGAGCACGACGCGCGATGCTTTCATCACCCGATCTACCTGTCATTGCACGCCAACCTTTGTGCGATGTGGGCAAGCGGAACGCTTGACCCGGACGTGCTACACTCATTGAGCAACCCGTGTCCGTGACCACACCAAGCACAACGTTCACTGTGCACTCGCGTCGTCCTCATCAACGCGCGGATCGTGCGCTTCGAAGACAGCTTGAGCATACCCCATGGGCGTCTTGGAGCGCAAGTTCTGACGCTCTGGACCCGGACCCATCTTCCAGATACGGTCTGCCGTGTGGGGATCGAGCTTGATCTCCTTGTGTGTCGGAAGTCGAAATCCACCTCCTGTCCACAAACATGTCTTCTTCGTGTATCCGTCGTCAGACCCACCCGCGTAGCCACCATATTCGTACGGGTGAAAGGAGTAGTCAGGTCGGCGCCACTCGCTCGATATGACGGAGACCGGATTCTCGATGAAGAACGGGCACTTCAGACGGCGCCCGATGCGGTTCGACCAGTAGACGAGATCCATCGCGCGCTTGCGGGTGCCTGGGTTGTCCACTTCCTTCTGCGCGAACCAGCGCGCTCCGCTCACTGCCAAGTCCGTGCACGGAGGGAAGAACGATGCAAACACGACCCGCGACAGGTCTTGCGCGTGCTCCTTGAAGAACACCTTCTCCCACTCGGTCACGCTCATCCCCCACTTCGTCACACGTCCGATTGTTTCCTTGCGTTTGGGGTGCTGGATGTCGACGATGTGGCATTCAAATCCGGCCGCGGCCCACGGCTCCACCAAGGCACCGGTCAGGTCAAAGCACGAAATCACGACACCCGGCCCATCAGTTCCTGTGCGCGAGCGCTTCGTTGGACGAACGGCCTCTTTGCCTTGTTGTGAAGACGCGCGACGGCGACGGGATGGACGCACAGCAGCTGTTTCTGCTGCCTCCGCCGGCACAGCCGCTGCTGCTTCATTACGGCTCGTCATCGCGTGTGTTTTTTTTCTTTAATTGCAAACATGGTGCTATTGGATGAAGAAAAAAAGAAATATCTTTCCCCGTGCTTTATTCTACACGGCAAAACATTGTCTTAATATTACGACGCCGTCATGAGCGGACAGTGCTCTGAGCAGTCGTGCTCCAACCACGCCAAGTACGCATGTACGTGTCGCGACGTGCGATACTGCGGAAGAGAGTGTCAGGAGTCAGACTGGGATCAACACAAACCGGAGTGTGCTGCGTGGAGTCCCGTCGCCGCAGTCGCCCCCGCGATTGTGCGGCCGGAGCCAGTCCCAGTCCCTTCCAAGTTCGAACCCGAACCACTCGTGGTGATCCATGAACTCGAGCCGCCCCGAAAAGGAAAAACAGCACCGCGCTCACGCACGACGTACGTGTATGGCGGTGTCGATCTGTTCGGCATGGAGGGCAAGCCAGTCTTTGAGCTGTTTGACTACCGGCAGTCGCCCGCGCCCGTGCGGTATTTGCGTGAACGCACGCCAGAAACCCTCGCAGCAGTTCGTGTCTTCGACGCGAATCCGGAGAACGTGAGGAGTCCGCCCGTGGCGCCATCGTTGCGCCGAGAGATCGTGGATCCCATCGTGCGCGCAGCTGCAACTCCAGCAGACCGAGACTACATGCAAGCGCGCGTCGACGAGATCGAAGACCTCATCGACACGCACAACGACGCGCTGCGCGCGCTCTGGGACACGCTCAACGAAGTGGGTACGGACACAGTGAACATGCGACGAGCCTACAACATCGAACTCGAGTACCAGCTGGCCGCCCTCAAGATCGAGAGCATCTCAGATGCGACGGGAGTCAAGGGAGATGCCGTGCTTTCGGCACACTACCACCTCGGACCCCAGCTCGCCGAGATTGCCGCGACGGCCAGCTTGGCCGCGTCCACGGACGAGACGCCAATCATTCCCGTTCTCAACGAGGGGTTCCTCATGGCGCGCGTCATGCTGGACCAGTTTCTGACGGACGACTTGGAGCAGCTCGTTGAGGTTGCCTACGCAAACGTTGACACAGAAACTCTGGCTGCCTTCACCGCAGAAGACTTTGAACTCCTGCTCATCTCTCAGGTCGAGGGAACGATCCTCGCCGTCACGCGCGCGCACGACGCGGGCGATATCACCGACGAGGACAAGGCTGCCTTCGAAGCGCTCATGCGTGGGTTGTTGGAGGGCACGCGCGACCGAGCACGTGCACTCGAGCCGAGCGCCACCTCTATTGGCGCGGGCCCCGGATCGCGCAGTCGCTTCGGCTTCATGGGCGGCGTGTTGGCTGCAACGTACGCAGGAGCGTTCATCATGGATGTCATGTTTGGAACGGGAACGGGTGTTGGTATTCTGCCCATGGTCGTTGGGGCGGCAGCGATCAGTGCAGCAGGGCGCAGCGCCGCGGAACAGGCTGTTCCCATCGAGCAGCAAGTCAGCTGGAACACAGTGACTGCTGCAGCAACGTGGCCTGACCAGACGAAGCTCGTGCGAAGTGTCGTCGGTGGAATGACCGACGCAGCGCTGGACGCGGCAGGAGGTACCGACGAGACCGGTCGAATCCGGGCAGATTTCTTTCAAGACTTGGACAGGCGCGTCGTGCAAGAGGATCTCCCCCAACTCGAGCGAAGCATACCGGGTCTGCAAGAGCGTCATCAAAACATTATGAACTTGGGCAAAAGTGCGACGGCCAAGTCGACCATGTTCAAAAGACAGCTCGATGCCAATTCAGAGGCTGCAGCAAATTCCGTGACGGAGAAACAGGCCCGAGCCTTGTGGGACCGCGCACGCCAGCCCGGCACAGCGGTGCGAACTGCCATGGACACGAGGCAGTTCAACGCTGATCTTCTGTCGCGTTCACTTTTGTCGTGGGCCTACGGCCGAGACGTGAGTCACCCAGATGTTGTTCCGGTTATTGGTGCGGGCCCGGAGCGCACCGTTGACGTCGAAGGACAAGTGGTTTCGGGTCCGTTCAGCAGCTTGGACGCGTTGGCAAATGGCCAACCAATTGATCGCGAGGCCGTCGCACACGTCGTGCACGAGCAGTACGACGCTGCTGGGGCAGGGCTTGTGCTGTCCGCCGACGATCGCGCAGAAGCCGAGGCGGACGTCGTCGATCAATTGATTGACATGGCACCGAAGCTTGCAAGCAAACAGGACCGGGCACGGAACAGCGACTACGCCGACTACGCCCGTTCGCAACGCGCGCGCGAAGACCTGTCTAACGTCGGTCGATCCGCGGGCCCAATGATAGCCGAGGACTCTGTGGAGCACGCCGAGCACGCAGCCGGGCGCTGGGATCAGTGGGCAGAAGACGCAAAGCACTACAATGGTTCAGTCGACAAGCTCCACGAGCGCCGCTCCTACGCGTTCGCTGTGGCCCACGCAGAAAACCTCGCCAGCCGGGAGAACGGCGACATTGACGCCGAGGGCATCCAGTTCACCAAGGTGACGCTCGAAGAAATTGCTAGCGCCCGCACGCGCTCTCGGGGCGACAACTCCACACTGCGGCCGAAGAGTGCGTGGGACCACTTCGTGGACAGTGCACTGTCGTTGACGAGTCTTCACCCTGCCCTCTACGGTTTTTCCGAGGTTGTTTGGCACACACGCGACGCAGTCTGGTACGGCTTCACACAGGGATACGAACTTCCGTTCATCGAGGCGGCTCTGTACCATTCCGCCGCTCTCATGACAGGAACGAAGGCAGTCTTGGCTGCTGGGTTTCATGCAGCGAAGGCCGTGGGAAGCGCAGGGCGCTACCGACAACTCAGTGAGACCGGACATCGGGGAAAATCTCGGACTCTAAGCAACGACATCGACAACGCGGCGTCGGCGATGTACGGCCGGCTCACGACCCCTGTTTCGAACATTGGAGAGGGGCAGAAGCCTCCGTTCCTTGGAAGCGCCTACAGGATCGCGTGCGCAAGCTACAACTGGATGTTCACGACACAACTGGTGACATCTCTCACGAAGTGGGTGTTTCCGTCGTTTGGTATCTTCAGCACTGCCTCGCTCTTCGGAGGCCTCGCGCTCAGCGGAGGCTTATGGGTCGCGGCGAACGCTGCGGTGTCAGCAAACTCTGCAGTCCTAGGATGGGGTGGGCTCAGCACGACTCTCGCAGGAGTGGTGCATCAAGCCAGCCAGCACTTGCCTCTGCTGCGTCTTGCCCTACAAGCTGGGAACACCGCAGCGCTGGCTGTTTGGCACCTCGACCGCGCTCTCTCCTACGCCGTCGTCGCACCGTATCTCTACTTGTACTTCAGAGGGAACGACGTGGCGCAGAAGTTGGCCACGGAGATTCGAGCCCAGCTCTGGACACTCAGTGTACCGAGGGGGCGGACTGAAGAACAGCGACGCGAAGCAGAACGGTTGGCTCGGAGGCGGGCGCGCGAAGGCAACCTTCCAAATTTTCGCGACTGGGAACAGGCCAAAGCTGCAGCGCTGGAGCGCCTGAGCAATGAAGAGGGAACACCAGCTGCAATGGCCCGCATTGACATGCACGTCTCCATGCTGTTGGCGATAACCAGTGGCATGTACGCTGTGCTGCTTCTTCCGGGTGTGCTGAGGAAGGCCAACAAGGTCATTGCTACTGCAGGGAACGCACCTGGCGCGAGTGCTAGGGCATTGAAGAGGACTTTCCGATTTACATTCGAGGCCGAGTCCGAAACGGCTTCCGTTGGGCCAAGGCACCTGATCGAACACCAAGTGTTTGATGCCATGGCTCGGAGCGTCACGAAGGAAGATCGAGAACGCGTGAACCAGCTGCTCATGCGCAAGATCGGCGAAATTCCAGATGCGAGGCGGCCGTTCGTGCCCGGAATTCCGAGAGTCATCGCGGAGCTGAAAGACAACCACCCTCGGACAATGGCCCGGGCTGCGCACTACATCGAAGCGGTGAGTCGAAGCGGCGAAGTTGTCGACCAAGCTCGGACGCCGTATGATCTGGCTATCGACATGATTGCTGGTCTCCTTGGAGAAGGGGCTGACGATCCAGACATGCTGCGTGACAACTTGAGGGCAGTCGTGCGGAGGATGTAGTCGGGGGGTGGGTCAGGCCGCGTCTGCACTCGCATCCCCCCTGAGCATCGGTGTCGAAATCTGTCTCCCTTGAAATGCGTTCGAGCGGTCGCGAACGTACTCGCCCAGAATGAACCGCATCATTGCTTCAGATACCAGTGCAGTCCCGACTGCTGCAGGCAAGTGTGAAAGTTCGTCCATGCCAAACCCGGCGAAGAGCGTCTCCGCCGTCCAGAGTGTCAGGATGCCGTTGAACCGTTCGAGCGATTCCACGGTCGCAATGTTGATTGTACTGTCCCACGTTCGCACTGATCGTGTTCCCGGAATCTCCTCGAGTGCCGCAATGATCTGGCTCTCGACTTCCCTTTTGCCCGGGCACGTGACCCACGCAACACCTTCTTTCGTCACGAACACCACACACCCCACCGTGCGGCGGAAAATAGTGGGTCGAAATGTAACGAACAGCACAGTGAGGATGCTCGGTTCGGCAGAAACGTCACTGGCCTGAGTGCCGACACGAATCTCGGTGAACTGCCGCGGCTCTGGCCAAGACTGTTCACTCACGTAGCGACCCAATCCGCGCGCGCGCTCGACCCAGCTGTCTGAGGCAGTCGGAGATAGTTCTTCGTACAGCCAAGGCATGGCAGCGCGTGCTGCGGTGATGACATCCCCAGCCTCGGCGAACCACTCCCGACGCTCTAGGATGTCAGACTTGTTGCCAGATTTCGTTGTGAACAGAGGGCTTTGGCCAAGGGCCTTCGCAATCTCTGTCGAAGCCGTGTCGTCTTGGATCAGGCGAGCGTAGTCCACAATATGCGTTGCGCTTTCTTCGGCACGAGGACTCAGCGTCGACAAATGCTCGACCACTACCACGTTCGCGCCGGTCCGCACTCCCCAGTCTTGAACTCCTGTTGACAGTAGCCGATTCATGTTCTCGACGAGGCGTCCCCATCTTCCGCCGAAAGGCCACTCTCCGTCGGAGTTTGCCACGTAGTGTTCCGCGAGCGCTTCCGCTAGTGGCAAGAACTCTGCTTGTTCGGTTTGTGTGAGTCGACTCGTGTAGAACACGTCGGTGCTGGCGCGCTGAGTCCAGAACTCTGCGACCGCGCGCGGCACGGGCAGCGTACTCATGACCAAAAGTGGTTCGAGGCGAGCCGCAATCAGCTCACGGAGAACAGGCAGCAGCGGCGCGCGTGGACGAAGTGCGTCATCGCGCAGACGTCCAAATTCTTCTGGCACATCGACACCCTTGGACGCACTGAACCATCGCAACTCGTCGTAGCCGGAAAGCAACGACGCGGCGACGGTGTCAACCCATTCGCGGTCGTCAGCGGAGAGAGACGGCTCCAACTTGACGTAGAGTGCGTACAGCACAGAGCGCCAGTACGACGGGATCTGAGGCTCGCGGAACGGGTCGACCTCCCACGGGAAGGCAGTGCCATAAGTCTTCGAGCCCTGACCGAGCCTGCGCAACCCGTGGTTTTTGTGGAGGAAGAGAAGGTGGACTTGCTCTAGCCAGAGTTCCGGAGTCGTGACTTGGTCGAACACTGACACCAGAGCCTGCGTGCGCGTTGCGTGAGCGATGGCTGAGCCAAAGAACGTTGCGCTCGTGACTATCGGAAACGCCGCCGACAGTGCCTCGTCCGGGCGGAGCGGACTCGTCATGCGCTGCGAAGGGTCGGCGCTGGAAAATCCTTGGGTGACGCGCTGGCGCAAATGGCCCAGCAAAAGGGCTTGCGTTGCCTCTCGCACGCGCGTGGAGTCTTTGTTTCTGGCAAAGACTTGTACAGTTAAGTGTTCTGTGTTTGCCATCACCTTTTCCGCTTTTTTTCCTGCCAAGGGTGGAGAAAAACTCCGCTGGCCAGTTCTGAGAAAAAGAAAGAAAAAAAAGGAGCAGGGTTGGCGCAGCGCGCACAACGACCTCGGATTTCAAAGGTGGGGTCCTGACCGCCCGTTTAACACTAGGTCGAAGTGGAAAAAAAAAAGAAACAACCACCCAGCTCATGCTTGCTTCGCGCACGAGGCTTGGTGTGTCCCGAAATTCCAGTCTTGTGCTTGGCACGCCTTGCCGCAGTACACCGCACAACGACACGCGGCGCACACGTCCGTAGCAATCTTGTTGCACTGTTGCACAGAGCAGAGGAGCTGCTGCTTTGTTGGTGTTCCCACCGGGCTGGGGCGTCTTCGCGGGCTGGGCCTCCGTCGCGGTGACGGAGACGGGCTCACGGTGTATTTCGGCTCCACTGCAATGAACGCCAACGGTTCAACTTCGGCCGGGCTGTCGAGCCGCGCTTGGAACTCCTCGACGCCTCCCAGCGCTTCCAAGAGACTGATGGCCGTTCGGTCCTTGCTGGTCACGACGAATTGTTCGGGAGTGGCGACGTCGAAAGAACACGCGAAACCTGTAATCGCCGTGGTCGTCACGGTGTAGCGCAGGCCTCCCGTGACACCGACGAAGACCCTGTCGCGCTGCCATCGCGACCTCGGAATCTCTGTGATGTGGATTTCGTACGTTCCGGCCATGGTCGCTGATGGAGAAGCGGTGAGTTGTCGGACCGTCATGGACCAGTTCTGCATGGGATCGCCGTGGAGGTCTGCGCTGAAGACAAAAACCCCAAAGCTGTCTCTCTGCCAAATCTGCAGCATGTCCACCACCTCCACGAAGCTGGAGGCTGGCACTCGTTTGATGACGCGCCATTGGCCGTCCTGGTCCTCAATCTCGACGATGTCCGTGCGCTCGGGAACCCTCTCCGGGGCGTCGCGTCCAGGGAACCAACTTGGCAACCAATCAGACATTTTTTTGTTTCTCCTCCTCCTCCTCCACGTTCGCCGCTGAGAAGATAAACATCTGCAGTGACATAAACACAACGCTTGGGGCGTTTTTGTGAGTGACCTTTCTTTTGGCACCTCACACACGAACACGTGCCCGGTAGAAGGAAAAAAATGTCGGTGGCAATGCTGGATGCGCTGTACCCGGCGTTGCGCGTAATGGCCTCGGCCGCGGACATGGTACCCATGGTTTGGTGGATGCCACTTGTGTTGTGCTTCACGCTGGTTGGAATGATAAGTTCCTGTGTTAACTCGCTGCGGGTGATGTGGAGCATCGCGAAAGTGGTTTGGCGCTTGATGTGCGCTGCTGTACAGGTGTTCGCAGTCCACCTGAACTTGCACCACGATGTGGCAGCACGACTTCACGACGACTAGCGAGTTTCAACAACGAACCATTCCAACATCTTCAACTTGCCCCGTACCACTCCAAGGCTCGTAGATGCGTTGGAAAGCCACTGCTTGTGCTTTCTGTGGTGTCATCAGCACGCACGTGCGCCACGCAGCGCGATAGTGCAGATCCGCTGGAGCGCCGTGGTCGAAGCGGAGCAGCCACGCCTCACCCATGACACGACGGACGTCCAGAACGTGTCCGTCGCCCTTCAAGTCTTCTCCTCGTTTCCAGTACCACCACTTCGACGTCGTGCCGCCCATGTCCGTGAGCGAGAACATGCGAAACGCGTAGCGTTCGTCCAAGGGATCGACGTGTCTGCCCTGCACGTAGTAGCGAAGCGGAAGCAAGACTTGCACAGAGAGCCAACCCATCACAAGCGCGCGATGCGGCCACAGCATACGTCTTGTGGTGACGCACACTTTCGGTGTGTGTGTGCGGGTCCGTTTTCTTTTTTTCTCTGAAACGCTGCAACTTCTCTCTCTCTCTCTCTCTTTCACAAAACCACACTCTCTTTTTCTCGCCAGAGTCAAAAAAAATGGCCGCGACGGACGACAGCGTGGACAGATTCGGACGGAGACTGGAGGGGACGAACGACGGTGTGCACAAGATGATGCCAGGCACCTTCTTGGTCAGACTGCCAGTCCACGGCCGGCATTTAGTGGCAACGCAGATCGCAGACATGAGGCGTCGCCTGATAGACGACTGCCGATCGGCGTTCGACAAGGACATGCGCGGTGACAGGCTGGGGTTTTCATCCATGTGGAACGGGATAGTCCGGTTCGAGCTCCACTGGAACGCACCAGACCCCGAACGAGCTCCGCTGATCGGCGCACAGATTCCGTGCATCGTGTCGCAGGTGCTTGACATGGAGTGTCTGTATTGCATGGGAGATATTCCGACCAAGTCGGCCGTGACGGACGATGGCGACACCACGGAGGAGGAGACTTCATGAGGACACGCGGTGTGTGTGTGGATCCGTTTCTTTCTTTTTTCTCTGAAACGCTGCGACTTCTCTCTGTGTCTCTGTCTCTCTGTCTCTCTCTCTCTTTCACAACTACACACACTCTCTTCCCCACTCGCGAAGGGCGACGGTGTGCACAAGATGATTCCAGGCTGGATCTTGTACAGGCTGCGAGTCCACGGTCTTCATTTGTCGCCAGAGCAAATCGTAGAACTGAGGTGTCTCTTGCCAGAAGATCGCCGGTCGGCGTTCGAAGAGGACATGCGCGGTGACAGGCTGGGGTTTTCAGCTGAGTGGAACGGGATAACCCTTTTCGATCTCTGCTGGGAAGCGCCAGAGCCCGAACACGATGTGCTGATCGGCGCCCATCTTCCGTGCATCGTGTCGCAGGTGTTTGAGATGGAGTGTCTGCCGTGCACGGGAGATACGCCGACCAATTCAGCCGCGAAGGAAGGCGGCGACACCACGAAGGAGGAGTCCTCATGAGGACTCCTCTTTCTGTCTCTTCGTCGCAGATGCGCTGCGAGCTGGTTGTTTTGCGCCGACGCTTCTCGGGCAATTTCGCCATCGCTTCCTACACCATCCATATTTAGCTACTGCCAAATGTGGAGGGTGTAGGGACGACAGTCAAAACAAGAAAAAGACCTGAACTGAACTGGAAGTCAACCCCGCGTTTGCCTCTTAGCTCTTTCCGACCTCCAGGCGGCTCGCCTCCAGGAGGATGGCGGCCCGCCTTGGAGGCGAGCCGCCTCGAGACTTGGCGAACCATCCCACTCACCCACCACACACACAGCGCTATCCACGATGGCCAACAACAAAGCGGAGTCCACGATCCCTCGTGAGCCAGTCGTGTCTCCGTGGTACGTTATGGCCGAGTACCCGTTCGAAGTGGCGGTGCACGGCCTAGAGCGCGGGTGGAAGTTGACGGTCGCGCTGAAGGACCGCAAAGTGCAGAACTGCACGGTCGTGGCGGAGGAACCGCAGCTGCGGCTTAACTTCCCAGATGGTGTGAGCGAGGGCGTCCTGTGGTTCTTCTTCGAGCTGCGCGGTTCGCCGCTCGTGACGTGCCACCTACCGGTGCGGGTGAATCCGGCTCCCATCGACGCGGGCAAGTTGGTGTCGGATCGCATCTCGACTATCCAACGGGAGCGTGGGACTCCCAGCTCTGACGACGCGAGCTCCACCTAGCTTGCTTCCTTTTCACCCCACGCCTTCTTCACTATCCATATCTGACAACTGCCAATTTAAGGATCTCTCTTTTGGTGCAAGGGACGGTGGTCGCCGTTCCCTTTTTTTCGCTTCCGTACGAGTGTTTACGCACCTAGAACGCACGCTTCACCTCAAGAAAGATCGTGGCGTCGCTGAAATGGCGAAGCAGCGAAAGCGCACCAGCTCTGCTGCAGCGTGCAGGCGACAAAAAACATCCAAAGTCATGCACGAGTTCAAGCACGGCACCCTCAAGTCCTCGAGTGGTCGACGAGTCACCTCACGGAGTCAAGCCGTCGCCATCGCTCTGGGTTCAGCACGGAAGACGTGCGGCGGTCCATCCCCAACAGGAAAGCGAAGTAGGTTCTGAACTAAACTGAACGACTCATGCACAACATGGTCTCGTGTCTCGGTGCCAGTCTTCAGTTCGAAAA
>SDBT01015998.1_pt1 | contig 11900 bp, 9 predicted proteins | sample 2277101 | NCBI WGS metagenome assembly SDBT01 (sample SAMN10404973, study PRJNA504765) | marine sediment metagenome | isolation source: marine sediment core GS10_PC15, 103 cmbsf | place: Arctic Ocean: Southern Knipovich Ridge | collected 2010
AAACGGTGGGTGAGGTGAAAGAGCGATTGCAGCTTCACGTAGTTAGCGGGAACGCCTCACCTCCAGCCCCTCTGAAAGCGCGTGCCGCGTGAGTTGCCACCAGGAACCGCGTAACTACTGACAGGGAATGTTCAGAGGTCATCTCGACGCCGATGCCGCTTCGCTTAAAGGCAATTCCGCTTATGACCACGTCCAGGTGGCATCTGAGGGCGAAATCTTGAGGAGATAACAGCGAATCCTTCGACAGGCTCAGGAGAAGGCTGGGGGATTGACTGAATCTGATTCGATGAATCCTAGAATTCGTTGTCATATGCGAGAGACAATCCGGAATCGACTTATTGGAGACAACTTGGCCCAGAAGCTCGTTCTAAACATTCCCTGTGTATCATTGAGCAGGGCCTCACCGCCCTGCTTTTGTTGTGCTATAGCCCTCGGGCAGTATTGCAGGAGCAAAGCCACCCAGATCTCAAGGGTGGCTTTCTTGATTGCTTGTAATCACCAAGAAATCAGTTGCGACTTAGTTCTTACCAGCCATCCTCTTCGGTATCTGACCTGAGATGGCGATAATGTGAGTAGTGCCCGTGGCCGAGAAGGCTTTCGCCAGGTCGGCGGGGATGCCCGTCTCGATCCCCAGGAGTATGCCCGTCAGCAGCGCGGCCTGGGGCTCGTGTAGGATGAGAGCGATGACCCTCTGGGCTCGCCTCTTGAAAGCTAAAAGGGCTCGTCTTGGAGCACTGCCCTGATCATGATTTTTGAGGGTGATCTGAGGGCGCCACAAGATCGAGTAGATGCCCTGACGAGCCAGGTACTCTCGATAGGAGAAGTCCTCTAGCTCCGGTGGCGTCTCCAGTAACCCCCCGATTTCGAGCTCGTCGCCGTAATCGTACTCCGGATAGCGATGGGCGCGCACCAGCACAGTGCCTTTCACATCACGCTCCTGGCCATCCACTTCTATTTCAGAGACCACCACCCGCAGGTTGGTGTAGGTGTCGCGCACGTCGGGCTCGCCGCTGACGACGCCCTCGATCTTGACCCAGCCCTGGTCGTTGTAGTGAGCCAGGTGGCCTTCATCGAAATCCTGAAGGGGGGCGCTGGCGCTAGAGCGCAGAGCGCCCAGCAGCAAGGAGAGAAAGCAGACGCTGATCAGCCTGACTCGCTGATCCTTGCGCCAGAGCAAAAGACCTGCCAGAGGCAAGAACGTCAACAGCCAAGCGAGCTCCGATGGCAAGTGTAGGTACGAGCCCAGGAAGACGCCTGTTAGCCAGGCGCAGCCGAGGTAGATGAGGGTCATGGTGACTTCTCCACGTTGTCTGATGTGCTCTTATGATATTCATCGGCGGGAAAAAGTCAAACGCAGCATCTGAGCCATTTGGCAATTTCTCAAAAGGTGTATGTCACTTCTGGGGCGAATTGACTCTTGAGGAGATACAGACTAGCATCCTGAGCCTGTCGAAGGATGCGGGTCTTGCAAAGCCGCACCCTTCGACAGGCTCAGGGTGCTCCGGTGAGCCTGCCAACAAAGGTTGCCCCCAAACTGACATGCACCCTTTCTCAAAAGTCGTCTTGACAATCAGTCCAAGAAGTGGTATAATATCGACAGACAGACCGACCGGTCTGTCTGTTTACCCTCTCTTTGCCTCACGAAGGACATCCACAATGGATCTAAAAGAAAGAATCATCCACGAGTCTTTGAAACTGTTCTCCCTGAAAGGCTTTTTAAGCACCTCTATTAACGACATTCTGGAGGCTGCGGGCACCTCAAAAGGCGGATTCTACAATCATTTCGCCAGCAAAGAGGGTCTGTTCTTTGAGGTTCTGAACGAGGCGCGAAGGATTTGGCGTGAAAAGTGTCTTGCAGGTTTGGATGAGATCGAAAGCCCCATTGAAAGAATCAAAAAGCTCCTGGAAAATTACCGAGACCGGTATCTCAAAGATGCCGAGGATTTGCCAGGCGGCTGCATCTTCGTTACTTTCTCCGTCGAGCTGCCTGACCAGCGCTCCCATTTGGCCGAAGAGGTTAATAAGGGGTTTGTAGGCCTCAAAGCCATGCTTAAGAGGCTGTTGAATGAGGCGCAGGAATCGGGGGATTTGAGTGATGATGTGAACATCAGCACCGTCACAGAGATGTTATTCGCCGGCATGGTGGGTGCTTCTGTTATTTACGGGGTGGATAAATCAACCGACAGCCTGGACAGAGCGATCAACGCCCTGATTGACTATCTTGAAGAACTGAAGCCATAATCAGCTAGCCACCTGCTCCCGCTGGACCCTAGTCCAGCGGTCTCGGTGGACGATGACGACCCCGGACAAGCATGTGTTTCACACTCCTGGCGCTGACTTTCGCTGTTGGAACAGTGGACTATGGTCTGCTGCGAGCACAAGGTGAGTGGAGGCAAGGATGTTCTTTGGTGACTGGCTACAGCGGCGAGAGATGCTTTCGCCGAACAAGGTCGCTCTCATTGATGCCGTCCCTTCGACATGTAAGCGAAGCGGCCTCAGGACAGGCAACGACAACCAGCCCATCACCTACCAGGAGTGGAACCAACGAGCCAACCAACTGGCCAACTTTCTCCGAGACGGGCCAGGGATCGGCAAGGGCGACCGGGTGTCCATTTATGCCATGAACCGCGTCGAGTACCTGGACGCGCTGTTCGCCTGCAACAAACTGGGGGCAATCCTGCACGTCCTCAACTGGCGTCTGACGGTTCGTGAGCTGGAGCCCCTCATCAACGACGCCGCCCCCCGCGTGTTTATCTACAGCCAGGAGTTCGCCGCCCAGGTAGACGAGCTACGCCCCCGCTTGTCGTCGGTGGAACGCTTCATCGGGTTGGATGAAGTGACGAGTGACCACGACCTGCACTGGCCGACGGAGCGCAGCAATTGGCCCCAGACCCAGCCGCCGCCCGTGGAACTGGACTGGGAAGACCCCTGGATCATCTGCTACACCGGCGGCACCACCGGCCTCCCCAAAGGCGCTATCCTGCACTACCGCTCCATCACCGCCAATTCGGTCAATACCATCGTCAGTTGGGGACTGCGCCCCGACGACGTGGTCCCCCTCAATTCGCCCCTCTTTCACAGCGGCGGACTCAACGTCCTCACCATACCACTGGTCCATCTGGGCGGCACAAGCATCGTCTGCGCCGGCTTTGACATTGACCAGCTCTTCGACCAGATCGAAAACCTAAACGTGACCTTCTTCTTCGGTGTCCCTGCCATGTTTCTGATGATGATTCAGCATCCGCGCTGGGAGTCGTTGGACCTATCCAACGTGCGGCTGGTGATGTCTGGCGGAGGGACGTGTCCCACCGTTGTCTTTGAGGCCTTTTGGGAAAAGGGAGTCGAGTTCAAAACCGGCTACGGCCTGACTGAGGCTGGCCCCAACACCTTCTGGCTGCCGACCGAGCACATGAAGAGCAAGATCGGCTCAGTCGGCCGGCCCCTGTTCCACATTGACGTCAAGCTGGTTGATGAAGCCGGCGAGAAAGTCGGCCCGGGTGAGATAGGCCACCTGCTGATTCGAGGCCCCCACGTCTTCGGCGGATACTGGAACCGGCCAGACGCCACCGCCGAGACGCTCGTGGACGGCTGGCTGCACACCGGCGACCTGGCCCGCAGGGATGAAGATGGGGATCACTACATCGTCGGTCGCCTGAAGGACATGATCAAGTCGGGCGGGGAGAATGTCTACCCGGCTGAGGTCGAAGACGTGATGCACAGCCACCCCGCCGTGGCCGAAGCCGCCCTGATCCCCGTGCCCGATCCCAAATGGGGTGAGGTGGGGCGAGCCATCATCGTGCTCAAGCCCGGCGCCAGCCTGGCCGCCGCCGACCTGGCCGCCGCCGACCTGACCGCCTGGCTGCGCGAGCGCATGGCTAACTTCAAAGTGCCCAAGTCGGTCGTGTTTGTGGATACCCTCCCCAAGACGGGGGCCAACAAAGTGGATAAGCCTAAGTTGATTGAGCAGTATGGGGCGTGATCCGCTGGGGGCCAAGAAGGAATCGCTGCTGGCCATCTGCGACTTTCACAAAAACTGGAGGGAGTATGCTAAACTTTCAAGCGGTACGTGACAAAGAAATCACCCTTACTGAGTTGGTCGCTGATCTAACGAGTGACGACCTGCGCGACTTGACCGATGAGATGGTGGACACAATGTTGAGCTTGATCGCGACTTGTGTTGACGTGGATGTGACCTTCGAGCCAATTGACCCCGGGGCTCACGATTCGTTTGCCGATGACCCAGAGGATGTGAACCTGGCGTGGAACCTGGGACACCTGATCGTCCACACAACGGCGTCGGCAGAGGAATCAGCGGCGATAGCGGCAGAGTTGGCGCGGGGGGTGGAATACCACGGTCGTTCACGGTACGAAGTGCCGTGGGAAGAGATGAAGACGATAGACGGGTGTCGGCAGCGGTTGGAGGAGAGTCGGCGGATGAGGCTGGCGAGCTTGGAGATGTGGCCGAAAGAGGCGCATCTGGAGAACGCGTATGAGGCGTGGTCGAACGGGCCGATGGTGAATGCAATAGAGCGGTTCGTGCGTGGGCTGAGTCACGATGAGGGTCACCTGGAGCAGATAGAAGAGGTGGTGAGGCAAGCTAAGGTGGCCCGGGGGCAGCAGGGAGAGTGGGTGAGCTTGAAGAGCACGCTCCATCTGCGGTGCGACAGAGCACATTGAGATCGGGGGGGCGATGGACAAGGAACAGATCAGACAGTTCGGCTACGAGTTGGGGGCGGACGCGGTCGGCGTGGCCGCAATTGAGGACTATCAGCCCAAGAGACCACCGGATATCAGAACCATCATGCCCGGTGTGAAGTCGCTGGTCGTGCTGGGATACAGGGAGCTCAACGGGGCTGCGGAGAGCGAGAATACCCGCGTGGCCTTTGCCGCCCGCATGGGAATCATGGAACTCTCTTCGAAGAACAACTACCTCATGGCCAGACATTTAGAGGATCACTATCAAACTAGAGCGGCCCCCATTGCCCCCTCCTACCCGCTGGATATGAGCCCCGATATTATGGGGCTTGTGGGGGATGTTTCTTTGAGACACGCGGCGGTGGCTGCTGGCCTGGGCGTCTTTGGGCGGCACAATCTGGTCATTCACCCCCGTTTCGGAACCCGCATCATCTTCACGGCTATTCTAACGGAATTGCCCCTGGATTCCGATCCCCCTGTCCAAGAGGAGCTGTGCGATCAATGCGACCTCTGTGTCGAGGCCTGCCCGGCCGGAGCGCTGAGAGTAGAGGGCAAGACAGATGCGTTCAGATGCCTGAGAGTGAGCCAGCCCTATGGCGTCGGGGGGATCGTGCGGTATCTGCGGCGGTTCATCGGGGCGTCGCCAGAGGAGCAGAGAGCCCTGCTCAAGGACCCCGTGCTGCTGCCCATCTACCAGGCCCAATTCATCGGCTTTCTCTACACCTGCTTCAAGTGCATGGCCGTGTGTCCGGCGTGCCTGGAGGCATAGAGAGAAAGCGAGACCTTTGACAAAAGGGCCACTGAATTGTATCCCACATAGATTGAGGAACCGCCGATGTCAGTCACCTCCACCCGCAGGCTCAAAATCCTGGCCGCTCTCGTCTGGTACGTCGGGGGCATTATACTGCTGCTAAAGGGGAGCAGTCTGCTGGTCGAAGCAGAAGCGCTGAGACCAGAACAGAACTGGCCTTGGCTGGCTGTTGTTGCCGGACTGTTCTTTGGTGGCTTGAAAGCGAAATACCTTTTCAGCGAAAGTTGCCAGAAGAATCTGTCCAGAATAAATGCCCTGGAAAGGCCAAAGCTCTGGCAGTTTTTCAGGCCGCGGTTCTTTGTGATGTTAACGCTAATGATCCTGGCCGGCGCAACTTTGTCCAGACTGGCGCACAACAATTATCCCTTCTTAATCGGCGTGGGCACGTTGGATCTTAGCCTCGCCACCGCTCTACTAGGGAGTAGTTATGTCTTTTGGAAACACAGGGCATTTGGTTCTACCAGCGCCGCCTGACCACTTGTCGCGGGTGGTGTCACTGTGAAACCCGTCACCGACCTGACCACCTGGCTGCGTGGTGGAAGACGTCCACCTAACATGCCGACCTGGGGGATTATGTGGACAATCCTCCACATAATAACTATTATGCCTCGCATCAGCAAGCAAGCCAGACTTGCATTGTCAAAGGGCGAGGTGCTCCATAATTGCAGGAGGCAATCATGACATTGGATTCCCAAACGTCATCCAAGAAACCAACTGAAGAAGTACTGTTGAAAGTGCTAGAAATTCAATGGCAAGATCATTTCCATACCCGCAGCCAGACTTGGAAAGCATTGGAAATGACAGCTATTCTTGCAGTTGCGTTGGTTGGGATCGACTGGCGAATTGACAAACCGATAGTTACCATCGTGTCTGCGGCTCTTCTTTTACTGGTAGCACAGTTTGGAATCCAGATAGCGCTCCGGCATCGCAAGGTAGAACAGACGAAGTTCCGAATAATCGTCTCTATAGAGGAACAACTGGGCATTGCAGATCCCGACCTTAAACCACCCGAATCAATTTCATGGTGGTCTATCTTCCTTTTCCGCCGCTCTAACACCTCACTGTTCATTCTGCGGATGCTTTTTGTTGTCCAGCTGTTCTCAGTTGGTTATCTTGTCCTTCGATTACTTGACTTCTTGAATCTGTTGGCATAGTGCCAGGAGGCAAGTGATTGGGCGAAGGCGTATCTTGGATGAGATCAAGCGTCGCCTTACAGTGGCATTGGAGCATACTTGTTTTGTCAGCGCCGCATAATCAGCGCATGAAGCCGACAACACCCAATATCCACCCATCCACGACAACCGCTTACCTCACCAGCAGAAGCTGTCCAAAATGTAGACGCTACAACGACCAAACAAAAAGCTTGGGAGAAACACCTTGTCACTGACACAAGACCAGGCCCGCAACAAAATACGTGAACTCGTCGAGAAGTACCGCGCCATGACCACGGACGCGAGGAAAGGGATCACCGAAGCTGGGGTGGTTCATCAGTTCTTGGACCCGTTGCTCGAGGCCCTGGGCTGGCCGGTCAACGACCCTGCTCGGTACAAGTATGAACTGACCACCCAGGCAGGTCGCCCCGACATGACGCTCATTCCAGAGCAGGGCGGCGCCATCTTTATCGAAGCCAAACGCTTTGGCGTCATCAAGGAGCTTGAGCAGGCCCGCAAGACCATTGCCGGCATCGTCACCCCTGGCCAAATGGCCCTGCCCGGCATGGCGACTGACCGCACCAAAGAGGAGCAACAGGCGATCAATTACGCCTTTGAAAACGGCGGCGCCTGGGCCATCCTGACCAATTTTGAGAAGTTGCGCCTCTTTAATGCCCGGCGCGACTGGCTGGTGCTTTCTTTCGAGAGGCCAAGCGCCTACCTGGACGAGTTCGATCTGCTGTGGCAGCTTTCTTATGAAAGTGTGTGCGGCAGCGGGCTGGACAGGTTGAGCAACCAGCGCCATCGCGAGGATGTGGATACCGATTATTTGGCCTTCATCAACGAATGGCGCGAGAGGCTGGCCCAGGATATCATTGCTCGCCGTGACGATAACCCGTGGGCATTTGCCTCCGATGGGCGCGTCAACCTGGCTGACCTGCGCTCTGTGGTGCAGCGGGTGCTGGACAGATTGGTGGTGGTGCGATTTGCCGAAGATCACCTGATCGCCCCGGCTGGCACGCTGTTTGGCCTCTACGAGCTGCACAGGAACAACCCCTACACTTTCACCCTCAGCGAGTTTTTCAGGCAACTGTATCGGCGCTTTGACGAGGATCACAACTCGGCTCTGTTTGCCCCCGGCCTGGCGGATCAGGCCATCTTCAGCGATGCGGTGCTGGGCGGGCTGGTTCAAAAGCTGTACGAGGCTCGCTATCGCGCCATGTCCGCCGACATCATGGGCAACACCTACGAGCAGTACCTCGGCAAGACGCTGGCCCAGCAGAGCGATGGGAACGTCGTAACGGTAGACAACCTGGAGACCCGCAAGAAGCAGGGCAGCTATTACACTCCCCAGGTGATCGTCCGCTACATCGGGGACAACGCGCTGGGCCGCTACCTCTATGGCACGGCCAACGGTCGGCCCGACGGCGAGCCGCTCCCGAACGAGAGGGCCAAAACCGTTGCCGACATCCGTGGGCTGCGCGTGCTGGATCCGGCTTGTGGCAGCGGCTCCTTTCTCATCTACGCTTACCAGGTGCTGGCCAACTTTTACCAACGCGAGATTCGTCGTCTGGAAAAAGAGCGAGAGCAACGTCGCCAGGAGCTTGTTCGCCAGGGCGTCACCACGCCGTTTGACCTTCAGCTTCAGCTAACCCCCTGGACGGCAGAGATGGAGCGCCTGCAGGATTACCCGCGACTTATTCTGGAAATGCATCTCTATGGCGTAGACCTCGACCCCCAGGCCGCTGAGATCGCCACCGTCAACTTGATCATGCAGGCCATGGCCGACCAGCGCCGAAATCACAAGCGACTGCCGCTCATTCTGAACCAGAACATAAAAGTAGGCAATTCGCTGATTGGCGCTGGCCCCGCCGATGCGCGTTACGCCGACCACGCTGCCGACCTGGCCGAACTGCGCCGCCTTCGTCTCAAGCTGGCCGCGGAACCCAACGTCCCCCAGCATGAAGACGCTCTCAAGGCCATTGACGAAATCACCGCCCGCGTGAACACCGCCCTGAATCAGGATTTAGCCGGACATTTCCAGGACCTTGACGTCCACCGCCCCTTCAACTGGGCAGTCGAGTTTCCGGAGGCGTTCGTAGATGATGCGGGGCAACACCTGGGCGAGGCCGCGGGTTTTGAGGCCGTCATAGGCAACCCGCCCTGGGAGATCGTCAAGCCCGACCTGCGCGAGTTCTACGCCCAGTTTGATCCCCGCATCGAGAGCAAGCTCACCCGCCGCAAAGTGGAGGCGCGCATCCCCGAACTGAACGCCGAAGACCCTGCCCGTGAGGTCAACTGGAAGGCGCAGAAGGCCCGCATCGAAGAATCTGCCGCCTACTACCGCCGCACTCCCGACTACGCCCGACAGGGCCGAGGCGACACGGCCACCCACAAGCTGTTTCTAGAGCGGGCCTACGGCTTGTTGGAGCGCAGGGGGCGATTGGGCTTCGTGATCCCGTCGGGCATTTACACTGACCTGGGCACCAAACCGCTGCGCGAGATGCTTTTCAAGACAGGGCGTGTTGAATATCTATACGGTCTTTCCAATGTGCGCGGGTTTTTTCCAGAAGTTGATTCGCGTTTCAAATTCACGCTGCTGGGAGCGATCAAAGGTGGACAAACAGACCGTTTCCGTGCATTGTTCTTGCTCAGCCATGCAGAATGGCCATTGCTAACTCAAAATCGTAACGCACAAGACATCATGGCAGACGTGATTACTGATGATAGTCGTGTTTTTGATATGAGTACCAAACTGATAGAACGGTTCAGTCCTGATAGTCTGAGTTTGATGGAGTTCAGGAGTAGGCGCGACTACGAGATAGCTGAAAAGATTTATGATGACTGGCCGTTGTTGGGTGAGCGGGCAGATAGTGTATGGAATCTGCGCCTCAGCGCCGAGTTTCACATGACAAACGACCGCGCATTGTTCAATCAAGGTCGGATAGGCTTGCCCCTCTATGAAGGAAAAATGATTCATCAATTCGATGCCTACTTCGCGAAGCCGCGATTCTGGATCGACGGAGCCAAAGGCCGCCAGCGCATCTTGAGACGCGAGGAAGATGAAGGCCAAACATTGGATTATCAGGGAGCCCGACTGGTGTTTCGCGATATTGCTCGTAGCACTGATGAACGCTCTCTGATCGCTGCTGTTATTCCACCAAATGTGTTTGCTGGAAACACCGTGATTGTCGAAAAGCACACCCACGGAACAAAGATGCTCTTTCTGTTGACTGTGCTAAATAGTTTCTGTGAAGATTACATCATCAGGCACAAAATCAGCACTCACGTCAGCATGTTTTACGCCTATCAGCTCCCCATGCCCCGCCTGACCGCTGGCAACCCCTACTTCGACGCCATCGTCCCCCGCGCCGCCCGCCTCACCTGCACCACGCCTGATTTTGCCCAACTGTGGCAAGAGGTCATGGGCGAAGAGTGGGACGAATCCAAAGGCGCGACCGACCCGGCAGAACGTCAGACCTTGCGCGACGAACTAGACGCACTGGTTGCTCACCTGTACGGCCTTTCCCGCGACGACTTTGCCCACATCTTGGGCACGTTCCCGCTCGTCTTCCCTGACGGCGATGCGGGCGAGGCCAAGAAAGAAGCGTTGCTGGCCATCTACGACCGCTTTGCTGAGGAAACCAGGAGTTGGGAAAGGGTATGATGCACTGACATTGTTCCGCCGTTGAACCCGCGCGCGGCTGCTCCAGGCGGTGCTGAACGGGGGGTAGGTGGTGTCGGACATGCAAGCGTGGGTCTCAGTCCCCTATTCTACAGGTACCTGCCATATGGCACAACTATAGATGGACGGAGCAGAATTGGCGAAAAGGGAAGGTGCACAATGGTAGAGACTCTCGAACCATCTTTCGCGTACGGTCCTCCGATGGAGGCATATCTGAGGTCAAACTATGTCCAGCAAGGCATCAAACGGGAGACTTCCGAGCGGTACACCGACTACGATGACGCCGAACTTGAGGGCCTTGCGGAATGTTTGAAAAACGACGTGCGCCAGTTGTCTGCCCCAGAACTTGCCGAGCATCTTGACCCGGATAAGGGTCTGTCTAAAATCGCAGTACCGCAAAAGTCACCCTGTGAACCCGTCTGCGGCTGCCCCGCAGGGATCGCCACATCCCAGCACCTGTGAGCTAGATCGGCCATTGCACCCAAGGAGTCCATCACATCCGTCGAAAAACCTCAATATCTTGTGGTCTGCTACTTGAATCTGCCCAGATATAGGGGTGGCAAACTCAGCTCTCGATTATCGAGCTAATGACGGCTCTCCTGACTCGCCTTTTGCGCTGCCGGATCTGGTAGTCTGGTAGGGGTGCCTACCCACTCACAGGGTGAGTTTTGCGCTATTGCCTAAAATCATAAGAAAGTTGCCTGCTGCTCGTTTCTCTTGGGCTGAATATGAACCTGCTGAGCTTACACCAACGCTCTGGGTAAACGATGTGCCTCACCGTATTACACACCGGACACTTGATCACCTTGTCCAATTCCTGGAATCTGCAGAGTGTGCGAGGGACGCACCGCGATTCAAAGAACGGGTGGTTAGACTCATCCGCCTTCCGGCCATCAGGGATCTACCTGTGCTGGTCGTTACTCCATCCTCTTATCAGAGGTCTGACCGAGCCCAACATTTACTGAATCCGAAAGAGCCCGATTCCCCTCTGTGTGACATCCCCTACTTGGACGATGGCGAAGCCTACGTGGAAGATGGCAACCATCGAGCTGTAGCACAGCTGCTGTCGAAACCATGTTCAAAGCTTCGAGTAGTTCGATTTGATGCCGAGGGGAAGGTATGAAATGCCTCAGCAGTCGCCCGTCCAACAAGCCGCTGCAGTTGACCGCGAGCGGCGGTTGAGCTTCGCGTTAGTGCGCCGCACTGTGAGCAATGGGCTCACCTCCGCCGCGAGCACGCCACACCTCGCTGTGCGGGGGAACCGCCACCGGCACCGATAGAGATGCGCCTGGCCATGAGGTTGGCTGTTTCCTGTACCCCTGAGAGAAGCTCCGCAAGGAGATTTCGCATAAATCCTTTTTGGGGTGGTTGTGCCAAATGTCATGTACCACTAAATGTGGATACATGTCACATGGCTCAACTGAAGCTAGGCCGCCCTGTTACTACTCATTTTTCAGCCGTAAAACATCAAAATCATTAAGGCTATGTGATGACTCACTATCAGGAACGATTGGTCAACCTACTTGACCGCAAATTTGAATTGTTGGGAAAATTGCCA
>SDBT01015999.1_pt1 | contig 11900 bp, 10 predicted proteins | sample 2277101 | NCBI WGS metagenome assembly SDBT01 (sample SAMN10404973, study PRJNA504765) | marine sediment metagenome | isolation source: marine sediment core GS10_PC15, 103 cmbsf | place: Arctic Ocean: Southern Knipovich Ridge | collected 2010
AATATCTTTTTTCTTATCAAATTTTATTGTTTCTAACACAGTATGTTTAGAATAACTAGTATCTAATAAGCATACTTCTTTTATTCCAGCTTTCCTCAAAATTTCTTCAAATTTGTCTACCATTCTAAAATTCCTAGGGACATATAGGTAGGCAAATGGATCTGAAGATTCGTTTAATTTTTGTAATTTCTTTCTAGAAAGTATCCATACTTGTTTACTGCATGTATCTTGAAGGCATAAACAAGAACATCTATCATCTTCTATATTTCCATAAAAACTCTGTTCGCAACCAAACAGAGCAACTCCTACAGTTCCGGGTTGTAAATTTACAGGTCTATGATGTTGATTTATGATACGAGAGTATATCTGTGGATTCTGTGATCTGTATATTTTGAGATCATCAACACACTTTTTCATTTGAGGATCTAAAGAGTTAACTGATCTATTGTTAAATCTTGCGAGGAGCTGGACACATTCTTTAATATTATCCATTTACATATCATGAAGAATCTATATCTAAATGCAGATTAGCAAGATCGTGCATATTGGATTATTTCGTTTTTAAAATGAGGTAATTTGTGCGGAATAACCAAGATAAATTATGAAAAGAAGGATTTCCATTGTATCAGTAATTATTATCATCCAACATGAAAATTTCTAAGAGATCAAAGTTGAGACTTTGATCTGTATTTATTGAGGATCTTGGTGAACGCAATGATTTTGGAGTATCGCTATTAACAGGTGTTTTCAATGAAGTACTATCTATCGCGATGTTAAATATGTCGTGCGTTGTACTATTACATAGCATTCTCTGCACATCTCTGTTTGTATCTTTCATCAGAATTTTGAGTTGATCATTATAATAGTCGATAACATCTTTGAAAATAAAATTACACCTCATACGTGAAAAATCGTCGCAAAAATATACTTCGATCGATTTCACAGTGGTCAACAATTTTGACTTATTTTTCTCAGCTATTCTGTTTGCAATATCTTTCGTCTTAAATGCGCAGATATATCCAGTGGGAGACTTTATAATTAATAGTTGATGACGAGGAATTTTGTCGATGTCTAGATGTTTGTTAACATAAACACATCTGTCAGCAGGATAGATGTAACTTTTCTGGGACACGAATTTAGAATTGCATTTACCACAGAAAAACATAGAATTAAAAACACGTGCACAATTATTCTTCTCATTGAACACAGCGCCTAAACATCTGCTAGAAATAATATCGTTCTGTTGTGTATGCTCAACACAGAAGTCAAATGAATTATACATACAGCATTTGACACAATATTTACCAATACAACGTTTATTTCCTACATTATAGCAAAGCCTACATTGATTTGACGATTTTCGTCTTCCTAGCACCATCGATTTACTACGATTATCATAATGAACTATTATATGTTTGACAGAACCGTCACAATCACATAACAGCCTTGATTTCAACATTTCAGCTGCCAATTTAGCATCTATTGCGGTTCTGAAAATAACGAGTTTATGTGATGACCAATTTATCGTATCATATGGTATCTTCAACAATTGTTGAAGTGTTTGTTTGGCACAAGTTAGAAGTAGTACACAGTGATCTGCAGGAAATTGATATTCGTATTTGAATTTATCTCTACATCCATTGCAGATATTTTTTGGATCTGAAGTCGTTAAACAGGTTCCTCCATCTGTTGGATGATTGAAAACGCTGGTACGACATCCATATTTTATCATTGTGTTTAACGAAATAAGATAATTTATCATAACCGAAAGATATTGATTGCATAGAATCAATTAGAGTATAATTGGCTTTTAAACTATTTAACCATAGCATCAGATGTGAGCTAACTACATGCTAGACATTCCTTGGATAACTCATTAATAGCTTTGATACTGCGTTGATTAACAGTATATTTGGTACTTTCACTTGATGCTTCCTGGCGAAGGTAATATTGAATTGTCTTACATCCGAGATCATATGCATAAATCCACATCATAACCAATTTCTCAGGAGTTGTATCTCTGAAGTAGATGTTAAAACTTGCAGACTGATCAATATATCTGCTTCTGTCAGCATGGAGAGTGAGCATAATTTTCTGAGGTATCTCGAACATAGTCAAATATTTACATCTCAAATATTCAAGTCGTTTATAGTCATGAAATTGTTTGTAATGTTGTCTATTTGCATTGATGAACTTTGTTATCATAGTGATAGAACCATTGTTAATTTTCAGTAATTCTAATGTTTTCTCATTCCATGCACCAATAGCTTCAAGATCTTTTACCATGTGCGGATTAAGGATAGAATAGGTTCCAGTAATCAATTTACGTGCATATAAATTTGATGTGGGTGCCTCAAATGATTCTGTGTTTCCATCGCAGTGTTGAGATGTACTTGCAGTCGGCATCAACGCTAACAATAAAGAGTTCCGGACTCCATGTTGAATAATTGCATTTCTTAAGCTATCCCATGTTGGTTCTATGATTACAATGGTATCATTGTGCGTGATGATAATCACTTTCTGTTCCCAATCAGAAGGATCTGCCGGAATATCGTCCTCTGGTTCTCTCACATTGTGTTTAAATCCGTTGTTTTCCATGTAGTCATATTCATCTTTCCACAGATCAAACTGCAGTTTACCCTTAGAGTAAGGAGATCCTTCAAACCACTCATAAGGTCCATATTTAATCGCTTCAGCTACTGATGCAATCAGAGCATTAAAGTATTTACATCCAAAGACTAATTTGTTAAATCGTTTAATGTATGGATTTATAACCATCTTTCCTGTTTTCTCATCCTTAATGGCAAAAGTTAAATCAAGCATGTAGACTGCATCAGCAAAACCACTACATCCGATACCAAGTGGTCTCATACTTTTGTTGCTTTTCTCAATGTATTCCTTCACAACAAACAGTTTTGTGTGAGGGATGTAGTTTGTATCAATTACCTGATTCAGATTTCTTACCATATTTCCCACAGCCATTCCAAGTTTATCAAAATCATATTTCATCTCAGATCCGTCTTTGATGACAAATCTCTTCAAATTGATTGCCCCAAGATTACAAGATGCAATTTCATCCTCAGACGTATACTCAATGATTTCTGTACAGAGATTAGAGCATTTGATATAACCTCGGTTCTGTTGATTGCTTTTCATGTTTGAAGAATCAGCATTAAGAATATAAGGATTACCAGCTGTCATCGCTACCTGTGCCATCTGTTTCAACAATGTTTCAGCTGGAATACGATCGTGTATAAAGGAAGATGGATCTTTTTCAATCATGTTTTCATATTCGCAGTACTGTGTCTCAAAATCTTTTCCTATCAATCCCTTCATTTTCGATGTCTGTTTCGGATCCATAAATGTCCACATTTCTCCGGAAATTGCCCGTTTGAAGAGAAGCCATGGAGTCCACGATGCCATTTGAATTTCGTTTAATTGGGTACTTTCTGTTAATATTTTGTTTCCCTTCTCGATCATGCTGAGACATTTTCTAAAGTCGATGTGGTGAGGTTGAATATAGAATGTAATTGCTCCTTTTCTTCTTCCTCCTTGATTAACATATGGCACCTGTAGATCTAGTTGTTTAAGGATTGGAGGAATACCTTGAGATGGTCCTGTATTGCTTATATCACTATGTCTAATTGTTTCCATAGATACCCCAATTCCTCCTGAATTTTTCGATATTGATGACATAGCTGCAAGTGCCCAGTAGATCCTATCTAATGAATCATCCATTTGAATCAAGAAGCATGATGAACATTGAGCTTTATTTGTTCCAGCGTTAAACATTGTTGGGCTAGAATGAGTGTATTGTTTATCAGATAGTTCTCTGTAACACTTGGCTACATGATCAAATCCTTTGTTCATCCACATATGCGCTGCGAGTCTGAAATTCAATTGTTGTGGATTTTCACGAACAGGTTCGCTGTAGTGAGATCTTTTGAGATAATTCTTTAAAGTAGTATTGATTGCTAACCATGTGCCATCAACATATAAATGTCGTGTTTCTTTCAGTAATGCATTTATCTGTTCAGAGTTAGCTAAACAAAACTGTGAAAATTCTTCATTCAAAGTTTTGGATAATTTTTCAACATATTGTTCAATAGTATTTGGAGTTTCGTCAAAGAGTTTACGTAACAACAAACGACCTGCAAATCTCTGATAATCTGGATGCAAGATACATTTTCCTAATTTCTTAAGAAAAAGATCATCATTATCCGAATCCAGTTCATACTGGGTTAAAATGTCCTTATCTAGCGATAAACCATGAGTGTTGTGTTCACATCCAGACAAGATAGTTGTATCGCCGATTGGATTATTGAGGTAATCCATGATATGAAGAATGTTTGTCGAACAAAAGAAATTTTACAGGTAAATCAATTTCATCAAATATAGGAATTAATTAAAAAACACTACATTTACCCCATAAGCTTGCAATATAAGTATCAATAGCAGATTTTAGCTCGTCATGCCATGCGTCAACAAACCTAATACAAGAAGGTAGTTCGATTAAATATTTGTTACTATCATTAACGCTGATACTGTCGTCACTATCAATAAAACTATTATTAGTATCAATATCTTGGCTCCAAATGAAAATATCAGTACTCAGACTTACAAATGGAAATCCCAACTCTCTAAGTGAATTTTTGACGTATTTACATAGAAGTAGCTCCGCGTACTGTTTTTCTTCATCTGTTTCGGCAGAATTTACGGCTGAAAATGCAAATGAGTAGAATGATCTATTATTGAAGTACAAACTCGAAAATTTGCTATTTAGCTTGCAACACGATGTAGATAATTTATGTCGTGCTAGTTCATATTTTATATCTACGTGTGATTCAGGCGTTTTAAGCCCTAGAAGTGTCGCCGCAGATTGACAATTTTCCTGATTATGCGCACCTATTTTACAATATGATTTTGCAACACCTGTATCAAGTGAGTACAGACGATCCGTAATCGTATCAAATACATCTTGTTCGATATAACCGTACCAATTTTTGATTGTATCAAACATGGTGTTCTTATAAGGATCGACGTCGATATCGTCTTGTATTGCCTCTAATATCTTTAGGGATTCGAACAACGGTAGATATCTATGTTTTTCCAAATATTCAAACAATCGAGCTAGGAACAGTTTATTTTGGGTTTTATTCAACTGCATAGATATATCACGATATCCAAAAAGTTGATAGCTTATACCTTCTGAAATTAAAATCCTGATTTTACACATTATCTTTCAACAGCGAGAATAACATTTTAGATATACACTCTGACTCTTAGATGTATGATCTAGCATTAAAAGCTTAAGGCATAATCCAAAAACACTGAAAGACAAAAAATGATGAATCAAAATAAATCCGATTGATTGACAAATGGCATCTATAAAGTCGCACAATTTTCTGTTACGTGGAATCAAGTCCAACGAAGTCCAGGAAAACTACATAAACGGGGACTACAGAAATTTAGATATGAAAGATATAACTAAAAGGACAATACCTAAATTTTCTACAGATAGTGATAAATTGGTGGCGAAAGATGGTTCTGATATTTTTATCGTAAAAGAGAGAGGGAAGAAGATAGTTATGGTTTTAAGAGGTCACAAAGTATATACCATGTTTGAAAATATTGGTAAATTCCCTGATGCACCATGTTTATGGTGTAAAGATGTGATTAAGGGTAATCCTGTTGGTAATCCCGTTGGAGAACCTATCGTTAAATCGATAGATAACAAGTGTTATATCTGCTACTATATAATCGATTTGTATTGCTCATTCCCATGCCTTTATGCGATGTTCGATTTATTCTATGAAAAGACTGAAAAATGGAGTAAAATAGAACAGAATATACTGTTTTTGTTCTCAATGATGCACCCAGGAGAGATATTAAGACCAGCAGAAGATTGGAGATTATTAAATATCAACGGCGGACCATTGACAAGTGAACAATTCCACAAAGGCGACCACATTTTTGAAGATACAGGAGAAATATTATTTTTGCCTGCACAATCTATTTATCGATTGTGTAACGGATAAAATAATTTATTGATTACATAATAGATTAACACATTTATCTGCATGATTTATTGATTATGTAATATAGATTAACACATTTATGTGTTAATCTATTTATTGATTATACAATGGATTAATACGTTTATTTGCATTATCTATTAATTGATTTTATAGTGGATTAATACTTTTTAAAAGTTATAATGTTTTTCTGTATGTGATAAACAATGAGAAGATCACATAAACGTCGTGATGATTGCTCTAGTGAATCAGGATCATCTTGTCCTTCATCAGATAAGTGTGACGAAGGACCTACTGGACCGAAAGGACCTCCAGGGAGAAAAGGATGCAGAGGAGAGAAAGGAAACAATGGCTGTCAGGGACCACCAGGAAGATCAGGTTGTAGAGGACCTACGGGTCCGACAGGACCAAAGGGATGTAGAGGAAGTCGAGGATCCCGAGGTTCCGAAGGACCTGCAGGACCACAAGGAGACCGTGGACCTGAAGGCCCCCAAGGACCTCCAGGAAATGATAGTGGCCTGTTCCCATTTGCCGCTGCTTATGAGACAATTATCGTAAATATTGGGGATGCTTGGGGTAAAGCTAATAATGCAGGTGAAGCACTGGGTGATGTAAGTTTTAAGGTAGTTCAAGTTCTTCATAGAGGGATGAACAATTCTGGCACAATAACACCTATGTTTCAAAACATAAGAATCAACAGCAAAACACCTGATAGTTTAATGGAGTTTAATGTAATATTTTTTGCTCCATTTGATCAGATGATAAGCGCGTTTGTGGGATACAATGCTGGTGAAGGTCCTAACGCTGAAGATATACAAGGTATTACTCAAACCGTTTCGATCGATAATCAGAATTCAAAGGGGACATTCCATCTACAGAATTGCGGAAGAGGTTTGGGGACACTATATATAGCCTATAATGTCGCAACAGTTTTGACACAATTAATCTGATTTTAAAATTTGCTCATATCTTCACTCAACATATAAGCTGAATATTTATATTTGCTCAAAATTGATTAAGTTCTTTGACAGATAATGTCGAGAAACCATATCACAGATGGCGACTAGATGCACAGGTGTCAATAAAACCGGAAAGAACAAAGGTAAACAATGCTCACAAAAGATTATGAACGGAAACCTATGTTATATTCATAAGAAAAAATCTACAAAGAGAGTTCCCAAAGAATTAGCTACTAGATGCACAGGCATTAATAAAATCGGGAAAAACAAAGGTAAACAATGCTCTCAAATGGTTATCAACGGAGATCTATGTTATAATCATAAGAAGAAACCTGCAAAGAAAATTCCTAGAGAGTTACCCACTAGATGTGTTGCGTTTTGCTATGGAAAGAAACGTGATAAGAAACAATGTAAAAACACGGTAATCGTGGGAATTTTGTGCCATTTGCACAAGAACAACAGACCAGATGATATTTGTGAAAATCCTCAGAGTGAAAAAATTCCTGCCAAGAAGAAAACTATTTGTAGAGGATTTGTAAATCGAAGTGTTCTCTGTACTAACAGTACTCACGAAGATAGTGATTATTGCTATATGCATATATTCGAGCAGAAAGATGATTTTCTTTATCGATGTGAAGAGCTACATTCTAGAATTAGCAAAGGAAAATGTGGATTTCGAGTGTACAATATTGGAGATTTTTGTACACGCCACTCAGAAAATGAAGAAGAAAAAGAAGGATTTAAACGATGTGCTAAATGCAAAATAAGAAAAAGATTGCGTGAATATACACTAAAAGAAAATGTAGCTGTTCCAATTTGTAAAGAATGCGAAAACATAATGCGCAGAAGTGTCAGCTATCCAAAGCCGATATCTGGAACTCAGATATGTACTAGATGTAACATACCAAAAGACATTTCAGAATTTCGACCTTTTAAATCTGTTTCGCGAGGAACGCTATCATACTGCAGAATATGTGAGCATGATGCTATAAATAAACGGGAATCGACGTTAGATGGATTTATTAATAAAATATTTATAGCTCTCGAACCTAAGATAAAGGCGCGTCGCAAAGATCTCGAAATCAGCATTACCAAAGAGATGATTATCAATCTTTATCACAAACAAAATGGTTTATGTGCTAAGACAGGAATAAAAATGACACGTGTCAAAGAATATGTTCCGAAGAAACTCGTACGAATCAACCCAAAGCATTATTATAATATCAGTATAGATCGCATTGACTCCAGAAAAGGATATACCGAAAATAATATCCAATTGGTCTGTGTAGGTTATAACCTAATGAAATGGGAAGTTGAAGAGACTGTTTTCATCCAATGGTGTCACAAAGTTTCTAACCATGCAAAAGCTGGAAGACCTTCGCCAGATGAAGAAATGAAATTAAATATGCACTCTCGAAAATATATAAGAAATTGCTTTGTAAGATTAAATGATAGAAAAATCAAAATTTCTTTCGAAGCCGAGGATCTATTTAACAAATACGAAGAATGTAGAGGTGTATGCTATTATACTGGGGTGAAATTGAAGTTAGTAAAGAGCCAAAGATCGAAAGATGACCATTTTAACAGAATTAAGGCTAACTATCCTAACTATAGTATAGACCGAACAGATTCTTCAGGTTGGTATTCGCTTGATAATATTCAACAAGTATGCAATACCATCAATATAATGAAAGGTGAGATGGCTGAAGATATGTTTATCGAATTTTGTACTGTCATTGCCAATAATAATTCTACCACATAATATTATATCTATAATGCCTCACCCAACGCAAATTTAAAAATCATACACAATGTGATGATCAAAAAATTACTTATTGTTGAGATAGAACTTGTGCTCTCTGCTATTGTTCTGACCAGATACTTATCAGCTACATTATTGATTTCTTGATATACGGCTATTTATCGGTTGAATAGATGGTAAATCAAAGTTGTTATCATAACAATAGCTAAAATGACCCGAAGTGACGAATGTGGTATCATCTCTCGTGATAAAAACAAATATTAAGTGATTATCTGCTTTTAGTATCTCTTGTTCCTGCTTCGTATCACTTCAATCTAAATATGTCTTCTGAAGGATATCGCTGCGGTGCTGAAAAGAAAGATGGAAACAGCTGTCGAATGAAAGTCAAAGAAGAAGGACTTAGTTGTTATAAACATAAGGAAGATCGACTTATTTCTGAGAACCGCTGCAAAGCAGACACGCTGAAGGGTGATCGATGTCTCAATCAAGCGGTCAAAGGTGATGAACATTGTCGTAATCATATCACGAAGAGTGATGAGGAAAAAGAAAACATCTTTCGATGCGGAGAAGACACGACAAAAGTAGGTCAGCAATGCCGAAAGGTGGTCAAGAATGAAGGAGAACATTGTAGTCATCATGGTGGTGAGATCAAGTCTCGTTCAAGAATATCGAGGAAAAGAAGTGCATCTGGAAAAGAGTTGAAAGATGCTCATGAGAAAATCGTTATTCTCGAACATGACAAAGTCAATTTGACTCGCAACATCGTTCAGTTATTAAGACTTGTCGTAGACTACTCTGGCTATGGTGATGCTGCAGGGGAGTATGGTCTCGAGGATTTTGATGCAATTATCGAACATTGTGACGAGATGATCAACAATGAACATCAGGATGAGAATATGGAAGATAAAGGCAATGATGAAGAAAGTATTGTTGGTGGTAACAACGATGGTAACAACGATGGTGACAATAATGATGACAACTAGTCATAGTAATGATGCTCAGTAGAATAGTAATACTGTTTAAAAGTTTTAAATAGTAGAAACAACTTTAGAAGCATTTAGATAAATGTAAACGTTTTATCCACTCTACCCTCTCTTAATAGTCCCTTTCCAAAATCTCCAACAAGAAAATCATCTCTGTTCGCGGTCATGATAAAAACTGTCCCGTGGCTAAGCCTTTGGGGACCATCAAGAGAACTAAGCAAACCACCACCAGATACCATACTCAGAGCATTAGCATTCAGAGTTTCGAGCTGTTTGTCAATCTCTTCGAATACAATCAAAGATTTAGGTGGAACTTTACTGATCAGATTGATCAGAACAGTGTCTGACATATCAGAAGAATTAAGATTCACGAGATAAACGGACATGTTGTACTTTGAAGATATAACCTCAATCGTTGTTGTTTTACCAGTTCCCGGAGCTCCCTTGAAGAGAAATCCTCGTCTGTAAGGTTTACCTTCATCTGCATAATGATCTTCATTCTTCTTGAATAACTTCATATCATCCAAGACCTTCTTTATGTTGGATGACTTGGAGATCTCACTCATATTACGTGGTCGTCTGAAAATTGGAAAGCTCCATTTATCCTTGTCGGAAGTGAAAAAGACACTAACGTTCTCAGGCGAACAATATTCTGTGTAACTGTCACTGAGAAACTTCTTTAAATTATCCATCGATCCGAAAATTGTTGTTAATGTGATCTTATCATCATCAACGGATACAGATATTCCTTCTACAGAGTATGATCCATTAGGTAATTTGTACTGTGGGGAAGAATTACCATCAGTAGCAATATATCGATTGTTTGATGACACATTTTTCTTCAGTTCGCTTTTGATAGCAAACACTGATTTTGGACTGTCCTTCACGTTTATGGTAATCTCTTTGACAAAACAGTATTTAACTCCATTCCACACTTTCTTTCCAACCCATTTGATTTCATCGCCGAACATAAACAACACAATAGATATCGCTAAAGGTACGCATATCGATAAGCAAGCACCCATTGTAATATGGCACTGTTTTCTGAACTAATGACTGATATGAAAACATCATTTTGAGCTATGATAGAAGATATTGTACACCCTGGATAAATTTAAGCTAAAATAGAAGATATCATGCATTCTGAATAAATTTGATCAATATTTTAACATTTGTTTAACACAACAAACATGCCTACGAGAGTGTGTGATAGATGTGGTGGAAAAGGAACATGTTTAGAAATGGGAGAGGAAACATGCATTAATTGTTCAGGAACAGGAAGAGACTTTCGCGAAGAGTTCTGGGCTTCTCCATGCAGAATCTGTAATGGTAGAGGCAAAGTTACATATTGTCGAAGTAGAACTTGTACTCGCTGCTATGGTTCTGGTCAGATACTATATTGATTACTTTTAAAAGTAATGTACAAACAAATTGAATGTATATTTATTCTACATTCAATTTGATTTTATTCTTGATATAAGCAGCCACAACGTCACTGCAATATCCTTCAATCTCCGCATAGACATCTTTCCAATTTATATCGTCAAATTGTCCAGTGATAATCTCTGCTAAATCAAGATATTTTTGTTCTAATGCTGCCACCATAGGTTCTTCCCAATCCATAAACCTTATATTTCCATGTTCTAGTGCATATTTAGCTATGTCATGACGTCTATGATCTATAGCGAGAACCACATATTCATCCATATTTCCACGATCAAGAAATTTTACCATCTCAAAATCACCACGAATTATAGCATCTTCCATGAAACTACCCCAATCATCATAAACATAATCTTTTTTATATTCATTAAGATAAGCAAAAATATTGACATGACCTTCTCTCGCTGAAATTTCTTGATAATCAGTCCATTCTGTTCTTTCTTTGTCTGCCTTTTCTGCCAAATATTTGAATATTTTGAAATATCCTTTTTCTGCTGATATGAGCATGAATTGTTCAATCAGTTCTTGTGATAGATCATTGATATTCTTGAGAGCTGTCAAATCTCCTTTAGTCGCTGCTTGTAGAATGAAGTCAGACTGAGAAACAGCATGATTTTTGGCCATTGTTTTGTGGCGTATTTTGAATATCTGTATTAGTCATTTTTGATAAGATCAGACGGTTCGAACATTTTAAGTGATAAATCACTCTTGATTTCTA
>SDBT01016001.1_pt1 | contig 11898 bp, 2 predicted proteins | sample 2277101 | NCBI WGS metagenome assembly SDBT01 (sample SAMN10404973, study PRJNA504765) | marine sediment metagenome | isolation source: marine sediment core GS10_PC15, 103 cmbsf | place: Arctic Ocean: Southern Knipovich Ridge | collected 2010
AGGAGATAACACCGCCGCTGAGACAGAGCTTGACAGCCTGATCGCGGACTTTCCGACGGCTGTGCATCTGGGCGATGTGGTGGCCCTGTCAGGCCAGGAATACTATAAGCAGGGTCTGCAATATGAAAGTCAGGGGCTTGAGACCCAGGCCCGGGCCTGCTTTGAAAAGGCGGCGGCAACCTGGGAGAGAGTAACATTAGAAGAGGCCGCAAAGGTTGATGTAGCCGAGTATAGTTACTATCTCTGGGCCGATTGCTGTCGCAGGCTTGGCCGCTACGCCGAATCTATACAACACTATCAGAAGCTGGCTGACGATTATCCGGATTATGAGAAGGTCTGGCATGGGTTGTTTATGGTTGGCCGCAATTACCAAAGTATGGCCAAAGAAGGGCTTATCTCGAAATCGGAAGCAACTACAAAGACAAAAGCGGCGTACCAGCGGCTTACCGAATCGCATCCGGATTGCAAAGCGGCAAAGGCAGCCAGGCATTGGTTACAGCGTCATGGTTCTGAGTAAAAGCGTAAAAATCCCCGCCAAATATAACGGAGGTAAAGGCAAATGAGCAGAAAATTATCAATCGCGATTCTGGTTTTAACTGTAATGAGTGTTATCGTTATTAAAATTTATGCCTGTCTGCCGGAGAATGATCCCCCGGTCGCAGTTCTGAATGCTGTTCCATCAACAGCAGTAGTCGATGTGAATGTAATACTTGACGGTAGTGGCTCTTATGACCCTGATGGCTCTATCACTAAATACGAGTGGGATTGGACCAATGATGGCACCTATGACTATAACGAAACATCCGGTTCTGCCGGCGATGGTGCGTTTGACGGCAATACTGTGCATGCGTATAGCAGTCCTGGGACTTACACGGCAAAGCTGAGAGTTACGGACGATGGTTCCATCCCGCCGACCAAAACTGACACTGATACCTGCCAGGTTGTTATCAGATATGTAACTGTGCCGCTTGATGCCAATACCATCCAGGAAGCGATAGATGACGCCGAGGATGGTGATACAATAGTGGTCTCTGAGGGCAGTTACTATGAGGTCATTGATTTTAACAGCAAGGCTATTACCTTGACCAGTAGCGACCCTAACGACTGGGAGGTGGTAGCATCAACTATTATAGACGCTAATGACCCCAATGAATTTGTTGTTGCGTTTGAGAACTCAGAAGATTCAAACTCTGTAATAACAGGTTTCACTATTACAGGTGGCAACCTTGGCATATACTGTAACGGCACATCACCTACTATCAACAATTGTGTAATCAAAGAAAACGGAAGCGGCCAGGATCCTGGTGGTGGGATGTATGACTGCAATTCTTCTTCTCCAGCAATAACAAACTGTTTCTTTATTGAAAATGATGCAAATTATGGTGGTGGTATCTACGATATTAATTCTTCACCAACGCTGACCAGTTGTGTTTTCAGCAAGAATCTGGCCAGCATTGATGGTGGTGGTATGTATGACTGTAATTCATCTCCGACATTGATTAACTGTACGTTTAACAGTAACTTGGCTGGCGGTGATGGCGGTGGAATGTATAACAGCGGTTCTTTGTCAGACCCGAATTTAATCAACTGCATTTTCTGGGGCAATGATGCCAATAGTTCAGGTGATGAAATATATAACGATGGTTCAGCTGACCCAAACTTCAGCTTCTGCGACATAGAAGGATGCGGTGGCAGTGGTGGAGGCTGGGACCCCAACTTCGGCACCGATGACGGCAATAATATTGATAGTGCCCCTTGCTTCGTAGATAGTAGTACTCCTGCCGGGCTGGATGCTGTGTTTGGAACATTTGATGATGGCTTGATTTTCAATGCCGCCAGCCCGTGTATCGATGCTGCTAACGGTAGTACCGCATCTGCCAATGATATTACCGGCAAAGGGCGAATTGATGTTAGTTACGTTGAAAACACAGGTGGTGGTGATCCCAATTACGCCGATATGGGCGCATATGAAGCGATAATTATTTGGTTTGTGGATGCAGATGCAAACGGCAATGACGATGGAACAAGCTGGACCGATGCCTATACCGACCTTCAGGACGCCCTCAATGATACTAACGTTGCAGCCGGTGACCAGATTTGGGTAGCTGACGGCAATTACTTCCCCACTGACGGAAGTGACCGGTCCATTTCTTTCGTATTGGTTGAAGGTGTAGCTGTCTATGGAGGATTTGCCGGTGATGAGACGGTCTTGATTGACCGCGACTGGGTCACGAACGTGACTACACTAAGCGGCGATATAGGAACTGTAGACGTTAATAGCGACAACAGCTTTCGAGTCGTAATAGGTGCCGATGGTGCTATCATCGATGGTTTTACTATTACACAGGGCCAAGCCGATGCCAACAGTGTGGTTTATGGTGCTGGAGTCTACTGCCATAATACCGCTATCACAATTGCAAACTGTGTCATAAAAAATAACCATGCCGAGGCGTATGGTGGTGGTATGTCAGTTTATATGACTGATTCGGTAATAAGGAATTGCATTTTTGCAGAAAATTCCGCCACAGCAGGCTATTCCGCAAGGGGTGGCGGATTGCACATTGCCTTTTCTTCACCGACAGTGATAAACTGTTTATTTGTAGCAAACACTGTCTCAAGTATTGTCGAAGGCGAAGGCGGAGCCATCAGAAACTCCAGCAGTTCTCCGACTATAACAAACTGCACTTTCAGGGCTAACAGCGCCCTTCTTGGCGGAGCAATCGGTAATAGGGGAGCATCTTCACCCGTTGTCACCAACAGCGTTTTTTGGGGTAATTCTGCTACATCCTCCGGAGACGAAATATATAACTATGATGAGGCTTCTGACCCGAACTTCAGCTATTGTGATATAGAAGGTGGAATAAACGGCAGCAAGTGTGGCGGATATGACTCTATTGATGGCGGTGGAAATATCGACAGTGACCCGTATTTTGCGGATGCGAATACCCCAGCCGGTCTGGATGGTGTTTTCGGCACATTAGACGATGGCCTTCGTCTTATGGATGACAGCCCCTGTGTTGATGCTGCAGATGGTAATGCCTCATATCCAGTAGATATCATTAATCTTGGACGCCTTGACATTAATGACGTCAACAATACCGGTGTCGGCGTTCCTGACTATGTTGATATTGGTGCCTACGAATCCGGCTACGATACAGATAGTGATGGTATGCCGGACGGCTGGGAGATTAGACACGGTTTTGACCCATCGGGGTGTTGGGATGCCTATTATGATTTGGATGATGATGGACTAAGTAATAGCCAGGAATATGCAAACGACACAGATCCTAATAATGCCGACACAGACGATGATGGAATAACGGACGGCTGGGAATATTACTCCTACCTGGATCCTTTGGATCCTAATGATGCCAATGAGGATTTAGATAATGATGGTTATTCAAACTTCATTGAATTTTTGCATAGCAGTGACCCCAATGACGCAAATGCTAATCTTTGGAACACGACACTTTATATTCCAAGTCACACAACCAGCATTCAACAAGCGATCAACTGGAGTATCGACGGCGATATAATCGAAGTTTCACTGGGCACCTATTATGAAAACATTGATTTTAATGATAAGGCTGTAACATTAACCAGTGTTAATCCTGATAACTGGGATGTTGTTGCTGCAACAGTCATAGATCCTAATAACAGCGATGCAAATATAGTTACGTTTGATTCCGGAGAGGATGCCAATTCTATCTTAATAGGTCTTACACTTGCTGGTGGTAACTATGGTGTTTATTGTGTTAATTCTGCACCAACTATAAGCAAGTGTATAGTCGAGTACAGTAACTCTCACGCCATATACATCGAAGGTTCTTTTTCACCAACCATTACGAATTCTATCATTGGGTTTAATATTGGTGATGGTGTGTATTCCTCATCCACAAATCCGCCAATAATCAAAAACTGCCTGATATATGGCAATGATAATGGAATAAGATTTAGCGGTGCCACTTCTACGGCACTGATACGTAACAATACAATTGCAGATAACGAAAACGCGGGAATCTACAAGGCTTCGGGTACTGACCCAAATATCAGCAACTGTATTCTTTGGAGTAATGATTTTAATGACCTGGTAGGTTGCAATGCTACATATAGCTGTATCGAGGATGTTAACGACGCAAACGGAACAGGCAACATTACTTCTGATCCCTGTTTTGTAAACTACCCGGATTTGTTTGATATGACTACTGCTTCAGGGACAACTACCACCATAAAAGTAGCTGACGCCAGCTTGTACGAAGTTAATGACGTGGTCGAATATGATGATGACAGTGTAGTCAGGGTTGTCACTGATGTAAACGCTCTTGATGATATAATTACGTTTGTGAATCATCCATTGGATTCGAACTCTACTTCCGGCAAATACGTCTACAACTGGGGTACTGGTGTAACCGACGTAAATGAGGATTATAATCTTGACCCAAATTCGCTGTGCATTAGCGCCGGTGACCCAAATCCGGACCCAAATTATGCCGGTGAATCCGACATAGATGGAGAGCTTCGTGTACGTGGTGCATATATTGACATCGGTGCCTGCGAAGTACCGGCTGTATGGTATGTGGACTGTAATGCCAGCGGAGCCAATGACGGTTCATCGTGGACGGATGCTTTTACTTCAATCCAGGATGCAATTGACACTGCAAACAACAATGATGGTGATACCATAATTGTTGCTGAAGGGACTTATTATGAATCAATCGACTTTGATGGCAAAGCTGTAACCCTGCAAAGCACCTCCCCAAATGATCCAAATGTGATTGCAACAACCATTATTGATGCTAACGACCCGAATGCAAGCGTGGTCACGTTTGATTCAGGGGAAGATGTCGAGTCTGTTTTGGATGGCATCACAATCACTGGCGGTTCTGTTGGCATTTACCTCGATAACGATACATCTCCAGAGATAACCAATTGTAAGATAATTAATAATGCGGGTTATGGCGTGGATTGTAATTCCGGTTCGCCTGCAATTAGCTATTGTACAATTAACGACAATAGCAACTACGGTTTAAGATTTTCACAATCAGCATCAGCGGATGTTAATAACTGCGTTATTGCGAAGAACTTTGGTGGTATAGGCGGTGGCTCCCCTTCTGTTATAAATTGCAGCATAATTTATAATCTTGGCTATGGCGTGTATAGTTCTACCGGTTTGGTCAAAAATACCATAATCTGGGGTAATATCAAATCTTTGTACGGCTGTTCCGCAACTTATTCATGCATTGAGGGCGGCAATTCCGGCCAGGGCAATATCAATTACATGCCATATTTTGAGGATGCAAACAATAATGAGTACAATCTTCTAAGTTATTCTCCCTGCATAGATGTCGGAGATCCGAATTCGGACTATTCCAATGAACCCAATGACGCGAATAATACATGTATTAATATGGGTGCCTTCGGTAACACCACCGAAGCTGCCTTAGCCAGCGCAGATAGTGACAGCGACGAGCTTCCAGATACATGGGAATTGCTGTACTGGCCCAGTGTTGACTCAAATGATGCCAACGATGATATTGACGGTGATGACGTGAATAATTTGGAAGAATATCATGTTGGGTTGGATCCTAATGACTCAGACAGTGATGATGATGGAATGGATGATGGCTGGGAACTTGATTATGGTTTGAACCCGGTTGATTCCAGCGACGGAAGTTGGGATGCTGATGGTGATGGTCTAACAAATTTGCAGGAATACAATGCCGGAACTAATCCAAATGATACTGATAGCGACGATGATGAAATAACAGACGGCTGGGAAAATCAGTATGGCTTAGATCCTTTGGACGCCAATGACGCAGACAGCGATCTGGATAGTGATGGTTATTCGAATATCACTGAGTTTTTGCATGAAGGTGACCCGAACGATCCGAATGCAGAACTTTCAAATATTACGCTTGATGTGCCAAGCAACACGACCAGTATCCAACAGGCAATCGATTGGAGTATTGATGGTGATATAATCGAAGTTTCACGGGGGATACACTATGGAACCGTTAACTTTAATGACAGGGCAATAACTTTAACCGGTACTGACCCCAATGATTGGCAGATAGTTGAGGCAACAATAATTGATGCCAATGAAGCCAATGAAGCGGTATTGTTTGACTCAAGAGAAGATGCAAATTCTGTTTTGATTGGCCTTATGATTACCGGTGGCGAATACGGTGTGTACTGTAAAAATGCTTCATCACCAACTATAGCCAGATGCATTATCGAGGACAGCAATTCCCATGGCATACGTATTGAGGACGCAAGTTCGCCCGCAATTAACGATAGCATGATTGGCTTAAATGTCGGTGACGGCATATATGTTTATGATGCCAATTCCGTACCTATCATCAAAAATAACTGGGTGTATGACAATGAAAACGGCATAGCATTCATAGATGCAAATTCGGCCTCGATAGTTCGTAACAATACGATAGTTTATAATGATAGTAATGGAATATGTGTTGATTCAAATACCGTTCCTGTGATTAGCAACTGTATCCTCTGGGATAATGGTGATGACCTGTACAATTGCAGCGCTACATATAGCTGTATCAAGAATGGAGACTCCGGAACAGGCAATATCAGCAGCGACCCGCAATTTATTTATGTTTCAGCCGATGATTATCGCCTGCAGCGCACATCTCCATGTATAAATGCAGGCGATCCGAATGGAACGTATACGAATGAAACCGATATCGAAGCCGAAGTCCGGGATGCTAATGGCGTGGATATGGGTGCTGACGAGATTTGCGAGGTTCACAATACCACGCAGAATGTCTGGTACGGCAGGATTCAGGATGCAATTGACGATGCCAACGATAATGATGCAATTGTGGCTTATGAATGGACATTCTACGAAACCATTGATTTTAGTGACGTAAACGTGATGTTGACAAGCACAGACCCCAATAATTGGACTGTAACCGGGGTCACTATTATCAATGCCAACAATTCGAATGTAAGTGTAGTTACGTTCGATTCGGGACAAGACGCCAATTCAGTACTGGCCGGCTTTACGTTAACCGGCGGTAACTACGGTGTGGATTGCAACAACTCCTCCAGCCCGGTCATAAGAAACTGTTTTATCACTGACAATAATTCAATTGGTATCGCCTGTGTATCGGGGTCGCCCCTAATTACTGCTAACAAGATTGGTGAAAACAACGGTGATGGTATATATTCTTCGTCTGTGACGCCGCCAGTTGTAAAGAACAACTGGGTATATAAGAACGATAATGGAATAGTTCTTTCCAATGCCAATACCGTTGCCACTATCTACAATAATACAATCGTGTTTAACGACAGTAATGGAATTTATGTGCCATCAGGCAATGAGCCAAATGTCGGTAACTGTATTTTGTGGGGCAATGATGACGACCTGAACGGCTGTATGGCGAACTATTCATGTATAGAAGATGTCAACGACGCCAACGATCCAAACAGTGTTGGTAATATCAGCAGCGATCCGTTGTTTATTGCCGCCGATAACGACAACTACACTATAAGATCACTCTCGCCTTGTGCTAATGCAGGCGACCCCAACGGTTCATATATCGATGAGGTGGATTTGTATGGAAATCCTCGCATTAATGGTGCTAGTGTAGATCAGGGAGCTACGCAAAGTGGATATCGCATTTATGTGAACCAGGCCGGGAATACCGAACCTAATATAGTAATAGATAATGAAGACCCTTCCGGCAGAACAAGAGAGGTTGGCAGTACTTGGACCCTGATAAAACCTTCAACTGGGTGGGACGGGTCACACGTGGAGGGTAGCACAGGTGTTACTAGTTATCGATTTGATTTTGAGGCTTACGGGGAATACACAGTCTGGGTGTATTGGATCCCTTCCGCAAGCTATACTACCAATGCCAAATTAAGAATAAAGGAAGGTCAAGAACAAACTGATATAACCGGCCTTGACCAGAAGAATGACCCGGGAATTGACGGCTGGCACAGGATAAATATTGCAGGTGAAACAGATACAATATTTACCTTTGGTGGTGATGTAACATTAAAGCTTCAGCATTTTGGTTACGACGGTATATTATGTGCTGATGCGATAAAACTTGAAAGACCAATCGATCCCGGTTCATCATGGCAAGACCCGTACGGCAATCTTCAGGAAGCACTCGATAATGCTCTGCCCGGCTATGAAATATGGGTGGCTCAGGGGCAGGAGCCTTACTATCCGGATGTATCTGCCCACGTCGATGACAGAGAAGCGTCATTTGAGTTGAAGGGCAATGTCTTCATATACGGCGGATTTTTCGGTGACGAGACAAAGCTCAATCAAAGAAACAGGTTTAACTATCCGACTATACTCAGCGGGGATATAGGAACAGTAGGTTATTCGGATGACAACTGTTATCATGTAGTTACGGGAGCTGATGATGCTACTTTGGATGGCTTTGTTATTGAAGGAGGAAACGCTGATTTCTCTGGTGTAGATTATCGTTCTGGAATTGGTGGAGGAATGTTGATTTCGGTTTGTTCTCCGAGAATAGAGAATTGCACTTTCAGAAATAACTCTGCGAAGAATTATGGAGGTGGTATGGCTATCTGGTGGCAGGAATCCCAGCCATATGTCAATAACTGTGTTTTTAGTAATAATGAATCGGATGACCATGATGGAGGAGCAATTGATATTTATATTGCTTCGGCTGATATCGTAGGATGCGTATTTAAAGGGAACAATTGTGGAGTTGATGGAGGAGCGATTAGTAATCTTAGCATACCCTCAAGGAAAACAAAGATCGTCAACGGTTCATTTTACCAGAACGTTGCATCACGTTACGGAGGTGCGATTTATAACATAGGTTCGATTAGTAGTGGCTCACTCACTGAAATCACAAACTGCACATTCTCCGAAAATGTGGCACAGGGTGTTGCTGGCAGTGCTATGTTCAATGCTTACAGTGGCAAAGAGACCGATCCTTTGACTGTCATCAATTGCTCGTTCAGCAATAATGGTGAGGGAACTAATGCGCACAGCATATATTGCTACTACGATTATCTTAAGCTCAATAATTCAATTCTCTGGGGTGATGGTCAATATCAGTTAAAGGGAACAACGATGACCCTGGATTATATAAACTATAACGACATTAAAGGTTACTCAGGTGGAACAGGTAATAATATCGATCAAAACCCTCAGTTTGCATTCCCGGGTATCCCTGCAGGTAATGACGACATTTTTGGCACCTGCGATGATGGCTTGATGCTGCAATCCGGTCCCTGTATTGATGCCGGATCCAATACCGCCGTACCGAGCGATATTGATACAGACATAATTGGGTTTAACAGGAAGATTGACGGCGATGCTGTCCCAGGTGCCGTTGTAGATATGGGTGCGTATGAGTACAGCCTCATATCCATAAGTCCTGGTGCTTTCAATGTGCAATTGGGTGGGACAACAGTTGGTCTTACTATGCCTCTTAGTATAACCAATAATTCAAATGCGGACATTGAGTTCACTATTCAAGTCGAACGTAGTGACCCGTAAAAAAAGATGCGATTTTGGAAAATGGAAGAATAGAGAAGAAAGGTTGAAGAAAATGTCAAAAAGAAAAGTTCCTTTAAAAAACCTGCTAATAGTGGCCGTTCTGGTCCTGATTGTTGCAGCATCGGCTGATGCCAAAAAAGGTCAACGCCGCAACATCAAGGCTATCGGTGAAGAGGCCGTTAGAAAGGGAGTTATTAAACCACCACCCAAAGACTATGACTTTACGAAGATACCGCCTGGTGCGGATTACAGGGAGGGCGAACTACTTGTCCGGTTTATACCTAAATCCAATGGAAAATCACCCACCATTAAAGAAAAGAAAAAGATATTAAAGTCTATTAAAGGCGGCACATTAAAGGAAAGTTATGACCTTGTGCCCGGCCTGACACTTGTCAAACTGCCGTCCGGCAAAAAAGTGGCAAAGGTGCTGAAAAAATTCAACAAAACTAAAGGAATTATGTATGCAGAACCAAACTATAAACTAAAGGCACTCTCTACAATCCCTACTGACCCGTTGTTTGGAGGTCTTTGGAATTTGAATAATGAAGGCCAGGGTGGAGGGACTGACGATGCCGACATTGATGCGCCGGAAGCATGGGACATTTGTACCGGCAGTAGCGATATTGTTGTGGCAGTTATTGATACAGGGGTCGGCTACAATCATGAAGATCTTGCAGCAAATATGTGGATCAACCCCGGAGAAGACTATCCACCTTTAGGCGTTGTTGGGCCGGAAGATTTTAACGGTATTAATGATGATGGAAACTGTGACGGTGAGGGCAATCCTCTTATAGATGATATTTACGGATACGATTTCTGCACATACGTTTCTGTGCCCGAGGGCGAAAGAGAAAGGGATTCAGATCCGATGGATGATCACATATGGACGTGGAGCGACGGACGGTGGGCAAGAAACTATCCTTATCATGGCACTCATTGTGCGGGGATTATTGGTGCGGTTGGCAACAATGACGTACCTACAGGCATAACAGGCGTCTGCTGGGATGTTAGCATAATGGCCTTAAAATTCCTTAATGAATGCGGCGAGGGCGTTCACGCCGATGCGATTGCATGCATAGGATACGCTACTGCGATGGGGGCAGACGTAATAAACGCTTCATGGGGTCGTAATACACCTGGATATGGGCTAAAGAATAAGATTGAGGCTGCTGGAGCAGCTGGTATTCTCTTTGTAACAGTGGCTGGGAACAGGCCCGAAAATAAAGATATCGATGATGATATTGGCGTGACACACCCGTTTTATCCAGCGTGTTTTGACTGCGATAATATCATTACTGTGATGGCAACAGATAGAGACGACGAAAAGTGGCATTACTCATGTTATGGAGCCATTTCGGTGGATCTTGCTGCTCCCGGCCACGAGATAATAAGTTGCAAAAAAGGAGACCTCTATCAATCCTTGAGCGGAACATCAATGGCCGCACCACACGTCGCAGGAGCCTGTGCACTTCTGTGGTCGCTTAATCCAGAATTGAGAGCTGACCAGGTAAAAGATATTATCCTGGATTCCGTTGACGGGCTTCCGGTTCTTGCAGGCAAGTGTTTTACCGGTGGCAGGCTTAATCTTTACCAAGCACTTTTAGCAGCCTCACCATGGGTCGATGTTCCAAAGGATCAAAGGACCGTCACGATTCCGCCGGGTCCGAGGGTCGATATTCCGGTTAACTTCAGTACCAAAACAGTTGACGTCGGAACATATTTTGGAAAAATCAAACTTATGTTTGAAGATCCCGATAACTACGAGACTACAATTGATATTCCGGCTAAATTAACGGTAACAGAGTAAAATCGGCCTTTTGATTAAGAAAAGACGCCCGGCAGCAAGGCAATGAAGAAAATTATCTGGACAAAGGAAAGCGGATTTGCTAAAATAATAAGGAAGGCTTGAGTTTACATTAAAGGGTAAGAAATGAGCAGATTATGGCCGGAGACGAGAGCAATTACCGCCGAATAACCAACAGATCCTTCTGGACAACAAGGACAACCAGGCCGACTGGTGCACGGCAAAAAAGACGGCCCCAAGTAACCAAGTCGAAGCCTCAATCAAAAAAATAAAAATAATCCAAAAATTAAGGGAACAGTTGGCCCCTTTTCTGCATCTTTATATATGAGATGAGCGGATTACCGCCGAACAAAGCCAATTGCGGCCAAAAAACCGGCAAATCCTTGCCTGATTGTTTTGTCTTTGATGTAATGATTTTTTGAGGAGCCAGCGACACATAAACCCCGAAAGGCAGAAAACAGTGAGAAACCTGGGCCTTATTACTTGTCTGGTATTATCCATTTCGACTTATGCCTCCGCGGTCTGCGACCCCAATATACCCGGTGATATCAACAAAGACTGTCAGGTCGATTTTAAC
>SDBT01016002.1_pt1 | contig 11897 bp, 11 predicted proteins | sample 2277101 | NCBI WGS metagenome assembly SDBT01 (sample SAMN10404973, study PRJNA504765) | marine sediment metagenome | isolation source: marine sediment core GS10_PC15, 103 cmbsf | place: Arctic Ocean: Southern Knipovich Ridge | collected 2010
GAATCTTCTGCAAACTGACACCATTTGCTCATTCTGCTTGTTTTGGGTGTTTTAGAACTTGACAAGATGAACGGGAAGTTGTTATGCTGTGAGCACTTAAAAAAACAAGCGCCTGTAGCTCAAATGGATAGAGCGTCGGTCTACGGAACCGAAGGCTGGGGGTTCGAATCCCTTCAGGCGTATTTTGAGCGATATAATCGCTCAAAATAGAGCAGTGGAGCATTTGAACAGTGGAACAGGTGAAAATGCGAAATTGCGATCTACTGTTCAACTGTTCTACTGTTCCAAAAGTTGGTGACAGCGGTTCAAAAAGTAGTCACCGCACCATTCTGCCGTTTGGCTGTCGTGCTAACACATCAGCCAAAAATTAAATCCATTTTTTTAGCCATGAGGTTACGCCGACACCTCTTTTTACCATAACCAACGGCTTCGGACATCTGCATGCTATTTTTTCGGGTAGAGTCTGATGAGCCAGACGGTAAAGGACCGGCTTGTTAGTGGCGCCCATTACTACCAGGTCATGGTTTTTAGATTCTTTCTGGATGGCGTAGACCGGGCTTCTGGACTTTACGGTTTTGGCTTCGAAGATGTCGCGAGGTAAATTCAGACGCTTGCATTGCGCATCGAGAAAGCTTTCGATATCGAAAGAATGTTTACCGCTATCGATGTTCAGCGCGGTTATCTTTCGCTTTTCGGGATTGGCCAGTATCGCGGCTATCTCAAGGGCAAAGGCGGCATTTGGTCCGCCGCCAACGGGCACCAGCACATTAGTAAATTCATCTTCGCCGCCGCAATCCTTCATGACGACCACGTCACAGGGAGACTGCTCAATAATGGGGTCGAGTTTTGAGCCGAGCGAAAAGTATCTATTTGCAGGCTTGCCGTGCCAGCCGAGAATGAGCATTTCTGTTTTTTTCTCACGAATAGCTGAGACAATGCCCCGCGCGATACTGCGGCAATAACGAATTGTTGTGCTCAAGGGAAAATGAATAGACAAATAGAGCATTGCCTCGACGAGCGCTTCTTTGCCGGGTTCGATATATCTTCTGGCATCAGCAAGGGCGACGCTTTCGGGCACCGGCACCATGTGAATCATATCGACCTGCGCTTCCTTTGCTCTGCAAAGCCTGTACGCATTGCGGACCAGTTCGATGGCATTATCAGGATTGGCTACCGAGACCATGACACGGTAACGGTCGGATTGGGCAAGCTTTTCCTCTTCGAGAACGAGAATTTCGTCTTCGGTGGTTATGGTGTGAGACTTCGAATACGCCTGATAAATTCCAAGGCCGATAATGACCCAAACCGGCGCAATGACCCAGGCTATCAGGCTCATATGTACAAGCCAAACCGCCAAAGCCAGTTGGCATATAATCGCCAGAACAGGAAACAGCGGAAACAGCGGCATTAAAAAACCATAGGTTAGTTCGTCAGACATGCTTCGGCGGATTTTGATTACGCACAGGTTGACTAAAAAGAACAAGAACAAAAACATTATACTGGCACTTGAAGCGACATCTTTTGTAGGCAGAATTGTAGTGACAGTAAACACAATGACCGCGGTCAATGTCAATGCGCCAACCGGTGTTTTGCGTACTTTATGAATTTTCGCTAAAAACTGCGGCAGCATTCGGTCTCTGCCAAGGGCGTAAGAAGCGCGAGTGGCCGAATAAAGCGTGGCGTTCAGGGCCGACGTTGAAGAAAATATGACGGCTAATGTCAGGATGAAGTTGCCGAAGGGCATTAGCCTGGCGACGGCTTCGCCAAAACCTTTTTCGCGGAACTGTCCAATCCATTCCCAGGGTGCTTTGTCGATGCCGGCAGTGCCTGCTTTAACTGAAACAACCGTCGCAAATGCCACCATCACATATATGCATGTAACGATAAAGACGCTGTATATCATTGCCTTTGGCAGATTTCTTTTCGGGTCTATCGCTTCGTCACCGGCCTGTGCGATAACTTCGAAACCTTCGAAAGCGACATAAGTAAAGCCCATAGTGACGAGTAATTGGGTCCAGCCCTTGGGCATGAAAGGCTGAAAGTTTTCAAGTCGCGACGGGTCTTTTATTGCTACCGCGATGCCGAACAAACCGATGGCGATAACGAAGATGGTTTGGCCGGCGGTTATAATCGCTCCTATCTTTCCGATTTCGGAAGCCCCTCGATAGTTTATATAGAGGAACAGCCCGACTGTCAGAACAGCGACTATTTTTACAGCGAACCAGGCGGCGGCTTCCTGGCTGGCGTTATCCGGCGCAACGTCGAACAATGTAAAAATCCAGTTCAGTCCGCCCAGTGCTTTTACATATCGAATCACGTAAAGTGAAAATGTCAGTGCGTACATGCTGCCGGCAACGCTGGAGGCGAACCACTCCATCCACCCGGCCAGAAAGCTGCTTCTTTTTCCAAAAGCTATCCTTGCGAAATTATAAGCGCCGCCGGCTTTCGGGATAGCCGAGCTCAACTCGGCAAATGACATTGCTGTGAATACGGCTAACAGGCCATTGAGAGCGAATGTCAGTATTACACCGCCGGGCCCTGCCTCGCTGATAGAGATGCCCATCCCGAGAAAAACGCCGGCACCTATCATCATTCCCATGCCCATCATGGTGATCTGGAACAGGGATAACTCGCGGGAAAGTTCACCCTTGAGGTGTGTTTTGTCGTCCACTGTCGAGTTCCTTCAGAGTTTGACGGGATGTGCGGCAGCCTTTTCGGGCAATGTAATTAATTGTCCGGACAGACCAAACGGTCAGGATGGTCAAAAGTACCATCGCGACAATAAGGATTACTATTCCTGTAATCATGTTATTGTCCATAGCGGTAGGCCATATACTGCTCTCAATTAAATTTTCCCGTTTATCCGCGGGCAAGTAACTTAAAAATAACCAATTACGGCTTTATTCGCGGACACTTATTACCCTTAAGGGTATAACAAATTTCGGTTTTGTTGGCAATAGTTAACCGTTATTTCGCAGCTTGCCAAATCCGCCTGCTCAACATGCAAGCACCATCGCCATCTCAAGAGCGTTGGTATCGATGGGCTTCTTCCTGCCGAAAGTATCTTTTATATCAGTCAACACTATCTTTGCGTTAATCTCGCCGACCATTACATTTGTTTTTCCATCGATAAGGTGTTTTACCGACCAGTATCCAAGTTTAGAAGCCAGCAGCCGGTCTTTTGCCGATGGATTGCCGCCGCGCTGAACATGCCCTAATATGACAACGCGGTAGTCAATGCCTGTCGCCTCTTTTATTTTCGCCCCGATTTCATAAGCACCGCCGGCATCATCGCCCTCTGAAACCACTACAATATTGCTGGTCTTTCCCCGTTCGAATAAGGACTTGATATCCTTGCACAGCCTGCTGACATCTGTCTTTATCTCCGGAATCAGAATATTTTCAGCGCCTCCTGCAATGCCTGCTTCGAGCCCGATAAAGCCGGCATCGCGCCCCATCACTTCTATGATAAAAAACCTGTCGTGTGACTGGGACGTATCGCGAATCTTATCGATGGCCTCCAGCGCAGTGTTGACCGCTGTATCGTATCCTATCGTAAAGTCAGTACCGTAAAGGTCGTTATCTATTGTTGCCGGAACACCTATCAGGCGGACTTTGTATTCCTTATTCAATTCCACGCACCCGCGAAACGTACCATCGCCGCCAATTGCGACCAGCGCGTCTATGCCGAATTTTTGCAGGTTCTCAAAAGCCTGCCTGCGTCCTTCACGAGTGCGAAAACGCTCGCTGCGGGCGGTCTTTATTACCGTCCCTCCGGTCTGGATTATGTTAGATACCGAACGTGTGCCGGCCTGCTCAATTTCGCCGTCAATCATACCCTCATATCCGCACCTTATAGTAAACACACCCTTGCCGCAATAAATAGCGGTCCGAACAACCGCCCTCAATGCCGCGTTCATACCGGGCGCATCGCCTCCGCTGGTAAACACTCCGATATTATTTATCGACTGCTTCTTCATTTCTTTAGCTCCCGGCCAAATATCAATTCGTTCTTTACTGACATATAACTACAACGCAACCAGCATTTTTTTGAATATACTTGCCATAATATCACCTACTTCAAAATGTCATCTTCATTTTGTTTTTTATTTTTCCTGACAATAACATCAGGTTCTATTTTTCGTTCATCTAATGCTTGAAAGGCTACACCCACCACAATACAAATAAACATTAGTACCAAGCCCATCCACCAAGTTATAGATTCACCCACGATTTTCTTTAGAGCAACCCATAACACAAAACCAGCAAAACCACCACCACAACCAGCAGGTAGAAAAGATTTTTTTCGTCTTGTTTCCGACATAATTTCACCTTGCCTTTTTAACGATTGCTAGTCGTACTATTTTTTGCCCCTTCGACTTCTTTGGGTTTGGAAGCTTTACAAGAGTAAGTTATAGGATAATTGTAACCAGTTAATTGGCACTTTACTTCTTTGGAGTCTTGTATAACATTTGAAAACTTGCAGTTTCCACAATTTACCCAAGTTCGCACAAAAAGGCAGGCAATTCCATAAACTACCCAAACAATTATCGAAATACAAATAGCACCAACAACCTTTTGCGCAAGCTCTGTGAAAACGAAAATTTCAGGCTTTCCAATCCGAAAAAACGCATAGAATATTGGTGATAAAAAAACGACTAGAGTCAGCCTCATAGGCCATTTGGGGGACAACTTTCGCATAATATCTACTCTTTCCAAAAATAGTCTATTTCACCGCATTATTCTAACGATTGCCGATTACTTATTGTTTCTGCTTTACTTTTTTTCCTTATGCTTTTGCCCTTTTATGTTGAAAAACTGTTAGGTCAATCTTTAATCTTGGAAGGAAGTTAACGTTTCTTTTTAATACTCTCAAATCATTTCGCAACGAAGGTTCTTTCTGCTCCAAATCGGAACTAATAATCTTTAACTCTTCATTGAGATTATCATACAAGCCATACAAAAAGTGTTTCATTGCTTTATACTCATGTCTTTTCTTTAACTTTTGTTGTGTTATATCTACGAAGTTTTTAATTTCTTCAATATACCCAAATTTATGAAATGAAACAATCTTCTGTGCATCACTTGGCTCAATATCCCTCTTGAGTCTCTTGTCAAGGATTTCGAGATAGCTTTTGAACTTCAGAATACTATTGTTAAGAGCTTTAAGACGCCTGTGTAGTGAGTAGCTTTGATAGAGATATTCCTTTTTAGAGTTTCTGTTTTTTCGTAAAATTCCATTTATTTCATTATATGCAAATCTAAAATTATCATCAGATAAATACCCATAAGTGATTGTTTCAGTCGTTGTAGTGGTAGAAAGTAATGAGCTTGTTTCAGATGTTTTTTCAGTTTTACGGCCATCTTTCAGAATTTTATTAAAGCCCAATAGCATTGCAGTGATATCTACATAAACTTCGTTATCTTTTTTACGATGTTGTAGTGAGTATAAAACAATATGAGAAAGTTCATGGGCTATAATAGCGATGAAAGTGTCTGGGTATTCTCGAGCGTTCTCACTTATCTTTACGTCAATCGGGAAGTCGATAAGTTTAGAAGTTCCATATAACGGAAGATAACTTGGTATGAATACTTGAGCAGTAATCCCACTGTTACCTCTTCCCGTGCCATCTGTCATAGTCAGTGATTGGCTTTCAAAGCGATTGGCTGTTGTGTATGTTGGACTAAAATGAGATGGTACATAAGATAGGTTGATTTTAATTGGCAGCCCTAAATAATTAGCTATCGTTTTTATACACTCTTCTATTTTTCCCGCGCAAAATGGCTTACGCACTAAACCGCAAGAAATATTTTCTTTAACTCCATATAGGCGGTAGAGGTTATTAATTGCTTTGCTGACGTACTCCTTCTTTACCTCTATCATAACATCCCCTTTATCAATTCCTCACAGCCTGCCCTGAACGGAGCCGAACGGGCCAACCGCTGTTTATCCTCCCCAGTACTCTTCCTTTTCTATTTTCTCTTCGTAAGGGTCAAATACCATCGAATGCACTTCTATCTCAAACCAGTCAAGAAACCTCTGATAGCTTATCTCCGGCCACTGGCTCTGGTCTGTGCAGAACCCTGCCAACTCCAACTCGAATATTTCTTTGTATAAGTCCTGTATTATCAACTCAAGCTCATTGACTGTATCATGCTCCGGCAAGAGATAAACATGGCTTTCTTGATTGACTGCTTTGAGCATAAGTTTCGGCCCCTCTGTTGAGTTTATCCAGTCCAGACACGGCTGTTTGATTCTTACTATCGCAACCGCCCGATTAATTAAATACATATTTCCCCTTTTCTTTTAGTCCCCGATTTGCTTGATTTCTCCATTCTCCATAGTTCTGCATTCTATCCGCAAGTGACCTAAAAGGCAATAATTTACTCTACTTCCCCCAAAAAGCCCTTGATTTACAGCAGCAAAGTACGAACCTTCTACTCTCTTATTTCTCGGCCTCGGTGCCGTTCGGTTTCGCTCACGACAAATGGTGATGTTAAAACGAAAACGCTATTAAGCATAAGCGCGTTTGTTTTTGGGAGTTATCTTGACTTGCAGTCTGCAATGTAGAGCTACTGCTATTCGGCGAAGCATTTCAAGACTATGCCCTTTGTAGTCGGCGTCCTCAAGTCGGCTTATAACTGATTGAGTTGTCCCTATAAGTTCTGCAAGCTGTTTCTGGCTGAGTTTTGCCTGCCAGCGAAGCTCGTATATCTTAGCTGCTATCTCGCTTTGCTCGCCAGCTTTCTGAAGTATCTTTTTCGCTTCCGGGTCGCCTTTTATATAGCGGTTATGCAGTATCTTAACTGCATCAGTGGTTTTTTTGTTTTTCCCGGTCATTATTTTATTTCCTCTTCAAAAATATGCTTTTGTGGATTCCGCCTGTATTTGTAAAGGTTCTTCACCGCTCTTTCAATTTCGCTTTTTGGCACTTTTTTCTGCTTTGTAAAACCATGAGAGAGCAAAACAATGTCCTTGCCTGTGAATGCGTAAAGTATCCTGCAATTGACGTTTCTTGCTCTTGCTCTAAGCTCGTAAATTCCTTCTATCAGATAATCACAGTCCGGTCTTCTCAATTCATGGCCAAAAGTCTGTAACCTTTCGATTTTCTCAATACACTTAACCTTTGCCCTTTTTGATAGGTTATCGAGCCAATCTAAAAGCGGCACAATTCCTTCCGATTCCTGATATATCATTATTTTCGTTTTCGGCATCCTTACCTCTGTATATATTATCGCAAATTTGCGATAATGGTTCAAGCTGTTTTTTGGCTTTCTGTAAAAATTATCGCACTTTTTTTAGAAGCCCGCTTTCAAACATCACCTCGCCATTTTAACGATTGCCGACGCTTTCAGCCATTTTTTATGCCTTTTCACGGCTATTTTATTTTTGAAGTTTGATATGTAGTTTTGCATACCTAAGGCATAAATTTTGATTTCTTGTCCTCCGTAGCAAATGCTCTTTGCGAAGGGGGATTGATATTTGATTTAGCTCCGCACCATTTTAACGATTGGCTGTCGTAATTCAACTGAAAGTTTGGTCAAGGCCGATGAAACAGCCTTATCATAGCACCGGGACAGGTGTTTATCGGGCATAAAAGTTTGCGGACGTTGATTTGATTAGCGGCGAATTACTATTTATACTTTAATTATGGCCGCAGCACAGGCCATGCGTGCTTGATGGGGGGTTAACAGGACATTTGATGTTTATGCTCATCGATAGTTTTCTGAAATATTCGCGGGACAGAGCATAATGTCTGGAAAAGCAAAAAAATTTCTTCTTCTGGCTATAGCGTTTTTTGTCAGCGGCGTTGTGGGGCTCGGCTGTGTCCTTATCGAGCAAAAAAACGACAAACTGCTGCCCGCCCAGGGGCAGCAGACGCAAGAGACTAAACTCACCACGCTAACCAAATGGCTTAACGGCGAAATAGATAATCAGTCTTTCGGAGACGCTATTTCAAAGGAAGACGGGCAGTTGGAATTGGCCCGGGCCCAGGCGAAAAAAAGAGCCGTAAGAACGCTCGTCTTCTCAGCATCTACCGCCTGTATGATTCTCGGGGCAGCGATTCTTGCCTGCTGGCCGTTATTATGGATGGCTCAAATTGCTATTGCAGGCCTATTGAGTTTGAAAAAATCCGTCGTCAATATTTTCAATCATTCAAAATATCGCAGGGACAATCAACCGGCTGGGGCCCTGCTAAAAGAAAGCCGCCAAACTCCGCAGAAACCCGAATCCGGCAGGCTTGTTGAGGCAAAACAGAAAGCTCTGGCTAAAAATAAATCAAAATCCAATGCCGGCCTTAATGACAACGATGAGATTGAGATATTATACTGTGACGCAAAGTCACTGGCCCCTGAAGAGCAGCCGGTGGTCAACACCGATCAAGCAGAACTAAATGCCAAACGGTTCGACCAATTAGAGCAAAACATCCGCAAAACCGTATTGTCAGGCTATGACCAGAACGCTCAGAGAGTGGAAGATTCGCTAAGGAGCCAGAACAGGAATCTGGAAAAACAGGTAGCCCAATTCAAGCAAATAACTCAATCCGTCAAGGAAGCTGCTGCCCAGCAGTCCGAACCACTGAAAATCACTCTTGACGAATTGACACAGCAGGTTTCGGCAATTCGCGAATACGCCTCCGGTCAGCAAAACAAAATGGAAAAACTTCAGGAAGGATATGACTGGAACATAATCCGGACTTTTTGCCTCAGAGTCATTCGCTGTATCGACAATCTCAGTAATCGTATCGCGCGGCTGTCTGAACAGGGCCTTGATGCGACGGCTCTTGAGGAAATAATGGACGAACTGGTCTTTTCTCTCGAATCCAGCGGAGTTGAACAATTCCGGCCCCAAATCAACAGCGATTACAAGGGGCAGGAAAAGGCCGTGGAGGTCATTAAAGAAAAGGCACAGACAGAGAAAGCGGATATGAAAGGCAAAATCGCAGAGGTCTTAAAGCCGGGTTACGAATATGTGATTGATGATGAAAACCTCAAAGTTGTACGTACAGCCCAGGTGAAGCTGTACGGTTAGATTTATCAGGAACAAGAGGTGTTAAAATGGCTGGTCGCAAAAAAACAAATACAAATATAGCAGGGGTAGACCTGGGAACAACATTTTCGGCATTAGCGACTCTCAATGCTATCGGTAAGCCCGAGATTGTGCCAAATGCTGACGGAGAAAGGCTGACGCCTTCGGCTGTTTTCTTCGACGAAGACAACAGCGATACCGTCAGGGTAGGCATTGAAGCGCTTAATTCAAGGCACCTCAATTCAGAAAGGTCTGTTCGCTGGATAAAACGGCACATGGGCGATACCGATTACCACAAAAAAATCGACAGCAAGGATTGGACGCCTGTCGAATTGTCCAGCCTGATTTTGAAAAAGCTCAAGCAGGAATGCTCGACTGATGGCGGCCAAATTCATGATGTTGTTATTTCGGTTCCGGCGCACTTCGATGAAGTTCGCAGAAAAGCCACGATGGACGCCGGAACCCTGGCAGGGCTGAACGTGATTGGAATCGTCAATGAACCCGTGGCTGCCGCATTGTATTATGCTACTACGAAACAGGTTTCCGGAAAGGTCCTGATATATGACCTCGGCGGCGGAACTTTTGACGTGACCATAATGAACGTCAAAGGAACCGAGATGGAGATTGTTTGTTCACAAGGTGAACACGCACTCGGCGGTATAGACTTCGATAGTAAAATACTGGAAATATTAGAGCAGACCTATAGGGATAAATTCGGCAGCGAGCTGATTGATTCGGAGGAGGACAGGGCAAAATATGAAGACGAGGCCGAAGACATTAAAAAGACTTTGTCGAGGCGCGATACCGCGCGAAAAATGGTCTATGGGTCAGCGGGAAGCCTAAAAGTAGAAGTCACTCGCCAGGCATTCGAACAGGCGATTTCCGCCCTGATTGGCCGTACCGATATGCTGCTGGAAACCGCCCTCGAAGAGGCCGGCATTAAGCCTTCCGGAATAGACAAGGTTATCCTGGTCGGCGGCAGTACTCGAATCCCTTTAGTCAAAAACCATCTGGAGGAAATATTCGGATTTGCGCCCGAGACGACGGTTAATGTCGATGAATGTGTCGCGTTAGGCGCGGCTTTACATGCCGGCCTGACCATGCAGAGAGAAAAACCCGACGAGTTGGCCGCTGGTGTTGCCAACGGACTAAAAGACATTAAACTGACCGACGTTTGCAATCACAGTTACGGAACTATTTGCGCTCCCATGGACGAAGAGATCGGCCGGCACACAGTTCAGAATCATATAATCCTGAAGAAAAACACGCCGTTGCCCTGTGAAGTATCTGAGACGTTCTACACAATGTCACAGGGCCAAACTGAACTCAAGGTGACAGTCACTCAGGGCGAAGATGCTTCCGCTGAGTATGTAAATAAGATTGCAACTCATGTACTCGAGCTTCCGCCGAATCGGCCGGCAAAATGTCCTATCAAGGTCACTTACAGCTACGACGTGAATCAAAGAATGCACTGCAGCTTCGTGGACCTCGATTCGAAAAAAGTCTATCAGTTCGATTTCTGTCTGGACCAAAACGGCGAAATATCACAAAGCGATATAAAAGAGCAAGCCGGTCAATTAGAGGCACTGAAGGTCGAATAAGTATTTCCAGATATAACATGAACAAGCTGAGAAAAGACAAGACCGATAATTCTGCCGCTGATACGATTGATTCAGAACAAGACATTCACCTGGCAAAAGCCCTGGCAGTACCACTTGCTTTTTCCATCGCAGCAGGCGGCAGGAAAATATCTAAACATCAAGTTAAGGTTATAGAAAACTGGGCAGGAAACAATATTGCCGGCTCCAAAATCTCGAGCAAACTCCATAAGATATTGGCCCGAATAATCACTTTTTTCCCCAATCGCAACCGAAACCGCCTTTATATAATTTGTAAAGAAATTACGAGACTCGCGCCTCTTGAAATTCGGTGTAATATTCTGGACCTGTGTTTGCATGTTGTCCGCGCAAACGGCATTGCGACCGCCAGGCAGTTGACCTTGTTAAAAAACACGGCAACTCTGCTGGAGATTCGCTGGGAAAGATTCCGCTGTATGATGGAAAAAACTGTCCCTGCCTGCATGCATGAGACCGAAGATGCGGAAATCAGCCTTGGTGTCACTGGGGACATGAATAAGAACCAGGCTCGCCGGCATTTAAGTAAAGAGTATCGCAAGTGGAACGCAAGGATCACCAATTCCGACCGCGAAATCCAGGCCCAGGCCGAATATATGCTCGAATTAATTGCGGCAGCGAGAAGTCAATGCGCAGGATAACAACTCATACCGGGCGTAGTTTGCTTTTCACCACCCCTTACCGGCCTCTTTATTCTCTGACCTCGATAAAGCCGACGTCAATATATTGTCCCGCCCTTCTCTTGCTCTTACGGCAGTGCACAGCCAGGGTATTTGCGCCTTTCGGTTCCTGTATAATATCAAAATCCTGACTTCTTGCACAGGTTCATTTGGTAAAGCCGGGGCTGATTCTGAACACGGTTGCTGCGCGAATTTCGGCCCGATAAAGAACCGGTTCCTTACAAAAAAGCAAAGCGCATCGAAACCGGACCGATAACACTCCCAATAGCACTGCGTGACCATTGTAGCCGGAAAGATTTGTGATTACCCGTTTTATCCGGAAAAGTGCCTGTCCACTTTCACCGATTATAACACTGTTACATTATTTTTTTAGGAAAGAAAGGCCGATGAAGAAAGCTGAAGGGTTTAGTGATTTAATCAAAACCAAGGTAAAAGGCATCCCCTCTGACCGTCTGGTAACTTGCTATCGGCTCTGGCTGGAAACCGGAGACGTGATGAGCAGACACGTAGTCACTATTTCTCCGGACCAGACCACCGTCCGCGCAGCACAAA
>SDBT01016003.1_pt1 | contig 11897 bp, 12 predicted proteins | sample 2277101 | NCBI WGS metagenome assembly SDBT01 (sample SAMN10404973, study PRJNA504765) | marine sediment metagenome | isolation source: marine sediment core GS10_PC15, 103 cmbsf | place: Arctic Ocean: Southern Knipovich Ridge | collected 2010
ATAGAGCGGCAAGATCACAAACCACTCCAGCCAGGTTGATTCTTTCTGGTACCGGATTAATCTGGGCCAGATATCCAGGATGATGATCCTCAATCCATTCACACCATGAAAGAGAGCACAAAAGATAATATATAGCTGGAAGTAGATTGATTGATAAATAATGTTGACAGAAATTCCCAGATCACTTCCCATCTGTTGGGTCAGAAACGAGGCAATGATATGCAGGGCAACAAAAATGATGATGGACAGACCTGAAATGCGGTGCAGGATCCAGGCCAGCATGGGTCCTCCCCCTTTATATTTTACCCCTGCCAATAAACCTACCTTCCGGCTTAACGCCATGGTTTCCTCCTTGATTTTGCCACCCTGGTTCATCGAAAGCCCTTATAATCTGATCCGGGGATTCGAATACCCTCTCATTATGTCACTTTAGGTGTGTTTATTGAAAGTGACAAATCTCACAGTTTGTTAGTCCAAGATATCATCAGACTTCAGAGTAGTTCTGGTCTATAATGATGGAATATTTCTTAGATTAATAAAACCGAAAGAGGAATCTGTCTGATCTAGGGTAACACTGGAGTCATTTATGAGTTCAAAATACCGTTCGCCCGTTCTGGACCGCAGGGGATTTGTTTTAATTGTCTCCTCGGTATTAGGATCAATGATGGCAGCCATCGTGGGATTGCCGGTAATTGGCTATTTCATATCTCCGGCATTCAAAAAGACCAAAAGTGATAACTGGATATCCCTCGGTCAGCTGGAAAACTATCCTACTGGCTCACCGACGATGTTTAATTTCACCCAAACAACTATCAATGGCTGGGAAAGAAGCAGCAAGAGCTATGGTGTATTTGTGCTCAGGTCATCGGGGACAGCGGTTGAGGTGCTTTCTGATGTCTGCACCCACCTCAGCTGTCGCGTTAATTGGAATGAAGAAACCCAGGAGTTTGCCTGCCCATGCCACGCAGCGTTTTTTGACCGGAATGGGAAAGTCAAATCCGGTCCTCCCCCCAGGCCATTGGACCGGTATGAGATCAAACTGGAAGGGGATCAGCTATTCATTCATCTCAGGGAAGGCTAAAAATGTCAGAGAAGATATTCGATTGGCTAGATGAACGGCTGGGATTAAAGGGAATTTACGATACGATTCTCGACCGTAAAGTGCCCAAGGTAAACTGGTGGTTCACTTTAGGAAGCGCAAGTTTATTCCTGGGTGCCCTCCAGGGCATCACTGGAATGTTGCTGTCGGTATATTACGTACCCACGCCAGATCATGCTTATGACAGCATCACTTTCATTATGAACGGAGTTAGATTTGGTTGGTTAATTCGTGGAATCCATCACTGGGGAGCATCCCTGCTGATCTTGACCGCTTTTATTCATTTACTCAGGGTTTTCTTTTATGGCGCATATAAATATCCCCGGGAGCTCACCTGGATCACCGGCGTGGTTCTTTTGATCAGTGCCCTGGGAATGGGTTTTACAGGTTATTTATTACCCTGGAATCAGCGCTCCTATTGGGCGACAACAGTAGGATCAGAAATCGCCGGAACTGTGCCCTGGGTGGGAGATTTTTTGCTGAGGGTGCTGCGGGGAGGGCCGGATTTAAGCGCTTTAACCCTGTCCCGATTTTTCTCGATGCACATCTGGATAATCCCGGCCATCATAATTGCAACTGTATCCACACATTTATACCTGGTCATCCGGCTGGGCATTTCAAATATTCCTGATCAAGACAGCTGATCCACATTCAAATTGTTTGGATGGAATGAGTTGAGGAGGGATCCAGTGAACGAAGAGCATAAAAAAATATATAAGCGAAAATACGAACAGGCCAAACAAAAAGGTGTTAAATTCTGGCCTGATATCATCTACAAGGACCTGCTGGTTTCATTTGCTTTGTTCTTGCTACTGATCGGGCTGGCAACATTTGTGGGTGTCGCTGTTGAACCCAAAGCAGATCCCAGCGATGCTACTTATGTCCCCCGCCCGGAATGGTATTTTTTGTTCCTGTTTGAATTTTTGAAATTTATTCCCGGCCAAGTTGAATGGCTGGGAACTTTTGTCATCCCGGTCGCCGGAGTCCTGGCTTTGTTCCTGCTTCCACTCCTGGATAAAAATCCCCTTCGCCACTGGAAGAACCGTCTGGTCGGAATTTCGATCATGGGAGTAGTTGTGCTGGGTATGATTGGGCTGACTATTCGTTCTGTTATCACCACTCCCAAAAACGACGAGGAAGTGGTGGCAAATACTGTCCAGGCCCAAATTGCTCTGGGAGATGAACTTTACAGTATCTACTGCACAGAATGCCACGGACCAGATGGCGAGGGTGGAATAATCGCCGGGGTAGAAGGATTGGAAGGCGTAGAGCTAAAACCGATCAGCAGTCGGGATGAAATGTATACCCGATCGGATGAAACCCTGGAAGCGGTAATAGAGCAAGGTCAGGGTGATCTGGGTATGCCGCCCAATGGTCTGGCTTACGGAGGAGAACTAAAGAAGTATCAAATAGAAGCCCTGGCAGTATTTATGCGCTATACCTGGGATGACCGGGTGGAAATCCCCGAGGATGCTGTATCTGGAGCTATTCCTCCCTTAGGGGAAAATGAAATTCCCTCGTATGAAGTGCATATATCCAAGATCACTCGACGCTATTGCATATCCTGCCATCGGCCTGGTAAAGAGAATAACAACTTCCTGATGGGCAGCTACCAGGAAATTCTCACTACTGGTGATAATGTAGAAAACAACCTCATCTCCGGAGATCTCAACAACTACCTTATTCAAACCATCAATGCAATCAGCATTCTTGATCCGATAACTGGGGAAGAACTGATCCAGCAAATGCCTCCCACCAAGTTGATGAAAGACGAGTACATAAAAATCTTCGAAACCTGGGTATTAAATGGCCTGCCGGAAACTGCTGCCGAAGCTGAGGCTCTGGTACTAAAAGAAAGTGAATAAATTGAAGTGACAATGCGAATTTTATGACGACACGTCATCCTTTGAGGATTCCGAGTTGGATAAAAAAAATAGCCTCCAATGGAGGCTATTTTTTAGATCTATGATCTGTCACTGATCAGGGAGTCGCAAACAAATTGTTTTCCAAGGCGCCCAACCTGGCAGCCAGCACTTCAAGGTCTGTCCGAGCTGAAAAACTATCATCATCCAATTCAAGGACAATCAACTGCTGCCGCTGGATCATGGTATTTACAACCTCAGCCTGATCCTCATTTACAAGAGTTGTCAGGGTTTCCAGAGTTGAGCCAATTTTATCCAGCGCCAACTTGGTGTCTGCCCGGCGGTCCTGCTCCAGGGCTAGCCTGGTATCGGCCACCGCTGCCCGGGCACTTAATAAAGTGATATGAATTGTAACCTGGTTAATTTCTTCTGTCAGAGCAGTATTTTGATCCTTAAAGAGGTTCAATTTTTCAATTTCATCCTCCAGGGAAGTTATTTCCGCAGCAGACTTTTCCAGATCAGCCCTTAGATCCTCAACCAGGGTTTTTTCGGGCTGATATCTTAATGTGGCATCGAGGAAAAATCCTCCTGCAAAAGCAAGCGTTATCACAACTAACCAGACTAATATTCTTCGGAAGATCAACCGGGCTTTGGAGAGCTTCTTTTTTTCAGGGGCTGGTTCTACAACTTCTACAACAGGCTCGGCCTCTAATGATGAACTGGTTGTTTCAGCTTCATTCTCTTCGATTTGGGCTTCTAATTCGGCCTCTGTTATCATTTTTTCTAAATCATCACTCATATTTTCATTTTCAGTCATCCATTCCTCCTCGGCCTTAAACCGGTATGGCAATTATACCTGATTCCCTGCCAATTTTATCGGCCGTCACTCCCTATCTCCGGAGAGTTTTATCGTTGAAAGCAAAAGAGCTGGTCACATGCCAGCTCTTCTTCCACTAACCTTAAGAGAGATAGGTGTGGATTTATTTTGCTTTGATTTTGATGGTTTTGGGTAAGGCTTCCTCTGCAACCGGCACACGCAAGGACAGGATTCCGTTTTCAAGATTGGCTTCGGATTTTTCCATGTTCAACAGCTTTGGCAGTCGAATGACCCGGCGGAATTTTCCACTGGGGAGCTCTTTGCGGAGGTATTTAACATCATCTTCGGGGGCTAAAAACTCACCCTGAATTTCGATGGTTTTTTCCACAATTTCAATCTCGACATCATCTGGGGCCAGGCCCGGGATGATCAGCTCAATTATATAAGCATCGTTTTCAACAATAACGTCAAGGGGTACATGGATTTCTCTTTCCATTGTTTGATAGTGTCGTACGGGGTTTCTATGGTAGCGGGAATAAGGTTTGATATACATGGACATATTGTTCTCCTTTAAATATCGGAAGATTTATTATTTGATTTGAACTCAATCATACCTATCAAATATTAGAAATTCACAAACAAAGTGTTAGAGAAAAGCAAATGCTTTATCGAAGATTTATTAACAAGCCTGAGCTGACTTAGGAAGGTTAATTAAGGGATGGGACTGGATCGATCAAGATTTAGAACAAACCATAATAAGATAAGGCGAATCGTCCTGGTACGGGCTTCCATCAAAATCCCCCAGGAAATGATTATTTTGGAACCCAGCCTTATCTATTTCATTCTGGTATTGTTCCAAAGAACTTAACTGATGAATAGCAGTCTGCCGGTGCCTTTCCACTTTTCCGTCAGGATGAAGTTGATCATAGATCCACTCCCAGCTCAGGGCATCAGCTAGGGGACTTAAATAGCTGCTAACCTGGACTGGATTACCTGTTGAAGGATGGGAAAATATTCCTTCCGCGTCTGATGTTAATTCCCCTCTATCCGCTGATAATTCTCGATGGTATTCTTGAATCATAAGAGGATTGGGAACACTGACCAGAAAGATTCCAGAAGGTCCCAGAAGCTGAATTATCATATTTAAAAGCAGAATTCTTTCTGCTCCAGTAAAAATACTGTAGGTATTGCAGGGTATGATCACCGCACCAAATTTGGTCTTCAAGGGCAGGTTGAGCATATCAGCCAGAATCAGTCTTGGATTTGATAATCCATCGTTCTGAGATGTCGTGAAAAGGTAACGAAGGGATTCCAAATCCACCTCAATGCCGACAATCGGTCTTCCGGCTTTCCAAAAAGGAAGTGTGACTCTCCCATGGCCGCATCCCAGCTCCAGGACAGGATTCCTGCCTTTGGTCATGGAGAGCCAGAAACTAATGTCATCCTGGTACTTTTCATGATGAATACGGACCAGTTCGTTAATCACTGTTGAATTTAGCTCCAAGAAGTGGCTGTCCTTGACTATCATTAGCTTAAAGATTATACTGCTTTGCGAATATGAAAGCAGTAAATCGGGGTGTAGCGCAGTTGGTAGCGCGCCGCGTTTGGGACGCGGAGGTCGACGGTTCAAGTCCGTCCACCCCGACTTTGTATTTAATGAATATTTTGTCCTATTTGATCCCGCCTGCGATGATACGATTGTTCGTTTCTAATAAAAGAGACTGGTATAATCAAAAAAAAATACCTGGAAATTGACCTATGAGGACCCTTGACCAATCAAAATATCATTCTGAATCTGGGACTGGCGGATTTCTAAAAAACCTCCAGGGGTTGTTTTCTTACGGGTGGTCCTGGCAACAGAGCCGGAAAAGCCAGGAAGAGTTGATTGAAATCCTTGGATCAGTATTAGGAAATGATTGTGTCTTAATCCGTGATGTGGAAATTCCCCGGGTAGGCAGACCAATTCCCCTTGTCCTTCTGACACCCTCCTGTTTGTTGGTAATCAATCCCAAATCACAGCAGGGATTCTATCGTGCTGAAGGTAAACGGTGGGAAGAACTCGGCCGGGATGATGAGTACCGCCTGGCACAGAGAAGCCTCATCCGGGAAACCTGGCTATACCAGAAAACTATTGAAGGATACCTTAAACAGCACAATTTCTCGGCTCCTATGAAACGGGGAGTACTGATATTCGTATCTCCCGAGACAGTTGTAGAATCCATCCGGCCCCGGGTCCGGGTGATCCAGGCTGACGGAATTAAGAACTTCGCCAGGGAGTTATCAATCGCCAAACCGATCTTCAGCGATATGGATTTCAAGACGGTCATTAATCTATTGACCAAACCCAGGCTGCCGGAGAAAACAAAAAAGAAAAAAGCAAGCCTCCCCCCCTTGGATGATACGCCGGTGATCCCGGAAGCACTTGTCAAGGTAGATAAAGAGATTGTCAAAGCAGCCCGAAAGGCAAATTTCAGCCGCAGGGAATGGGTGATAATTGTCGGTCTGATCGCCCTGGTAATCGTTGTTCTGATTGTACTAATCGTTCTGGTTACTTTTACACTTTAAAAGAAGCGACGGAATTCGCGTGCAACATCCATTTCTTTCCATCATCATTCCCGCGTTTAATGAAGAAAACCGCCTGCCTGCAACACTCAAAGAGGTAGGCTCTTTTCTTAGGAGTCAATCCTATTCCTCCGAAGTCTGGATTGTTAATAATAACAGCACTGACCGTACTGGAGATATCATCCAAAAATACTGCTCGGAATATCCTTTTATGAGTGAGCTCTTTGAGGAATGTCCCGGGAAAGGCTCAGCTGTTAGAAAGGGCATGCTGGAAGCCCAAGGGGATTTTCTCTTCATGTGTGATGCTGATCTTTCCATGCCGATTGATCAGGTAAACAATTTCATTCCTCCACAATTGGAAGGGGTAGAGATAGCCATTGCATCCCGGGAAGCCCCGGGATCTGTGCGCTATAACGAACCTCTCACCCGTCATCTGGGCGGAAGGTTGATGAATTGGGTGATCCAATTAATCGCCCTCCCAGGTTTGAACGATACCCAGTGTGGTTTTAAGTGTTTTACAGCCGCGGCTGCCAAAGATTTGTTTCACCACCAAACCCTACCAGGCTGGGCTTTTGACATTGAACTTCTTTATATTGCCCGTCAAAGAGGATACACTATCCGGGAAGTACCCATACCCTGGACCTTTCACTCGGAGAGCAAAGTTAATGCCATTCGGGACGCTATAAAAATCATCCAGGACATCCAGGTTATCCACCAGAACCACAAACAGGGATTGTATGACCCGGAAAATTGATCCTGAGCTAATTCCCAAACACCCCCATCTAGAATTTGAAACTGCTCTCTGGAAATCAGGCTGCCATAGTGTTGGCGGTGTGGACGAAGCTGGAAGAGGCTGCCTGGCAGGTCCTGTGACAGCTGCTATTGTAATCCTGCCTCAAGAAAAGGAAATCCTTACCTCCTTATCAGGTGTTGAGGATTCAAAACAACTTAATCCTCAACAAAGGGAAGAGCAGCGGATCAAAATAGAAAAACACAGCCAGAAGTGGGCAGTTGGATCGGCAACAAATATCGAAATTGATCAGTTTGGGATCGTTCCAGCAACAAGGCTGGCTGTACAGCGGGCTCAGGACCAGTTAAAAACCAGGCTTGACCATTTACTGGTTGATTACATTGTCCTTCCCAATAACCCCCTTCCCCAGACCAGGCTCGTAAAAGGGGATGCCCGGTCTCTTTCAATTGCTGCCGCATCCGTCCTGGCAAAAACCCATCGTGATGCTTTGATGATCAAGGCAGCTGAAGAATATCCCCTTTATGGCTTTGAGAAGAATATGGGGTACGGCACCGCCAGCCACCGGCTGGCGATCCTGGATTTTGGTCCTTCCCCCTTACACCGCCTGAGTTTTGCGCCAATGAAGGAGTTTGAATGATCAAGATTCCTCGGGCGAAAATTATAGCTTAGCCAATTTTGATAGATGAAAATAATTCATCTTTCTTATTATATTCCTTCCTGGTGGCAAGCCACCTGGCTATGAACTACTCCCTCCCGAGCTTATAATCAAATAGATCAGGGAGATTTTCTGCTTCAGATTCCTAAAGTCTCTTCCCTAGTAGTATGATTAATGGAAGATATTAATATGTAGAACTAACTCATGCCAAATAAACAAACCCTCCCCTACGGTACCTGGCCATCCAGGATCACACCCGAATTAACCGGGGATTTGCGTGAGATTAGCGAATTAAGCTGGAGTGGGGATGGACGTTTGCTATGGGTGGAGAGGTGCTCAAATCACTCCAGCCTGATGGCCTGGGATCCCGGACAGGGTGATATTAAAGGGCTGGCTGGAGACTTTAATGTGGGGGGGGGAATCATGTACGGCGGAGGATCTTATACAGTTTGCCGGGATCAAGTTGTATTCATCGATAAAAGATCCTCTCAACTTTATCTTATTTCTGGCATAAATTCAGCACCTCTCCCACTAGGATCTTCACCACACCCCAAATCCTCACCCAGTATTTCTCCTTTTGGAACAAATCTGGTTTATATTGAATCTGATGGAAAAAATGACTCAATAAAAATTACAGACTATACCCAGGCCCGGGAACACCTAACATTTGACTCGAGGTTTGATTTCTATAATTATCTTCGCTGGCACCCTCATGGTAACCAGCTAACCTGGGTGAGTTGGGATCACCCTCATTTACCCTGGGATAGCAGTCATCTCCACCTGGGTAATCTGAATTGTTCATCTCCCGAAAAATTACAACTTGACCAAGATCTTATTATCAGCGGAGGGGAAGATATCTCAATTCTGCAGCCTGAATTTTCCCCAGATGGATCAAGCCTGGTTTATATCTCTGATCAGAACGGTTGGTGGCAGCTTTACATTTATGATCTAAAAACGGGTCTCAACAGGCAATTGACAGAAAAACCAGCTGAACACGGACTTCCTCCCTGGGTTCAGGATCAACGTTCATTTGCTTTCAGCTCTCAGGGTAATAAAATCTATTTTCTGAGGAATCAAGAGGGTTTTTGCTCATTATGGTCATATGGTCTCAAGACGCACGTTGAATCCCGTATTGAACTCGACGAGAACTACACCTGGTTGGAGGGATTGGTAGTCTCCCCCCGAGATGATCATATCGCTCTGGTTGCATCAGGGGCCGATCTACCTCCGCGGCTCATCACTGCTGAACCTGACGGAAAAACCAGGATAATCAGGGATTCAACATCCCCAGAAATCGCCCGGGGGCAATTTTCTCTTCCTAAACCGATCACCTGGACTGGGAAGGACGGTGAAGATATCCATGGATTGTTTTATCAACCCAATAATCCTGATTACCAGGGAACTGGAAAAGCGCCCTTGTTAATCATCATCCACAGCGGACCTACCCGCCAAAAATATGCTGAATTCCAACCCCGGACGCAGTATTTCACCAGCAGGGGTTATGCAGTTCTGGAAGCAAATTACCGTGGGAGCACAGGCTACGGCCGGGATTATTGGCAAGCATTAAAAGGACAATGGGGAATTCTCGAGGTAGATGATGTCTACCAGGCAGCAATGGCACTTTCCGGAAAGGGTTTGGTTGATAAAAAAAGGATCGCCCTGCTGGGCAGCAGTTCTGGAGGTTTAACTGTATTCCAAACTTTAGTAAAATATCCAGGAGTTTTTAGATCTGGAATATCATTATACGGGATTGTGAATCATCTGACTTTACTTAAAAATCCTCCCAAGTTTGAACGCTACTATTCCGAATGGTTGATCGGACCTTATCCAGAATGTGCCCAGCTGTACAAGGAGCGTTCACCTGTATTTTTCGCTGAGAATCTTGAAGATCCTGTTATCATTTTCCAAGGAGGACGGGATCCTATAGTTCCCCAGGATCAGGCAGAACAAATTGTTAACGCCCTGGAGGAAAACCAGATTGTTTATGAGTATCATCTTTACACGGATGAAGGGCACAGTTTTAAAAAGGCAGAAAATGTGAGTGACTTTTATCAGAAAGTAGACGCGTTTCTGATAAAACATATGATCAATAATTAGGAATCATTCCGATTAAGATACCGAGGAGAATCAATGAAGATTGTCGTTTCGGGAGCAGGTTTGGTTGGCAGCGCCATCGTTCAAGATCTGGAAGAAGGTAATTAATATAATATATTGGCAGTGGACTTAAATAAAGCTGCCCTTGAAAAAGTGTCCGGTTATAAATCCGTCTCGACCAACGAGGCTGATTTATCCGACGCCAAGGTCGTTTCTGCCCTGGTTGGGGATGCTGACCTGGTCATCAACGCAGTGCCCGGTTTTATGGGTTTCAGAACACTGAAATATATTATTCGAGCTGAAAAAATGTGGTTGACATTTCCTTTTTTGGCGAAGATGCCTTTGCACTGGATGAGCTGGCCCGGAAAAAGGGCGTAACAGCGATAGTGGATTGTAGAGTCGCTCCAGGACTATGTAATATCATCGCCGGATATGTAACTGAAAAAATGGATCAAGTTGAAGGAAACGATCACCCGCAAAAAGATAATCAAAAAAATAATATGTCCAGTAAATTTATCGATAAAGGAGCAAAAATGCCAATATTAAATATTGAAGGTGTTGGTGAATTTGAAATTCCAGCCGGGACACGCCTGGTAAATGCCCTGGAAGATAATGGCGGCGATCCACTGCACCGCTGTGGAGGGAATGCCCGCTGCACAACCTGCCGAGTTGAATTTCTGGCTGGAGAACCGGATTCCATGACAAAGGCAGAAAAGGAAAAACTGGAGAGCATGAAAGAAGGTCTGGGAAGTTTCCGTCTCTCTTGCCAATGTACTGTAGATCATGACATGCATGTCAAGGTGCTGATGCCATACAGCGAAAGCGGCCTGGATAATCCCGGTGCGCGGCCAGAAGACCAGGTAACACCATAATTCCGTCATATCTATATATTGTTAAATATAAAATGGGACCAATGGAAAATTCAACCCGACAACTCCCGCAGGGTTTACGAACCTGGTTCGTGATCCATTTTGGGGTGGATATGCTAATTGGCATTCCCCTGCTTTTTTTCCCAGACTTGATCATGCCTTGGTTCGGGTGGGATCAGGTTGATCCCATCACTTCCCGTTTGGTCGGTGCTGCTTTGATAGGCATCGGAGGAGAATCCTTGTTAAGCAGGAATGCCTCAGTTGAGGTATTCAAAGCCCTGCTTAGTTTAAAGATCATCTGGGCAGTTGGGGCAATCACCGCAATCGGATTGGGTATCATGGCCGGCGGTCCACCCCTGGCCTGGGGATTCCTGGCAGTATTTGTCATATTCTTGTTCAATTGGCTGTATTATTATCGGAAAGTGAAGTAAATAAAAAAGCCTTCATCAATATATGATGAAGGCTTTTTTCATTGATATTCTTCTTAATCCAAAGCGGACAAGATCTGTTCTATAGCCTGCTGGAAATTTTCAAAAGGCTGGTTGCCCCGATACAGGACCCCATTAATTAAAAATGAAGGTGTTCCAGTAATATCATTCTCCCGGGCTTTTAGTTCATCAGAAGCTACCAGATTTTGATACTTTCGATCTGCCAGGCAGGTGTTAAACTGATCAACATCCAGCTCCAGTATTTCCGCAAATGTTTCCATGGTCTTTGAAATATCTCCCGTCCGGTTGCTGAACAAGCGCACCTGGTTGGCGAAAATCAAATCATGGAAGGGCCATAAGGCATCCTGGTCGCCGGCGCAGTAAGCCGCCTCAGCAGCCTGGAATGTCGCCGGGGCATTCAGGAAACCACCTACGCTGTGAAATACCAGGTATACTTGTCCGGTCTCAATATAGGCTTCTTCGATCAGTTTCTTGGTTTCCAAAGCAAAGTCAGCGCAGTAGGAACAGCCGAAATCGGAAAATTCTTCGATTACCACCGGAGCATCAGGATTTCCAATCCCATTAAAATCAGATTGTTCAACTTTTGTAAACACGGGGATATTTACCTGGCGTGTTGGTATATTTACATTATTAGAAGTGATAAATGCTATCACCAATGCAGTTACTACCAGGGCTAAACCACCGCCCATCATCAAAAGCAGGACAGTGTTCTGGCGTTGTTTTTTCTGACGGCGTTCTT
>SDBT01016004.1_pt1 | contig 11896 bp, 15 predicted proteins | sample 2277101 | NCBI WGS metagenome assembly SDBT01 (sample SAMN10404973, study PRJNA504765) | marine sediment metagenome | isolation source: marine sediment core GS10_PC15, 103 cmbsf | place: Arctic Ocean: Southern Knipovich Ridge | collected 2010
AATTAATCCATCTTTCAACCCCACAACGATTAATGCGGGACCATAAAGAGCATGAAAATCAAACATCTTTCTTAACTAGAAAAATGTGTGATATGGGTTGTCAATATATCCCGGAGGCTCAACAATGAGTAGATCTTATGTAAGATCAGCCCCGGAGCTGGTGGTATGATTTTGGATAAGTACCGTGAAAGGTTGCTTGAAACACTCGAATGGGGTTATTCAATTGAACATACATATCAAGGCCAAGAAATTGAGGAATTGCTGGCTGCTGGGGTGTTTGTTCGGATGCGGGACCGTACAAAGGGTACAAGATCGGATATTATCAGGATAAACCCCACCGCGAGGCGCGTTCTTCTTGGTTTGCGCCCGGTGCATCATAAAACGAAGCAGCCGTGGGAGGAGGGCCGGAAAAATTGAATAAACAAGAATTGCAGGAAAGAACCTTTGAAAATATGTGTCTTTTCTTTAAAACCGACCTTAAACACATTCACGCCGGGGATCACCATTTAGCAACTCTTAGCCAGGCGAACCGTAAAAAAATGAGAATATATGGGGTTATTCCAAACAAAAAATTTGGGAGAATGTGTTTACCTTATCTCACTGATAGAACGATTAAGTTCCTTGGCCTACAGCCTCATAAAAAGGAGGCAAAAACGTGTTAATCACTATTGAAGTGGGTCCGGTGCTGTTATCGTTGCTACGTACCGCGATTGGGGCATATTTAGTCTCTGAGGGTATCAGGGCGGCTTGGATTATCACGGTTAGTTTAATCGGTGATAAAGATGAACCGGAAGAAACAGAGGGAGATCCGGGGGCTATTGTATGAGCATCTTTAACAGAGTGTTCAGGCGAAAAACAATAAACCGTCAAAACTTGTTAAATGAGATTAAAGGATGGCGATATACGCTGTTAATCACCCGTGATCCTCTTGAAAGGTGGGTTATCCAGGGATGGATCAGAGATATTGAGAAAAAACTGAGGATGATCGAATAATGGCCTCAGAAAACAGGAACAATCCAAAAATGACAAAAAACAAGCCCAATAGGGCACCCCAGATAACAGAAAACGACCCCCACGGTGTTAACCGTGTTAAAAAAGAGTGTAGAGAACTATGCAGGTTCTTGATAATTGAAGAAAAGGACACAAGGGAATCATTCGTTGACGATAACAACCCTTTTGAAATGATTCCTAGATGTAGCCACGTAGAAAAACTAAGGGTGATAAGCCCGGACCTAGATAGACAGCTTGGGGCTATTGATAATATCTGTATTGTCTCTATGATGCCTCACACCGATCATTCACAGTGGCCTCATTGGTGTCCTACGACTTTTGATTATAAAGAACTACAATGGGCGATCTATCACCACTATTTACCCAAATATCCATCACTAAAAAAGATCAATCGGTGTAAGATATGTAAAGTCCCGATTATCACAAACCAAGGATGGGATGGATTGTGTCTTAAATGTTCGCGGAACACCAGGGACATATCATCGCAACCACAATATATGTTGGGTTCACGGGTTCAAACAGAATCAGATATTAACCGTTATTATGGAGATGATTTAGATGTCTGCAAGTAACCCACAAATCGCGGTACTTACCTATATGGAAAAGAAAATCCTAGAGTTCTTTGAAAAAAGACAATATGTGCTTGCGCTTCATCAACTCTATGCCTTTATGAAACTAATTAGAGAAGATGATCGGGATAGTGATCTAAAAGAACAGATTCGTAAAGAGTACAATGGTTTAATGGGTACTACTGCCGGAAAACGTGAAAGCTACGCTTCTAAAAAAGCGTTCATATACATGGATTGGCTAGGTGACATAATGGAGATACTATTTGAAAAGGGGTATCTAGTAGACAAAGGATACAAAGTAGACATAAAGGAGGACGATCTAGGGCTTGAGTAGTCACACTACTTGGTGGGATTACGTTACCGATGCGGTAACTAAGTCAGGCCACGACTCTTTTCACCTTTTACCTATTGCTATTACTAGCCAAGCTGAGGGAGCTATACCTAGTGAGGGATGGGCCACGGGTCAAGGAAAAAGCACCTTGGCTTGTAGTATCGCTAAGTTGATCTACAAAGAGTTTTACGGATACACAGCCGAGATTGCGGAAGAAGAAATCAAAAGAATACTTATGGGCAATTGGAATGATTACCACCGAGTAATGAAAAGGGCATTAACTGAGGGTAGACTTCCCGTTATTATCGCTGACGATTTTGACGAATGGGCTGGAAAACATCTGTCACACAATAAAGGCATACAATGGACCGCTAAGGACTTCCTCAAAAAACGCCCTTACATTGGTGTCCTTCTTGCTCCCATGTCTCACTTGGGCAATATGTCAGCCGCCTGGCGTGGCGTTTGGATGTTCGAGATCAAGGTTTACGCACTTGGTAAATATGAGGTCCAATACATCAAAACCAAAACAAAATTCGGTGATCCTGAAAAACCATACAAACTATTAGACAAAAACACAATCAAACCATTAAAGGGCAAATTCCCTAAGATGTCAACCAAGTTCCAGAAATGGTATGATGAATGGCGAAACAAACAAAACGAATTAGGGTTTAATGAAGGATGGGCTAAATACTTCAAGGAAGATGGAGAACCAAAAACCCTATCCGATGATCTAACAAGCATACACAGGTTCACAAAGATGATGCGTGACAGTGGCTTTAAGGGAAGTGACGTTAAGATGCGTGAACTATACAACGCGCACATCAAACCAATGGTTGACTTGCTAGGGTAGCCGTAAAACGCCACCACCACCCCCCTATATTATACTTAGATATAATATATTGATTATAGACATAATTTTTATCCATCCAGACGGACTAAACGGGGCTTTATCTATAATAACATAATAGTTAAAGGGGTAGAGTTGTAGAGCATTATTATGGCAAATAGACTAGGTAAAGCATTGAAAAGAGGCATGAAGGACGTGGGAGATTGGCAAGGGTGGCCTACGATCATAGAACTTTATGATCAAATCACCTATACCAAATACCCAAAAGATACTCAGTCAATATTCACGGTCCTGTTTAACACTGGAGCAAGACGGGCTGAGGCTCCATTAATCAAGTTAAAACAGGTGGATATTAGATCCACGGGGGTCGTGATAAATGGGGCTAAGACTTTGAAGAAAAAGAAAGAGAATGAATCGTATCGTACAATCAGGATCAGTTTTCACAGAAACCCTATGGCTGCTATCTTCAAAGATTATGTTGAGGACTTGGACGAAAAAAACATATTTCTTTTACCTGGGCTGAAACCATTTACTAGGGTCCCATTATATGACAGGGCATTATCTGGGGCCACAATCTATAACCGGCTGTCAGATATTCCCGGTGGTGCTTTGTTTAATGGTGGATCCGTTTTCCCTCATAGTCTACGTGGACTTTGCGCTAAGATGCTAGTGGCTGAATATGATTTTGATGTACATAACTTGGTTTCCTGGTTTAATTGGAGCTCCGCGAACTCGGCGATCATATACACCGCCACCAGGGACTTGTCTAAAAAACTAAAAATGTGACAGGCATTTGAAGTCACTTTACCTAGGGTAAAACGTGTAGAAAATGATCATAACTTTCGGTGATCCACGGCTTCACCTCAACAATTGCTGATAAGTCGCTTAAACGCGCGCGACTAAGTTATTTATTCACCCATGACCCTTTAGATATATGGGCAATTGGAATGGTGTGAAATATGCCGTATTGGTTGGAGGCATTGGCTTCATATTTTCAATTTTATATTGTTTGAATAAGGAAATGAATGATCCAAATATAATTGTGATAATTTTCGCAGGCTTTACCATTATAGGGGTAACATTAGGATGGAAGTACGGAAAACCAAAAAAAGACTAACCATGTCACCCTTAGAAATTGTTGAATGACTTTGCACAGATGCTTCGTATAGCTATTATTTGGGTTTACTCCAGTTGACGTTTGAATGTTGAGTCCTTTATCTCTAAACCACCCTATTAACTAGGGGTTTAAATGCTTAATATCTATGTTAAGCCCTAAAACTTATAACTAAATAATTAACCTACTCTACTATGAAGCTCAAAGAGTACCCCAGCGTTGACCGATGGCTAGGCAGACTAGGAGAAGGATCACGAAAAACAAGAACCTCACACCTAACCTCGTATATGTCATGGCTCAAAGAGAACGGCGGCAATTTCAAGGACTTTACCCCAGATCAGTTAATTGAATATCAACGAGAAGCCGACAACGGGAAAAGATACGAGTTACTTGATTTAGCTCAAAGATATGTCCTACAAACCAAGGGAACATTTAACACAAAGACAAGTCGATACGGGTCAATCAGGAGCTTCTTCGTTCATAACCGGGCTGAGCTACCCCAGGACAAATTCAACATAAAAGCCGGAAAAGGAGTAAGCAAACCAATTCAGGGAACCCTCACCGCTGGAGAGATTAAGAACACGATCTTAGCAAGTAACCCGGTTTTCCGTGGGATCTTCACCTGTATGTTTCAGGGTGCACTCGATCAACAAATGTTTACCCACTGGAATGACCACGGATGGCCTGATTTACTTAAGCAGCTACGCGAGACCCCCGAAACCATAAAAGTTGAGCTACCGGGACGAAAGAAGAACCGAAACGAGAAGCCATACTATACTTTCATTGGCAGGGACGGCATAGACGCGATAAAGAACTGGATACCCCACCGCGTAGAATACGTTAAGCAAGGCAAACTACCCACGGATAGCACCCTTATATTTTGTAACCAGTTCGGGAATAGAATTACAAAGTCGGCTATTCAACAGTATTGGGTCCGTAAACTACGCCGCCTCGGAATAGTCACCACCAGGAACGAGAGAACAGGGAAGGGACAACATGAGATGAGGGACGTTTGGCGGTCCTTATGGAGTAAAAGCCCAGCTAACCACGTTACCGCTGAATACTTCATGGGCCACCGGATTGACCCGTTGAATTATGATAAGTCGTTCAGAGATGTTGAGTTTTACCGCGAGGAATACATGAAGGCCACGCCTTATCTTAACATTATGACAAGTGGCGCGGCGTTTGGACGGGTAGAGAAAAACGAAGTTGACAAGTTGAGGGCAGAGATTAAGCAGTTAGAATCTGAGAAAAACAACGGCTTGTCAGATATGAAGGCTCAGCTTGCGGAGTTTAAACGTGAGATCCGGGAACTACTAGGAGAGGACCCGAAGGAGTGATCATCTTTTACACTAGACACCTACCCTTTTTGACGTTAATATGCCTCATAGAAGTCGGGATAATTTACCAAGATAAGCAGAGGATAAGAAAATGACAAGTGAAGCCTTTTGGAACATCGTGAAAACTGTAATAGTGGTCCTAATTGTTTTGATGCACCGAATAATCACAGTGGAGCCCAAACAGACTGAGTAGCGATTGAGTTGTTGAGTATCCCACCGAGAAGCTGTAGAGGGCATCCGGCGGGGCTTCACCTTAGCCAACATGACCAGGTTCAGTATGTAATGTATTAGTTTTAACAATAAATACCTATCCACGGCTTCACCTCAACACGCATGGAATGTTGTATCACAAAATTAAATTTCCAAGCACTCCAGAAGATCTAAAGTCCCCGTTCGGGTATCCCATACTTTGTAAACACAGTATATATTCTATTTGATGATTAAACGCGAGAGTGTATGATATTTTATCAATTAAATTCCCATCGTTATCCAAGATTTCTACTGTTACTAATTGCCCCTGTTTAGAAAATATGACCTGATGCTCTTTGTTAATTACTAATTCAGAGCTTCGTTCGCTCCCGTCATATTGACGATTCTTTGTTTCTATTAAGACAAGATAAAAGTGTCCGTTAGAGATTGATCCGACGGAAATTACTATCTGATCATTACCGGCTTCCCATAGCTCGTTATAGTTTCCTAACCCGTTTGAATAAGTAAGAAGATTAAATCTCAGTCTTTGTGACTGGGTGCTTTGAATTGAGGTGATTTCTAATGAAATCTTATGAATGAAATTTGTTTCTTGGAAAGATTTGTAAACATACTCATTTTTATCTCGTCTATTTAGAGCCGTGAAGGTTATTTGATTAGTGTCTAAGGAAAATCTGTTAGATGTATCTGATAATGTGTAAGTCGTTAAATCTTCGCTTGTTTTGAAATTATTGAATATTCCTTCTAAATTGCCTGTACTGTATAATCCGAGGATGATGACCCCTATGGTGAGAAGGAACAACCAAATGACAACAGTTTTTGAAGATTCTTTTTTCTCGACGCTTTTGGTCTCTTGTTCTTCGGTTAAGTCAGATGGGATCGTTCGTTTATGGGGACCACTTGGTGGTTTCGTTTTTTTCTTTGAAAACCAGTTAGGAGATCCTTCTCTGTTTTTTTGTAACGCTCTATACGGGTTATAGCGAGTTATTCGTCGATTATAATTGTACTCCTGTCTCAATAACCATAACACAGGAATTATTGCAATAAAATATCCTATTTTGAAAGAAACAAGAAATTCGGGAATCGTAGTTACGTTATCCTTAATCATATTCCAATAGGTGAAATAAGCTAATCCACCAACTTGGCCTAGCAAACCAAGTTTATGAAACCATAACAACACACACCCGGCACCAAATAAAAGCGCAGCAGTCTCAAGCTCAAGAAAAACACCGGTAACAATACGCCACTGACTCAAAGGTAACAATCGATACAGTGCTAATGGCTGTGCAGAATACACAAAAAAATTATCACGTATTTCACACCACGGAAAAATCATTGATAGAAAACCAATAACGGAAACAAGTCTATAATCATCCATTAATTTACTCACACAAATAGTTACTATCGTTTAAACCAATAAAATCTATGCTACCTTTTTCACATAACCCGCGCTAGCTCACCTTGGCCGGTAATAGAATACTATCTTCTTCTAGCGCGCGCTTTACCATCCTCGAAGATAATTTCTTTCAATGTTTAAACTATCATTATAATAGTTGTCAGATAACTTTTCCGAGTCATTGGTTGATTCTAATAACTTATCAAAATAACTCAATAACTCATATTTTTCTTTCAGATATGACAGTTCATTAATATACAGTCTTTTGAGTCGTGTGTTTTGAATAAGATGAGGTAAGCTGGTTTTTATTCGGAAATAGTTTTTATCGTTCCGGTGTGTTCCAAATGCTTCTTTCAATCCAAGTATTTCACGAGTTATTTCATTTTTAATATCCTCGTTAATATCCAGGTGTAAATTATTACGATCTTTCGAGTTATATGTACCCCATATTCTATACTTGGAACTCAAATCCCTTACCTCCTTGGGTATCTTTTCGCGTGAGTCCAATCTTAATTGATGTTTTTGAGCATAAAACAGAATAGTTGATTCAACATGGAACTTTGCCCACTGGTTCTTTTTGATGTGTTCCCATTCTTCAAAGAATATCCATTCATTTTCAAATTTTTTCGCTATAATATCAACACTTGAGGCTTGATTTACACGAAGTCGATCAATACGTGCAAAACTCACGAACAACGCAATCATTCCACCGAAACTAATGACCCATTTATTCGTTGGTCGCCCATCTTCATTGCCGTCTCTTTTACGAATAAAACTGATTAGTTTTTGATCCTCAAGTTTTTTCAGGTAAGCTATGATTGTTTTCTTTGTATATCCTAGTTTTTTAGGAAGCTCTTTTTGGGACGAGACCCCAAAAAAAACGAGATGCCAAAGTATTTCCATAAATATATTGCCCTCGCCACGGTCCTTGAGCGTTTTCAGGTTTTGTTGCAATCCTTTGAGGTTTGTTGCTAAGGGCAACTCGTTCTCTTTTTCAGACTTTAGTGTAGACATATCTACACTTTAGTGGTTCATAAGATAATATAAAGATACCTCTATACAGCTACACATGAGCAAATCGCAGAGAACGACCACGGTGAAAGTCACCGAGGAAGTGTGGCGTGAAATAAAACGCCTCAAGGAATTGGGTGAATCAAACAACGATGTTCTAAGGAAAGCCCTAGCGCTTCCAAAGAACAAAGGAGATTCGTAAAATGACTGTGGCCACCCGCTCCCGCCAAGAAACAGCTAACCCACAGTCAATAAGACAAGTTGAGCCACGCATTATTAAGGATGTCAATATTCGCCGCCGGCTTCGAGAGATTCTTGAAGAATTAGAGACACTTGAAACCTCACTCCAGGAGCTGAACCATTAATCATGGCGGTTCCCAAAGTCCTAGTCCCACCGTCTATCTGGGTTTTGTCGGACACAAAAAAATGGTTCAACTCCGTTCTTGCTGAGCTCAGACGGTTGGAAAAGGAGACCACCAGGCGATGAGTGGTATAATTCCCACCGTTATGACGGTGAGAGACACGGACGCGCAAGTTAAATTCCAATGCCCCACATGTGGACGCACAAACCGTCACGGTGTACCCTTATGGGATCGTTCATCTTTAGGGCATAGAATTTCACACTGTGAATGCTACCCAAACGGCTACGATCTTGACATAATTGAACCCGTAAACGTCAAGGGATCAAAACAGTACAACAATGAATATCATCGCTGCAAAGCTCGGAAGATTCCGTTTTTTGTAGTCAAAACACGGGGGCAAAGGGTTGATGTCCACTGTGATATGTGGCCCATTAATTTTGATCTTACCCCGGAGGCGGTGGCGAAGTGTTCAGCCGTTCTAAAACAGATGCTTCAGCACGTTCGGGGGAAAAACGCGGGGTTCTGGATAGGTAAAACAGGATTCACCATTTACCGCGTTCCCTGGGGCTATCATGTAGACCACGTGAAAAAATTGGCGAAAATCGTCTACGAAAAGGCAAACCATGTACCGATTCATCCGGGGGCATCCGAGTAATGCAAACCGTTGTACCAGTTGAACTTATCAATGCCTTGGCTCCAGTTGGGATAAAACGGTTTGTACTCGTTAGTAAGAAGTCCAAACGCGCCTTTGAGACAGGATGCACCGACTATGAAAACCTGTACTCTCCTAATGATAAAAAATTCGTTGACCACTTGCGGCGAGGCGGTAACTATGGTTCTTGCGGCGGTCGTGGTCTTGTCATACTTGATACTGATGAACCAGAAACCGAGGCGATAGGATGTACTTTACCTCCTACGTTCACGGTGAGAAGTGGTGGCGGTGCTGAGAAGTACCACCGATATTACACAAGCGATGTCTCGAAAACGGTTACGCTGCAAAGACCCACGGACGAGGAAGGTATGGGCGAGATCCGAGTAAAAGCCTACGTTGTGGGCCCTGGTTCGATCCACCCCGATACCGGGAACAAATACGAGGTTGTTGATCCTAGGCCAATAGCGCATATCACCGAGGCAGAGCTAAGGGAAGCCTTTGGGGACTTTTACCCGCCCAAGGTGGAACCAGTACACACCGTTAAGCGTTCTGAGCCCTCGGAACTTGACAAATTGAGCATTGAACAGGTTGTTAATGCCTATGGGTTCAGTTTGAAGGGTACGGGAAACAAGAAGCGCGGGTTTGGTCCTCATGGCGGGGATAATCCCTCCAGTATGTCCGTGAACGTTGAGAAGAACGTTTATCATTGTCACCCTTGCGCGAGTGGCGGTGGTCCCGCTGAGTTGATCGCGGCTTACGCGGGAATACTCGAATGTAGGGAAGCCGGACCTGGGAGCCTACGTGGGGATAAATTCAAGGCGGTACTAGCCGAGGCACGGGAAAAGGGACTTATCAGAGACCCCCAAGCGGTGTTTGATAAAATCGCTAAGAACCTCCAGACTAAGCCCAAGGACACCGGGGAAGTTGAGGATAGACCCAAAAAACCCGATGATTACTTTATGAAAGTACCTGGGACAAAGAAAGTTGTTCTAAACTATCCAATGGTGATCTCAGAGGTACTAGACGAGGAAAAAATGGTCACAATGACCGACACGGAACAAACATACATCTATGATAAAGAAAAAGGAACATATTGGGAAGATAAAAACGGTGTCACCATAAAAAAGGCGGTAATGGCTAAACTACAAGGCAAATTCAAGAAAGGCCACAGCCAAGAGATAATATACCAAGTCAAGATCCTGACACTGGTAACCCGCGAGAGCATGGAAGCACCACCAGAGTTATTCCCACTTGCTAATGGATTGTTAAATGTCACAAACCGTGAGCTGCTACAATTCACACCGGATTATCTGTTTACCTTCCGAAGTGAAACATTATATGATCCTTTAGCAAAATGCCCAGGATTTGACGCATTCTTAACTGATGTTGAGTGCGCCAAGATATTGACGGTACAAGAGTTTAGCGGGTACATACTCCTTTACTCAACAAAGTACAAAAAAGCCTTGTTCCTATCAGGGCCAACCGACAGCGGAAAGACCACGTTCAGCAACGCGATATTTCACGTAATTGGTCATGACAACACTTGCAGTATCTCGATACAGCACCTTGATAAACGGTTCCAGGAGCAGAGACTTTACCAAAAACTAGCAAATGTGGTCGGTGATCTTGGCAGCGAGGCATTCAAGAATATCTCGATGTTCAAGCGCACCACCGGAGGCGATATTATAGAAGCCGAGGTAAAGGGTGCAAACTCAACAATAAAGTTCGTTTGGAAGGGCAAACACTGGTTTGACGCAAACGGCTTACCTGATACCAAGGGCGATGCGGATAGTGACGCGTTTTATAACCGTCTTATCATGGCAGCGTTCAGCAAACAAGTGCCAAAGGACCAGCAAAACAAGAACCTCCCGGCGATACTTGAAGCCGAGAGCGCGGGGATATTAAACTGGATGCTTGACGGCCTTGACCGTCTAGAGAAAAACCAAGGATTCACCGATAAAACCGACATCACAGAGATACGGAACCACTACAAACGAGGCAGTAACACGGTGTACTGTTTCGCTGAGGACAAATGCACGGTAGTTCAGGGCAGTTTTATCCTTAAACGTGAAATCTTTAGATTATATGCCCAATATTGTCTAGACAACAGTTTCAGCAGCATAGGACGAAGTAAGTTCTATGAACAGCTACAAGCCGCGATCCCGGTAATAACCGGTGAAAAAAGGAAGCTGGGAGGACTTGGAACCGTTCACGTATACCTAAACTTGGAAGTTGAGGACGCGGAACCGTCCAAAGTTTCCATAGTTTCCACACCTCCCATATATCCACCTACAACTCTACTCCCCTCTCCCAATCCTCTCTTGGATAGTTTTACTACTGAAAATAGTAAAATTAACTTAGATGTAATAGATAGTAGAGTTGTAGATGGTAATATACAAAGCGTGGAAACATTGGAAACATTGGACGTTTCCCCCGAAGATCAGCCTATTATTGACATCGCAAAGGACTATTTGAGCAAAAACGGAACCAAGACAAAAGTTCAGGACTTGTTTATCTGTTTGAAGGATAACGGGTATGGTTTCGATGAGGTTAAACGCTTGGAGCTATACACCTTGATTTTCAAGTTTGAAAACGGTAAGGTATCGCTCCTGGAGGCTTCAAAGTGACTGTTTTTTATTGTCAATTTGACCTTGTAGGCCACCGCCTAGAACACCCTGAACACCCAGAGGGATTTTACGGATTCTACAAAGATTTTACAAACATGGTCAAAAAAGGACATGAAAACGCGGCTGGTTTAGCAACCACAGACAACAATATGTTTTATGTTTTTGTTGACAAATGTATGTTAGGTCTTACAGAATTAGATTTTGAGTGGGTTTCAAACTGTTTTAGGTGTGATTATTCTGGAAAATGTGGTATAGACCAATTATTAGAACAAACAATTCAACAACTGACAATTACAACGGTTCATGAATTAATCCATCTTTCAACCCCACAACGATTAATGCGGGACCATAAAGAGCATGAAAATCAAACATCTTTCTTAACTAGAAAAATGTGTGATATGGGTTGTCAATATATCCCGGAGGCTCAAC
>SDBT01016005.1_pt1 | contig 11895 bp, 10 predicted proteins | sample 2277101 | NCBI WGS metagenome assembly SDBT01 (sample SAMN10404973, study PRJNA504765) | marine sediment metagenome | isolation source: marine sediment core GS10_PC15, 103 cmbsf | place: Arctic Ocean: Southern Knipovich Ridge | collected 2010
ACATAGTTTGAGGAAAACTTGGGGGTATCATGCCCGTATGCATGGTGTTGATCTCGCCCTCATCATGCATAAACTCAATCACGAAAGCATTGCTTACACCAAGCGTTACCTGGGTATTACAGACGATGAATTGGAAGCAGTTGCCCAAAGATTGAATCTTTGAAACGCCATTGATCAATCCATGGAGTAATATCTGTTATCATATGCAATAACTTCACTTCGGCTTGATCTTCCAAGAGCTGAATTTACTTAATGTAACCGTTCTTTTACGACGCGCTTTCCAGGCAAGTAATTAATCAGGTGTCCAATAACTACTTATATCCAGGTAAGATCCTTTATTAAGCCGATCCCATAATTTATCAATAAATGATAGAAAAAATCAGCTTTTCTACTGTTTGAACAGACAGCTTATGGGCTGATTGGTAAAATTCTGTATTAATGTATAATTTTATTAATTGAAAATGATTTACCGTAAGATAGAATTTCCATTTAGATTCCTAAACAATTTTTCTAATACAGGAGTAATCAATGTCAACAACAGGTGAAAAACCCGGAAAAGGCATGTATATTTGCACAAAGTGTGGCCAAGTGGTTGTATTGGATGATGATACCGATACATTGCCACCCTGTCCAAAATGTAGTGGAACAGAATTTACGCCGTAACTAAGAAATTGAATATAGAGAATTAGCAGACTTCTTTTTGTGTGGTAATAATACCTTCTGCGTGGTATTATCTATACATGAAAAGAAGTGCTATTATTGAAAGCGAATTCAGCGTTTTAGAAGATGCTATTGTTAAATATGGCACCGTTGTTACATTTAAACAGATACAGCAGTACTTTGATAAAGATGTTAAATACACCCGAAAAAGAATTAGTCGACTTGTTGAACAAGGTTGGCTTACAAGAATAAAAAAGGGGTTATTTGCTGTTTCTGACCTCAGTACTAGAGGTGCATTATCCATTGACCATCGAGTTGTAGTCAATCTTCTAATCCAAAATGCCTATATTTCATTTCAATCCGCCTTGCATTTTCACGGAATTTATGATCAGCTGCTTTCTGGGATAAGCGCAGTATCATTGGAAAGACACAAGAAGAGGACAGTAAGAGGTTATGAATATAAATTTATCTATACCCAGGAAAAATATTTTTATGGTTGGGATATATATGAAATTGATGGACGGGAAGTGAAAATCGCTGATATTGAAAAAGCACTTATCGATATGATCCAGTTTCACCGTACTACCTATACTACAGATCTAGTTTTAGAGAAACTACTTGGCTACCAAGATGAAATTGACCAAGATAAGCTTATGCAATATCTGTTGAAATCTAACCTTGTCACAAGGCGAATTTTCGGCTTTTTGCTCGATTGCGCCGGGATGGATACGAAACAATTACTCCATTCAATGGCTGGAAGAAGCAGCGTATCCTCAATTAGTAAATCCCGGAACAATATTTACAATCACAAATGGAAACTATATTATGATCAACATTTCACGAAATATGTCCAATAACCGGTTGAACAGGCAACAACTAGAAATAATAAACAAGAGAACTATTCAATATCCGCTGCCAATTGCCGAAAAAGATTAGCGAGTCTAAATTTTGGTAATTTAATTTTCTTGGTTTCTATAAAATTTTCTATTCCCGAAAGTATTAGTACTATCCAAAATGGCATGAGTTGGGTTAGGTAGCGCAAATAAACTGCTGATCCAACTCCATAAAGCAAAAGAACAGCTAAGCTGTAAGCAAACAAAATTGTTTTTATTCTTTCCCTTTTGACAAAAATAAAAGAACCTAAATAAGATACAAATAATACGGGGACAAACAAGTTCCATTCCTTATTCTTCATCATTAGGTTGTCAGTCCACCAAGCAGGGTATTGACCAGTAAATAAATTTTGGAAAATCAGAAACTTAGGCATGGTTCTGTCTCCAGTCCACCAAGCAAATCTATACTTTTCAAACATTAATAAATCAAGTAGAGAGTGATTGTGAATAAAAAACATGACGTACTGCGCCAAGTAAATTACAGGCACAATCAATAAAAGAAAACCTAAGTATTTGAGTTCTTTTTTTAAAAAGCTAATGAAAATAACCAATGAAGTAGGTAGTAAGATGAATGGAAAAGGATATTTAACCCCACTTAATAAACCCAAAATAACCCCTACGGCTAAATATCTTTTTTTTGATTGAATGTTTTCCTTAAACAAAAAGTAAAACAAAAATAGAATCAGGAAATTGATAGGTAGGTCTAGCAATGCATGACTAGCCAAAACATAAACTACAGGTTGTAGCCCCAGCAGGATTACAGATAAATACCTCAATACTTGATTCTTGAGCACTAATCCTGAAAATAAATAACAACTAAATAAAAAAATAAAATAATAAATCAGACTAACAATATAACTATTACCAAATACTAGATATGAAAGTCCAAAAAAGTATTTAAACAGAGGCGGATGCTCAAAGTTTATAGTTGTCGGATCTTCCCCTTGCATATAAGCATAACCAGCATAAACATATAGCTCTCCATCACTAATTTTTTGTGTAGAAGCTTCTCCTTTTACATACTGTGAATTGGCATATTTTTGAGCATAGGTATTAATATCAGTTTTGGTGGTAAATTTGGACTTATAGATAAAAAATGGGATAAAAGTCATTGTTAAGCACAGAAATAAAGTAAAAATCTGAGGAGAAGAAAGGATTTTAAGTATTTTTTTGATCATATATCTTATCCATATTGAGTTTCAGTCATTTTTATATCTTAAGTCAAACATAATGGTTTAGTTGAACCTAATCAATGATGAATTACCCATGAATGAAGCAGAAAAGACGAAAATAGCGCTCTTAAAGTATTGCAAATTGGATACTTGGGTGATGGTGTAAATATTCCTGAAGTTGTCTATGCTAATTTAGAGAATTCTATCTCAAAATTATCATTGTGATCCTTATTTACAAAGGGCAAACCAATTAATTTGTACTTTGAATTTTCTGATATAAGCAGACCACTATCACAATATTTTTCAGTAATTTCCTCTAAAAATTCTTCTTTCCAACCTTCTTTTCCTGATTTGAAACTACCATCAGATCCTATAAAGGTATTTCCTTTGGGTTCAATAAAGATTTGATAATAAAGATTATTTTCTTTCTTGCTAGACAGGAATAAAAGAAAATCGGGTTGGAAACCACGGCCTTGGTTAAAGTCGAAAATCTTGTAGACTTCTTCATTCCTCAATAGGAAAACTTCATTATATCTTTTCTGTAGATTTCCAATAGTATTTTCAATTAAGGATATTAAGAATTTCTCCTCGCTTGTACCATGGAAAGCATCTAATACATACCAATATTTATTTATTAATTTTTCTTCAATTCTCTCCGATTCATCATCTTGTGTAACAATTTTCGATTTATCTTCACCGAAAATCTCTTTTAAATCATCCTTTTTAAATCCACTACCAATATAAGGATGTGTTACTTCCTGTAAATCCGAAGTAAATTGATCGAAGAACTTTAGGCATAGTCTTAATAAATCTTCGTTCTTTATATCTTTAAACCTTGACTTATTGCCTGCTATTATATTGATTTCAAAGTTTCCTAGGAATTCATTGCGCTTAATGTCATCAATCGATTTGATTTTGAGTTCCTTTGATAAATTATTAAATTTAAGCAAAGATTTATCAGATTTTGCCTTTATATTTATCGCTTTCCGGACAATATGATCATCAATTTCTTTAAACTTTATCGTAATGATCTTTAATTTTTCATTAGTAATTCTTAATCTTTCTTTATCTTCGTTCTTTGAAGATTTGAATTCTTGCTCAATGAGTTCAAGGTTTTTCAATTTATAAGTCATAAAAGAATCCCGTTTTAAATCATCTAAAGTTTTCCTCCTTCTGTTTGGATTCTCAAGTTTTTCATTTCTCCAGATTTTTGCGTTCAAATAATAATTACTGTTTAGAAATTGTTTTTTCAACTTAAAGGTTTTAATTATCTTATTATCATCTATAAACCCATCCCTCCTGAGTTCTTCCTTCAGGTGCGATATGTATCTGGAATCCTCGTCATATGTGTAATAAAAAAGTTCTTCAAGAATCCGAAGTTCGTTGTCTAACTCATTTTCGAATTTCCTTTTATTTTTTATTCTGTCTTGATAGGTAAAAGGAAAATATCGAACACCTCTACCAATTAATTGTTTTTCTTTCGTAGTTGCCTTGGGAACTTTTTTCGTACTACCTCCAGCATTTTGTCCCTGGTAAAGTCTTACGATATCAAATAGGTTTAGGACATCCCATCCTTCCGTTAGCCTATCAACTGTAAAAATTGCTCGAATGTGATTATCCCTATCCTCAAGACTATTTAATAGTTTTTCTTGGTCAGGTGTTGTCACTTCCTTTGTTTTTGTCCCATCTTTTGAGTTTGTGATAATAACATTTCGAGATTTAAAATTCTCTCTAATAAAATGTGTGATTTCTGAAAAACCAATATCCTCATCATTTATGAATCGCAGAACATCTCCAGTCCTAGATATTCCCGTCTCGTATAAGTTTGGATGTTTTGGATTTTGCAATTTATCGTTGATTGTTTTAAGAAAACTAAAATCACTGGTTTCTAAATCCTCAATCCAATTTATGAATTCTTCAAAATCTTTCCTTGAATCGGAAATCGTCTTGCTTCTAAAAAGGATAACTGGTTTGAAGTTTGGTATTCTATGTTTTATTGCAATTTTATGACGATACCAATGAAAGAGAAGTGCCTGAAGTACTCTTTCTTTTTTCTCAAGTGTGGATGAGATCAGATTGATTTCTTTTGTATATCCAGCTTGAAGAAAGTCTTTTAAATCAAATTTGTATATTATTTTATCGACATATTTCTTTTCAATTTTCTTATTGACTGGAATTGTTGCAGTAAATTCAAGAAGAACATTTTTATTCTTGGCCATTTGACCGTTTTTTTTCAAAATTAATTCAATGACTGTATGTTCCCACCCTCTTCTTTCAATTTCCTGTTGCCCTGTTTTGCCAGTTATCTCTGTGTGAATTAAATTAAGTTGTATCCCAGGTTTTTGTTTCGTATCTGTATTGAGATGGTGAGCTTCATCAGCGAGCATCACAATATCTCTCTTGTTCAAGTTATCAAGAGTTGTTTGGTTTTCTTTAACAATGTGAATATCATTGTATAGTTTTTGTATCGTTGTGAATTTAATCTCAATGCCAGGTGGCTCATCACTAAATATTTCTACTTTCTTAATTGGGATTGTTTTATCCTCAATCACGATTCTTTCATGAAAAAGATATTTTGTATGTGAAATGTTTAAGAAATTATTTTCAGTTTTATCGACAATATTATTTTGATTTACAAAAAAGATGAAATGCTTATATCCTTTGTTGTAATAATAGAGTAAACAAGCGGCCATTAACAAGGTTTTTCCAGATCCTGTTGCCATGTTAAACATAAGATGAGTAGGTTGATTTGGATTCTCAATTTTCTTAATTTGCTGATAATCAAGAAATGATTCAAAAGCCTTCCTTTGCCAATCAAAAAAAGGATATTTTAAGTTTTCTTCAATAAAACGGGGTGTTTCAGACCAGGGAATCCTTAAGGACTGTAATTTATTTGGGATTCTATTATACAGACAATCAGTTTTATCCATATCAATTCTCGTTATAGAACTCATTCGTCAATTTCTGATCTTTTTCATTAATTGCGTAACGACTATCTCTCATTTCGGATTTTTGCACATACATTTGATTCAAATCCAGCATTGATAAGAAAATCATTTTTTGTTCTTCAAGTGTAAGATTTCTAAATTCTTCTTCTTTAATAACTTTCTCTTTAAACTCGTTTAGTTTTAGGTTGTAATTCAAGAAAAACTTCACGTAGAGGGTATTGAACAGGTCTATAAGCTCTTTCAAGCTCTTGCAATTCTTTATTGCTTCCATTGCTCTTTCATTCCATTTCGCAAGTTCCATACACAGGAAATCCCCACCACCTTTCCATTCAACTTCTTCACTAATCCCTCTTTTATCACCTTTAATAACCTTAATCATCCTTGACTGGATCTTTTCAAAATGATCTTGGAGTTGTTCAATTGCGATATATTGTCTGTTTAATTTGTGTGCAACGGCTGGAGTAGTGCCGCTTCCAGCAAAAAAATCTAATACAATATCATTCTCGTTAGAGAAATATTTTACGAAATTTGCAATTAGAAGTTCTGGCTTTTTCCCTCCCCCAATATCTACACCACCTTCTTGTCTACAATTTCCAAAATCGCTTTCAAATCGAAGAAAATTATATAAAAAATTTGGTATGGGTGTATCCTTCTTGTAATCCCCAGAAATTACTCCTTGTCTGATATTTCGAGGAACGCCTGAATAAAATTTTCCTCTAAATGCCCCCTTCTTTTTAGGTCCAGTGATATACCTGTAACCAAGTCCGTCTTCTCCCATATTATAGACTTTATATAGGGCTTTCAATCCATCTTCTTTTTTCCTGCTAATTAAATATTTACTTAAGAACTCAGCAGCTGTCCCTCCCTGCCGGATTAGACTCCCAGTAGCCCAGGTTTCTTTCAGACCATCAATATTTGGGGCAATTTCTTCAATTGAATATTGCCCCTCTTTGAATATTTCAACTTTTTTTCCATTTATTATCTCTACGATACCTTGTTCCAATTCACTTATTTTGTATTTAAATTTATATAGCGGATACTCTTTACTTAATTTGTTGGGACGAAATACTTGGCTATTCTTGGAATAAACATGAGCGATTTCCATGACTTTTTGAAAATCATTATCCTCAGAAAGAGTTTTATTTCCATAGCGGACTTGTATAAAAAAGGATGTTTCAAATTGTTCCCTACCAAATATTTCATCTAATAAAACTTTTAAATATGCCTGCTCTTTATCATCAACCTGGACAATCAGAACACCATCATCTGAAAGTAATTCTTTTGCAATTTCCAATCTATTCTTTATAAATGTTAACCAAGTTGAATGTTTGAAATTATCATTATAGTTAAAACTATCTTTTTCTGAATTGTAAGGGGGGTCAATGTATATCAGTTTCACTTTCCCCGCAAACTGATTTCTGAGGCACCATAACGCAAGTAGGTTATTTCCTTTTATAATTAAATTTTCTCTAATTATTCCGGCTTCATCTCTTTCGAACTTTTTTACTTCTCCCTTCCCATCTTTAGTGAATCTAAACCAATTTACGAGGGCTTTTTCTTCTTTTAACCGATCAATCTCATCCTTTGCTAAGATTTGATTGAAAAATATTTCTTTTCTTTTTGCTTGTTTCTTTTTCCAACCAGCTGGTTCAATAATTTTCTCGCCATTAACGGTTTTGGTTTTTTCCTTCTCATATTCAAAATATTTATCATTTCCCTCCTCTGAGCTTTGTCCACCCTTGAGTACACAATCTTTATATGGAAAATTTAAAACCACATCATTGGTGTCTTTAAGAAACCTTTTACCATCACTCAATCCAATTTGATTCTTATATTGTGTATAAGAATTGTCAATCGAATTTTCTTCGATAAAAAATCGAAAATCATTTGTTTTAAAAACGTATACATCTCTAATTTTTGCAAAAAACTTGTCTCGTATTTTTTTCTCTTGAAAAAGCAGGTCCATCACTCTCCCATCAAATTTCTCTATTAAGTCCAACAGAAGAGTTTGATCAAGCAAGGTTTTTGTTTCATTCCAAAGGCGATCGTCTGCTTTTAATACATTCTGAATTGATTTTTTTATTGTTGTTTGCGTCATTTTCTCTCCGCTCCCGCATAATTATTTGATATTCAACAATTATGATTTCGGAATTAATCCTCGAATTATTGTCTAATCTTTTTCAATAATTTCAAGATATGAAAAGCCCTCTGATTTTGAAGGACTTTAGTTAATAATAGTACAAGATCTGTTTCATGCATAGTTGTGTCGCACAATATTTCTTTTGTGACCCTAATACCAGGCGGATGATTGTTTCGCTATTACTATAATAATTTTTACTTGACCATGAAAATAATCAGATAAGCCCATAACCTTGGCAAAATTGCCCAAAGATTTACCGGAGAATGATATCTAATAGTTGCGGATTTATATTAGAAGAATTGCATAAAATATTACTCGGTATATAAACTTTATCAGTTTTTTAGCTATTACACGTAAGACAAATCCCATTTTCACTAATTACGTTTCCTAGGCAATTTTTCCCGCAGCTCTGTCTCTTTACTGAATATATTTCATTACATATCGGGCAATAAAGGCTATTGGAATTGGATTCTTTAGGTGTTAACACTGCCAATTTATATTCAAATTCGAAGTCCGTATTAGCTCTAGACGAACATCCAGGGCAAATATATCTTCTTTGGTTCTTGTCAATATTAAAAAACTCTTTTACTTGTGCAGGCTCAAGAAGTTTAATAACGAGAGACATTTCCCGGCAAACACGGTGAGTAGAGTATTCATCACTCTCTAGCTCTGCATCTGGTGCGCTACGAAGAAAATCAAGTCTTAAAATAGGCCATATTTCGTCAGGAAACAATAAATTAAACATAAATAGAAGTGTTTCGATTACATCAGTGACATGAACTGTAATATTTTTGTCAACAGAGTGCATGATCCGATTTCTTTTGTTACGCATTTCATGGAATTTCTCGACAAAATTTTGAGGAAGCAACTCGCCCGAAAATGTATCATATACCCTCACCAAGTCTTGAGCATCGATTGTTCGCAAATGAGCAAAGTCGATATCCACATCTCGATATGGAGAAGGCCATTTTCGCGGTGGATCGGCAATTAATAGAAAAGGAGATATCTTAGCGATTTTTCCTTTGAGAATAAATTCTATCCCTTGTTGGGTGATAGACAAAGCAGTTGTCAATTGTCTCTTTGCAGAGTTCCAATAGCTCTCTGAAATTTCTTGAAGATCAATTCCATAATATCCAGCATCATCGAGGTTAGTCAATAGATTGGCAATTACATCCCAAGAATAATCTAATAATTCTTTTCCTGATGTATAAAATTCTTGTGCTGTTGGAATATTATTAACCATTTCTTTTTTCCTTAAGGGATAACAGTTGAATAAACACCCCCGACTTCTTTTTATCAAAAGTTACTCTGCTCGAACCAGACTTAGCAAATTGTGGCACTTCCCATCGGGCGAAGCCCGGTCCGCTGCAATTTGGAGTAGCCGTAGTAACCATTTAATATTTTAACTTGTGAGGAGGTCCTGTTTCTGTGCCCGAATTTTTTCCGTCGACACACCAATACCATTTATTTCCAAAATCTTCCTTTTTTATATTATCAGCTCGAAGTTTTTCTAAACAATTTAGGTATTGAGACACAATTATGACTACATCGCTAGTTGTTGGTACATTATCGGGATTAAAAATTTCGAAATCATCAAATGGACGATAATTATCACCTAATACCGAGTTCGCTCTTTCTAGAATATTATTTATTAGGCTTAATTTAAACTCATTTACTGCATCATCTGGTTTCTTTTTTGAGATTGTTCCCATTTCCAAATATAAGCTTTGCAGTTGTGCTTGCAAACGTTCGAATTCGTTTATTTCATCAATATTCATCAGCTGTTTCCTTTTCTACCTATTAAATAACTTCTGCCTGTTAAAACATTTTATATATTGCGCAAGAATAAGAACCACATCACTATTTGTTGGCATGTTATCTTTGTTGAATATTGTAAAGTCGTTAAACGGTCGATGATTGTCATCAAGAAACAAATTGATTTCAGATAATACTTGGTTAATCATTAGAAGTTTAAATTCATTTACTGCATTATCTGGTTTTTTCCTCGATAAGACACTAAGCTCTTCATGAAGAGCTTCAAGTTGTTCTCCAATTTTGATTGCTTTAAGATTATCTGTAAACATTCTTCCCATCTTTCAAATCCTCCAATTTAATATATTGTCTTAAATCATGATGGGCAGGCTCTTATAAAATCAATGAATTTTTTCTTTAGAATTTCAATAGGCAATCGTTGTTTACTCTCAAAAACAGATACCATTAGAGCAATGTCCTCGTCAGTGAGGGTAATCAGGCATCTTCGCTGACCTGCCCACAAATCGATTGTGTTTTTCATTATCCGTTTAGGTAACCTATTTCTTGTAACAATCACACCAAAACGGCCAAAACTATCATTAAGATACCGATTTAACTGATTAATATGTCCTCTATCGACTTCTTTTACATTTTTTAATTCAAAAACTATTTGCCGAGATCCATAATCATCATAAATATCCTTTAGAAAACCCATTGATCTATTGTTATAAAAAATCAAGTCACGAATTAGTACACCAGAATCTGTGCGGCTCTGCTCTTCTGCAAAATCAAGATATGGATACAATAAAGATGCCATCAATTGGCATACATGATCTTCATATTTTCGATCCGCATTTTCAGTTTTCCCTGTGGGTAATTTTTTTATGGTTGAAAACTTTCCTTTTGCTGAACGAATTGGAATAGGGGAAAATAATGGATCATTCTTACAATCATCTTGCTGTCGTTCTCTTTGGGAAACATAAGATTGAACCATCCCATAATTATGTCGGTTATAGTTCAAAATCGCTACGCGTTGACCGCTGTTTTTATTTTCACCAACTTCTTGAATATAAAAGTTTCGATAATAATCTTCAAAACTTATCCAAGGAATGTGACGTAACCATCTTTTAGGAATTAGCAATATCGGCTCGTTTGTTTCCGGATTCTGGGGGAGGAAAACATCTTCATTGATATACTGGTTACTTCGATAATCATATACTTCTAAGCTCTCGATTTTCTGCAGAGGTATTGCGAATTTTTCAGCCTGCTCTATCGTGAAATCTATAAGGAATGACTTCATAAAACTGCAAGCGATATCACTTACTCTATCTTTTGAAACATTATCTACTAGAAGTTGAATCTCTTCAAAATGTGTAAATCCATTTGCTTTAATCTGAGGAATATTCTTGAATATTGAAGTAATTGATGATGCTAATTTTTTTCCTATTTTGAGACCCTTTTTGTTTTTTGCCATCCCCAATCCAGCTTCACTACACTCAGATGATCTAATTAATACATCTATTGCTTTTGCTTCATCATCATTTTGAACCAAATATCCAATATGATTGAAGGAATTTACAATAGCTGTATGGAGCGAATTATCTTGCATCGAAGGAGATTTCCAAAGTAAAAAAGGATCTAAATAAAGTGGTATATCTTCATCTAAAAATGGGATCGCAAAATCTACATCATCTTGGGTGAAAGGTATATTATAAAAATCATTTAATCGAGGTCGAATAATTGCCAATATTTATCTCTTTTTTATTCCCCTTCAACCCATCAGGTGGCTAACGGGGTATTGTGAAAAGACTTTGTTAAATAAAATCTTCTTGAAGGTTATTATACATAGATAATCAGTACTTATAGGAGATTTTCAACTTATTATTTTCTTTTTCAACATCCTGATTCCTTTATTTATTAGCTCCTTTAACACGCTATAATGGGCTAATGGAACATGATTGTGAAGATTACCAACCATCTATTGATGAATTGATCTCACTGAAAGATGCTGCTGAGCTCAGTGGACTTTCCCACGACCATTTGCGCAGATTAGCAGGGCAGGGAGAAATTTGGGCCAAGAAAATCGGCCGGAATTGGTTGACAACAGAGCAAGCAATCAAAGAGTATTTATCCCGTAATCGACGGCCAGGCCCCACAAAAACCCCTTGACAACGATACCCGTTATCGTGTATAATAGTGTTACTTCAATAACATTTTCATAATGTTTAGCAAATTGGTTTAGCTTCTCAAATGAAAGGAGTGTGAGTCATGAGTGGTGGTTCTGGGTAATTGAAGCGTTGAGAGCGATAGGAACCGCGGCCTGTCGCCTC
>SDBT01016006.1_pt1 | contig 11895 bp, 13 predicted proteins | sample 2277101 | NCBI WGS metagenome assembly SDBT01 (sample SAMN10404973, study PRJNA504765) | marine sediment metagenome | isolation source: marine sediment core GS10_PC15, 103 cmbsf | place: Arctic Ocean: Southern Knipovich Ridge | collected 2010
GGGAGGGGAAGATGACAGCGGCCCAGCTGGACGAGCTTTGCATCAACACGATTCGAACTCTTGCCATCGACGCGATCCAGCGCGCCGAATCCGGCCATCCCGGCTTGCCCCTGGGGGCGGCTCCGATGGCCTACGTGCTCTGGCAAAAGCATCTCCGACACAATCCCCGGGACCCGGCATGGCCCGACCGTGATCGGTTCGTTTTGTCGGCCGGACACGGTTGCATGTTGCTCTATTGCTTGCTTCACCTCAGTGGCTATGACCTGTCCATCGATGATCTACGCTCGTTTCGGCAATGGGAAAGCCGGACGCCCGGTCATCCCGAGGCTTTCGTCACACCGGGGGTCGAGGCAACTACCGGGCCGCTCGGCCAGGGAGCGGCCAACGCGGTGGGTCTGGCCCTGGCGGAAAGATCTTTAGCCCATCGTTTCAATCGGCCCGGGCATGAGGTTGTGAACCACTACACCTATGCCGTGGTTTCCGACGGCGATCTCATGGAGGGAATCTCCGCCGAGGCGTCGTCGTTTGCCGGTCACTTCCGTCTGGGAAAGCTCATTTTTCTCTACGATGCCAACGAGATCAGCCTCGATGGGCCGACCTCACTGAGTTTCAGCACCGAGGACGTTGGCAAGCGGTTCGAAGCTTACGGTTGGCAAACGATTCGCGTGGAAGACGGGGATCATGATACCAAGGCCATCAACAAAGCCATTGCCGAGGCAAAGGCCGATATCAGCCGGCCCTCTTTGATCACGATTCGAACCACGATCGGCTTCGGCTCGCCCAATAAGCAAGGCACCGCAGCGGTACACGGCAGCCCCCTGGGCAATGAGGAAGTGGCGCTCACCAAGAAAGCTCTGGGATGGAAGTCGGATAAACCCTTCCACGTTCCCGAGAAAGTCGAAGCCCACTTTCTGCAGGCGATAGGGAAGGGGCAAAACGTCCAGAGCGATTGGGAGACGCGGTTCCGGGCGTACGGAGAGGAGTTTCCCGAACTGTTCGAAGAGTGGCAGCGCGTTTGGGCCGGGGACTTGCCCGAGGGATGGGATAAAGACCTGCCGAGCTTCGAGCCCGGCGATAAGGTCGCGACCCGCGAAGCCGGAGGCAAGGTTTTAAACGCGATTGCGGCTCGGGTGCCCGAGCTCATTGGAGGAGATGCCGATCTGTCGAGCTCGACCAAAACGGCAATCGCCGGAGGGGACTCGTTCGTCGGCGAGACCGGCGCCGGACGCAACATCCATTTCGGAGTACGCGAGCACGCCATGGGGGGCATCGTCAACGGCATGGCTTATCACGGGGGCCTGCGGCCGTTTGCTGCGACGTTTTTTTGCTTCTCCGACTACATGCGCCCCTCTGTTCGGCTCGCGGCTTTGAGCCGCTTACCGGTTGTCTTCGTATGGACTCATGACTCGATTGCTCTGGGAGAGGATGGACCCACCCACCAGCCCGTCGAACATTTGATGTCGCTTCGTGTCATGCCCAATCTCCACGTGATGCGTCCGGCCGACGCCACCGAAACCGTCGAGGCCTGGCGATGGGCCATGAAACACCGTGACGGGCCGGTCGCTCTCGTCCTCGCTCGCCAAAAAGTGCCGGTTTTCTCGAGAAGCGAGCTCGGGACCGCTTCCGATAGGTCGGTGGCCCGCGGGGCCTACGTTTTGGCTGATGCCAAGTCTCCTCGTGCGATCATCATTGCCACCGGTTCCGAAGTCCACTTGGCTCTCCAAGCTCGCGAAATGCTGGCAGCCAAAGGCATCCCCTGCCGGGTGGTCTCCATGCCCTGCTGGGAGCTCTTCGAAGCTCAGCCGGAAGAGTATCGGCAATCGGTGCTGCCGGTGGCGGTGAAGAACCGGATCGCGGTGGAAGCCGGGTCGAAGTTCGGCTGGCACCGCTGGGTTGGCGAACGGGGCGCGGTGGTTGGTTTGGACGGCTTCGGGGCTTCCGCACCTGCCGGGGTCAACATGGTAAAGCTGGGAATCAACCCCAACGGCGTGGTTAAAGCGGTCCTGAGTCTGGTGGGCACTCAAAACAAGGCCTTCGCGGGGAAGTTTGCCTTTAGTGAGGATACGGATTTCGCCTCGGAGGAATATTGACCCACCCTGCGGTACTCGAGGTCGCTAACCTATCCAAGCAATACGGAGACCGCCAGGCGGTCCGAGAAGTCTCGTTCCATATTGGTGCGGGGGAAATTTTTGGGCTCCTTGGACCCAACGGTGGGGGTAAGACGACGACGATCGGGATGATTGCCACCATCATTCCTCCTTCACAGGGTGAGGTGAAGATCACCGGACTCGCCGCCGCAGGAGTGAAAAGCAAGCTCGGGCTGGTTCCGCAAAAGCTCTGCCTGTATCCGTCTCTCACTGCGGAAGAGCATTTGAGCTTCTTCGGGCGTATATACGGTCTCGAGCGAGCTCGTCTCCGAGAGCGCGTGGAAGATTTGCTGGAGCTTACCGGCCTTCAATCGCGGCGGGCGGATCGGGTGGCCACCTTTTCGGGTGGGATGCAGCGACGACTCAACCTCGCCTGCGGGCTCGTCCATGAGCCGGAGCTTCTTTTGCTCGACGAGCCTACCGTGGGAGTGGACCCTCAAACTCGAGAGCGGATCTTCACTGCCGTGGAGGAGCTGGCGGTGCGGGGGATGGCCGTTTTATATACGACGCATTACATGGAGGAAGCAGAAAGGCTCTGTCATCGGCTGGCCATCATGGATGACGGGCGGTTTATCGCCGAAGGGACGGTTGACGATCTGGCCCGCCTCATGGGCGACGGAGGCTCCGTGGTGGTGGCCTTCCATTCGACTCCGTCGAACGCCGTGGCCGCTCGCTTGAAGGAACGGGGAGCACGCCAAGCCGGCCCTCGACGGTTTCAAATGCCCGGCTCTTCGGTGGAAGAGCAGGTAATGGAGATACTCAAAATGGCTTCTGCCGAGAACACCTCGATTCGGGAGCTTACGGTGCACCGGCCCAATCTGGGTGAGGTGTTTTTTCATTTGACCGGCAAGGCGCTTAGGGATTAATGCTTCCTGAGAGAGAGCCCAAGATTACTTTGTATTGCGGAAGGTTTATTTATTAGTGCGGGCGCATCGAGTCGAAATTCGTTATATGCGCCCGGTCATCCGCCCGGCTTTCGCCGGGCCATTTCGCAAAACGACTTAAGCTGTTCACGGGCGTTTTGCTCAATTTGTCGAATACGCTCCCGGGACAGTCCCAGTTTGTGTCCGATTTCTTCCAGGGTGCATTCCCTCGGGTAACCAATCCCATAACGCATGGCCAGGATGTTGCGCTCCCGCTCGGGCATATGGGCCAGAAGCTTTTTCACCGAGCGAGCGGTCTCGGCTTCCATGGCTTGCTCGACGGGTGATAGGCCGTGGTCATCGACAAGGGTATCGGCCTTGCTGAGCTCGCCGGATGCGAGGGGCGCGTCGATCGAGTCCACCGGAGAAAGCGCCGGAAGCAGCTCGTGCACCTTTTCGAGCCGCATGTTCATCGCCGCAGCGACCTCCCCAAAGGTGGGCTGCCGTTGGAGCGTTTCGGTGAGGCGGGACTGCGTTTGCATGGCTTCCCGAACCTCGGGAAGACGGTTGAGTGGAATGCGGATGAAGCGCGCCTTCTCCGCAAGAGCCCGACCGATGCCCTGCCGCACCCAATGGGTGGCGAACGTAGAAAATCGAGTGCCCATCGCCGGGTCGTAGCGATCTATGGCTCGAAGAAGGCCCATGCTGCCTTCTTGAATGAGATCCACCAGATCGAGTCCTCTTCCCCGGTAGGTCTTGGCAATCCAGATGACCAGCCGGAGGTTGTGCTGAACCAGTTCTTCTCGAACCGTCCGGATAGTGCCTAGCTCCTGACGAAGGATGAAGGCGATGGATCGGACTTGATCGAGGGTCAGGATCGGCATGGCAATGCGCTTGGTACGTCTTCCCCTTCGAGGCCACCTCGACACCGATTGAGGTTCGGGTAGGGACGGATCGACGCTCTCGGCTGCCTGCTCCCGGTCATCCACGAGTTGTCGAAGCCTTTCGGAATACTCCTCGACCGCCATCAAACGTCGCCGTGTCGTTGGTGAGATGGGGCGGATCGGATGTCCGTTTCGGGTAAGAAATCGCAGGTTTTTGGAACCGTTGGCTTGCTTGGCCAGCTCAATGGCACGAGCTAGTCGCCGGCGGGCTCTCCAGAGATTCGTACCCAGCTCTTTTTCCCGTTGGGCGGATAGCAGGGGATAGCGGGCCGCCAGGGACAGGAAGAAGCCCACGTCGCTCATCGACTCGGAGGAGTTGCCGCCTTCGCCCGCGTCTTCGAGATTTGCCGGTGCTTCGGGTGGATCTTCCGGCAAGGACTCATGGTCGGTTTCGGTGTCGACAGGCTCGCGAAGCAGTGTTTGGATCGGCTGCAATGCCGGAGACCGGCCGGTTTCCGGAAAGCCGTTCTCCGGAGAATCCATCTCCAGATCCACCGGCCACCTGTCGAGACCTGCCTGGTCCCTCATGGCGTTTCACCCGTCACAGAGGGCTTTTCGGTTGCCGCACCGGCTGGCGCGGGGAGAGCGGTAATCGTCACGACTTCGAATTGCTTCCATACGGGTTGTTCGGCCTCGAGTAGTGTGGAAAGCGGCACTTTATCGAGCAGGTGCTCGAGTCGAATCTTGACCGCGCCCCAAACCGGGCGCAGCCCACACTCGCCGAAGTGCACGCAGCAATCTCTTTTTCCGGTGAACCGGCGGCAAGGATCAGCGGGGCTGAGGATGCCTCCCAGCGCCCGAAACGCATCGCCTATCGTGACCCGCTCGAGAGGCCGAGAGAGTCGATAACCTCCGTGGACACCTCGAACCGATTCGGCCAGCCCGGCTCGGCTCAACACGCGCAGGAGCTTTTCCACGTAGGCGGCAGAGAGGCCCTCGCCGGCTGCGATATCGCGAACCGAGAGCGGTGCCGGGTTGGTCGCATGGCGCGCCAATTGAAGCAAGCAACGAAGCCCGTATTCTTCCAGTGCGGTAACTTTCATCCCTAATTCATACAATAAAGATATATGACTTTTTTGTCAACTATTTTAAAATATTGATTTTAAATAGTTTATTTAGATCTAGGATTTTTAAGCATTTACTCCCGGATTCGAAGATAATAGTGTGATTTGACTGACGGAAGGAGAGACCGGTATTGACCAAGCTGGTTGCCCTGGTGGCCAAGGACTTTCGCCTTCTGTGGCGCGATCGGGCGGCGCTGGTTTTTTTGCTGATGGCGCCGGTGGTGGTCATTTCGGTTGCCGGCTTTTCGCTTTCCTCGTTTTACGGCAGCGGGACGGGCGGGGGAGCCGAGTACCTGCTTCCGGTGACCGACCTGGATGGGAGCGAGGAATCGCGCGAGCTGCTCTCGGCCCTGGAGCGGGCGCCGGGACTACGGCTGACACGGGTCGACGAAACCGAGGGCCGACGATTGGTGTCGCGAACCAACCGAGCGGGGGCGGCTCTGGTCATTCCCGCGGAGTTCGGCACCGGTTTTCGGCAAGGGCGGTCGGTCAGCTTGCAGTTGTGGACCGACCCGGTCAAGAACATCGAAGTGATGAAGATCAAAGCCGAGGTCGAACGGGTTCGCGGCGCGTTGGTAGCTGCTCAAGTGGCAGGCCGGATAGCGGTCATCGAAGTGTTGACCCATGCTGGAGACGTGGACTTCGAGGCGGTGGCAGAGGATGCGAGCCGTCTGGCCTCCCGGCTGATCGACAAATCCGTAAAGCTCGAAGAAACCAGCCTCACCAGCAGCCGCCTCACCTTCAATACGTTCGATCAAAACGTGCCAGGCTTCAGCGTGACGTTTCTCATGCTGGGTATGCTGCTGGGCGTGGGCCTGGGTCTGGTGGACGAGCGGGAATGGGGCATGCTCTATCGATTGGCAGCCGGCCCGGTGCCGGCGGCGGCGCCGGTCATCGGAAAAGTGATTTCTCGCTTCGTCATCGGATCCGCTCAAATGGTGATCTTGTTTGCTTTCGGGCGTGCCGCCTTCGACATTTCGCTCGGGCCCTCGCTCGCCGCCCTGGGACTGGTGATCCTGGGCGTGGTGTTTGCCGCCACAACCTTTGGTTTGTTGATCGCCGCATTGGCTCCAAGTCGCGACTCGGTGCTACCTCTGGGTACGATTGCCGTCGTGGGGATGGCGGCGGTAGGAGGGTGCTGGTGGCCTATCACCATCGAGCCGCAATGGCTTCAGAGTCTGGCTCATCTGTTCCCTACTGCCTGGGCCATGGAGGCATTCAACGATCTCATGCTGCGCGAGAGGCAGCTCGGTGACGTCTGGCCTGCGATTCTTGCGTTGCTGTCCTTCGGGATCGCTTATCTGAGTGCCGGAGCATGGATCTACCTCAAACGCGAGGAGCGTTGCCGATGATCGAAGCCGTCTTGCTGGTTGGCCAGCTCTCTGCCGGTGCCATTGTTGCTCACGCCAAGGAAGTCGATCTCGAGATTCGAGATCTGTCGGCGCGGGCGCATATGGAGATCCTTCGTGAAGGCACAAAGAAGGAGCGGGTATTCGACATCATTTTGCGTCGTGAGGGAGTCAACTACAAGGCGATCATCTCGCTGGTCGAGCCGCCCGAGATGGCAGGCACCCGGTTCTTGGTGATTGCCGAGCGCGGTAAGCGGAATCGCCAGTGGGCCTATTTCCCGGACCTCGATCTGCTGCGCTCCATTGCCGGCCGGAGCCAGGACGATCCTTTCCTCGGTTCGGACATCTCCTACTCGGATTTGGCCGGAGGGGCACACCTCGATGATCTCTTGCATCGGTTGGTTGGAGAAGAGGTGGTGGACGGGCAACTTTGCTACGTGATGGAGGGGATACCGCGGCACCGCATTCATTACGGCAAGCTCCGGGGTTGGGTCAGGAAGGATGACTTCGCGACCGTGCGGGCCCGGTTCTTCGACCAACAAGGGCGACCGTTGAAGGAGGCCACTCTGGGACAGTTCGGTTTGCAGGAGGGAGCTTTGCTGGCGCATCGAATCGAAATGCAAAGCTTGACCGAGGACAGTCGAACCGTTCTGCGGCTGGAAAACGTTCGTATCAACCAGGGGCTGACCTCCGAACAGTTTGAGGAATCGGCGCTTCGGGAACCCCCCGGCCCTTGAACCCCAATGTACATTGCCGCAGTAGGTCGCGCCCTCCCCGAGCACTATTACGATCAGAGGACTCTGATCGCTACCTTCAAGAAACGCTGGGCGGGACGACACTACAACCTGGAGCGGCTGGAGGCCCTGCATCAGAACGTGCTGGTGGATGGCCGGCATCTTGCTCTTTCTCTGGACGCTTACGACAAGATCGAGACCTTCGCCGACTCCAACAACGCTTATATCCGGGCAGCCGTCGATCTCGGAGAGCGGGCGATGATCGACGGGCTCGAGCGAGCCGGGCTCGGCCGCGAGGATATCGACCACATCACCTTCGTCAGCAGTACCGGAATCGCAACACCTTCCATCGACGCTTTGCTGATCAATCGTTTGAACCTGCGCTCCGATATAAAGCGCAATCCTATTTTCGGGCTGGGTTGTGTGGGCGGTGCTGCAGGAGTGGCGCGAGCCGCGGACTACCTTCTGGGCTTTCCCGATCACGTGGCGGTTTTGTTGTCGGTTGAGCTTTGTAGCTTGACCCTTCAGCGGGAGGACCTTTCCATCTCCAATATCATCGCCAGTGGTTTGTTTGGAGACGGCGCCGCTGCCGCGGTTCTGGTGGGAGGCAACCGTTTATCCAACCGCCCGGTTCCGAGGGTGGTGGCGAGCCGGTCGTCTTTTTATCCCAATACCGAGGAGGTGATGGGGTGGGAGGTGAGCGGCGACGGATTCCGGGTGGTGCTCTCGGCGGACGTGCCCAAGGTGGTCTTCGAGCACATTCGCCACGACGTCGAGCGATTCCTCTCCGAGCAGGGAATCGGGCGGGAGCAAATCACCCGCTATGTTTGTCACCCCGGAGGTCCAAAAGTGCTCGAGGCCTTTCAGGAAGCTCTCGAGCTCAGCCCGGATGCTCTGGCCCTGACCTGGGACACGCTTCAGAGAATCGGCAACCTTTCCAGCGCATCGGTGCTGATGGTCTTGCGGGAGACCATGGAGCATAACCCGCCTCCGGCGGGAAGCTTCGGATTGATGATGGCCATGGGGCCGGGTTTTTGCTCCGAGATGGTTTTGCTCCAGTGGTAACTGCTTATCTCGTTTTCCTGGGCTTGTTGTCGCTGGAGCGGCTTTTCGAGCTCGCCGTCAGCCGGCGTCACCTCGCCTGGGCTCTGGAGCAGGGTGGCAAGGAGTTCGGCGGGGGGCACTTTAAATTCATGGCACTGCTCCACACGGTATTTTTCTTTTCCTGCGCCGGGGAGGTTTTGCTCTTCGAGAGGCTTTTTTTGCCGGGGCTCGGAGTGTCGATGCTCGCTTTGGTGGTTGCCGCACAAGCCCTCCGATACTGGGCGGTTTTCTCCCTCGGGCCTTACTGGAACGTTCGGGTGGTGGTGGTGCCGGGAGCTCGTCCGATCACTACCGGTCCCTATCGCTACCTTCGCCATCCGAATTACCTGGCGGTCATCCTCGAAGGTTTTGCGGTTCCGCTCATCCACTCCGCCTGGCTGACGGCTGCGGTTTTCAGCTTGCTCAATGCGCTGCTGCTTCGGGCTCGCATCCGTTGTGAGGAGCAAGCTCTCGAAGCCCACTGTGATTACCACAACCGGCTCGGCGACCTACCGCGGCTGATTCCAGGGCGTCGCTCGGCGGTACGATGATGACCGAGCAGCATATCCTGGAGGAAGTAACAAAGGTCATGCGAGAGCATCTCCAGATCACCTCTCCGGTGGAGCTCAGCACCGATTTGACACGGGATCTGCAGCTCGATTCGTTGAAGCAGCTTACCTTCGTCGTGGAACTGGAGAATCAATTTCGTATTTGCTTCGACGCCAGTGACGAAGAGGGTCTGGTTACCGTTGGCGATGTGGTGGGGCTCATCGGACGGCGCTTGGCGGAACGATCGGATGCTTGAAAGGACACTGACCGCTGATCTTCGCCGGGCGGCGCAATCGAGCCGCGGGGTGCGGTTCGTCGATCGCCGGGAGAAAGACACCTTCTTCGAGTACCGGGAGATTTACCGGCGCGCCACCCAAGCCGCTGGAGGGCTCGAGCAACGGGGGGTCCGGCCCGGGGATCGGGTGGCCATCGTCCTCCCGACCGGAGTGGCTTTTTTTGACGTATTTTATGGTGCTCTGCTGATGGGAGCGGTTCCGGTTCCCCTGTATCCTCCGGTTCGTCTCGGGCGCCTGGACGACTACCATGCACGTACCGCGGCGATGCTTGACGCTTGCGGTGCCCGGATGCTCTTGACCAATCGGCTCATTGGGCGGCTGCTGGGCCGGACCCTCCGTCAAGCGCCGGCCGAGCTCGTTACCGAGACCGTGGAGGATCTTCCTCGAAAAGCTCCCAGCTCCTTCACCGCCGGGCCGGACCAAACGGCACTGATTCAATTCTCCTCGGGCACCAGCGCTTCACCGAAGCCGGTTCGCCTGACACACCGCCAGATCCTTGCCAACGTGGAAGCCATTCTTGGTGTCATTCTGGAGGCTTATCCGGAAGGCCCGGAGCTTACCCACGTCGCCGCCTCGTGGCTGCCGCTCTATCACGATATGGGGCTGGTGGGCACTGTCTTTACGGCGGTGGCCCACCTGAGTGATCTGGTTCTTTTACCTCCCGAGGTCTTCGTTGCCAGGCCGGCCCTATGGCTCCGGACGATATCGCGTTACCGGGCTACCGTCAGCCCGGCCCCGAATTTTGCCTATGCTTTGTGCGCTGCAAAGGTCAAAGACGAGGAGCTCGAGGGGGTGGATCTTTCTTCGTGGCGGATGGCGCTCAATGGCGCCGAGCCGGTGACCCCTTCGGTCCTGGCGCACTTCCTCACGCGGTTTCGCAGATACGGCTTGAGAGAGGAAGCCCTGGCCCCGGTGTACGGCCTCTCGGAAGCGGCGCTGGCGGTCACTTTCTCGGACCCCTTGAAGCGCTTTCAGCACGTGAGCTTCGACCGGGATCGGCTGGCGTTGGAGGGTCGTGCGGAGGCAAGTTCGAACGGCCATGAATTGGTGAGCCTTGGCCGCCCCCTTCCCGGTTACGCCCTTCGCGTCGTCGACGATGACGGGAATCCTTTGCCCGATGGCCGGGTTGGACAGATTCTGGTGCAGGGCCCTTCCATCATGGAGGGCTACCATGAGCTCGCCGAGCTCACGTCCGAAGTCTTTCGAGATGGCTGGCTCGACACCGGTGACATGGGTTTCATCCATGAAGGAAGCTTGTTCCTCTATGGCCGCAAAAAAGACCTGATCATCCTTCGCGGTCGCAACTACGCACCTCATGACATCGAGCAGAACCTGGAAGGTTTGCCCGGCCTGCGGGCGGGATGCTGGGCGGCGGTGGGACTCGTCCCCGAGGGCGGCGAAGGCGAAGAGTTGGTCGTTTTGGTGGAAAGGACTCGAAGAGGCCGTGCTTCCGAGGATGCGGAGCTGGCCCGAGCGGTTTCGGCACGGATTTCGGAGCGAACCGGACTGGTTGCCGGTCGAGTTCTGGTTCTCAGGTCGGGAACGCTTCCCCGGACGTCGAGCGGCAAGATTCGGCGCAGCGAAGCGCGAAAACAAATGTTGAGTGGAACTCTCACCCCGCCCAAGCCGGCTACCCCGCTCCACATTCTGGGTGAGGTGGTGGCTTCGAAGCTCAGCCGGTATCGGTGGTAACACTTCTCGAGTATGACCAGGATCTCTTGCCGCGACCGGTCAGAATGATCGCTTTGACGGTTTCGTCTCCATCCAGATCCTCGAACAGCCGGTGCAGTTCAACCAACGTCGTCTGGTTGACGGCGTTCAGCCGGTGAGGCCGGTTCAGCCACACCCAGGCCACCGGCCCTTTGCTCTCCAGCAAAATAGTTTCCATTCATTCACTCGCTAACTCACGGCGCAATTGCATTTTGTCGACTTTGCCCAGTGACGTCAGAGGCAATTTTGTCCGGATCTCGATGGCTTTGGGCTGCTTGTAGACGGCCAGGCCCTGCCGGCAGTGCTCGGCAATTTCTTCGGCGCTCAGTTCGACGTCCTTCCTGGCGACGACATAGACCAAGCCCACTTCGCCCATCACTTCATCTTCCAGCCCCAGACAGGCAACGAAAACCACTTTAGGATGATGGCTGATGTGCTCTTCGATCTCGCGCGGGTAGTAACTTCGCTCACGCCCATTCTGCCTCGGCCGAGTTTTGGCACATTACGACATGTTCCTCTTCGTGGAAGATGCTTGCGGTATGGGCAATGCTCTTGCTACTCTGAACACGAGATGAGCTCCGAAACTGTCAAATCATTGAAGTCCATGAAAGGGCTGGTTGACGAATACCGCAATCAGTGTCTTTGGTTTCTCCGCGGAGATTTCTACCCTGAAACACTGGAGCAAGGGCTGCGTGTGCTCGCCTACATTAAGCGGTACGGTGATCGAGCGGCATACCTGAAGGCGGCGGAGGCCCAGCAATGGCTCTTACAGCAATCCAAAGAAACATCTGCCGTCTCATAGCCGAGAACAGAATCTCTTCCGGCGAGAGCTACGTTGCCGGCGGAGCGGCGCTCAACGAGCTCATTCAAGCTCCCAGAGTGTCGCGGGACGTCGACCTCTTCCACGACACGGAGCAAGCGCTCCAAAGCAGCTGGGACGCGGATCGCCAACTCCTGGAGGAGCATAGCTTTCTTGTACGGGTGCTGCGGGAACGCCCTTTCTTCGTCGAGGCCCAGATCAGTCGTGGCGACGACTCGGTGCTCATGCAATGGGCGCGGGACAGCGCATACCGCTTCTTTCCTCTGGTCCGGCACGAAGATCTGGGCCTGGTGCTCCACCCCTTCGACCTCGCCACGAACAAGGTCCTCGCCCTAG
>SDBT01016007.1_pt1 | contig 11894 bp, 12 predicted proteins | sample 2277101 | NCBI WGS metagenome assembly SDBT01 (sample SAMN10404973, study PRJNA504765) | marine sediment metagenome | isolation source: marine sediment core GS10_PC15, 103 cmbsf | place: Arctic Ocean: Southern Knipovich Ridge | collected 2010
GCTATATCATATAAAACGGCCTGTTTAAAAAACCACCTCTTTGACCCGCACCTTTTTCAACCCCTCGCCCCGCGACTTATCAGAGCGTCTTGTCGGGTCGTAGCTTGAAAAGCGAAGCCTGAAGCTTGAAAAGCATAGTCTGAAGCCTTTAGCGAAGCATGGATGTTTTAATGGATCTTTTTCTTCAATCCTTCTGCCCCTCCTGTGCCTTTGTGCCTTCTGCCTTTCCCTTGTGGATATGCTTCTGGAATAAATTAGTTTCATATCAATGTCGAGATATTACAGGGTTTCAATCCTTGTTTTAGCGGTATGGGTATAAAATTCGGTTCATCCCCACGCCTGTGGGGAACATCATTAAACATACTATCAGACTCACTCAGATAGCGGTTCATCCCCACGCCTGTGGGGAACATACCTCAAGATGATTTTGTTCAAATAAATTGGCCGGTTCATCCCCACGCCTGTGGGGAACATTCAATAAATTCATCTAAATTTTCAATCAATGCCGGTTCATCCCCACGCCTGTGGGGAACATTAAATATTCTTCTGTTCTAAACATAACAACACCGGTTCATCCCCACGCCTGTGGGGAACATCTAATCCATCTGGCGTTGCATCATCCTCGCCACGGTTCATCCCCACGCCTGTGGGGAACATGTCGTCACAATCTCTATCTATTATTGCTCCGCCGGTTCATCCCCACGCCTGTGGGGAACATCGAACACCAGGAAAAAGCATTGCTAGACATATCGGTTCATCCCCACGCCTGTGGGGAACATTCCAGCCGAAAGCCCCCGAATCTTCCAGAGATCGGTTCATCCCCACGCCTGTGGGGAACATGCCTATCCTGTGGCTTATATCACGGCTCACGACGGTTCATCCCCACGCCTGTGGGGAACATGGGTGCCCTTGCATCCCGAGAGAAGCAAAGACCGGTTCATCCCCACGCCTGTGGGGAACATAATCTGCGAGGGTCTTTGATCGCCCGCAAACTCGGTTCATCCCCACGCCTGTGGGGAACATTTCTTTCCATGCCTTATTTCCGAGGTTGATTGCGGTTCATCCCCACGCCTGTGGGGAACATCCCAGCCGAAAGCCCCCGAATCTTCCAGAGACCGGTTCATCCCCACGCCTGTGGGGAACATACTCCCTCTGCCAATCCGAGCGCCACAATTTCCGGTTCATCCCCACGCCTGTGGGGAACATCGGATTGGCGACCCTTGCGATTTCAGCGCAGCCGGTTCATCCCCACGCCTGTGGGGAACATTATCGATTTTCCGGAAATAGAGACGCACATAACGGTTCATCCCCACGCCTGTGGGGAACATCCATGCCTGACATTCAGGAGTCATACCATGCCCTGGTTCATCCCCACGCCTGTGGGGAACATACTCACATCAGTAGCCTCCGGCATTATCTTACCGGTTCATCCCCACGCCTGTGGGGAACATGCGATCGCGATGGCACCCGTTTTTATAATTGCCGGTTCATCCCCACGCCTGTGGGGAACATATCGGCTGTCCCGGGAAGCAAGTAATAGGATTCGGTTCATCCCCACGCCTGTGGGGAACATAAATGCTATCTCTCCATGGGTGGGAGACTCAACGGTTCATCCCCACGCCTGTGGGGAACATTTTATCGTCTGCTCCTGGATTATGTACAGATCCGGTTCATCCCCACGCCTGTGGGGAACATGTGTCGATCAGTTCATTAACTCCTGACCACTGCGGTTCATCCCCACGCCTGTGGGGAACATACTTCCTGTAGCTGATTGAAAATATAAGATTAATTATTAGTCTAAATATCTACCAAAGGAAAATGTTTTGGCAAGTTTATTATTGAGGTACTTTAACATCTTCAGAAATACTATTTTCCGGTAAAAAAGATACCAGTTTTATGCCATCCATTTCTTTTGGTATCCGTCGATTCTTACCAATGGTGAAAAAATCAAAACCCGACTCTGTGTTGGTGCTCCAGGCCATAACCGCATTGCCGTCCTCAATCCCTTTTTCAATCTGGCCCCAGATCATTTCCCGGATACGTCTTGACACCTTGCCAACGTATACACCGGCGCGCACTTCAAGTAGCCATATTGCCAGTCGTCCACGCATTCGCGGGGGTGCATTTTCAACTACGATGACCAGCATCGCCTATACTCTCCTTGTTGGGAATTGCAGGTGCTACCGATTCTTTGGGCGGCCTGGGTATTGATAGGCCGCCTGCGGTCAGAACTTCTTCAATAGTCGGAATAATCCGTTTGAGTATCTTGGCCTGTCGAAACATATCTCTGCAAGCCAGGCGAACATCACGTTCCGGATTAAATGGATTTTTGGCTGCAATACGAAAAGCAGCTGGCACAACTGTTTCAAATTTAAAAATATCCGCAATATCATAGACGAAAGATTGCGGTTTTCCTGTATGAATAAAACCGATTGCAGGTGCGTACCCTGCCGCCAGGATAGCGGCTTCACAAATGCCGTAGAGGCAGGCGGTCGCCGAACTCAGACACCGGTTTGGTATATCCCCGCTACCCCAATTAGTATGATCATAATTACGGCGTTTCCAATTCACCCTGTATTGCCTGGCAAGGAGTTCATACATTTTGCGTACACGCACCCCTTCTATACCTCTTAACTGTTCTACACTACGGCGGGCAGGTGGCTCTTCTTTAAAACGAAGCATATACATTTTGCGCACCACATTCAGCCGAGCCGTATCATCCAGGGCAAGTCTGGCCTGGTAAAGAAGACGATCTGCCCTGGCTCCACCCGGTTGGCCTGATGCATACAGGCGTACTCCAGCCTCACCAATCCAGACAAGAAGACAGCCGACACGCGAAGCCAGTACCACAGCAGCATGGGACACCCTGATCCCCGGTTCAAGCATAAGGCATGCCACACCTCCCACCGGGATATGCGTGCGGACACCATTTTTATCTACGAGAACAAAAGCTCCGTCAAGCACATCAAGATTTCCCCTTTCAAGAAAAAGGATGGAAACGCGATCCTTTACAGGTATTGGTTTTAAAGGGGGCAGCATGTTCATAGTTTCTTGACCATCATCATTGCGCAGCCAAAGCCCTTGGCCGGACCGATGCCATTATACAACGCTTCTGCAAAAAGTCCGGGTTCAATTACTGTAAGAACCCCACCGATATCCAGCGTGCTGAAGCGAATCGGAGACTTGGATTTTCTCTTGTGTACAATGTGTTGCCGGTATCCATCGACGCGAATATGACCGCGATCTATGGAAAAACCACACTTTCCCGAACGCGTCTCAAGCCATTTCGTACCTTCTTCCTGTACTATATCCGCCAAAGACATGTCCTCATCTGTCCCATTCCCCTGTTTCTTTATATGTGTCTTTGCATCCATTACAACATCATGCCTGTGCAGTTTGTTTTGTTCATCTCTTTTCGCTCGAACCGGATTGACACGAATGACAAAGGATAGTAACTGCCCTTTCAATAATTTCGGAGAGTAGGTCTTCGAATCAATTTGCCACATATCGGTTTTGTCTATGGGAAAACGTTCCGATACAGCATAGAAGAAGGGCCAAATCCCGTCTCCCTCTTGCCTGTAAAGAAAATCCCTTTTTCTCTCATTGGTGTCCGCATAAAGGTTCCATATGAGACGATGTGCCTGATATCCATCGCCACTCAGCAATCGCACAAGTTCTTTTACATTTGGCGTATCGCGCTTTAATTGAATCCTGCTCATATACATAGCCTATCCCTCCTTTCCCGGAGCAACGCCCGCATATCGCTCTTCACGATCCGCGAACTGCCACCGACGGCGGCTTGTGGGATTATCGCGACGAATGATGATATGTTCGCTTTTAAAACCGCTATCACTACCTTCCCAGTAGGTCGCAATATGCCCGCTCTCTGGCAAACTAGGAGGTATGCCCTTATCAGAGAAGTTAACATTCAAAAAGGCCTGTTTCAAATTTTCCGCTCTTATAGTGCGAGCCTGCATAGGAAGCGCCGGTGGACATGATTTGCGCCCGAGATAAAGGGTGAATACTGGACACGCGAGAGATAAGACAAGTTCAGCAAGACTGTAAGGAGGATGTTCAACGAAACCCCAGATTGCAATGGTATAAAAGGCATCGCAGCGATAATCGCGACTTGAAAGGATGGTGTTCAATTTGGGGGCCAAAAGCTCTGAACGACGTGTAGCATGCTTTACACCCCTTTGTTTCGGCGGCACCTGTATTGTATGGTAATCTCGTAATAGCGTTCCGGCGGCATGAACCTGTACAGCAAAGCCGTATGAACCGGCTAATTGCCGCTGTTTATCTTCTTTTTCGCGACGCAGACCCACGGCAGCGGCAAGGATACCCATTACCGCCGACTTGCTCGGATGCGCAAAGCTCGGCCGGTACTCGCCCACCGCGATATCTCCCCAAGAGGCCATTGGACCGTAGAGTCTAAACATAAGATATTCACGCATTGGCTTACTCCTTTATAAAGTTGATTATCTCCCCCAGACTGCCCTCACCCGCCTCCGCGTTCATGCTTTTGCACTCATCGGCGCATGGACCATATACTTTTTCCATCCTGCTTCGATTTTCTTCCAGCTCTCTTATCGCAACGGCCATCACACCGCTCCCGTTATCCCCGCGGACCGGCTTCAGGTATGCCACGGAAAGCGAACGGGGTTGTTGATCACCTTTTTCAGCCATTATATACGAGGCATAGGCACGAGAGGCAAAACTGTTCTGTTTGCCTGTCGGGGCTACTTTTGCGGCTGCCTCAACAAGGGCGGCAACGGTTTTGTCGGCAAGCTCTTTGTTACCGTTAAGATTTTCCACCAGGAGGTTTTTGTTTATACAGACATACAGATAATACACACCGGCAGCGAACTCTGTTTCACCGATATGTCCGGCACCCATATCCTCCTCGCCTTCGTTCAGATCATCAACGGCAGTGAAATAATCGTCTTCAACTGCGACTTCATGAACGGTTATCGCGTGGGCAACCTGGACGGCTGCCTCAATGTTATAAGCCGGACTGTCCGCAAGCATTCTTCCAAACATAGAAATATCGACAGCACTTTGTTTTTTTGTCAAGAGCTTGAGGTCATTTTCGTCCGGGCCATCAATGCCTTGCGTCAGTTTGCCGATCAGTGCATTTATAGCTTCCTTTTCTTCTGGAGTAAAATGGGCTAACTGCTCTATCTCCAGTTCTTCCAAGGAATTTGAATCCGTCTGTTTCTTGCATTTTCCGAACTGCCCTGCGATTTGTTTTGCCCAGTCCATTGCCTTCTTGTCCGGGACATTTTTCCCCAGAAAAGTCTCATATATCTTTAATCCCATACGCTTTGTTCTGGTGCCTATATGATCTCCCAGCGCTTCTTCAAAGACATCTGACATACGCCAGGCGCGTTTAAGACTTTGCGATGAAATGCGAAGTCGCGTTTTGCCTCCCATCACTGCGGTCTTGGGGCGGCCCAGGTCATCCCGGTTGAGGTTTGACGGAGGATACGAAGTAAGCAGGTGCAATTGTATAAATCTACTCATGTTTTTTCTCCTTTCTAAGGAAATCATTTTTCTGATGGAGCGTTTGTGTAATAATCGAATGCCCAATTCTTTCGCGTAAAATCATTCCACCAGTAAACGCTACCGGCAAGATTTACAAGGTTCAACGAACTGCCAAGCAATGCCACTATACGAATCATGGCGGGGTATAAATTGTCTCTGTTCTGAATTTTAAGCAGGCGCCGGAAGCGCAAACCACTTACCCTGGCAGAGCCGCCCGCCACAGAAATGGCCATCTGATTTGCAATGGTGTATTGGTTGTTGTTTTCTTTGGCACGGGCGGCGAGTCCCGCAACTATTGCCAGCCCCTCGCTGTCTACATTTCCAAAACGAAGCAATTCCTGCCTCAAACGGTGATAAGAAGGGACAAACACCACTTCTGTAAGATTGCGACAGCGGCGCAGGGCTGCGCGCTCACCCCGATTATTTTCCAACCCGTGCCACCAATCAAGCAAAGCCCTGCTCTCCGGCGAACCCTTTGAAAATCTGAGATACTTTCCATCATTCATAAAAACACCTCCTTTCGTTGTAAAAGAGTTTAAAAAAACAGCCCTTGCTACGATATTTTTGGCAGATCAAGCAGTTCTTCCCTAATCTTTTTACTATTATTTTTTCTCTCTAGCTCATGTCGCGCGAGTACAATCCGTTTCGGATCGGCATCCTCTATGGGGTCGTTCCAGGCGACTTCGTCGAACAGAGACAGAGAAGTTCGGCAGATGAGTTTATGCCAGTCCCGGCGAATCAAATCGCATTCATTCCCTTCTTCGAGAGCGGTTTTAAGCCTGTTTAACACAGTATAGAAATCACCTTCCGTATTCTGCCAGAAACGGGTGCTAATAAAGCTCATGTCCCCTTTTTTATCCTTTGTCCTCTTAAACCACGCTGCCTTTACACAACTCCTGAGGTTCTTGACAACTTCCGAAGCGACCATGACCATGCTGGCAACATCACTCTCGTATTTTTCACGTATTTCCTTTCCGAGAGGCAGAAGTGGCATGGTTGATTCGTACCAGCAACGTGCCTTCATTTTGTCCATATCGTATCCAAAGGACCAGAGACGAAAGGGCTGGTCATTCCTTTGACGAGAGACAAATTTATGGACCACAAGTGCCGGCTCGTGATTATTTTTTTTATCTTCCTGCACAAGACCCAACCAGTGTCGGTAGGTAACGCCGCCAGGCTGGGCATGAACAGGAAATGGAACACCGTCCTGCCTGCTGTGAGGGGAAAGTGGATGTAAAAACGGGCCAGTATAAGCTACTCCATAGTTCTTTGTCTTATACGTATTAATTATTGCTTTGGAGGAACTATCACATATGTCACACATCCCTGGTTTTGCATCGCCGATGTCCAGACGGATACGTCTGGGCATTCCCCAGAACATCTGTGCAGGGTTAGTGTCTTCCGGTGTAGTATCACGTCCTGTATGTCTTTCGCTGGTTCGTGTTTTCGCCATCCAGGGAAAAATATCAGAATCATGTTTCTTTTTGGAATCGCAGCAGTTTCTGAGAAATTCATCTTTCTCAACAATGTTCAGCCAGACAGTTCGCCATAGGCTGTTTGCCCCTTCACCAACACCAACAACAAGCGTCGTCAGAGGTCCTCCCCCTCGAAGGGAAACCCGATAGCCCACACCCCCGGCGGGCGCGTTTGTCTGGAGAGAGAAAAGAGCTGTCGCTGCACATGATGGACACATACAATCGATGTTGCCCCGTTTTACGAAATGATCAGTGTTATTTTTCAAAGCGTTTTCTCCGGGTGAGTCTATCAGGAGGCCGGAGATGTTTTGCGGAGTGGTTTCTATTTCATCAAAGTCCTGCATAAAACGTTTCCCATTGCCCCCAAGATTAAAGGCGTGTTTAACTGATTCGAAGGCAGCTTTCAGCTTATTTGGTGAAGGTGGCGCATCGAAACGCTCTTCCCATTCATCCTCGTCCTCCGGCGCCGCGGTCGTCTGAACCAGTCCTATGAGAAACTGAATAAGCGCACCATTGAAATCCGGGCGCGCGGCATTTATTGCGATAACGGGATCGGATTCATGGAAAACGGTAATCTCCCACGGGGCGATTTGTTCTTCCCTGCCGCTCTTTCTGCGTATGGAAATCCATCTTTTTTCAATCAGATTAAACTCCATTTCATTTCCCCTTTCTGTAAAATCTCAAACCGGTATCTGGGGAATACAGCAACGTGACCCTTTCGTCCTGTATGTTTTTTGCGTATCCCTGCCAGCATTCATCTTCACCCTCTGTCAAAGGAATGAGGACTGTCCACTTCCCCCGGTCGGGAAGATGTATTTTCAAAGATTGCGAGGCATCGGCCAGACCGGCATCCGTATATTCCATTTCAGAGTAAACTCTTTTGGCGTTTATATTAACCTGGCTCAGGTTCCACGGGAAGTCGCTCCTGTCGTGCCAGGGTCTCAATACTTTTCCATCCCATCTTGCCAGCCTTACCGTCGTCGTTATTTCGCCGAGCCGCGTCATTGCCTGGGTATCGTCGAGCCATTGATTTGGTGTAACATTGTACCCATCCTCCAATTTCAACACATTTATCCTTGCAAGAGATCTGCTAACCATATCCTGTACGTCTGATTCCATGTCCCGCTCCTGCAAGGACAGGGGAATTGTCGTTTCAGGCTCCTTGGAAAAAGCTGCCTCTATCAGTTCACGAGCGTCATTTGGCATCTTCCACCCCCGTTTTTTATCCAGCAGGATTGCCGTCAACCACAATCGGCCATGGCTTGTATAAACCCAGGCGGCTTTCGGGAACACAGATTTATACCAATCGCTCTTTATTTCTATATCAAGGCGCGGCGAAAAAATGTTTAGGCATGGTCCCCCTCGCTGATCCGGCACATCCCCATCAGCTATCAGATTTCCGTGGATATCGCGTCTGTGACGATGAAGCCTTCCTGCTCGCTGGATAATCAGGTCCATCGGCGCAAGGTCTGTGATCATTACGTCAAAGTCGAGGTCAAGGGATTGTTCCACCACCTGAGTTGCGATAAGAACCTTTCCTTTACGATCATTGGAGGCACTCGTTTTTCCAAAGGCATTTAGTACTTTTTCCTCGATTGAGAGGCGGTCTCCCATCGCAAATCGCGCGTGAAACAGGATCAATCGTGAGGGATCTATTCTACCTTTCAATGCTTCATACGCATCTATTGCATTATCCACGGTATTGCGGATCCAGCATACACATCGCCCGCTGCTTGTGGAATCCACAATAATTCCTTCTACTTTCTCAGAGTCATGTATAAAATTAATGTCAAGAGAACTCTTGGTGCTTGCACGTGTTTCGACTGGTGCTTCTATCATTTTATTGGAAGAAAGATGCGTAAAGAGCGGATAGGCTTCCCTCTTGTTAAGACTCCCCGGTGTGATGCCCATCCCTTCGCTGAAACTATCAATCAGGTCCTGTTTGACCCCGATAGGCAGGGTGGCCGACAAAAGTATGGCGCTCCCACCCATAGCCGAATGGAACCGAAGAAGATTTTTCAGTAACATAAGCGTGTATGAATCATATGCGTGGACTTCATCAACAATCAAGATATGCCTCGAAAGCCCCAGCAACCGCAGAGACTGATGCCGGGAGGGCAAAACCGCAAGTAGCGCTTGATCCAGTGTGCCCACACCGACGTCGGCCAAGAGTGACTTCTTACGGTTATCCGCAATCCATGATGAACATAGAGCTGTGGCGGAGTCCTCACCTTTGCCGTAACTGTAATCTGTTCTCCCATCCTGAACAAGAATGGATTTGCGAAAGGCACCTGAAAGGTGACGGGCGCTGTGGGCAAGTACAAGAGATGGGATTGAATTATCTGTAAAGAGCTTTCGATAGGCCAAGGACAGACGATCATACATCGCGTTTGCAGTTGCCATGGTGGGCAGCGCAACATATATGCCGGACCCGCGTCCATCATTCATGAGCCTGCTGGCAAGTATCAGGGCGGCTTCTGTCTTGCCTGACCCTGTCAAATCCTCAAGGATAAAAAGCTGCGGACCGCTTTTTACCAAGCAGTGTGCGGCCTGGTTTTGCAGAGGTGTTGGATTATCGATGGATGGGAAAAGACTGCCAAATGAGCTATTTCTATTTGCCTCTGCGGGAAGAATCCCGGCTTTTTCGATCGCCTCTTTTGCTCCCGAACCGGCATATTGGTGCCAGTACGTTTCAAGTGACATAGGTTCCATATAGAATGGATAATATCCCGATGCAATCCAGTCACTAAGCACAGCTATTCCGGCAAGTAACCACGATGCCCTTTGGATGCTGCCCCTGAGTTCTTTGGGAGAAAGACTGAACTGCGTCATTTCCCCTCTTCTGAACAGCTTTCCGACATCACTAACAAATTCTTCAGATGCGGCCGTTTCAACCGTTCCGAAGTACCTGTTAAATGAAAGTCTTAAGTTATTAGCACCCTCTTTTTCGGGGGGCTTTCCATGATGGCCGGTGACAGCTTGCGCAAAGCAATCGAATGTCCGTTCCCACGATCTTTTTTCGTTTTCCGGAGAATCAAGACCCAGAAATCCTTTGGTCCACACTACATCCCACAGGCGTTTCTTCCATATGAGATATCCAAGAGAATCATGTCGTACAGAATAGGATTTTCCGCTGGAACGGCCCTGGAGTTTTAGAAAAAGGTCGCTTCTCAGGTTCTGAAATCCTTCCGAGAACTTGCCCACGTCATGGAGGGCAAGAAAAAGCATCAACCAGTTTCCAATGACGCCTTCTTCGACCCCTGTTATGTCCGTCAACATACAGCGCAGGCGTTTATCATTACGCAGCAACTCCCTGCCCACCGCCGCTACGTCGAGGCAATGATACGGAAGCAGATGAAAGGAAAGATCGTCATCTTCGGATGAACTCGCCTTGCCCCAATATCTGTAATAGCTTTGCGTTCCATCATTCATAGCTTCACCATTTTTAGCCAGATTGCGGCCGCAAGTTTCGCATCGTAAAGTGCCCGGTGCATCCGCATCTGTTCGCATGATTTTCCAAGTAGGTACCGGCTAACTGTTTCCAGTTTATGATTGGGCAGATGCGGATATAGTTTTCTGCTCATTCTTAGTGTGCATAAAGACCGGTTATTCAGACTCATGCATAATAAAGCAAATTCATGTGTTAAAAAACTGATATCAAAACTTGCATTGTGAACCACCAGGATACTTCCGGCAATAAATTTGTAAAACTTCGACCACACCTCATACGGTTTTGGCTCACCTTCAAGCATTTTATTGGTTATGCCGTGCACCTGCTGAACTCGCCAGGGGATGTCTCTGCCAACATCAATGAGACTGCTGAATTCAGCGACAATGCCCAGATTTTCAATGGCGACAGCGCCGATTTCTATCACCCTGTCCCCATTTTGGGGTGAAAAACCGGTTGTTTCCACATCGAACGCCACATATCGATTAGGTGTTTTCATGTCAGTTATTTACCGCTTTTTTTCTTTCCTGAAGTCTCTTTGTGCCTGCCCTGTTAAAAAAATAGCGGATTAACCCGGGCCTTTGCGTGATACTTGTTTATTTTTTTCCGTATTTACTTAGTTTTTCCTTTACCGTAAAGCCGATCTTTTTGTGAGGTTTTTCGGGTGGTATCATAAGCTGCCTAATAGCTTCAAAAATGGCCTGAATATCTTGATCATGATTTTCCAGGCGATGTTCTAATTCAGTAAGCTTACGCTTTAATTTTGAATGCGAGGCAATCATATTTCTCAGATGAACAAACGCTCTCATGATGGCAATGTTTACCTCAATGGCTTGATCACTATTGAGAACCGACGATAACATAGCAACACCCTGTTCTGTGAATGCCATAGGAGGATATTTTGAATGAGCCCCTCTTTTTAAGGTGCCAAATTGGCTCCTTAAAGATTTATATTCCTCTTTCGTCAACTGAAACATAAAATCCATAGGAAATCTTTTTATATTGCGGCGTACTGCGCGTTTCAACTGTTTGGTTTCTACATTATAAAGTTCTGCAAGATCTCGATCTAACAGAACTTTTTCACCACGAAGATAAATAATTTTACTGATAATTGATTCTATGGGGACAATTTTTGTCATGTTAACCTCAGTGTCGTTAACTTAAGCAAATTTTCAAGTAATTTTTGAATATCGAATATCGAACAAGCAATATCGAATCGCAGAAGTAAGGAAAAACACTTCGAAATTCGATATTCGTTGTTCTGCGGTTCAATAATCTATGTAATCGGTACAGTTTTCATTTTCTTACAACTTTCCACTTTTCAAATAGCTTTTCAATTTCCAACACTTCTTTTCGCCCTTCTTTGAATTCTTTGCCCGTCAACACCAGGTCCCACAGGCGACCGTTGGGAGTTAGCAGTCGTCTGG
>SDBT01016008.1_pt1 | contig 11894 bp, 11 predicted proteins | sample 2277101 | NCBI WGS metagenome assembly SDBT01 (sample SAMN10404973, study PRJNA504765) | marine sediment metagenome | isolation source: marine sediment core GS10_PC15, 103 cmbsf | place: Arctic Ocean: Southern Knipovich Ridge | collected 2010
CGATAAGCTCTCTTATCTTCCTTGACGTAACGAATGTCAATCTCATATAGATATAATGGCTCATATTCAAGGTTTACCAGGTCGCTTCCTTTTACTTTCCCCACCACCTTATAGTCATCAAGCCCCATCTGCATAAGCAGGGCTGAAGCTAGAATGAGATACCCGTTATCAATTTCTACCACCGCGTATTCAGCATCGGCGGCTACTGCGAGAGCCGTATTACCCGGTAGTGTCCATGGAGTAGTCGTCCAGGCCAGGAAATAGACAGGCTTTGTCGCCGAGAGAGACGGGTGCAGCCCCTCCTTCAATGCCAGACTGAGCGAGGACTCCGGACTTACCTTGAACTTTACATAAATAGAAGGGTCTTTGGTATCTTCATGGTAGCCCAGGGCGACCTCGTGTGAACTCAGAGAGGTGCCACAGCGGGGGCAGTGGGGTGTTACCTTATGGCCCTGATACACCAGCCCCTTGTCCCACATTTGCTTGATTGCCCACCAGCAGGTCTCAATATATTTGTTATCCATAGTAATATAGGGGTGTTCCAGGTCAATCCAGAAGGCAATGCGCTCGGTCATAGCCTCCCACTCCTTGAGGTAGCGAAAAACGCTCTCCCGGCAACGGGCATTAAACCTGTCAATCCCAAATCCCTCAATATCTGCCTTGCTGGAAAAGCCCAGTTCCCTTTCCACCTCTAGTTCTACGGGCAGACCATGTGTGTCCCAGCCGGCGATGCGCGGGGTGTAATAGCCTTTCATCGCCTTGTAGCGTGGTATGACATCCTTAAATACCCGAGCCAGCACGTGATGTATGCCCGGGCTGCCGTTGGCTGTCGGTGGCCCCTCATATAACGTGAAACGAGGGGCACCCCGGCGAGCCTCTACACTTCGCTCAAAGGCGTTATTTTTTCTCCACAAGTCAAGTATTTTCTCTTCAACCTGTGGCAGGCTCACTTTATTGCTCACTGGATGGAACATAACTAATAAAACCTTTCTATATAAAAGTCCCGTCCTCCAGGGACGGGACTTATCATACCCGCGGTACCACCCTCTTTCCCCGGCTTAATTATCGGGGCACTCTTTTCAGGACACATCTTTATGTCCTCGCCTCTGATAACGGCTGGCGATGCCGACCAAGCCTACTAGGTTGGTATAACCGTTCGGGTGGTGGCTCGGGAGTGATTTTCAGAGAGCAGTCCTGTCGGCTTCCACCATACCAGACTCGCTGTAGGGGCCGTTATCTCCCTTACTCGTCTCCGTCACCGCCTTTTCAAGCTAAAGATTAGCATACTCCCCCAAATAATTCAACGGTGCCTGGGAGTCATTGCATCTTCGGCGAAATAACTACCTTACGCTTCTCGCCTTCCCCGGTACTTTCAGTGGTAACATCGGGGTGTTCAGCCAGGATAAGGTGGACTATACGCCGCTCATAGGCTGGCATCGGCTCTAGTGCAAATGGTATCCTTTGAACCTTTACCCGCTCTGCCATGCGGTAGGCCAGGGCTTGCAGTGCTTGATAGCGGCGCTGCCTGTAGCCCTCCACATCAATAATTATTGGTATCCAGACTTTTGTCTGATGAGAGACGATAAGCCTGACAATATACTGCAGAGAGGAAAGAGTTTGCCCATGCCGTCCAATCAGGATACCAAGGTCCTCGCCTTTTATATCAAAAGCAACGGGAATGTTATCTTCCTCACTTACCGCAATAAAGGATTTATCAAGGGGCATCACAGAAGCAGTAATACCCATTGTAGAGAGAAGCCTCTCCAGGACGCTCCGGGCCGTCTCAGCCTCAGCGCTCTCCTCCACCGGCGTGGGCACCAGTGGCTTGACTCTAATCCGCGCCTCCTCTCCACCCAGGCCCAGGATGCCGGACTTACCTTCGCTTAGGACGGTGACCTCTACCTCTTCTCGGCTGACGCCTAGTTGCTCTAAGGCTTGTTGGGTAGCTTCCTTTACTGTCTTGGCGCTTATCTCCAGATTCTCCATCACCCGTTCCTTCTTCCAGTTGATAATCTGTTTCAACAATATCGGCAGTAATATCGCCCGCTGCAGGTGCTTCCTCTACTTCAGCGATACGTTTCCTATACTTTTTATCCCAACGGGTAGTCGGCTTTGTCCTTGTGGCCGCTCCTGGAACCAGAGCCCCCCACCCGGTAAGTAAATATTGCATAGCAATACTGATAATATTTGACATCACCCAGTAGAGAGCCAGACCGCTGGGGAAAGATAGGGTAAGGAAGGCAAACATTATGGGCATCATCCACAGCATCATCCGACTCATCGACTGCGATCTAGCGTCGGTAGTGGTGGGTGTTACCATCTTCTGTTGCACCCACATGGTGCCTCCCACCAGAATCGCCAGGGTAAAATCACCTTCCGCCAGGTTCAACCACAGGAAATGATTTCCTAACGGTAGTGCCGAATATACCATTGGCCAGGAATAGAGAAATTGAAACAGACCCAGGAAATCCTCTGGGGTTATGGCTAAAAGCTTTCTGATTGAGTAGAAGAGGGCTATCCAGATGGGCATCTGAATCAGCATGGGCACCATGCAGCCGGCCGGACTTACCCCGGACTCCTTATACATCTTCATCTGCTCTTGAGCCAGTTTCTGCCTATCCTTGGCATACTTCTTCTGAAGCTCCACGAGCTTTGGCTGAAGGGATTGCATGGCTTTAGTAGCCCGCAGCTGCTTGGCGGTAAGCGGATACATGCACCCGCGAATAACAATGGTCAATGCAATGATGGCCAGTCCAAAGCTGCTGAAAAGATAATTATACAGCACTATCAGGACGTTTATTATCGGCTGCAGCGCAATTAAATTCCAGATGTCCCCTATACCCAATGAATTCTACCTCACTTGCTACTTAATGTAATACTCCACAGCGTGCCCCCTGTCTGTGCATCTAATGCGTAGAGGATATCACGCTTTTGAGTATGAGCATAAACCACCCCTTCGCTGGCGCTCAAGGGAGCATATACCTTTTCTTCCAGGTCGATTAGCTGTCTGATTTGATTATTGCTGGTGTCTATGGCGTATACCTTGCCTTCTTCTGATACGATAAAAATTGAGCTGTTGACCAGAACGGGAGACGAGGAAACAGGGCTCCCCAGGTCAAACTCATCTACTTTATTTCCGGTATTGGCGTCCAGCACATAAACATTGTTGTCAAGGCTCGGGGCATAAATGACATCGTTGTAAATCACCGGTTTAGCCCAGAACCCATTGCCAGCTTCAAAATTTGACTGCCATCTCGAACTGCCACTGGCGGCATCAACGGCATAAATGTGCCGGTCAAAGGAGCCAATATAAACGGTGTTATCATGGATAAGCGGGATGGTGGCAATACCCCCCTCAGTCTTGAACTCCCACTTTTTACTGCCATCTATGGCACTAAGGGCATAGAGATTCTTATCAAAGGAACCGATGTATATAGTATCATCGTGAATAACCGGGGTTGACCATACCTTGTTATCCGTCTGAAATTCCCATTGCCAATCCCCGGTGGCTGCATCCAGGGCATAGACCTTTCCATCAGTACCACCGAAATATAGCCGGTCAAGAGCTACTGCAATCCCGCCAACAATAGGTTGGAGATTGCCCTCACGAGGATATACCCACCTCAGTGCCCCTGAACTGGAATTAAATGCTTGAATCTTGCCATTGTAGCCAGCAACATAGACTAAATCCTCGGTTACAGCCGGCGTCCCATAGATAGCTACCGATGTAGAAGTAGGAGCGCACCCGAATCCGGTGCTCTTTTTGGTTGCTTCCAGTACCTGCCCCCACAGGCGAGCACCACTGGATGCGTTCAGGGCGACAAGCTCACCGTTCATAGAACCCAGGAATAGAGTGCCGTTGGCTTCCTCCACTCCTGCCCAACCTCTGGGCACAGAACCGGCGGCACATCCCGTAAAAGCTAGACCGCCGGCGAGAAGCACAACCAGCAGAACTACTTTCTTGTTTAGCGATACTTTATTATTCCTAATCCTCATTGAATTCCTTACAAACCCATTAGCTATATGGCAGCGGGTCATAACCGCCCGAGCGGAACGGGTGGCAACGGGCAAGTCGTTTTGTCCCCAGCCACACTCCCTTTAATAAGCCAAACCTTGAGATGGCTTCATATGTATATTGAGAACAGGTTGGACTAAAACGACAGGAATGTGGCGTAACCTGCGATATAGTCGACTGGTATAGTCTAATTAGTTCTAAGGTAAACCTTTTCATACTCCCTTTTTAGTAAGCGGGCTCGTGATAGCAAATCGTTAATGGATTTCTGGAGACCGGCATAATCGGCGCCGGCGGCTGCCGGGCGGGCAATAAATATCACATCCCATCCCAACTCCAGCGGTGTTTGCCGCGAGATTTCACGAAGCAAACGCTTCACCCTGTTTCTTACTACTGCCTTACCTACTCTGCGGCTAACTGAGAAGCCATACCTGGATAAGCCGAGACCGTTAGGTAAAACCTTCATCACTACTAGATTGTTTATCCATGAGTTACCCTTGTCGTAAACTAAAGCATACTGCTCTGGCTTGGTAAGGTATTTTTCCTCCTTCACTGTTTCCACTCCCCACCTTATCATACCACGGTCAATCTCTTACGTCCTTTGTTCCGCCTTGCTTTCAGGACAGCTCGCCCGCCACGTGTGTGCATTCTCGCCAGAAATCCATGTTCACGCTTTCTGGGAATCTTTTTCGGTTGATACGTCCTTTTCGGCAAATTCACTCCTTGATTTTAGTGATTATACTTCTGTCAGCCGCAAAGTGTCAATCTGGGAAGAAGACTCATAGGGAGGCATAAAGAAGTGGAAGACAAAGGGGTAGGTTGCTAAGTAATACCCGATTTTCTAACCACGTATACCAACGCCCCCTGTTTTACGGGTATGAACCGGCGCATATGGTAGTAGTGCTAAATGCCGAGCTCTCTTTATAGCTATGGCCAGAGTGCGCTGATGTTTAGCGCAGGTACCAGTCTTACGCCGAGACTCAATTTTCCCTCTATCTGATATGTACCGGCGTAATTTAATCGGGTCCTTATAATCTATCTCCTCAGCCTTATTGGTACAAAAGGAGCATATCTTACGCTTAGGTACATACCTTGCCCCACCCCATCTTGAACTTCTTGGCTTGTTAGTTTTATATATAGCCATATCTTCTGGTTTCCATGCTCCATATTAAGTTTATCGGGTTTTAACTTCTATCAAAACGGAATGTCCTCTGGCGTTAATTCAGCACCGCCTTCTTCCTCTCTATCCTCTTTATCCTCTCTATCCTCGGGAAGAGCAGCCATTGCTTGCTTATCAAGAAATATTACTCTGCTGGCTATTATTTCAGGCAGGGAGTGCTTCTGCCCGTCCTGGGACTCCCAGGTGCGCGTGTGCATTCTACCCTCCGCATATATAGGTCGACCCTTCGTCAGAAACTGGTTGCAGTTTTCAGCTAGCCTGTTCCAGGTGACCAAGGTAAACCACTCCGTTTCCTGCCTGCGCTCACCCTCCGCAGTAGTATACACTCTGTTAGTAGCAACGCGAAACGAGGTTACAGGATTGCCATTGGGAGTAAATCGCATTTCAGGTTCGTTCCCTACATTGCCGATAATCATCACTTTATTTAAACTTAGCATTGCCTCAACACTCCTTTCACCCTCCCATATATCAGAGGGGAACGTGTATCCTCCCCAGTTAACCACTCTTTTTTATCAAAAGATGCCGCAATACTTCCTCCGAAACTTGCAGACTTTCTTCGAGCTCTTTGGTCAAGGTGGGTCTAGATTCAAATCGAATTAACACATAGCTACCCTCCATAAAATGTTCTATGGGATAGGCTAGCTTCCTTTTTCCCCAACGTTCTGTATCGGAAATAGCACTGCCCTTTTTCGTAATAAACTGACTTATCTTATCTATTGTAGTGTCGAGATTCTCGTCTGCAATTTCTGGACTAATAATTAATATCAGTTCGTAGTCGCGTAATTGCTTGCTTTCTACCTCTGGAGCTTTTTTTAACGTCGTTGTACGTGCCATTTACTTCCTTTTGAAATTTATAACACATTATAACACACAACAGGGAATGCAGCAATACTATCTTACAATAATGAGGAGTTGTTTATTGACACGACACGTTGCTACTGATAGACTTGACCAGGTGGATAGCATGGCCCCGTAGTGTAGCGGTCTAACATGCCACCCTGTCACGGTGGAGATCGCGGGTTCGAATCCCGCCGGGGTCGCTGATTCATTACCCGCAACTTGGCCTCTATCCTGTATTTGTTCCACCTGCTTCCAAGACAAACTACAAGCTACCTTACTCCCTTAGACCAGAACTCAACAATCACGTATTTGGTAAGATCCTTTGAGACCAATTTGAGGTAGAATAAGCCTTACACTGGGGAAAGTAACCAGTGAGGAGGCAAGATGAGCAAGTTTTCTACAGAGGAGAAGGTAAGGATAGTATTAGATGGCATGCGTTATCCAGAAGGAATTACCGGGCTCTGTCGTCAGGTAGGGATTTCACGGAGCACTTACTACCACTGGCAAAGGACACTTCTGGAAAAGGGGAAAGAAAGGCTTGTTTTCCGAAGGAACGGAAAACCTGACCCCCAAAGAGCAAGGCTAATTCAGGAGAACCAGCGGCTCAGGGAACTTGTTAATGCCGCCTGATTGTGCCAAAGTGTTCGGTTCAAAAAGTGTCCCATTTCGCTGATTGACAACATCACTGACGGCCCTAAGCATCTCCTTAAACTTTGGCCTCTTGGCGGTATCCTCGGACCTCGCGGATTTACCTTCATCAACGTACTCATTGACAATTACCCATCCCTTTTCCCGAGCATAGTTCCGACAGGCTCTCAGTTGAGCGTCTATGGAGTAACCTTCAACTTGCTCTTCACTTGATACCCTGGCGTACAAAGCCGCCCTCATTTCTCACCTTCCTCCCTCTTGATTTTTTCTGTTATCGCCTCTTCAAGCCAGTGACCTAGAGTCTTCTTCCGTGAGAAAGCAGCATCTCTTGCCCTCTGCAAAGCATCAGGGTCTATCCTGATGCTGAAGTTAGGGGTGCGGCCAGTTCTTGGTCTCCCAGGTTTTCGCCTCTTCATGCTTGAATTATAGATAAGTAATACCATAATGTCAATAGGTTAACGTGAAAGAATAAGGAGAATATGAAAGCCTAAATGAGAAAATGGCATATTTTTAAGGGTGTATTCCTCCCAAGAAGATATAACAGCAATTTGTTTCAAACAAATCCATATTTGTTTGACTTCTACCGCACCGGCCCCTGGCTGAACAAATTAAGCAAGTATGCAATGTGAAGCAAATATGCTAATAGAAAAGGCAGGATGCCACTTGCCCGATTACAGCTGGGGCTATCCACACGGGAGGGGGAGGTAAATCATTTAAGCTAGTGGTGAAAAAAGATAAAAGCCCCTAGCACCCCAGTTTCCCCTGGCAGAGCCCGCCTCAACTTAGAATTCTACAGAGAACTTTATTATAGACCTTTATGTATGTTTATCAATACGTACGTATCCCAAAATAGAGATGCGCCTGTGTTTATGCCACTGGTTTACGCTCTGTTGAGAAGGAAGTAACCCGGCGTACTCAGGGCAAACCTCAAAGTTTATTTTCAGGATTTGTCCTTTCTAACATAGGCTGGTTCTGTCCTCTGCCTCAGAGCAAGCAAAAACTCATAGATATCCTCACCGCTCCTAAATTTAGACCGGTCATATTTCTCAAAATGCACTATTTCCTTAAGCTCTCTACGGTAGGCGGGTGCTGGCTCATAAGCTGGATATCCGATTGGAACTATGGTATGAATAGCTATTTCGTGCGGTACATCCAGTAGAGGCTTAAGACGCGCTTCGGTGACGGTATTGACACTAACCCACTGGGAACTCAGTCCACAGGCAGCTGCGGCAAGCGTCAAAATCTGAGTGGCATTAGCAATATTCTTCAAAAAATGGGCGTCTGGGCCACCTTCGTTATGTAGAAAGTGAGTAATTAAGACAGTGGCTTGAACTGCTCTGGGGTCCCCACATATAATTATGAGCACTGGCGCATCCCTAAGGCCTGGCGGCCCTACCGGGGGTCCATCAATATGTGCCCGGTGCCTCAACTCCCTTATCCGAGTCCTTTCTATAATCCAGGTTTGCTTCTGTTGCTCCGCATAAATGTCAGCAATCTTGTGTATTGTCTGCTTATCCTTAACCACAATGAATTCCCAGGGTTGGGCATTCGCCCCAGATTGTGCCCAGCGGGACGCCTCAATGATTTTTTCGATACATCCATCGGGGATGGGGTCGGGGCTAAATCTACGAATAGTCCTTCTTTTTCTCACCAATTCAAGAAATTCATCTATATTCACTCTGGTATCCTCCGCTAATTATTACTAGTAGCATCCCGAGGCACTGAAATTCCTCGGCGATTATCCTCCTCAGAAGCATTATTTGACTCCTACTCTACTTCATCCGCCAAAGGCTGTCAAGCTCACTTGACAGGCGGGGAGCAAAGATGTAGTATTTTGATACCAAGTTTTCTCCCAACAAATTGGCATAACCTCCGGGAGTAGCAGATTGACGGAGGAGCGGTATGTGTTACAAATAGCAATACTTTGCTTGAAAGGAGCAAACCACAATGCCATTTAAAGACTTGAGAGACTTTATTGCCAGGCTGGAGAAAGAGGGTGAAGCCATACGGATTGAGGAGGAAGTTGATTGGAACCTGGAGGCAGGGGCTATGCTCCGACGTGCGGCTGAAGAAGGTTTGCCGGCTACACTCTTCCAAAAGATTAAGGGATGCGCTCCTGGCTACAGGCTATTTGGTGGTGGTGCCGCCAAGTTCAGCCGGATGGCGATTTCCATGGACATGGCTCCGGATACCCATCCCAGGGAACTGATAGAGGAGTACCTGCGTAGAAGGAAAAATCCCATAAAGCCGATATTGGTAAAAGATGGACCCTGCAAAGAAAACATTCAAATAGGTGATGAAGTGGACTTGCTCAAGTTCCCGGTGCCTATGATTCATGGGGGTGATGGCGGGCGCTATATCGGCACCTGGCATGCGACTATAACGAAAGATTTAGATAGTGATTGGATAAATTGGGGTATGTATCGGCAGATGCTACATAATAAGAATACCATAGGTATATTTCTAGCAACCCCGGCAAAACACTTAGCAGCAATGTATTTCCGAGATTATGAACCAAAGAACAAACCGATGGAGGTAGCTCTTGCCATAGGTATGGACCCCCTATCAACCATGTGCGCTGCTAATCCGATGCCATACGGGGTATCAGAAGTAGATATAGCTGGAGCGCTGCGGGGTGAGGCGGTGGAGCTGGTAAAATGTGAGACTATAGACCTGGTTGTTCCTGCTACTGCCGAAATAATTATTGAGGGGGAATTTAGACCCCGGGAGAGAATGGACGAAGGTCCGTTTGGAGAGTTTACGGGTTATAGATCTGGATTGGCGGCGCCAAGGCCAGTGATTCATGTAAAGGCAGTTACACACCGGGACAATCCTATATTAACAGCATCGTGCATGGGCATTCCTGTGGACGACAACTCTATTATCTCTCTAACATCGTCCGCAGAGCTCTGGGAAGCATTAAGAGAACGTGGGCTGCCGGTAACCGGTGTTTATGTGCCTCCTGAGACTTCTTACATGATGACGGTAGTAGCGGTTAAGTCCTATTATGCCGGAGTAGCCGATGACATAGCACATGCCATTTGGGGAGGACCATTTGGGCATGCTGAGACCTATATAGTTGTTGTCCAGGATGATGTGGACCCATTTAATATGTCTCAGGTATGGCATGCCCTGGTGAGTAAATGCCACCCCGGCAGAGGGATACACAAAGTGGAAAACAGTCGCGTAACATCTTTAATACCGTATTTGAATCACCACGAGCGGGAATATGACATGGGGGTGAAGGTTTACTTTGACTGCACCTGGCCATTAGACTGGGACCCGGCGGATGTGCCGGAGAGGGCTTCTTTTGCTGAGATGTATCCTGCTGAAGTCCAGCAAAGCGCATTAGCTAAATGGGCCAAATACGGGTACTAACTAAATCAGCTATAGTTTACTCAGCATGATATCATGAGTGCCAGGGAAAGGCAACGGGATTAGGCGGGTCAGCATGGCTTATTGATAATTGACTTTTTTGAAGTTTTTTTGGGGGTGATGTGATGTGAAATACAAGAAGGAATAGTAGTCATGAATCTGAATTATGTTGATAGAGAAATAGGAGGTTAACGATGAAAAAGAAGTGGCGATTAGTTTATCTTGGCATAGCTGTGGGCTTAATAGCATCTGTGCTGGTAATCGGTTGCACCCAGCCGGCCCCGGCACCTGCTCCGGCTCCATCCCCGGCTCCAGCGCCCGCACCAGCCCCTGCCCCAGCACCAAAGGGAGAGCCGATAACCCTAACGGCGCTTACTTTTATCTCTCCCAAGTCTGGCTCAAACGCCATGTTCCATGAGTACATTAAGCGTGTCAATGAGGCAGCCAAGGGAGAGCTTATTATCGAGGTTAAGGGCGGACCGGAGGTAATCAGTACCTGGGATCAACCCGAGGCACTAAGGAACGGCGTGGTCGATATGCTCCACACTGCGGCTGCCCGTTATGAACCTATATTCCCAGAAGGAGCTGTCTTTGCTCTTTCAGAAATTAACAGCGCAGAGCAGCGAAAATCGGGCTTTGCTGATTTGATGGTTGAACTGCATAAGAAGATTAACTATTACTATTTGGGGAATTTGCGCCACGGTCCGGGTTTCTATCTCTGGACTAATTTCAAACTTGATACACCTTATGACCTGGCTGGGCACAGAATGCGCACCGGTTCGCTCTATGACCTGTTCATGAAAGAGCTGGGCATTGCTCCAATCACCATGCAACAGTCTGAGGTATATACCGCAATAGAACGGGGCATGGTTGATGGCTTTGGAGATACGGTGTCATCGGTACAGAGGTATAAGTTCTACGAGGTGACCAAATATCGTATTGACCATAAATTCTACTATCCAAATGTAACCACGGTGATGAATCTGGACAAGTGGAACAGCCTTCCCAAGCACCTGCAGGATTTGATGCAGAACATAATGCTTGAAATGGAACCGGAAGCGGTAGCCCACTTTGATAGTGTTGCAGAGGCAAATAACCAGGCATTGCTGGATGCGGGGATGGAGTGGATTACGTTCTCGCCAAATGATGCCGAATGGTATGTTAAAACCGCCTACCGGGTCGTTTGGGACGATTTCATGAAGAAAAGCCCTGAGAATGCTCAGATATTAAAGGAGCTGATTAGCAAGTAAGCAGGTAGGCTGAACCCGGATATTCAGGGCTGTCCAAACCGATGTTTGAGTAAAAAAAAGATGCTTTAGGGACTTGAGGCCCGATAGAGGCCTCAAGTCCCCGCTTAAGGGTTTTCTCATTATGCTAGCCCTTACTTATCACCGCAAGCTACTGAGAAAGGTTAGGTACGCCTATGAAGCTGCTAACTAAAGCAGGAGCCATTTTTGACCGTGCCATCAACATTCTAGCTGTGATATCGGGTTGCATTGTTATTTTTATTATGTTGAGCATCGCGGTGGATGTTGCAAGCAGGAAGCTGCTGGATTACTCGATGATATGGGTGATAGAAGTCTCCGAGTATTTGTTAGTGTTCCTTGCCTTTTTTGGGGCTGCCTGGCTCTTGAAAAAGGAGGGGCATGTAAGGCTGGACGCGGTGGTTGACCGGTTAAGTCCAAGAAGTCAGGCCCTGCTGAATGCTATTACCTCTATCGTTGGCGTAATCATCTGCCTGGGTCTTGTCTGGTACGGGACAAAGGTCACCGTGGACCATTTTCAGAGGGGAGTTTTCAGCCAATTCATGCTGGGGCTTCCTACGTATCCTCGCTATGC
>SDBT01016009.1_pt1 | contig 11894 bp, 16 predicted proteins | sample 2277101 | NCBI WGS metagenome assembly SDBT01 (sample SAMN10404973, study PRJNA504765) | marine sediment metagenome | isolation source: marine sediment core GS10_PC15, 103 cmbsf | place: Arctic Ocean: Southern Knipovich Ridge | collected 2010
TAAAAAACTACTTTCTTATCCAGATCTTTAATAGTTAATGCTACATCTTCCAAAAGATATAAATCATCAAGAGATTTCGTATCCCCAGCAACATATATATCATGTAATTCTTTACGTCTAAATACATTTTCATATTCTGACATTTTAACACCTCATAAATAAAAGTTCTTCTATCTAAAATCAATCATCAACAGATATTACTTCTAACACAATACCTGTCTTTTCTTCACCACTAAAATTAACAGTTGTGAAACTAGGACTAATAAATAAATTATCACCATTTTTTTGAGCCTCACCCTTAGCTATAATAAATGATTTAATAGCATTATTAAGAGAAGCCGCCCCAACACATCTCATCTTTACTGTTGAATGCTTAGAGTATACTTGCAAAATAGCATTAGCAAGTTTTTTAACATAGTCCTTATCACTACCCTTACTTCCCTTGCTACCACTGACTAAAAGCAAACTATTATCTGTTACCTTTGCATTTCCATTAACATCTTCTGTCATAACTACTTTCTCCTATAAAATAAATAAAATTCTGACTACTATTTCTTACTACTATGTAATCGTAATTTTATCCAAAAAACTTTATAATAATGATTTGTAGAACTCTTTTCTGTTGTTATCTAAGTTAGGGCTTTCCCATACTTTTGACTTATGACAGAGACCCTTAAAATCACAGTACGTGCATGCAAAATTCTTCTTCGAATCGTACTTCGGTGGAGGAAGTTTTTTCTCTTTAGACATTTCTATCATGGTCTTAGCTTGACTCTGAATAATTTCCCACCATATGTCATTCCTTGGGACATGAAACCACTGCATCTTAGAATTATCTTTATTCTCATAAGCAATGATGCCGTAATCACAATCTAATATATGAATGTAACTTGTAAGCTGAATAAGATATTCCTTATGAGCGCCTTTTGACATTATCTGATTTTTCCATGCATTGCTTCCACATGATTTCATATCAATAACAACTTTGCTTTTTCCTATAGGCAAAAACTTTTGATTATAAGAAATTCTAACGCCTTTAAATCTTTCTTCTTTAAGATCCCTGCAATTCAAAATAATATCAGCATTACCCTTCATATTTATTTCTGGTGCTCGAACATGAGTTTCCAGATATTCAAAATCAGAACAACCGCAAATACATTTTGTAGGTTTAAAGCAATATCCGCTCTTGCCCTCAGATATCCTAGCCTTATTTTCTTTATAAATTTGCTCTGAAGAATAATCTTTTTTTATCTGTCCCGTATCATCGAACATGTAACAAAGATGATTTTTGCACTTCCATCTTCCAAGCAATATGCCTCCTATTTGATCAAAATAATTTGACCAACGATCATGCATATTATGACCCTTATCAAACAGCCTATGCTTCTGACTATCAGGTTCGGGATATCGAACATCAATCAACCCCTTCCATGCATAATGTTTATATTGCTGCATTCTCAAACACTTCCCAAACTCCGATGGGTGATAGTGATCGTAACTTCTATCACCTCTTGTATCTACTGTTCTCCATCTTATGTAAGTGTCTATAAGATTCATCATAGACGTTACTTCAGGAGGTGTGTATGTACTATTTTTTGCCATAACATTCCTTTAAATATTAAACTCATAATCTTCTTTGGAAGTCCTTAATTTGTCTACCATATTTCTTTTACCTCCATTAATTAAAAAATCATCAGGGTCACAATCTTTTGGTAAATAAACAGGAATAAATTTCAAACCATAAGCTGATAAATTATATCTCTCATAATCTCTCATGGCTCTTTTAATAGAATCTCTTCCTGCTTGGTCTCCATCAAACAAAAGATAAAAATTTGTGCAATACTTAGAAAGCAGAGCTATTTGAAAAAGAGTTAAAGCACTACCACAACATCCAATAGTCATCTTAAATCCAAACGTATGTAAACAAGCAACATCACATTCACCTTCAACGATAATAACTTTATTAGTTCTTCGAATAGCTTCTTTTGCAAGATATAAACCATAAAGATAAGAACCCTTATCAAAAGACTCATGTAAGAATCTCTGATAATGGTCCTTATCCAAATGTCGAGTTGAAAAGGCGACTAGCTCTCCATACGTGCCATAGATAGGAGTAATGATCCTGCCTCTAACGTCATGATTTACATCAGAAGGGCAATATCCCATTTCAAATCGATCAATCACTTCTTTCGAAAATTTTCTTTCGTTTATCAAATAATCTAAAGCGATTTTTCCCTCAGGCTTTGATAAAGTTATCTTAGCTGCCTTAATAATTTTTAATCTTTCGGCCTCAGGAAATCCATCTATCCATTTGTTATTACTCAGTCCCATATAAAATAATCTCAGGAGGAAGAATAAGATCGCTGGATGCTGCTTTTTCTCTGATATCTGAAATAAGTTTATCTATGAGCTTTTCTTTAACAATATGCTCAATAAACTGCTTCCTACCTTCGATCTTTAACCCATTCCAATTAAAAATACCTTTTCTAACCGAAATAAGTTTTATTTGCCTTCCTGTATCAAATGTAATTTCATCAATCTCAGGAAAATATGCTTCATAATAAATAGGAACATCTAATGAGTCTCTATAAGGTTTAGCAAACCTATTCTTAATAATAGAAACTTTAGAGTGTCTGCCTATCAGCATATCTTCTCCTGTTTCAGGATCAGGAACATAAATATCAGCTTCCTTACTATTTCTTTTATCCATTCTAAGACGAAGTGAAGCATTATGATGCAAAGAATGACCACCAGGACTAGTCCTTGGATCTCCCCAAGTGTTGCCAATCTTCTCTCTCAACTGATTAATAAATACAAGCAACGCTCCGTGTTTTTCAGCATAAGAAACTAACTTACCCAACGACTTACTCAGCAATCTTGAAAGCAACCCCATAAATTCTTTTTCTGTCATTGCTTCAAACAAAGCCTTAGGAATAAGATTAGCTACTGAATCAAGAACTATGACTTGAATACCAGCTTGCATCATTTTAATCATATAATCAATCACATCTTCTGCGAAATATTCTTTCTCAGGATCTTCATGATTAATCATATTGGAATATATAAGCTGATCAATATCGCAACCATTTATATATGCCAAATTTTCTTGAAAAGAATGCTCAACATCTATCCATGCTGTCCTATATCCTAATTTCTGAGCATAACCACAAATTCGATACGCTAGAGAAGATTTTCCACTACCTTCTTCTCCAAATATTTCTACTAATTTTCCCAAAGGAATACCAACTGTTTTAGCAGGATCATATCCATCGACTTGATTTAAATCAACTTTTGTCGGATCTTGGCCATATTGAATAATAAAATCCAAACTAAAATGACCAGTAGGGATATTGCCAGGGCTTTCAGCCCTGGCCCCAAGTTGGCAAAAACCTTTTAGATTTTTGAAAATATCATCATCTTTTTTACTTTTTGCCATAACTATAAATCCCTATTAAAAGTTGTTTTCCCAATCGCCTGAATCTGCACCTGCGGCAGGAGCTGTCTCTACTGTTGTCTCTACTGTTGTCTCTGCTGTCTGCGCCTGTGATGGTGGTGCTGCTGCAGTGTCCCCAAAACCAGAGTCAGAGTTAGTGTCATCAGGACTGCCAAACAATTTTGCTTCAATCTCTTCAGAAGTATCTACTTTGTAAATCTTTTGAAGCTTGCTCTTATCTCCGTCAAGTGCCTCCTTAAGAGATACTCTCTCCTCTGCTGTAATAGGAGTTTGACCTGCCCAAGCCACATCATACTTTGTATTAAGACCAACACCTGTAATCTTAACTTGGAAATCACTTCCTTCTTTACCGCTACCAGGATCTTTTCCTGTAGACTCAAAAGTGCTTCCGATTGGACGGAATACTGACTGAGGAGCTTCAAGAATTTTAATCTTACCATCTGCTCTATCAATCACGTAAGCCGCATAACGCATTGAAGGCTTCTTAAGCTCAGGATGCCTATCCCTTACTGGGCAAACATCAGGCTTCTCACAAATTGCTGTTCTCAATTTGCCTTCATGTTTATGAAAATACTTAAAGAATTTCACAGGAAAAAGAAGAGGGCGAATCCTATAAGTGTTTCCTGTTTTCAACTTGAGAAATTCTGATTTCTCTCCACCATTACTATCTTCGGGAACTGATCCCCACTGTACATACTCTGCCATAACTGACTCCTATCTAAAAAAATACATTACTTTCTATTTTATAATCATTTCACAATCACTTTTAAAGTGATTTCTTTTTTTAAAAAAATTTAAAGACTATCCCAACCGACTGCACCACTTTTTTTCTCTTCAGGACCAGCAACAGCATCCATAGGAAGATCATCAAAACCATCCATATCTTTTGATAAAGACTGTTCTATAACTTTTTCTTTTTCTGCAATATATTGAAATTTTGACTGAGTAGATCTTGCATTAGCTTTATCATATCTTTCAACAGGAGGAAGCTCCATACAAATAGTAACTTTTCTACTAAGCATTTCATAAGCTGCCGCTAAATTCTTTTCAGCATCGGCAACAGATTTATGTAAGCTTCTTAGTCTTTCAAAATAAAATTCTATATCTCCCATATGCTCAAGAACGAGGCCATCTTGTTTAAGAGCTGGTTTAATATATTGTATTCTTGCCAAATAACCTCTAAGTAATGGTGTGAACCTATCGAACAAAAAATACTGATTATTAACTCTAACACCAATATATTTGACTCTATTTCTAAATTGCTGGACTGCTTCCATCTGCTTGATAATAATATGTTGATCAAATACTTCAGTTATAACATCGACACTAGCATCTTCCAACTCCTTTGCCCACAATAAAAACTCTATCTGACCACCAGCAAGACAACTATCTAAAACATTTTTCTTTTGTCTATAAAAAGATTCATACATAACCGAAGGACTTTTTAAAGACCATTTCATCTTATCTCCATCAATCATAGAAGAGCTTTCTACATTGATATGATCAAGTGGAGAATCATCTATAATAGAATCATCAATATCAGAAGGAGGATCTACGTCCTGCTTTTTAATCTCATCATAAAATTCAAATATATCAGCAACAGCTTCTTTTACAACAATAGTAAATTCTTCTTTAGGCTCTTCTTTAACTTCTTCTTTAACTTCTTCTTTAACTTCTTCTTTAACTTCTTCTTTAACTTCCATTTCTGGAATAGTATCAAAGTCATCACAATCTATATTTGTGTCAACTTCAGGCTCTGGTTCTGGCTCTGGTTCTGGCTCTATAATCTCAGGAACTTGTTCATTATGATTTTCGCTTTCTGCCATAATCTCTTTAACAATATCATGAGGATTCTCTACTTCTAAAGCCTTACCATTATCAGATATATTTTTAATATCACTACTAACATCTTTTGCTAATTCTTCAAAAGGTTCTTTAGAATCCATAATATTGCCATATTCTTCTGCTTGAGTATCATCTCCCTCCTCCTTAGATGGAATGAGATCGAACATCTCTTCAAACGTTTTTAAACTATCTGTCATATTTTCACCTATTAATCAAAAAGGAATTCATCATCATCTGAAATATTTTCTTTATTACCAGTAAGGGACTTGTCAGAAGTAATAACCTTACCAATACACCTATCTTCTTCACCTATTCTCTGTAGGACATGATTAAAGATATTGACAAAATCTCCTGATATTTTAGAAGTGTATTCTCTAATCTTTTGATCTCTATCTTTCATGTCCGTCCAGACAAAAGACTCTTCAATATCAACAATTATTTTTATCGGTTCGAACTGTTTGGGCTGAATAGTTTTATTCATCTCTAAACGCAATTTGGTTTTCTTTTCGTCAGACATTTCTGTACTCCTATATTATTCAATTTCTATTTTTAATAATTCTGCTTTTACAGCAAAATCGTGATTACAACTTAAACATTCTGTTTCTTCAATAATTCCCCCATCCTCAATACTCCCCTTAGTATCATACACATGTAAATCTACACTGTCACACTCAGGGCACTTTATTATAATCATGAATAATTACTTTCTTAATATAAACACAATCACTTTTCGAGTTATTAAGCGAACATATCAATAGACTCTACACCTTTTTTTGCTGTTTTTTTCATATCTTCTCTTGTAATAACAAAATCTTTTACAACAACAGATGGATCATCAATATGTTTCTTTCCTAAATATCCACCTCTTGCCAATGCATCTACCACTCTTGTATCAACTAAAGATGAATCTGTTTTTCTTATCATATCTCTTAAATCGTCATAAGGAGCATTTTCCTCAATATTTGTGGCTGATTTAGTAAGCAGACCTTTACATAAAAGACTTGGACGAATTTCTGTCTTTTTTACACCCTCTTTTGCATCTCTTCTCTTTTCAATAGTGTATGAAACCTTACACTTATTTATATCTCTTGAAAGAAATTTAATTCCCATTTTCCTTTTAAATTCTCTTTCAAAAGCAGCTACTTTATCATGCCTCTCTCCACTTGTGCTAGTAATCGTAACATCCAATAAAGAACATATAAACTCATCAGGATAATTGGCCTTCAGGTAAGCTGTAGAATAAGAGTTATAACCATAACAAGCACTGTGAGCTAAATTAAAGCCATATGAAGAGAATGGTGTGATAAACTTATCCCAATACTGTTTAGCTACTTCTTGAGGAACTCCGTTGCTCTCACAACCTGATATAAATTGTGTTTCAAATTTTTCCATCAAATAAATTTTCTTTTTACCAATAGCTTTAATCATAATATAACCATCAGTAATCGTAAAACCTGCAAGACTATTACAGATCTGCATGACTTGCTCTTGAAAACAAAGAACACCATATGTTTTTTCTAAATAAGGCTTAACATAAGGCTCGATAGTAGGATGAAAATAACTAACATCATTTTCCCCAGACTTTCTTGCACAATATTCAGGAATACTATCCATAGGTCCTGGCCTATATAGTGCTAATCCTGCTATAACATCTTCAAATCTATCAACCTTAATATCTCTCATAGTTTTTTGCATACCATGATTTTCACATTGAAAGACTCCACCTAAATTACCCTTACGATATAATTCAAATGTTGCTTCATCTTCCATAGGCAAATTTTCTACGTCTATTTCTATCCCCCAATATTTTTTTATTGCTTCTACAGTCTTTTTAATCACTGTTAATGTAGCTATTGCAAGAACATCAAATTTAATAAGACCTAGAGCTTCCAAATCCTCATTAGGATATTGAGTTGCTAACATACCCTTTCTAGCATTTCTAAGCGGAGCAATTTCATCAAGAGGGATATCTGAAACAACGACACCGGCCGCGTGAGATCCAAAATTAGCAAAAGTACCTTCTAGCTGTTCCAAGTATTTCTTAAACCCAGTATCTTTATACTTATCTACGTAATGTCTAAAATCAGGACAGTGATCATAAGCATCTTCAAAATTTTTAATAAGATAGATTTCACCATCATCATCAGTAACTTTCATTAAACCTTTTTTCGGGAATGGAGATAAAATCTCTGATACTTTTGCTGCATTATCGCTCACGAAAGCTTCATTACTTTTATGATAAGAATTAGCAAGATCTAAAGCCTTAGTGACTCTTGTAACACAAGATTTAAACTTTAATAAACCATGAGTGCCGATATTCCCAACATTATCTCTTCCATACTTATTAATGATATAAGCATAAACATCATCTCTATCTTCATAGTCAAAATCAGTGTCAATATCAGGGAAACCTGCTCTTGCAAAAGCACGCCTGGTAGGAAGAAATTCTCCATTAGGCTTAACTTCTGTCATGCCTAAATAATAAGCAGTCCAGCTATTTATGTCATTTTTATGACCTATTTTGTTTTTATGATTTTTCCAAGTATTATAAAAAACTTCTAAATTATTCTTAGATTCAAGGCCATCAGTAGAAGACAAAATATTTAGCTCATTTTTAATCCTTATACGATCATCTTCAGGAAGTTGTGAATATCTTTTTTTAATATGCTCTACTATCTCTTTTTTTATTTCTTCGTATGCCATACTACTAATATATTTAAATCACTTTCACTTTTCAAACTATAAATCCAAAATATCAAATCTATTATCTTCTTTAATCCTAATATCTAATTCTGCTTGTAATTCTATATTTTTAGCTGTTAATTCTTCTATCTGATTATTTTTTGTTTCTGTCTCTTTTTCCAATTTGTTCTGCAACTTATTAATTTCTCCACCAAGAGATATTTTTTTACTTCTCAGGGCTCGAACTTCTTTATCCATATCGTAATAACCTAAATTCTCTTTTTTTAACTTATTTATCTCTCTTTCCATACTTTCCATCATCTTAAGTGTTTGACCACTATCTTCGCCAGCAACAGCTTTCAATCTCTCAATTTCAGTTTGGAATTTAGCCTTCTCTTGAACAGAAATAGCCACTTTTCTTCTCAGATCTTTATTAATTTCCTTATGCCTCTCTAGCTGTTCCTCACTTGTTTGTCTGTCATCCCCTACCCTTATAACTGTAGTTTGCTTATCTAACTGATCAGTAATTTTCTTAAAACACTCATATTCTTCCTGACTTAAATGAACAGTGTCTTTATATTCCTTATCTTTCTTTGCCATAATTTCCTTACAAATCTAAAATATCAAATCTATCTTCTACCATCTCTGTTGCATCAAAAATGGGTCCATCGTATTTCTTAAAAAATTTCTGAAAATCAATAATCACACTCCCACTATCCATATGCAACCTGTTAATATCAATAATAATTATCATTTCATAATTATCTCTCTCACCAACCTTTGGATGATTTATTTGAGTTATCGTACAAGCACATGGTTCTCTATTGATATAGAAATATGCATCTCCTAAGGACATTTGAAAAGATTCATCTTTCTTCAATTTTCCAAAGATCCTATATTTTACGTCTGGTTCAAATCCATTCCAAAACCAATACACATCGTCCTTTTCAAAATTGAAAGAATTTTTATAACCATCTTTATAAACAGTTATTTCTCCCATATGACTTAAAACTTCGCTAATTAAATCTTCTTTTTTCATAAGTCTAACAATTTAAATCTTTCTTTTATGTCCGAATAAATTTCATTATAATTTGAAATTTTATAAATTTTTGGTTTAAAATCTGTATAAAACTTTGGCCCTTGTATCTCAGAAAGATGAACAGTCGGAGTTTCATACAAAGGGATATAAGGAGCATATATAACACCAGCATCGAAAGTCTCAGCAGCAGAATACCCTGCTTGTTCTAATTCTTCTGTAACAGGTTGAGCTTCTGCCATTTGAGACATCAGAGATTGCTCTTCCTTTATATGCTCTACCTCTTCATCATAATCTATACCTTCATGACCCATTAAAGCATGTGCTGATAATAATCCATTCTGATATGACATTATTAAATCTTCAATTTGCTTTTCCTGGTCAGGAGTATTTTTCATAAATCTAAAATCTCAAATCTGTCATATATCGGTTCGGCTATAATACTTTGCTTAACTAAAAACGTACTATAATCAACCTGATCGATATTGACAGGAAGGCTGTCAATAAAAAACTTTTCAGTTATTATCCCCTCTCTATAAAGCTCCAAAAGAGTTCTTAAGTCATCCTGGGTAAAAAGTCTAAATTGATGATCTTCGTAATTAATATCTATCAACTCCTCCAAGATCATCTTCTAAGTCTCTGTCAGCATCTGCTGCTGCCTGAACGAGGTCTTCTTCAAATCCAAAATCAGATTCTTTAATAAACCTGCGACTGTCAAATCCCAAAAAACGCTCCCAAAGTAGTCCATACCTTAATGGATCTACTCCATAGGTGATTTCAATACACCTTAACAACACACTTGCATAACCTGAACCACGACCGCAACCTACCAAAATACCTTTATCTTTAGCATCTTTAATGTAATCACGAACAATTAAAAAATAAGTTGAGAAATCATAGTCATTATTTTCATAAGCTATTTTAACATCATTTAATTCCATCTTAAGAGTATCGACATGTTTTTCACTCTTATCCCATCCTATCCATTTCATGCCCTCCCATGCCAAATGACACAAATACTCATAAGCATTTTTATATTCAGAAGGGATTTCAAAAGGAGGCAATCTCATACCACCAAAGAGATTTTCTTCGATGTCCTTAGTATTTATTCTCTCAGCAAGAGCAACTGAATTAGTTAAAGAATGAGGAGCATATTCAAAAATCTTACTCATCGCCTCAGCACTCTTCAAATAAAATTCCATATGATTAAATTTAAGTCTCTTTGGATCTTTTATACATCTTGCTTGAGACATACATAATAATACCTCTTGAGACTCTCCCTGATTATTATGTATGTAATGACTGTCATTTGTGCAAACAACAGGAATGTCTAATTCTGTTGATAATTTTAAAATCAAAGGAATAATTTCTTTTTCTTCTCTAATTCCGTGATACATTATTTCTAAAAAGAAGTTATCATTAAATATGTCTTTAAAAATGCCACATATCTCTCTGGCTTGATTGTAACGGCCATACATTAGATTGGCATTGATAACACTAGACAGACAAGCAGAGCCACACATAACTCCCTCAGAGTGCTTAGAGAGGAAATCTATATCAATCCTTGGATCATAATAAAAACCCTCTGTATATGACCTCTGAGATAATCTGCATAGATTTTTATATCCCTTAAAATTCATAGCGTAAAGATTTAAATGCCTATTTCCCCTACGCCCATCAGGTTGATTTTTCTTAATAACTTCAGTATCTCTCTTTTCTACATTTTGGCCTATATCCATTTTACGAGCAAGATAAAATTCACAACCAAGAATAGGCTTGATAGGAGCATAGGGAATATCTTTACCTTTCCTATCCTTTGTTGCTCTACATTGCTGTAAAAATTTAATCCAACCCATTATATTCCCATGGTCAGTAAGAGCTAGAGCAGGAAAGCCCATTTTTCTTGCCTGAAGAACAAGATCATTAATTTTTGCTAGGCCATCGAATTGGCTATACTCGCTATGAACATGAAAATGCACAAAATCTTTATTACTAAAACTCATATTTTTTCTTCTTTCAACTCATTTTCGCGAGTTATTATTCTATACATTTTATCTTCTCTAATTAACTCTATAATAGTGCTATCAGGACCGTACTCTACATCGTCCCATTCATTTTTAACTGATACTAAAGAGAAGCTTATTTGAGTGAGAAAAAATTGGCGATGATGAGGAAGCAATCCACCTACTCTATATAATATTCTTTCTATAGCATTTTGAGTTCCAAAAGCCATAACTTCTATAGTATGATGTTCTCTTATACATTCCAATACAGCATTACTCACAACGACTTCTTTCCCCTCAGAATTAGTAGCTTTTATAAAACCACCATTCCCAAGATTCCTAGTAACAACAATAGATAATCCTATATTTGCCTTCTTACCTAAATCTATTTTATTTTCCATACTTTTTCCCTTAAACCATCTTCATTTATCAGCTATTTCTTTACATTTCCTACAAACAGTTTCCCAATCTTCTTGAGAATAATGAGAATCAGGAGTTGACATATAGGTATATGCCTTACCACTCTCTAAATCTCTGAAAGACACAAAACGTCCACACCAACTACATGCTAATTTTTTATTATCCTTCATAAGTCCAATTCCTTATTTTCTACTTCGTCTTTTAATCCTTCTATGAATTCACACAACTTATCTCTACAATCTAATTCCAACAAAACTTCATAACTCTTTACATCATCTTTAAAATCATTGTCGATAGTATAAAAACCATAATCCCTCAGACTATAAGCAACATCTCCGTTTTCCATATCAAATTTCTTCACCCCTACAAAAGCCAATTGATCTTCTCTTAGATCTTTATATGGTTCCCAGTTATCAATCGGATGGCCATCTGAAAACTGACCATCTGCATATTC
>SDBT01016010.1_pt1 | contig 11894 bp, 16 predicted proteins | sample 2277101 | NCBI WGS metagenome assembly SDBT01 (sample SAMN10404973, study PRJNA504765) | marine sediment metagenome | isolation source: marine sediment core GS10_PC15, 103 cmbsf | place: Arctic Ocean: Southern Knipovich Ridge | collected 2010
TTCCATAATTGGCTTAGCTTTTTTTAAAATCTCTTCCCATTTTTTTGGATTTTCTTTAATAATATCAGCTGGGTCTTTATCCTGAGGTATTAGAGCTATTTTGATATTAAATTCTAATTGTTGGACCAAACTAATTGCCCTCTTAGTTGCCTCTTGACCCCCAACATCTGCATCAAAAGAAAAAACAAGGTTTTCAGTATAACGTTTAAGAATTCTAAGATGGTCTAAGGTAAGAGCGGTTCCAGAAATAGCTATTGCATTCTTGGTTCCTGCCTGATGGACCATTATTACATCAAATTGACCTTCAACTAATATAGCTTGGTTGGTTTTTCGAATTTCTATTTTAGCTTTGTCTAAACCATAAACAACTCTGCTCTTATTATAAATTAAGGTTTCTGGAGTATTAATATATTTTGCTACATCGCCCCCACCAGAGGCGGGTCCGCCTTTGGTGGAGAATATCCGACCACTAAATCCTATAACTTGGCTATTTAAATCAAGGATTGGAAACATTATCCGATTCCTGAACCTGTCATAATATTTAACCTGCCCCGAGCGAAGTCGAGGGGTTCCTTCCTTACTAATTATTAAACCAGCTTTTTCAATATCATCTTTCCTAAAACCCAATTCATTCAAATGCTTATAAAGAGCGTCCCAAGAATCTAAAGCAAAACCAATACGAAAATCTTTTATTGTTTTTGACTGCAGTCCCCTATCTCTTAGGTATTTTTTAACATTCTTGTTTTCTTGCCCTGCACCGAACTTGTTCTGGTGCGGGGTTTCTAATTGCTCTTGGAAAAAATTAGCTGATTCTTCACAAATTTCATATAAAGCTTTTCTTCTGCTTCGAATTTTAGGGTCTTCTCTTTTTAAAACCACCCCGGCTTTTCTAGCTAAAATTCTTAAAGCATCAGCAAATTCCACTCCTTCTATTTTCTGAACAAAAGTAAACATATCACCGCCATTTTGGCAACTGAAACAATGCCAGATTTGTTTTGACGGAGAAACAAAAAAAGAAGGATTTTTTTCTTTGTGAAAAGGACAAAGGGCTTTGTGGTCCTTACCAGCTTTTTTCAAACGAATATATCCTTCAACAACTTCAACAATATCTAACCTATTTTTTATCTCGTCAATAGGCATCATATGAATGAATTTTATCAAATTTTCAACAAAAAGAAAAGGCCGGTGGGTGACATTTTGTCACCCCCGGCTGATTTCTTATTTCTTTTCAACAATTACTTTTGGTTGATCAAGCCGATGAATCCAGAATCTTACTGGTTTTCCTTCTACGGCCATTTTGCTTCTATCCTCGGCATCTATATAAGCAGGAACTTCTAGTTTTACAGCTGAACCATGAGGGTTAGTATCAAAATCAACTACTTTAACCCTGATTAATATCTCGTCTCCGATTTCCATGATTTTCCCTCCTTAAAATTTGTATTTTTATATTCTCATAAAAAGAACATTAGATTAAAATATTACTCTTTTTTATGTTCTCTGTCAAACGGCTAAGGGGGTTAGCCGTTTAATTTATATTAAAAATTCAGGGCCTGTTCAATTATTCTTGAACAAGCCCTTTTAAGAAACCTCATCTAGGACATTCTGTCCTAATTTTTGAAGTCTCAACCACATTATAGCCTCCTTTCAGGAATTTAACATTCGATTTCTCGGGACCCAAGGTTTGTAGGAACGCCGGGACAGACCAACCTGTCCCATTTGGAACCCATACCATATTGCCATGCCTTAAGGCATCCTTTAATAACTCAAACTCTGTCGGCTTTTTCTGTTGAGGCTTCCTTTTAGGAATTTTGGATTTGTGCATTTTAGCACCTCCAACGGTGAGAGTGGGATTCGAACCCACGATACGGTTTCCCGCATACTTGCTCTCCAAGCAAGCGCATTAGACCACTCTGCCACCTCACCAATATTATTTTTCTAATTTTTCTAACAATTTTCTCTTTACCTGTTCAACCTCGTAAGAATCTAAGGAGTCAGTAGTATTATAACGAAGCTTGTTTATTCTGCTTTTCAGCTCATATTCACTCAATCCATCATTTAAATCACCTTTAAAAACCTCATTCAAATACTTTTTCTCTTTGCTGGAAAGATTATAAATTTTTCCCAATGCTTGATTGAATTTTCTACGATATATTTTTTTTGTTGTATCTGTAAGAAAATCAAAAATACTCATAGATTTATTATAGCTCAATCCTAAAACTTTAAAAAGCCCCGTAAGTGCGGGACTTCTCAACGTCTTAATATTACATTCCCATCCCCATTCCGGGAGCCGCAGACGCGTCTCCGATATCTTTCTTCTCTTCAGGAATATCAGTTATTGCAGCTTCAGTTGTTAAAAATACTGAAGCCATTGAAGCAGCATTCTCCAAAGCGCTCCGAGTTACTTTTAATGGGTCAACAATACCAGCTTCAATCATGTTTACCCTGCCCTTTTTAACATCCTTTGGATCTACTTTGGTAAAATCAAAACCAATATTTTCTCCTTTTTTAATATCTTCAATTATTATTGAAATATCTTTAACACCAGCATTAACAGCAATCTGCCTTAGTGGTGATTCTAATGCTTTTTTAACAATCTTTACTCCAGTTTTCTCTTCATCAGATAATTTATCTCCAAGAATTTCGTCAATTGAATAAATTGCTCTTATTAAGGCAGCTCCGCCACCAGGAACAATGCCTTCATCAATAGCAGCTCTGGTAGCATTAAGAGCATCTTCTATTTTATCTTTTTTGTATTTCATTTCTGCTTCAGTAGCAGCTCCAACTTTAATCACTGCTACGCCACCAGAAAGTTTGGCTAATCTTTCTTTAAATTTATCTCTATCAAATTGAGAATCGCTTCTTTCGAGCTGGATTTTAATCTGTTTAATTCTTTTTTCAATCTCTTTTTTATTTCCCTTACCTCCAATAACAACAGTATTTTCTTTTGTAGAAATAATTTTATCTGCTCTTCCAAGCATATTTACTTCAGTGTTTTCTAATTTCATTCCAACTTTATCAGAAATTACTTTACCACCGGTCATAATAGCAATATCTTGCAGCATTTCTTCTTTTTTATCACCAAATCCAGGAGCTTTTACTGCTAAAGCATTAAAGGTTCCGCGTAATTTATTAACTACCAAAGTAGCTAATGCTTCACCATCTAGTTCTTCAGTAATTATTACTAAATCTTTTTTACCTGATTGGCTTAATTTTTCTAATAATGGCAAAATATCATTTATAGCAGAAATTTTCTGGTCAGTGATTAAAATATACGGCTCTTTATATTCTGCTTCCATTCTCTCAGCATTGGTTATCATATAAGGAGAGATGTAGCCGTTATCAAACTGCATTCCCTCAACTAATTCTTTGGAAAGACCAAAGGTCTGGGATTCTTCAACAGTAACAACTCCGTCTTTTCCAACTTCTTCCATAACATCAGCTAACATATTACCAACTTCTTCATCTTCGCTTGCTATAGTAGCTACTTGAGAAATTTCTTTTTTAGACTTAACTGGTCTTTTAATTTTTTTAAAAGATTCCACAGTTGCTTTAACTGCTTTATCTATGCCTTTTTTAATTTCTAATGGATCACTACCAGCAGTAACGTTTTTTAATCCCTCTTCAATCATTGCCTGGGCTAAAACAACAGCTGTTGTTGTTCCATCACCAGCAACATCGTTTGTTTTTTCTGCAACTTCTTTTGCCAGCTCAACTCCCATATTCTCAAACTTATCTTTAACTTCAATTTCTTTAGCAATACTTACACCATCATTAGTAATAGCTGGAGTTCCAAAACCCTTGTCTAAAACAACATTCCGGCCTTTTGGACCAAGAGTTACTCTAACAACGTTAGTTAATTTATCAACACCTTTTTTTAGCAATTGACGAGCTTTTTCATTAAATCTAAATTGTTTAGCCATATTTTTAATTAATAATTGCCAATATATCTTCTTCTTTGGCAATTAAATATTCTTTGTTCTTAATTTTTACTTTATTAGGACCATATTCTGTAAATAAAACAATATCTCCCTTTTTAACGCTCATAGGGATACGATTACCATTAGAATCAATTCTCCCTGAACCAACAGCAACAACCTTGCCTTGTTCAGGCTTTTCTTTATCAGCTGTTTCGGGAAGAACAATTCCAGATTTAGTTTTTTCCTCGTTTGAAATCGGTTCAATAAGAACCCTATCATCTAAAGGTTTAATCATGGTAATATCCATTGTAATCCATATTTAAAATAATGTCAACCTCGCACCCTATGTGGTGCTAGGTTGTAAAATAATTAAAATAAATGTATTATTAAAATATGGCACAAAGAGACAATAAATTAATTGAAGAAATGCCAGGAAAGTTTAGAAACCAAATAAAAAAACGAGAAAAAAGAAGAAAGCCGAAAATGAAAATCTCGGGCAAAAGAGTTTTTCAATTAAAAAAGATTTTTAAGAAAAAATAATTATGAGGTGGCTTTTTAAATTTATTTTCCAAATCATTGCCAATGCTATAGCCATTGCTATAGCTGCTTATTTTATTCCTCAAATTACTTTTATTGGTGATTTAAGAGATTATTTAATTGTCGGAGGAATTTTAGCAGTAGCTAATTTGATAATTAGACCAATTCTTAAAATTGTCTCCGCTCCTTTGATTTTTATTACTGCTGGTCTGTTTATAATTGTAATAAATGGTATAATTCTTTTCGGAGTGGATTGGTTTATTGAAGAATTAACCATTACTGGTCTCTGGGGCTATGTTTGGGGCATTCTAATTATCTCTATTCTAAATGGTATTATTGTAGGGGCGACTAAGAAAAAATAATGGGCAACATCTTAAATATAATTCAAATTATTATTGCTGCTTTATTGGTTGTTACTGTTTTATTCCAACAAAGAGGAACTGGCCTTTCTGCTGCTTTTGGTGGCGAGGGGGGTGTTTATTTTAAAAAACGAGGAGCAGAAAAAATGATTTTTATTGCTAGCATTGTCTTGGCAGTGCTTTTTATATTAAGTGCAATTATTAGAATGGTGCTAGGCGAATAATCATTTATGAGACTTAAGATAAAATTTCCTTCCTGGCAACAGTGGCAAAAATTACCCAGTGTTCTTACTAAAAAAGAACGCTATTTTATACTCGGACTTTTAATAATAGCAATTGTCTCTCTTGTAATCTGGTTAGCTGTTTACAATTTAAAACACACTGTTATGGTGGCTAATTATGGCGGGAGCTTTAAAGAAGGAATTGTGGGCAGTCCCCAGTATCTCAATCCAGTTTTAAGTGAAGCCAATGATACAGACAGAGATGTAACTGAATTAATTTTTTCTGGCTTGATGAAATACAATAACCAGGGAGAATTAGTTCTGGATTTAGCTGAAAAATATGCTATTGGCGAAAATGGTAAAATCTATGACTTTTTCCTAAAAAGAGACATTCAATGGCACGACAAACAACCCTTCACAGCTGATGATGTTATTTTCACCATTCAGACAATTCAAAATCCTGAATATCGCAGTCCTTTGAGAATTAACTGGACTGGTGTAGAAATGGAAAAAATCGATGATTATACTGTTCGTTTTAAACTTAAAACTCCTTATGCCCCGTTTTTAGCCAATACTACGGTCGGCATAATTGCTAAACATATTTGGGAAAAAATACTACCAGAAAAATTCCTCTTGGCTTTGGAAAATCTTGAGCCAATTGGCACTGGACCCTATAAACTTAAAAAGATAAAAAAGGACAAGGAAGGTTTTGTTGATTATTTAAAATTAGAAGCCTTTGGCCAGTATGAAAAAAACCGGCCATTTATAGAAAAAATCGAATTATATTTTTATCCTGACGAAGAAGCCCTGATCAGAGCTTACAATCGGGCTAAAATAGATAATTTAAGCCTGATTTCAGTTCAAAACGAATCTAAGCTCCAAGGGCTTAGAAAAGCCAATGTTTATCAACTAAACTTGCCTCGCTATTTTGCTGTTTTCTTTAATCAAAGCAAAAGCAAAGCTCTTTCTGATAAAACCGTCCGTTTAGCTCTTAATTATGCTACTAATAAACAAGAAATTATTAACAAGGTTCTAAGTGGTCAAGCAAAAATAGTTAATTCTCCTATTCCAGCTGGGGTTTGGGGACATAGTGATGAAATAAAAGTTTATGAATGGGCAATAGACCATGCCAATAATATTTTAGAAGAAGCCGACTGGAAAGATGAAGATGGCGATGGAATTCGAGAAAAAGGAGAAGAAAAATTAGAAATAGAATTGATTACTACTGAATTAAAAGAGCTTCAACAAGTAGCCAATCTTTTACAAGAACAGTGGTCAAAAATTGGCGCTCAAATAAATGTTAAAATCCTCAATATCGGAGAAATCCAGCAAGAGCATGTTCGGCCGCGAGAATATCAAGCCCTGCTTTTTGGCGAAGTTTTGGGATTAGACCCTGACCCATATAGTTTTTGGCATTCTTCTCAAAAAAGAGACCCAGGACTCAACTTAGCTCTTTATGATAATTCAAAAGTAGATACATTATTAAGAAATGCTCGCCAGGACCTAGATCCAGAAAGCCGAGCTGAAAAATATAAAGAATTCCAGCAAATAGTTGTTGAGGATGTGCCGGTTGTTTTTCTTTACAGTTCTTATCATCTCTATGTAGTAGATAAAAAAATCAAAGGCCTTACTATAAAAAACATTGTTCTTCCTTCTAAAAGATTTGTTGATATCCAAGATTGGTACATAAAAACCCAAAGAGCTAAAAAAGATGATTAATTTAAAAAATATAAAACCAAATATTAGATATTTAGAGGATGTGAAAGAAGTGATTTATGACAAAAAGTGGTTAGAAACAGCCTCTGGCAATTTAGAGCTGTATTATGTTTATCGCGACTTAGCAGAAAATGAAAATGACAAAATAAAGATTATTAAAAACGGGTTAAGGTATGATAATACAATTATGCCTCCTCTGATGCTGGGTAAAGAATTTAATAAAACCCAGGGTCATAGCCATCCTTTTGTTTCTAATACAAACATTACCTATACTGAAATTTATGAAGTTTTAGAAGGTCAGGCAATTTTCCTTTTACAGAAATCAGAAAATAATAAAGTAAAGGATATTTTCGGGGTTCAAGCTAAAAAAGGAGACAAAGTAATAATTCCGCCTAATCACGAACATCTAATTATCAATCCAGGCAACAAAGACCTAAGAACTTGCAATTGGGTATGCCGTGAATTTGGTGCCAACATTTACGAACCCTTCCAAATTAAACACGGATTCTCTTATTATGCCCTAAAAAACAATCTAATTAAGTGGATTAAGAATAAAAACTACAAATCAATTCCCTCTCTTAGATTTGAAAAACCAAATAATTTCTATAATTTTGACATTCCCAAAGACAAGCCAGTTTACCAATTAGTAGATGATTTGGAGAAATTAGATTTCCTTAAAAACCCTCAAAAATACGAATGGAACCCCCGAAAAATTCGCTAACGCGAATTAACGGGGCAAGTAAGGGCGAGTGGTGGAATTTGGTAGACACGCAACGTTCAGGGCGTTGTGATCGCAAGATCGTGGGAGTTCAAATCTCCCCTCGCCCACAAATATAACTTGTTATATAATAAAAATATGAGAATATTTAGTGGGATGAGACCCACTGGACAATTACATATTGGAAACTATTTAGGTGCTTTAAAAAATTGGGTGGAACTTCAAAAAAAACACCAATGTATTTTTGGTGTTGTTGATTATCACGGGATTACTACGCCTTTTAGTCCTAAAACAATCTATAAAGACACGATGAATCTTGTTTTAGATTACTTGGCTGCAGGAATAAATCCTAAAAAATCTACTATTATAATTCAGTCCCAGATTCCCGAACACACAGAATTAGCCTGGATTTTAGGGACCCTAACCCCCTTAGGTGAATTGGAAAGAATGACCCAATTCAAAGAAAAAGCCAAACAACAAAAAAAGGATGTTAATGCTGGGCTCTTTGCTTATCCAGTTCTAATGGCAGCTGACATTCTTTTGTATAAAGCTGATGCTGTGCCAGTTGGCGAAGACCAAATCCAGCATGTTGAATTAACTCGAACCCTGGCAAAAAAATTCAATAATAAATTCAGCAATACTTTTCCATTGCCTGAAATCCAGTTAGTTAAAACTGGCGCTCGAATAATGTCCTTAACTGACCCAACCAAGAAAATGAGTAAAACCGGTGATGAAAGTATTGGACTTAATGATTCACCAGCCCTGATTAGAGAGAAAATTAAAAAAGCAGTAACTGATTCTGGTAAAGAAATAAAATATGATTTAAGAAAAAAACCAGCAATTTCTAATCTTCTAACCATTTATCACTTGTTTTCTAATAAATCAATTTCTGATTTGGAAAAGAAATACAAAAACAAAGGATATGCTCAATTCAAAAAAGATTTAGCTGAAGTGATTATTAAAGGCCTGAAACCATTTCAAGAAAAAAGAAAAAAATATCAAAAAAACCCTCAGCTAGTTAAGAAAATCTTAGCTAAAGGCCAAGCCAAAGCTCAAAAAATCGCCCAAGCAACAATGAAAGAAGTCAAGCAGAAGATAGGATTAATTTAGAAAGTTCTTTTTTCTTTTGTTCCAATAATTCTTTTGTGTTTGCTTCAACAGTAAGACGAAGAAGGGGTTCAGTATTTGAAGCGCGAAGATTGAACCAGTAATCGGGGAATTCAATTGTTAAGCCATCAAGTCGGGAAATTTTCCCGATTTTTTTATATTTCTTTTCTATCTCCTTCATTATGTGGGAAGTCGAGTATCCCACATTTTTAACTGGGAAATTAATTCTCTCTAAATAATATCTTTGAAATGGTTTTATTAATTCTGAAAATGGTTTATTTTCTTTAGAAAGAATTTTTAAAATTCTCATTAAAACAATAAATGGTGATTCAATAGAATAATTATCTTTAAAATAGTAATGACCCGAAGAACCAGCTGCAAAAATAGCTCTTTCTTTATGCATTCTTTCTTTTACAAAAGCATGACCTACTTTTGAACAAATGGGGGCGTTATTAGCTTTTTCAATTTCTTCTTTAACAACCTTACTGGCAATATTAGTGTACAGGATTTTACTTTTATTTTTGAAAAAATAATTAATTAAAAAAGCAGTAATTAAATCAGGGTTTATTTTCTGTTTTTTCTCATCAATAAATAAAATCCTATCTCCATCTCCGTCAAAGACCATACCAAAATCAGGTTTTTCTGAAACTTCTTGAACTGGGAGTTTTTTAAATAATTCAGAAATAACCAATTTAGTTGTACCGCCATTAGTATCAACAGAAATTTTAAAGGGCCTAATGCTTCCAAGGTCATTGAATCTCAAAATATTTTCAATATATTCTTTAAGAATAGCTCTTTTTTTTATCTCTCCCCTGTTTTTTGTTTTAAATTTATTTTTTTCTACTAATTTTTTAATTTTTTTCAATCCAGAATTTTCGCTTACTGGCATAGCATCTTTTTGAACAACTTTAAAACCATTATATTCAGGCGGATTATGAGAAGCGGTTATCATTGCTCCTCCTTTAATTCCCCATTTGGCAACAGCAAAATAAAACATTGGAGTTGTTGTTAAACCAATATCAATAACATTAACTCCTTGATCGCGAACACCTTCAGACAAAACTTTAAATAAATTATCTGAAGAAGGACGATTATCTCTGCCAATTACAATCTCTTTAGCTTTTAAAAATTTTGCCACTGCCCGACCAATTTTATACCCTGTTTCCTCATTTAATTCGTCAGGGTACACTCCCCTAATATCATAGGCCTTAAAAATTTTATCTAAATTGTTCATACCTTTCTATTATATCATATGCTATAATTATCTTGTATGTCTTTCTCAATTGGGATAATTGGATTGCCTAATGTGGGAAAATCAACACTTTTTAAGGCCTTGACTCAGCAAGAGGTGGATATTTCTAATTACCCTTTTTGTACTATTGATCCCAATGTAGGAGTAGTTCAGGTGCCTGATGAAAGATTGGAAAGAATCGCGGAAATTATTAAGCCAGAAAAAACCACTCCCACTATAATTGAATTTGTTGATATTGCGGGCTTGGTTAAAGGTGCTCATAAAGGCGAGGGCTTGGGCAACCAATTTTTAGCCCATATTAGAGAAGTTAATGCAGTTGTTCATGTAATCCGCTCATTTGAAGCCAAGAATATAAAACACATTGAAGAAACCCTAGATGTTCAAAGAGATATTGATATTGTTAATACAGAATTAATAATGAAGGATTTGGAAACTTTAGAAAAACACTTAGAAAAAGCTAAAAAAGAAGGCAATAAAGAAGTAGAAATTCTTGAAAAAATTAAGAAAAGTTTAAATGAGGAAAAAACAATTTCTCAAACTGATTTAAGTGAAAAAGAAAAAGCCATTATTAAACACTTAAATTTTCTAACCATTAAACCAGTTATTTATTTAATAAACAGCCGGGGAACTGATGATGAATTAAAAGCATTAAAATCATTACCAGAAAACACTATTCCTCTTGATTTAAAACTGGAATTAGAAACCACCGAACTCTCGCCAGAAGAATTGAAAGAATTAAAAATAAAGTCCAGAATAGATATCTTAATTAAAACCTGCTATAAAATTCTTGATTTAATTACCTTCTACACTATTAAAGGCAAAGAAGAAACTCGGGCTTGGACAATTAAACAAGGAGCAAATGCTCCAGAAGCAGGTAGTGTTGTTCATACTGATTTTGAAGAAAAATTTATCCGAGCTGAAGTAATAAATTATAAGGATTTGATTGAAACAGAATCCTGGAATAAGGCCCAAGCCAAAGGACTAATAAAAACTGAAGGGAAAAATTATGTAGTCAAGGATGGCGATATTATTGAATTTAAGATTTAAATCTGTTAATGTATAATTAATGCCTGAAGAGATTCAAAAAAAGTATGAACTGGTCTGTATTCTTCTTCCCCAACTGGAAGGAGTTGATTTAGAAAATGTTAAAAAAGAAATTGAACAGATAATAACTAAGCTTGAGGGAACAATAAATTTTAAAGAAACAAAGAAACATGACCTGGCCTATCCAATTAATAAACAAGGCCAAGGAATCTATCTTATTAGTCAAATATCAATTCCTTCATCAAAAGTAGCTAATCTTTCTAATGAATTAAAATTAAACAAGCAAGTTTTAAGACATTTAATAACCCGATTACCAACTATTAAACCAGAAGCTAAAAAAGCAAAAAAAACCATCAAAAAAACTAAAACTCCCGCCCTTGCTAAGGCTTCGGCAGACAAGCCGGAAATTAAAAAGGAAAAGATTAAGCTTGAAGAAATTGATAAAAAGTTAGATGAAATAATAGAAGAAATATAATAATTAACCATTAAAATAAATATATGAATCTAAATAAAATTTTTCTTATAGGTCGATTGACTCGTGATCCGGAATCACGCGCCCTGCCCAGTGGCCAGGCAGTTTCTAATTTTGGCTTGGCAACTAATAGAGTCTGGACAAATCCAGAAACCAATGAAAAACAAGAACAAACTGAATTTCACAATATTGTGGCCTTTGGCAGATTAGCTGATATTTGTAATCAATACCTTTCTAAAGGAAGCTTGATTATGATTGAAGGCAGAATTCAAACTAGAAGCTGGCAGAATCAAGATGGAGATACTAAATACAGAACTGAAATTATTACTGAAAGCATGCAAATGGGTCCAAGGGGCGGACAAGCTGGAAAAAAGGCGTCTGCTGCTGAGGGCATGGATAAATCAAAAGATGAAAAAGTTGAAGAGATTCAAGTTGATGAATCTGGAGAAGAAAAAGGAAAAAAGAAAAGCTCAGAAGAAAGCAAGGATGAAGTAAAAAGTGAAGATATACCATTTTAAGATGAGAGATTGTTATTTTTGTAAAAGAAACAT
>SDBT01016011.1_pt1 | contig 11894 bp, 8 predicted proteins | sample 2277101 | NCBI WGS metagenome assembly SDBT01 (sample SAMN10404973, study PRJNA504765) | marine sediment metagenome | isolation source: marine sediment core GS10_PC15, 103 cmbsf | place: Arctic Ocean: Southern Knipovich Ridge | collected 2010
CCAGAAGTTGCATCACTTTTTAAATCGGCATGTGATTTAAATATAGACACCTTAATTGCTGCTGATACCAGTTTTGAATATCACTTTTTTGGTACACTCACAGAAAAACAACGCGATATTATTACCAAACGTTTTTTGGTAAACGATATTATTGAACAGATAATAAAGACACCACCTAAAACGCTGGTTATTTCTGGTTCATGTTGCGCAATACAACAAATACCTTTTTGCGTTATGTCAAAAAGAGAATTAATTGATTATGCAGACAAAAAACAACTTTTTCTAAACGAAAATGAATTATGCGCTATCCAAAATTATTTTATTGCAATAAACCGTGATCCTTATGACGCAGAAATTGAAACTATCGCACAAACCTGGTCCGAACATTGTTACCATAAAACATTTAAAGCACCATTATTGATAAATGGTAACAATAAAGATCCCCTTTTTAGTCGGTTAAAAAACACTGCACAACAATTTTATCATCATGTTGTTTCGGCATTTGACGATAATGCTGGTGTTTTTCGTTTTTATGATGGCTATGCAATTGCTGCAAAAGTAGAAACACATAATAGTCCAAGCGCAATTGAACCTTATGGTGGCGCTGCAACCGGAAGTGGTGGCGTTTTTCGTGACATTATGGGAACTGGCCTCGGCGCAAAAGTTATTGCGTCAACTGATATTTTTTGTTTTGCACCGCCAGATTTGAAAACAGAAGAACTCCCTCCCGGTTGTTTGCACCCACGTTATTTATTGCGCCGCGTTGTGCACGGTGTACGTGATTATGGAAATCGCATGGGGATTCCGACCAATAATGGCTCAGTACATTTTCACAAAGATTTTCGTGCAAAACCAACGGTTATTGTCGGCGCTTATGGTATTGCACTAGAAAAAAAGTGCCAAAAGGGAGTACCAAAATTTGGCGATTGTATTTTAGTTGTTGGTGGACGTACTGGGAGGGACGGGATTCATGGAGCCACTTTTTCAAGTGGATCTATGACGTCAAAAACTGGTACCATAAATGCCAGTGCTGTACAAATTGGTAATCCAATTGAAGAAAAACGCATGGCAGATGCATTACTTATGTGCGCAGATAATAATTTAATTAATGCGATAACTGATTGTGGCGCTGGTGGATTTTCTTCCGCAATTGGTGAAATGGCTGCCGATATTGGCGCACATGTAGAATTAAAAAATGCACCACTCAAATATACCGGACTGGCACCGTGGGAAATTTGGATTTCAGAATCACAAGAACGTATGATTGTTGCCATTTCACCAAAACACGTAAACAATGTTGTTAAAATATGTGCGGAACATAATGTTGAGGCAACGGAAATTGGCATATTCACCAACAATAAAAAACTTTTTGTCACCTACGATGGAAGCCCTTTATGTGATTTATCGATGGATTTTTTACATAATGGATTACCAAAACAAATCAAAGTTGGTACCTATCGCGAAAAAAAATATAGCGAACCAGTTATTCCATTACCTAATAATTGGCACGAATTATATTGCACAATTATGCAACATTCAAATATTTGCAGTAAAGAACCGATTGTTCGTCAATATGATCATAATATACAGGGCACCAATGTTTTACCCCCATTTAGTGGCATTATGCACAGTGGACCAAATGATGCAACAATATTAACACCGCTATTAGGAAAAAAATATGGATTACTAATTGGTCACGGTCTCAATCCAATTTTAAATCGTATTGATCCATATTATGGCAGTTTATGGGCAATTACTGAAGCACTCGCAAATATTATTTCTGTCGGCGCAAACCCAAAAGAAATAGCATTAATTGATAATTTTATTTGGCCAACTCCTGACGAAATTTCACTTGGTGAACTTGATGCTGCACTTGATGCGTGCGTAACTGCCATGAAAACATTTGAAATACCATTTATTTCTGGAAAAGATAGTTTATCGAGCACCTATCAATATCCGGATGGGCGATTGTTAAAAATACCGCCTGTATTATGTGTTTCAGCAATTGGTAAAATTCCTGATGTTACCAAAACAGTGAGCGCTGATTTTAAAAAAAATGATTCATATATTTTATTAATCGGCACCCTTGATGATAAAAACATGGGTGGCTCTGCTTATCTTGATGTCCTAGAAATCGAAAATGAACAGTATAAAATACCGCATGTAGACATAAATAAAGCACCAAAACTTTTTGCGCAACTGCACAAACATATAAAAAATGGTGATATTCTTTCGTGCCACGATATTAGTGAAGGTGGCTTGGCTGTTACCCTTGCAGAAATGTGTTTTGGTGGAAATTGTGGCGCAACAATAGATCTAACTTGCGTTAATAATAATCGGCCAGATTTTACCTTATTTAATGAAACTGCTGGCACTTTTTTAGTTGAAGTATCATCACAAAAAATATCATCACTTAAAAAAAATGATACCCCACACATTATTCTTGGCAAAACAACCCATGAACAAATCATTACGATACAAGATAAAAATAAAACTATAATAAACATACCATTGGCACAATTATATCAATCATGGCAAAAACCAATGAAGGAGATATTTTAATGAAACCACGTGTGTGTATTATAAAAACCGATGGCACCAATTGTGATCAAGAAACCGCCTATGCATTTAATAAAGCGGGCGCACAAACAACTATCATGTTAATAAATCAATTAAAACAAGATAAAAAAAAATTAGTGCGTGATTTTAATATTATCGTCATTCCTGGCGGGTTTTCATACGGTGATGATATAGCCGGCGGTGCGGTTTTTTCAGTAGAATTACTCGCCCATTTTAAAGAACATTTGCAAGAATTTATTATGCGCGGGAATATTATTCTCGGCATTTGTAACGGATTTCAAATATTAGCACGTACTGGATTATTACCATTTGCATCTTTAGGAAAAAGTAATTCGACACTGACCTATAATGATTCTGGTCATTTTGAATGCCGTTGGATCACCATGCGTGTTGAAAAAAGTCCCTGTATTTTTACCAAAAATATGGCAGGAAAAGAAATTCAATTACCGGTTGCACACGCGGAAGGTAAATATATTACTGATAATACAACATTGGAAAAAATAGAAAAAAATAATTTAGTTACATTACGATATGTACATAATAATAAAGTAACACAAGAATACCCACACAATCCAAATGGTGCAATGCATGGTATTGCCGGATTATGTGACATAACTGGACGTATTTTTGGATTAATGCCACATCCAGAACGATATGTTCACACCTATCATCACCCGAATTGGCGAAGAAATAATATGTACCCTCACGGACTGCCACTATTTGAAAATGCAGTTCAATACGCAAAACAATCATGAAAAAGGAAACATCGTGTATTTAATTATTTTCTTACATACACTATTTGGTTCTGCTATTCCAATCGGTAAAAAATTACTACAATTTACCACGCCAATTTTTTTAACCGGTAGCAGAATGGTTATTGCCGGTGCGTTATTACTCGGATATATCGCATATACAAGTATAAAAAATAAGCCGAAATGGCATAAAAGAGATATTTGGTTATATCTTCAAGTTATTTTTTTTGGTATTTACCTAAAATATATTTTACGCTACTCCTGCCTCAATTATTTAGCCGCAGGAAAAATGGCTTTTTTACTTAATATTACTCCATTTGTTGCAGCACTATTTTCTTATTTTTTATTTAATGAACGATTATCGCGCAAACAATTACTTGGCCTTGTTATTGGATTTTTTGGCATTATTCCTATTTTATTAACCAGTTCTTCGCCGGAACAATTATGGGGAGAACTTGCTTTTATTTCATGGCCAGAATTTGGCGTATTACTTGCTGTGGCCTGTCACTGTTATGGCATGGTTATTATCCGAAAATTAATACGAGAAAAAAAGCATTCATCGATTACCATTAATGGTATTCGCATGTTTGGTGGCGGATTACTTGCACTTATTACTGCCTTTTTTGTCGAAGGTTTATTTCCCGTCAATAATATTTCTTCCTTTTTTGGATGGCTGGCTGCGTTAATTTTGATCAGCAATATTATTTGCCATAATTTATATATTTATTTACTAAATTATTATTCTATTACCTTTCTTTCGTTCACTGATTTTTTAAGCCCGTTATTTGCGGCATTTTATGGCTGGCTTTTTTTAAAAGAAATAATAACGTGGCACTACTATTTTTCTGCGATAGTTGTATTTGCTGGATTATATCTTTTTTATCAAGATGAATTAAAGGAAGTCAAAAAAATCGCATAAATAATTATATCAATATACTAAAAGGAGAAGCCCATGCGCCACCTACTTTTGTGCAGTTTATTAGTTGCTAATTCAATTAATAGCATGCAAAAACTAAAACCCTGTCGATTTGCATTAATGAGCGTTTCAGATAAGGGGGGAATCACAACACTCGCTAAATATTTAATCGAAAAAAAAAGTTACAAAATTTTATCTTCTGGCGGCACATATAAACACTTGCAAAGAGAACTTCCAATGGGAGATATACCAAGTTTAATTCAAGTATCAGATTTTACCCAATTTCCAGAAATATTGGATGGTCGTGTTAAAACACTGCATCCGAGAATTTATGGTGGTTTATTAGCACAAAAAAATAACAAAAAACATCTGAAAGAACTCCAGGAACATAACATTAATTTAATAGATTTGATTGCTGTTAATTTATATCCTTTTGCACACGTAACAAAAAATAAAGATGTTTCTGAAGAAATCGCACTCGAAAATATCGATATTGGTGGCCACACACTTATTCGTGCTGCAGCAAAAAATTATAGCAATGTTATTGTGCTTACGCACCAAAATGATTATGAAAAAGTTATGAGTGTTAGCACGTTAGATACCAAAAAACGAAAAGATTTAGCAATAAAAGCGTGGAAATATGTTGCAAACTATGACAACAGTATTTTAATGCATATGAGTAATGAAAAATATTGTATGCGTATGTATGAAAAACAAAAAGATTTACGCTATGGATTAAATCCACATCAAAAAAATGCATCAATGTATACCATTAACGACAGCGAAAACCCGTTTGCCTTTTTAAATGGTAAACCAGGTTATATTAATATGCTCGACATTAATCGTTCATGGGCATTAGTGTATGATGCATTTAAAACATTTAAAAAACCATGTGCTGCATCATTTAAGCACACCTCGCCAACCGGTGCCGCAATTGGCGACACTGTCTTGCAAGCATTTAACGCAGCATTAAATGCTGATCCGGTTTCTGCTTTTGGCAATATTATTGCAATTAGTGGACTGGTTGATAAAAAAACGGCACAACGTATTCGCGCATTAGTTAGTGATGGTATTATTGCGCCAGAATATAGTGAAGAAGCATTGCAAATATTACGAAAGAAAAAAGGTGGTAACTTTTTAATCATTCAAGTTAATACATCTGAGTACGATAACAATATGCAACAAACCGAAATAAAAGAATTGCATGGTGGTTTGGCGATCAGTCAAGAACCAAATAAGATGGTTGTTAACAACAACCATTTTAAGCTAGAAAATATAGTAACGAATAAAAAAAATATTCCTGACCACATTAAACAATCAATGATTCTTGCAAATATTGTTGCAAAATATACTGAATCAAATTCGGTAGTATTCGCACATGGTAATTGTGCAATTGGTATCGGTGCTGGTCAACAAAATAGAGTAAAATGTATAGAACTTGCTGGTAAAAAAGCACAAAACTGGGCGTTTCGACAACATCTAAAAATTAAGGAACTGCAGTTTAAAAAGGGCGTGAAAGGCGTTGATAAAAATAATATTATTACAAAATATATACGTGGTGAACAAATTGACGACAAGATGTTTGCAAAAACACCACTCCCCTTTACTGATCAAGATAAAAAATATATTTTAAACACCACCCCTTTTGTTATGGCATCAGATGCATTTATGCCTTTTGACGACAACGTAGAAGTAGCACAAAAAATGGGTGTAAAATATATTATTCAAACCGGTGGCAGCAAACGCGATCAAGATGTAATAAAAGCGTGCAATAAATATGGTATTACTATGTTATGCACAAAAATAAGATCATTTAACCATTAAGTTTTTTAAATAATCATCTCGAAAAACTTTATATGTCGATATATGTTCAGGTAACGACAATGATTTTAGATGCGCAAATTTTTTATTATAGTCTGTAAAATCATATTTACTAATGACTCCACCACTGTCACCCGTAAATAAAGTGTCACCATTTGAGCTAAAAGTAGGTACCGTTGCTTGAACTTGTAATGGTAAATAACCAAAGTTTTTTATCCGTTTACCTGAATCTATATGCCATATATTTAATGTTTTTCCGGCAGATATCAATAATTCATTATATACTGGATGAAATGCAATGTCTTCATAGAAAAATCCATCAATTATTTTTACACATTCTCCAGTGGCAAGATCTTTCATTATTACTTTATTTGAGCAAGGTCCATATACTTGCAATGCAACTTTACTGACAGATTTATTAAATGCAACTGATCCTATGCAATCAAAATCTGAAATCATATGCTCAAATGTTTTAATACATCTTTGCATATCAATATCCCATTTTTTTATGGTGCCATGAATAGACACTGATATTATTTCTTTTTTATTTTCATTAAATGTTAGTGCTATAACTGCTTCTTTATGGCCAACAAAATTTTTAATACATTGTTGCATTCTTGGATCCCATAATTTTATTGATCCATTTATTGTACCAGAAATTATTTTTTCTTGGTCCGCAATAACTGATAAAACCATATCATTATGCACATTTAAAGTTTTAATGCACTGCCCGCTGTTTTTGTCCCATATTTTTACAGTACAATCTCCTGACCCAGATATTATGGTATCTCGATTGGCAACAACAGAAGTAACAATACCGGTATGCCCAATTAATTTTTTTAAACAAATCCCATTTTGACAATCCCATATTTTTATAGTTTTATCTGCAGCACCAGAAACAACTCTTTTCTTAATGGAATCAACAGAAAGAGCATTAACACAACCAGGATGCCCTTCTTTGGATAAAAATTTTTTAATCGATACAAGATTCATTTGGTCTGAAACAATGGTACTTCCGTTTGGTAACTCCTTAAAAAGGATTTTGTCTTTAATAAGATTAAGACATTGATCAGGCAACATAGCGCTTATTTTTTTACATACATTCAGTTTTTTATTCACTAAATCTTCACCAACAAATTGCGCCACTTTGACATCAAGACGCTTCACATTATGATGCATTGTAAATATCGGTGAAAAAAAACTACCAATAAAATAAACAAATAACGCTGTCTTTTTTTTATGCATTGCTTTACCTCAAAATATGTACGGATTAATCATGTTAAGATAATAGACAAAGTATACCGATAAATAGGTAATAATTGAAGATAAAAAAAATTAAAAATGCATTACGTTATCCAAAATGCATTTTTAACAGAGTGCTTAACCACAACCAATCGTGCTCTTTTTTTTTAAGCGTTGCCACTTTTTCATTAATAATCCCCTTACTTTCTTTTAATAGCTCTCGACACTGTACAATATATTGAATAGTATCAATTATTTCCTGTTGAAATGATTGATCTATACATAATGCTGCAATCCTTTTTTCACCAGATAAAAACGTATCGAATTCTTGTTTACTCAAGTAATTACCAAAAAGAAAACTAATTTGACGCGCAACCATTTGTTGCTCTCTTTTTGGTAGTGCGTTTATTTCTTGCAACCTCTTTTTATCAATATGTTTAAAATTACCCCGCTTGATTTTTTCTATGCGTCTTTTTACTACTTTATATTTAACGCAAGCGGTGTTTTGAGAATGGAAACCTAAAAATGAATACACGTCTTGGGCCCGTAGAGGTAGAGCTAAATTAGAAAAATTGTTTTCATAGGTTTCAACCAGGCTGTTATACAAATTTTTTTCAGTCCTGCGCAATAAAACAGATAATAATTGTCGTTGATTACTCAATTTTTTTACGCGTGATTGAATTTTTCTTTTAACGCGTGAAAGTTTTTTTAGAGTAGTTTTTGTATCGTCACTTTTTATGTGTCTAATTTTCTCATTTAACGCATAAAAATCATCTTCTTCGATTATTAGTTTTTCTGCTTTTTTTTCATCCCGCTCAATATCTACTTCTTGATCACCCTCGAACACCCAATCGCGCAAAGAATCACCACACACCACTTCCCATCCATCAAGAAAAAAGGCTATATCTTTTTTTACTTCTTGTGTCTTTTTATCAATCTGATCAAGTAAACGAGAAATGTGATTGTAAGGAAAATTATTTTCTTCAGTTATACCGGCCACGCTATAAAAAAAGAAAAATAATAGTAAGAATAATATTCGCATTATTAATATGTTATAGAGTGAAAAAATGGTGACAAAAAACAAAGTTCAGAATTAACCAACAAGATAATTCTGAACTTAATGACATTATATATATGCACTCATTATTAACATTTACACGGAGATTTGCAACATTTCGGACAGGTACCCATGCATGCCATAATAAATAATGCAAAACTAAATGCACCAGCAAGACCAATAATATAATATGCTGGAGCTATTATGCCGGGCATATTCATCATTACAAAGTCTGTTTTAAATATATCAAAACCAAACATGACACAAGTGCCGATATTAATTGATGCGAGCGCTGTAATCACCCATGACGCCATGCCCAACATTCTCATAATTGGTGAATGCATTGTTCACACTCCTTTTTTTGAATAAAAAAATAAACTCTCTATAATTTAAATAACAAATATTACACCCAAATGCAATAATGCTACAATAGTTGAAGAAATTGTCATTTTAGCTCAAACTAATAAAAGGATAAAGCATTTTTTTAACCACAGCATGAAGAAAGTATACATTATGGGCATTCAAGCAGGATTAGTTGGGCTTCCCAATGTTGGCAAATCAACTCTTTTTAATGCACTTACCAAATCAAGTATTCCCGCAGAAAACTATCCTTTTTGCACTATAGATCCACATATTGCAATTACGGAAGTACCAGATCAACGACTTGCAAAACTGCAAAAAATATATAGTTCGGAAAAAATTATTCCTGCAAGCGTAACATTTGTCGATATTGCTGGTTTAGTAAAAGGTGCCGCTTCAGGAGAAGGACTGGGTAATAAATTTTTAAGCCACATCAGAGAAGTTGATTTAATTTTGCACGTTTTGCGCTGTTTTGAAGATCCGGATATTGCGCACTCTGGTGATACAATTGATCCAATTGCAGATTATGAAATTATTATTTCAGAACTCATGCTCAAAGATCTTGAATCAGTACAAAAACGTTTGGCAAAAATAGAAAAAGAAATGAAAGGAAATCAACTTGCTGCATTAAAAAAAGAACTCGAAGAGGAAAAAAATCTGCTCCTTTCGGTTCAGGCAGCACTAGACGATGCACAGCATACCAAAGTGCGAGAACTGATTGCACAAAACACGACTAAAACTATTCCATTATTAAGCGCAAAAAAATTCCTTATAATTGCCAATATCGCCGAAGATAACATTGAAAATTATCAAGAAAATAAACATTATCAAGCATTAGTACAAAAATTTGGTTCAGACCAAGTTGTTCCGGTATCCGTAAAAGTTGAATATGAACTTGCACAACTTACCCATCAAGAAGCTGATGAAATGATGGGAATGCTCGGTTTGCAAGAACGTAGTTTAGATGTCATAATTCGAAAAACTTATCAACATCTCGGTTTAATTACCTTTTTTACCTGTGGTCCAAAAGAAATACATGCCTGGCCAATTGTGCAAAAAACCACTGCGAGGCAAGCTGCTGGTGAGATCCATTCTGATCTTGAGCGCGGTTTTATACGGGCCGAAGTATTTAATTGCACCGATTTATTTAAATCCGAAAATATACCAAAACTCAAGGAATTGGGTAAAATTAGAACTGAAGGACAGGATTATGTCGTCCAGGACGGCGATATTATACTCGTAAGGTTTAATGTCTAATAGGGATATTCAAAATTGAGGCAGTTGGGTTTTGCTCAAAAAAACGTATAATTAATAATATATTGAACTATTATATTATTGTGAACAATTTTTCCAAATGGGGTCTATATGCCTTTAAACAGTAGTAATCCTACCTTTTTTGTGTCTAAAAAGAGTCTGAAAGCCCTTTTTTGCGCATTATTGATGACAACAGGTGGAATTCAAGCTTTATCTTTGCAACAAACATTTTCCTATATTATTGGCGCCCCAAGTCTGGTTAAATACCTCTGCAAAACAGCATTAAATAACAAATCATATAAAAAAGATGAAGATAAAAAATATGATTTAGATCTTGAAGATCTATCATCAAAAATTAAAAACCAAATCAAATTATTTGGTGTTTCTACCTCTGAGCATCAGTGTAGTAATAAATGTACACCTGAAATATGTAATTGGTCACGATTTGCACAAAAGAACGACCTTAAACAACCTAATGATGAAAATTATCCGTGTAATTTCTGGGATAATTACGAGAGCTACATAAAACAACTAAAAGAAAAAACCGGCATTACCGCCATGCGTTTTTCTATTGAACGCGCACTGGTAGAAACTGCAGAAGGTCAATTTGATCAAAAAGCACTCAATCATTATGCCGATGTGTTTAAATGTTACATTGAAAACGATATCACCCCAGTTGTATGTTTTCATCATTATACTGATCCATATTGGTTTGCTAAAAAAGGCGGATTTGAAAACGAAGAAAATAGTGCATCGTTCGTAAACTATTGCACAAAAGTTTATGAAGCAATTATGGAAAAAGTGTTTCAAGATGCAACAATTAGAAATAAATTTATATTCATGTGTTGTCAAGGACGCGCACCATTGTGGTTGACTTTTAATTCACCTGAAGGTGTTGCATTTAAAGGATATCGACAAATGGAAGGACCACCTGCAGATCCAAAGAAAAAAGGTCTTTCTTGGGTGTTACGTGTACTGAAAAATATGTGTGAATCACACGTACAAGTTTATAAAAGCATCAATAAAACACATAAAGAAAAATTCTCATCTTTACCAAAACCAACAATAAGTTTAATGAAAAATATTACCCAATTAGATACCGCAAATAAAACATGGATGCATACACTTTGCAGACCATTAACCAACTTTATTTGCACTATCGGAAATGACATACAAAATGAATGTATGTATAACTTTTTTACCACTGGTGAATTTAAAACAAATACTCCTGGTTTCATTGAAACACACAAAAATCCAGATGCGCCCAAATCGTTAGATTGCATCTGTATCAATTATTATTCTAATCAAAAAATGCATCTTACTGGTCGTGTACCGGAAACAAATGAGGAATATAAAACGGATAATACTAATTATCGCATGTACCCACATGGATTATATCGTGCTATCGCAGAAATTAGTGATCGCATCGCAAAACCAGTTGGTGCAATAAAAAATAAAGATGGAAAACCACTGCCAATTTATATTACCGAAAACGGCATTGCGACCAAAGATGATAAAAAACGAAACTATTTTTATCAACAATATTTAGGTGCGCTTGTGCAAGCAATTAAAGATGACTATCCAGTTCGTGGTTATTTAACCTGGACAGCTTTTGATAATTATGAATGGCCAAAAACTAATACTAGTAATAAAAATCAGAGCGATAATCGCGTGTATGGATTATGTACGGTATCAAAAGATGGTAAAACATTAACGCCTAAAAAAGGTGCTCAATTTTTCATTGATTTTGCAAAAACAATTCGAGCACATAGTTATTCACGATCTCTTGCATTATCTAATGTGCTCAAAAAAACCACAAGCAAAACATTATAAACCGATAGTTTGAAAAAGAAGCCTCATAGTTGACTATAATTACTGATTCCTTAATCTGATTAACAAAATATTTAGAGCA
>SDBT01016012.1_pt1 | contig 11893 bp, 4 predicted proteins | sample 2277101 | NCBI WGS metagenome assembly SDBT01 (sample SAMN10404973, study PRJNA504765) | marine sediment metagenome | isolation source: marine sediment core GS10_PC15, 103 cmbsf | place: Arctic Ocean: Southern Knipovich Ridge | collected 2010
ATATTATTCAAAATCAATCTGATTTAATAGCTTTATTTTCTGATGAGTATGAGTTTAAAAAATTCTTGAAGGAATGCGAAAATTTATTTTATATTGTATCAGGAGAACTAGCGGAAATGATATTAACAAAAAATTTGGATAGATATTCTAAAGTTCAAACTAAAACTCTTATAGAATTTTCCCAAAAAATAGATAATTTAATAAAAGTTGCACAGATCGAGCTAGCAAAATTCCATTTAGAATATCCTAAAGATAATAGATTTATTAAACATAGAGAAAGACGCTTATTAATGACAATACACTTAGTTTCAAATATATACTTCGCAATGAACGATTTTTTGGCTGAATTCTTTAAAGATGAAAACATATAACTGAATAATAAGAGTTTATAAACTCACTTATACACATTTAATTTTACTAATATATTAGAAATTCAAAAATCAGGGTTAATTATGCATGAGTTAAAAAATTTTAATATTTGTAACTATTTGTTAAAATCTAATAATTTTAATTTAAATGAAATAGTTCAAAAAATTTTGGAATTAGAATTACCTGATAATATATTTCTTAAAATTGGTAAGATTGAACAAAAAAAAAAGAGTCCCAATTTATCTTATATTATTGATCTTGAAGGTGATCCATACTATATGGTGGGCTTCTTAATTGGCGCTAACTTACTTCAACTTTACATAAAAGATATCATAAACCGAAAGATATTAATCATTCAGACCTTTGAAATTCTAAAGATTCTCAGAAATGCAAAAATGATTCCATTCTGTTTTAGTAATTTTGAACAGGACCAATTAAATGGGTGTCTTAATTTTTTAAAATTTCAAAGTTATAATACAGATTCCTATGATTTTATAAAAGATTTCTATATTGTTAATTTACAAGAAAGCTCCCATGAATCTTTAATTGAGGGACTTTTTAAAATTGGCATACCAAATAGTGACGATATATTGTTTCGAGATCATAAATTACTATATAAACTTCATAGAATCGGAGAGTATGAATTAATATTAAGGCATAACCAGAATTGCTTACAGAAAGAAATTCTACTTCTAATAAAAAGATGGATTAGGAAATTTAAAGTTTAATATATTTTACATTGAAAGTGTAATTTTTAAAATTTTAATTTCTTTTAAATTAGTTTTTAGAAAAAAAAAGTTATAATCCGCCTGCCTGTGTGGCCATCACGGTGATTACGTCTTTTTTGGGATGAATTCCGATTTTTGCAAATTTTAATTGGTCCGGTAAGACCTTCCCTTTAAATATAAACTGGATTGCTAAAATTGGGTTTAGTTTATATTCTCGTTGGACGGACTTTTTAATATCTGCAATAGAATTATTTGGATCCAACTCAATTAGTTTTATAGCTTGGTCAGGAGGAACTCCTGTCAGCCTAAATCTATATTCTGTTATTTATATCAACTCCCGTTTATTTTTATACTTAAAATTTCTAAATTGGACAAATACATTTTTTTTATGCCGGCGTTATGCATCGCCCCTATCCCCTATCTTTCGACTCGGGGACTACAATTTGTAAAATAACTGTACTTAAGAGTTCTCTTCTTGTGAAAACTTGGTTTCACCTGTGTCTAAACTTTATGTTGGATAAGATTTTATAAGTTGTTGATCATCATAAAGATTGTAATTGTCTCTTTTATCGAAATGATATTGGTTGGTATTTTGCTTATGAGTTAAAAAGCTTGATTTTTTATTAGAGCTATATCTATTTTTCTTATCATCGCAGCAATGATCCTCAAAATCTTCCCAGTCTGACATTTGTTGTTTATGTAATTTATTATATATCATTATTTATATTTTGACGCTTATAAATATTCATTAAACTTTGTAGCAACATTTATTATAAACTCATCTTTGAATTATTTAAATAATTCGAAAATAATTACACCTTTATATATTAGATTCGAATTTAGTTTAGTAAGAAACAAAATTTAAATTAAAAATTTAAGGTGAAAAAATGAATAAAAAAATAATCATTACAGGGCTTTTAGGACTATTCTTACTACCATTATTTTTAACAGTTTTTACAACGATAGACAGTGATAATATTAAAGGTTCAAGTAAAGAGGTAAGAGTTATAGAAAATAAGAAAACTGAACAAATGAAAATTACTACTCCAAAAGCCTCAAAGTTTTGGAACTTAGGGTTTACTATTGATATTAATGATACAGATCCAACAAAAGATTGGGCTTATACTAATAGTACATACGATTGGTGTAATGGAAAAGGAACTTGGGATGATCCTTATGTTATTGAGAATGTAACTATAGACATGGGAGGTGCTATAGAAAATGGAATAGATATAAGGAATTCAAGCGTGCCTTTTATAATTAATAATGTAACTATTCTTGATGGAAGTAAAGGAATTCAGCTTATTTATACTAATAATTCAAAAATATCTAACAGCATTGTCTCTACTCAGAGTTTTAGGGGTATTTATTTATATAGAAGCCATAATAACACAATTGAAAATAATTATGTTGAAGATACCGATGAATATGGCATTAGGCTTCATGAAAGTAATGATAATAGAGTCTCACACAATACTGTGACACTAAATGACAAAACTGGCTTAAGTGTAAGAGGTGGAATTAATAACACATTTTTTACAAATGTAGTAAATTTAGCTGGTTGGGCAGGTATTTATATATACGGTGAGGATTCTGAAGCACTCGATAACAAGATTATAAATAACACATTTTCTGATGATAATGAAGGAGGCATTTGGCTATGGAAAGCTAATTATACAATTATTAGAGAAAATACTGTTAATAATAATAATCTAGATGGCATACAAGTTGATAGAAGTAGTTATATTGAAATTATTAATAATACCTTTAACCTCAATGGTGGATATGGAATAAAAATGAATTCTTATGGATATAGTCATTATAACACAGTCATGTTTAATAACTTTACTGGGAATGTAATTGAAGAAATATTGGTGGAAGATACAAACGGTCCATCCATTGGTAGTGTTATTAAGTATAATATGATTTCGGGATATTGGATTTTAGAACCTTTCTACATAGACGACGCTGAAACAGGAGTTGGTGCTAAAAATTGGACTTGGGCTGTCAGTTGGCCTTGGATTAGCGGAGAAGGAACATTCAGAAATCCATATGTAATTAAGAAGGTTTCCATTGATGGAAATAACGTATCAACATGCTTGGAAATAATGAATTCTAATGAATATTTAAAAATAATTGATTCTAAGTTATTTAATTCGAGTGATGGGCAATCTGACGCAGGATTAAAACTAAATAGCGCAAACAATACACTATTATTCTTCTTGAATATTTCAAACAATAATGCAAATGGAATATATTTTAAGAACAGCAGAAATTCTACGATTATGGAAAATATGTTTAGGGATAATACTGCTATTGGTCTAACGGTTGACGGCACATCAGATAATTGTACAATTTACTTGAATTGGTTTATTAACAATAGCATTAACGCTATGGATAACGGAACTAATATTCGTTGGGATAACGGTTCCATCGGAAATTTTTGGAGAGATTATACAGGGAAAGACGCAAATGATAACTTTATTGGAGATATCCCATATAATATAACAGGCACCGCAGACAGTCAGGACCGTTTTCCAATATGGTCTGACGGAATTGAAAAACTTATAGCCCTCCTATCAGATGGTGATGATGACGATGATGATGATAAAACTGTTGAAGCAATTCCCTTTGGAAACTTTTACATTTTGATTTTGATTATAACGATCATTTCATTACTCGTTATAACAAGACATAAAATAACTTTTAAAATATAAATAAATATTTTTTTATTTTTTTTTTAATAACTTTTCTCTAATATACATAGTATTTTTTCTTGAACTTTTGAATGAATATTTATAAATGACAGAATATAACTAATTTTATAATTGATTTTTGTCTTATCAAAAATTGATAATCACTTTAGAGGCAACTATCATTCAAAATTTTTAAAAAAAAGAAGATAACTAATGAATAAAAATAATATTTTTTTGCTTTGTGTCTTAGTTATAGGTCCAATGACCATTCTCGGCTCGATATTCCTTAAAGACAATGTGACATACCCTTCCGAGGGAGTCATATTTGAGAAACTTACAGATGAGCAAGCGATTATACCTGACCTTGATTACCTTGAATTCGATGAGAGTTTTTACATAGATATAATTGATGCGAAACTAGAACTAGGAGAATATTTACCAACGGCTCCAAACTGGGAAATAGACATAAAGGCTGCTTTACCTTCTATACAACAAAAGGATGATGGCGAAGTACTCAAGTTCGACTCATTTACAGACCCATCAACTGGGGAACAAGGATTAGAGGTTAAATTTATTTACCAAACTCCTGATTTGTCGCAATTTCCGATAGACTATTTTGACGTATATTTATACGCCGATTTTAAAACCGACATCTTAAATCCAAACACCAATATCTCACTTCAGAAGCTAACCGTAAAGGATTCTTATTTTGTCTGGGAAGATATTGCCGTATCAGAAGGTGTGGGCAACCCAATCCACGTAGCTCGTGAGTTTTGCGATAAAACTCTTATGTTTCGAATATATGGAACAAAGATAGGATCAACTACAAAATATGTTGAGATCGATAGATTAAGAGTAATTTTGGCTCATTCAAATGAAAATAGTGTGAATTTTTTTGAAAACAGAATTACCGCAAGTTTCTCAACTTCGGACATAGACCCATACACCTATGCAAATAATTTAGGAGTTGCACATGCCTTGGGTTTTCAAGAAGACTTAAATTGGTGGGATGAAGCAACAGGGTTAAATAAAAAAGTGCATGCCAGATGGAATGTTGATAACAGCAGACATGGTGTTGAAAATAGTATGTACTTAAATTTATATGTTAATTTAACTATCGACCCACAATCAAACGGAGGAAATATAATGATGGAAAGGATTAATCCAAATACTTATGATATTGAATATGGAATCAGTGTAAATGATCTTGACGAGTATAAGGTCTCAATGAAGGGCAATGTGTATTGTATTAATCCTGGTTTCGGATACCCTACTACTTTTGAAGTCAATCTACTTAAAAATGACGGGCAAGATGAAAGAAACGTATTTTATGATTCAGGTCGTAGGTATTATCCAGCTAACGACGATCCGTATATGGAAGTCGGAGTGCCCTATGGTATTGAACTTAATCTTGATCCTTTACAATATATAAATGAAGATGGTGAGATATTATTTAATACAGAATCTTATTTGTATGCACTAGCAACTTCTAATATTGTCGCGCATCTTCAGACAGAGCTATACTGGGTGCGTCTTAGATTAGATGTTGAGGGTTATGGGTTCACTGACCAAGACTTCCCCGAAGTAGTTATTCAAACAAATCCTGTATCAAATTTTCCAGATAAACCAATATCTCACTTATCTACCGACTTTACTATTCAATCTAACATCCAGTCAATGTTTGGAACTAACACAATAGCCGATAATAACGTAGAGATTTATATTCAAGGAGATTCTTGGAATAGTGGATGGATTGATATGAATCGAAATATCGGAACAAACATATGGAATCATATAGTAGATCCTCAAATACTTGAAGATGGTTTTGGAGATTATAGTGTCTGGGTACGGACAACGGATTCGGGCGGGTTATATACCTTAGAAAGTTATGATTTCCGTTATGATAACGAGGCTCCAAATGTAGATATAACTTTTCCAGCAAATGACGAGGTTATAAAAGGCATAACGGATTATACATTTAGCGTAGAGATATACGATTTAGAAAATAATCTGCTAAATTATCCTTCGGCACTTTATCAAATATATGATGCTAATGAAGCTCCACTTCTTGACGGTTGGAAACCATTATTGGTTGGCGATCAACCTGATCACATAGACTATACTAAAGGCGAAAGCGGTGTATATGTTTATATAGGAATCGGTTCTTTTAATCCCGTTAGTTTCGGCGAGGGTGATTATACTTTTATCGCAAGAGTAGAAGATGCAGGATATTCAATTTATATAGAAGAACATTTTGGGTACGGAGAAGCCAATTTCACGATTAGCAACGAGCAACCTCAAATTGAGTTCATAGATCCTGACAAACAAGACCCCGAAAGCCGTCAAATCAAGGAACTATACGATTATACAGTTAATATAAGTATAGACGAAGAAGAAACCTTGTATACCGTAGAGATGATGATTTATCATGATGATCCGAACAATCCGACACTCGACTGGACTCCTATGAACCTAATTGAAGATGGGAATTATCCAGAAAAGGATAACTGGAGTCTATCCATAGATCCCATAGATTACGGTCTTGGATACTACACTATTGTAGTTAAAGCAACGGATGCTTATGGAACCAGCGATAATAGCATTATCGTCTTATTCCCTAACGAGCGACCTGTTATTGCCTTTAATTCTCCATTAGACGGTCAAGAGATTTCACAGCTCTACGACTATATGGTAAATACGACAGTAATAGACCCCGAAGGGAATCCGATTTCCGATGTCGGTCTAATGATATATAATGAAACAATGGACGAGCAATTTCCCGATAGATTAATCATGACGCAATATCAATCAACAGATTACTGGAATGTTTCATTAGATCTAATTGACTTACCTTTTGGAGATTATACCTTCAATGTAAGTGCCGCTGATGCTTTAGGTTATGGTATGAAAATTGCTGATGTCACATTCTATAACTATCGTCCATATATAAACTTCAAAAATCCTAATAATTATGACTTAGAAACTGTTGAGGATGTTTACGACTATATAATAACTGTTGACGTTGTAGATCCTGAAGATGACGAAATAGGAGATGTTTCAATAAGACTTTTAAACAGCACAGATGATCCCGTAATTGATTGGACTGATATGACTCAGGTCGGGCTCACTGATACTTGGACATTTTTAATGGATCCTATTAACTATCCGATGGGAGTCTATACAATCGAAGTGAACGCAACTGATACAGCAGGTTATAATATAAATCAGACTAAAATCATTTTCCAAAGATACCCTCCCAAAATCGAATTAGAGATAATTAATACTATTAGAGAATTTGAGGCATACCATAATATCAGATTAAATTTCACAAAAGGGGCATATTCGGCTGCTAATTTTACATGGTATATCTCTGAGGGATATTCCGATATCTATCCAATAAAAGTCTTACTTTCAGATACAATAGATACTATTCCCGGTCAAACAGAATATATAATTCCAATTGAGCCAAAAGATTTACCGAATGGCGACTTTATCTTCTCAATCATCGTTCAAAACCATACTGGACATAGGTTTTATTATCCAGATAATGTCAGAGATGTCGAAGTGGATTATTTCATAGAAAATACGCCACAGAATCAATATTACACTATGAACACCGAAGTATCCTATAAATCAGATGGTGTCATCGTCAACAGTTTCATAAGGGGTGATGTCGTAATTGATTATTTAACATACTTAGGGTACAATTACAAATTCGAAGTACGCTCTAATCTTCAAGATTTAATTTTCGGATATGATCCAGATTTTCAAATTCAGAGAGCAGGTTCAAACAACCCTTATCGTACTTTGCCAGATGTTGGAGGCATTTCCTTTGAATTTAGGGAAAAACTAATAAATTCAGAAGACCATCTAAGCTTTAACATCAAAACCCCTACTTTTGGCCCTATCGAAGAAGATCAAAAGCCAGAGACAGGAATATTGGACGATGGAAGAGAGTTTGTTGAAATCGAAGTAAAATTAACATCCCATTTTGATTTTACGGATATACATTGCTCTTATGAACCTATGATTCCCATTAGGGAAGCTGGAACTTATGCGTACACCTTATATATTCAGGAAAATGGCGAGTGGGTTAAAACTGATATTGACTTAGATTTCGAAGGCGATCTCTTTGAAGAGACATGGAGTTTTACCATACCTTCAATTAAAGCCGGAGATGAGATACATTTTAAAATCTATGGCGTTCGAGTTGATGTTGAAGAGTTTGACTATGCTCCTCTCATTTATGGTGCTATTTTCGCGGGGCTCTTCTGTGCGGTCTGGATGCTATTGGGTCGCAAACGTATTCTTAAGATGAAGATCTTTAAAACTCGTCCTTGGTTATTCTGGGTTGTCGGAGTTGCCGCTGCTGTTGGAATCGTAGCAGGAGTTTATTTCGGAGTGGTTGCGTTGGAAGCTTCCATTGGAAACTATATAATATACACTAAATAGATTTTTTTTAAATTTTTTTACTTATTTTTTTATTAATTATCACTGAAAAATAAAATAATGGTTTTTTTCCTCCTTTTATGGATAAACATTTATAAATTACAGAGTATAATTAATTTTAATATTAAGTTTTGGTAAATTTATATAAGTACCAAATTTTAAGTTAAAATTTAATCAAAAAATAAAGAATTACTATGAATAGAAATAATATATTTTTACTTTGTTTACTAGCGATATCTCCGATTGCTATAGCATCTTCTGTGTTTTTTAAAGATATGACAACATATTCAGGAGTAGTTTTAGAAGATCCCTTCGAAGATACTAAAGATTTAGATTCTGTTGAACAGCTTCAATATCCCGAAGAATTTTATACTGATATAACACATATAGAAATTGAAAATGGGGAATATAAACCAACCTCTCCGAACTGGGAAACAGACCCTAACGCTGCTTTACCTTCTATACAGCAAAAAAATGATGGAGAATCCTTAAAATTTGATTCGGATACTTTCAATGATCCAAATGGATATAATAGGTTTAATATCACATTTGAATTTGGGGCGAATTGGCCCAATTTTAATACATTTCCCATAGATTTTTATGATTTATATGTTTATGTTGATTTCATAACCTCAACATTAAGCGGATACACAGTTGAAGTACAAGGATTAACAGTCGAAGGGTCTAGTATTGATAAATGGAATACTTTTGCTGTTACATCCGGTGAACCCGTGCATATTGATCGGCTTTATCTTGAACGCACTTTTAAAATTAAGCTAACTTCGCAATTAGGCGCTAATCAAGAATGGATTGAAGTTGATCGTATAAGAATAATATTAGCACATGGTCAGAATAACCCTAACGATTTTCAAATTAAATTAAATAAATTCGCTGATCCTGTATATAAAATAGATTACGAAGCTAATAATTTAGAATTACTTCATAAGCGTGAAACTGATTCCGATTGGTGGAAGGACCTGAGTCCTATTACAGGTGGAGCTTTAGATGGAAGGTCGCCGATTTTTCCACAAAATGCTAGGTTTATACAGAGAATGACAATAGATGCTACGGACGAATGGATTTCATATTCTTATATAAGGTCAGAGATATCTATGTTTTTAGAAAACGGTACATTAATAAATGTTTTACAAGCTAATGATCTATCTACAGGTTATTCAGTATATTTCTGGAATGTACAATCTGGATTATGGCCAATGATGGCAAAAGTCGAGACAGAATTATTTAATTTTAATCTAGATACCTTCGATACTCTTCAAAAAGTTAGTACAGAACCTTTTCCTTGGTGGTGGACTCGACTTGAACCTTATGGTCAATACGATAATAATGTTAAGGCAACCGTACAAAATAGCTGGAATAATCTAATTCCAATGGGAAACTTAAAAAACTACATAGGTTACCATCCCGATAATAATCGCTTGAGTTGGAAATTTAAAACTTCTGCTTGGATGAATGCTGATGATAATATGCACCCAGACCAATTATTATGTCTATACATTGACTATGCAAATACAGATATTATAGTGAGTGGGTACGACTTTGAGGATCACGATTACCCTACAGTTTCAAATGTTCTTACTCCTGCCTTTTCAGATTCCATAATAAATACTTATGGCTCATTTAAATTGAAATCGGATGTAACAGCCGGTTACTTGGATAATACTGTGAATAATGTTCAGTATTATATTCAAGGTCCATCATGGAATAGTGGTTGGAATTCTATGAATATTGATCCATTAACTGGTATCGGAGACACTTGGGAAGCGAATGTAGATCCAAGCATATTTCAAGATGGATTTGATGAATATTCAGTTTGGGTTAAGGGAACTGATACTTTGGGCTTTTCTACAATGGAACACTATGATTTCACCTACATAAATCAGGCTCCTATTGTGGAAGTAAACTTTCCAATTAATGATGAGGTTATCATTCAAACCGAAGCATACCCCTTTGATGTGAAAATTTACGATTTGGAAAACAATAATCTAAATCCTGCAACAACTAGTTTTCAAATATATGACGAATTTGATGTACCAGTTTATGCTGATTGGCAACCAATGATAGTAACTCGTGATTATTTTGATGAAAATTTGCAATTAGATTATTACGTCGGAAGAGGTTCATTTGAACCTACTGTATTAGGTGTGGGAAAATATACTTTTGTTGCAAGAGTCGAAGATGAGGGATATTCAAACTACATTGGAGAGCATTTTGGTCGTGGAGAAGCAAATTTTACAATTAGCAATGAACAACCCCGAATAGAATTTATAGATCCAAACTTTGAAGACCCCGAAAGTCGTAAAATCGATCTGCTTAATGGATATACAATAAATGTATCTATTGAAGATCCGGAATTAAATCCTTATTGGGATGTTCAATTAAGAATTTATCACGATGATCCTAATAATCCTGATCTTGACTGGACTCCGATGGTTGAAAATCCTCTAGAGCAAGACAATTGGACTTTAACAACTGATCCAATAGATTTTGGTCTTGGATATTACACTATTGAAGTTAGGGTTACAGATGCATTTGGTACTAGTAGCAACAGTATATCTGTTCTTTTTCCGAATAAAAGACCTGGAATAACATTTAATACCCCAAAAGATGGAGATTTAATTGATGATCTATTTAATTATCTAGTTAATGTTACAATTATCGATCCTGAAGCAAATCCTATTAGCGATGTTAGCCTAATGATATATAATGATCTTGACCAAGAACAGTTTATTGATCGGTTAGACTTAATTAAAAATCCATCCACAAATGATTGGGGAGTATTAATTGATCCGTATGATCTAACTTTTGGAGACTATAGGTTTGAAGTGATAGCAGCAGATCCTTTAGGATATGGTGTTAATTCAATTGACATATCATATTTTAATAATCGTCCAGAAATTTTCTTTAATAATCCTCGTGTAGAATCTGAAATTATAGATGATGCTTTCAGTTATAATGTTATTGTTAATGTAACAGACTCAGAAGATGACTTTATTGAAGAAGCTCATTTTAAAATGTTCTCTAATGATGAAGATAATCCCGAAATTGACTGGACAAACATGACTCAAATCTCTGGTACAACTGAGTGGAATTTTACTTTCGATCCTCTTGACTATCCAACAGGATTTTATACATTTCAAATTAACACATCAGACCCAGTTGGTTATAGCGACGCTCAAATTACAATTCTATTTCAAAGATATGATCCTGTCTTAGAGTATGATCCTATAAATAAATATACAATTTTACAATATGATAATATTCAAAATATAGGAATAAATTTCACAAAAGGAGCCTCATCTGTGTCGAATTTTACTTGGGCCATTTCTACTGAAATTTCCAATCTACAACCTTCTGGAAGTATGTTATTAACTAATACTATCCAGAGCAATCTCGATCAATCTTACTATTCTATCCCCTTAGATCCTAAAGATTTGCCAAACGGCGATTTTCACTTTTCCATTATTGCGGTTAATCATACAGGAGATAAATTTTATTATGCAACTAAAAATCTAAAAGTAGATTATTTTGTCCAAAATTCACTACAAGATCCAGAGACACTAAATGATTACTACGCCATAAATACAAATATTAACTATGGTAAATCCGATGTAAGAGCGAATAGTTTTATAA
>SDBT01016013.1_pt1 | contig 11893 bp, 7 predicted proteins | sample 2277101 | NCBI WGS metagenome assembly SDBT01 (sample SAMN10404973, study PRJNA504765) | marine sediment metagenome | isolation source: marine sediment core GS10_PC15, 103 cmbsf | place: Arctic Ocean: Southern Knipovich Ridge | collected 2010
ACCGGGAGATTGAATCCAAACTGTACTTGGAATCTCTCGGCGATAGAGCGGGCCGTAGAGGCATCGTTACGGAGTCGAGCATCGAGCCAGTCCTTTTTGCTTTCTCTGATCTGATCTCGTCCCTTAACCAGGAGAGTCATCAGTTCTTCCTCCGATGCTCTGTCTCCTGACCGTACACCTAGTCCCATCTTAACTAAATCCCACGGAGTAAAGAACCCCTTGAGTGTACCCTGTCTCGTATACACAGCCACCCTGCCGTCGGGTGCGGGCTGTCGGTAGTCAGCATAAGACCTGCCAAGTATCTTAGAGGCCCGTACTCCTATGTCACCACCAACACCCGGAGGTAAGAGTCCAGCTGCCCTGAGAGTACCCGTTCCACCGGGGATCAGGAGGGGGGTAGACCGCATCAAGGAGGAAAAGTCTCCAGTCGTTACACCCTGGAGGAGACTACCAACGATGCCCACAGCAGGAGGCACGATGGGGAACCCACCAAACGGACCCTCGGTTCGATCCTGAAACGTGGGAACGGCTCCACCGACTAGAGCGTCAGAGGCATCCACCCCCAAGTATCGTCCCAGTTCTAAGGCCAGGATAGACCCGGCAATCATACGAGCAAAGGTACCAGGGTTCTTACCCATGACGTTCATCTTCTTGCCCGTAAGTGGGTCTATAGATTCAGACCCCAGGTTGAATGCTGTATGGGTAGCAAACTCCAGGAACCTTAGAGGGAACTGGCCCAGCTGACGTACCAGAGGGTTGCGCCCTAAGAATACGAACGGAGTATTCTGGGGTCCAGTAAGGAACTGTGTCTCCTCGACTATCCTAGCCGCGAACTTGTGGGCCATCTCAGCAGGCATCTTAGCCCTACGAGCATGGATCAAGGCGGCTTCCCATGTAGTAAGACGGTTAGCGGTCTCCGACGCAGTGAACAGAGACATCATAGCCGCACTGATCTTCTTGGGGAGGGCTTGAGCCTGACTCGGTGCTAAGGCTTGTATGCTAGTAATATTCTTGAGGCTGTTCTCAAGAGCCTCATCAGTAAGGGGAGCCGACGCCACTCCCGACTTCCCAAACGAGGGGTAGGCAAATCGTATAGCCTCGTCGTGGCTTAGCTTCTTGGGGCCGAGACGGACCGCAAAATACTTATGGGACTTACGCATAGCTGCACTAAGACCTTGTGCCGTGGCCACCGGTCCAAGTGTTGGACCTGTCGTGAGCACCAGCTGTAAGGTATTCTTGAGAGCGGACGCCGGATTCAATCCCAGGGTAGACAGGTAGAAGTACCCCGCAGCCTTCTGGCTCACGTTCACATACGAAAACGCACTCCGGGTGTTGCTGAGATGTTCGTGCATCGTCTTAGTAAGGCTCTCCCCCAGCACGTTCCTCACCTTGGGAGTCCGTACCCACTCAGCGAGCTGGTACATGTTTTGCTCCCAGGCTTGTGCCCGTACCGCATTCTTAAACGTACCCCTGCCCAGAGCGATGGGGATGTAGGTATTCTCCAGCATCTCCGCACGCATCTTTGCATAAGGGGCTCCTAAACGTCCCTCTTTGCCAACGACTTTGAGGTTACGAAGGTGATCCATTAGCTTCTCACCACCGCCACGGATCGTCCAGCCATACGTGCTGCCCATAGTCTGGGTGTAGTTGTTGAGGGTAGTCATTAGCTTGAGGGTGTACTGCTTCGGACTAGCCTCTGCCAACACACCCTGGAACGCGAGGCCCTCCTCCTTACTCATAATAGAGGGGAACCTCTCCCGGATTTGATCGAAGGTCGCCGTCTCCAGTTTCTGCAAGGTCCTCTGGGTGAGGTTGCCCTCAGCTCGGGCAGCTGCCAGCACTTTGAACTTACTGATGTCCTTCAATTTGTTTAGCTCAACAGGATCAACTAGCCGAGCCTTGGCCAAGGCATCCAATTCAGGGAGGCTAGGCATCATAGCGTTGTGACGTGTGTAGCTCTCGGGTCCTACCCATCTCTCAGCCTTCCTGCCTGCCTGTCGGGCAAAGGCTCGTCCACTACCTTCATCCGTCATGGCCTTCATCATGGCCTGGAAGTCTTCCTCGGTTCGGATGAGCCTATGGGGGTAGTAGTCTACAACCTTACGTGGGTTCCTCAGATACTCAGCCCACGTCTCGGACATCTCATCAAGCTGACCGGACTTCTTGAGCCGGGCCATAGTCTCTAGAATCTTTTTCCTGTTCTTGATATTTCCAAAGGACTCGTCCCACATTCCATCCAAGACTCCCCGCATATCCCCTGCAAACCTACGCAAGGCTGGGGACATCTGAGCCTCCAGGTTGGGCATGAGTACCCCTACGCTTGGCAGCTCTACTCGTGACGCTCCTTTGCCCAGGGTTATCACACCAGCCTTGCCCTCCCAGCCTCGCAGGGGCTTGTGTAGACCGTCGAGCCAGGACGATACCATCAACTGTTCCTTCTGGCTTGGTAGACGACCCGTACTCGCTCGGAACTGCCTCAACAAGGAAGACATCTGCCCATTATGACGAGACCGGAAGTCCCATATGTCCCGGACAACCTGTCCGTAGTCTTCGGCTACCCCTGTTCCTCTGTACAAACCCTGCATCGAGGCCAGTCTTCCCATGATTGGGAACCTCTTGGTCATAGCATTGACTGAGTTCGCCACCTTAAACATACTGTCCGCACTAGCAACGGGGAACTTGAAGCTGAGAGCCAAGGTAATAATGAGAAGGGGATTGGTAATCAAACGAAATACAGGAGTCCACGGGCTCTGGTCGAGACCGTGCTCCTTGAGGAAGGCGTCTCGTTGCTTGATCGACAGCGTAGCCGGGGTGAACATAGCCTGGAAGGCTCCAGGAAGATCACCCACGATAGTGTTTTGTAGGGCTTGACCGGGCCTATCTAAGGCTCCAATCTGGGCAGTATTGGGCATCGCTCCTCCTTACATGCCACGCATTTGACCGAGCAACTGATCCAGCATCTTATCCATTTGGCCGGGAGAGGGGCCTTGCTGTCCAAGGTCAATCCCAAATCCAGCTTCACTGGTCGTCAACTTATTAGGCCCACCCCCGCCCATAGCCTGCACTATACTCTGCATGAGTTTGGGGTCCTGACCCAGCATTGCTCGTCGTGCTTCAAGGTCCGACCGCTTATCGAGAATGTCAAACATCAGTTCCGATGACACGGACGCGGTACCACCTCGGCGGCTCGCTTCTAGGGCAGCTCTCGCACGCTTGGACTTCCCCACAAGAGAGTCATACACCTCATGGCCTAGGAGGGGGACAGTGAGTAGGGTGCCAATTCCCCCCAGACTACGGGCAAGTTTGGCTCCCTTGCCCAGACCCTTAGCACCGGCCTTTGTCAACTGTCCTACAGTTCCTTCCTCAGCAGCACTGAGTCCTCTAGGGCTGATGGCCTCACTAACACGAGAGGCCCCACCTTTGACTGCGGCACCGGTCTTACCAAAGGCTCCCTTAGCAGCTGAGACTTCCTCTGACAATCGGGTCTTAGCCAGACCCTCCAGCTCATCAATCTGTGCTCTGACATCGGCGGCTAGGTTCTGCGTAGGACCTGTACCGAGAAACTTCTTTCCACTAAGACGGGGGTCTCCCTTCGTAGCCCAACGCCAGAGTCGTCGGGCCGATGACTCTTTTGTTGCAATGTCGAACACCCGTGCTATGTTGGTAGCCCCGCTTCGGAACACACGCTCAGGACCCATACGTCTCAGGGCATCCAGAGTATTAGCAGGCATCCCTGCTTGCTCCGCAGCTTTCATGGTGATACCGAACAGTCTCTTTAGGTCTTTGGGACTGGCCCCGGTGGACTTGATCTGACGTAGCATAGCCAGAGTGTTTGTAAACTGTGCCTGCTTCCGGGCACCACCCGCCGCTCGCATAATAGCTTTCGGGATTTTGTTAGGGGCCATAGAGAGAACCTTCTCCCCCATCGGCCCTTCGAGCATCTGCAATAGAGACTTCGAGGAGCCTCCATGCCTCAGCAGGGCTCGCATTGTGTCTGCCCTCTGAGAAGGACTGGCTCCTCTTAACCACTGTTCCGACAATTGGTGCATCATCTCAATAGGAGTAACAGTTGCAGCCTCGGCCGCTAGGGCACCCGCTACCGGAGCTACCGAAGGACCAGGAGCTATTCGTAGATCAGCCATTACTGATTCCCCATCTGTTTCACAGACCTACCAAAGGCTGCTTTGCTTAATGACGAGTGGTCTCCCATGCGGGTTGGACTCAGTCGCCTCCCCAAGTCCTCTGGTGTCGTGCCTAGTTGCTGAGACACCGACTCCAACAGTTCTCGTGCTCCCGTGACTCGTCTACCTAGAGCCACTTCCCGAGCATCTTCTTGGAAGTTCCCCGCCTCACGGCCTATAGCACCCTGAATCTCCGACCCCGCATCGAGTCTCTGTCGAAGCCTATGTGAGGGAGCCTGCTGCTGGAGTTGTGAGAGTCCTTGGAACTGTTGAATCTCTGAGGCAACTGCTCCCTCCGGGTCTCCACCCAGAGCGTCAATAAACTTCGACGCAGCCATAAATCCTGCGATTGTAAATATCAGTCCTGCTACAGCCATAGATTAACTCGCTGGAATAGATTGTCTCGCTGCCCCATCCGACTCTTCCGGTTGAGGATTGGCCTTCGAGTACCTGTCTCGTCGTCTCTTCATCTCCGCTTTGACACGTTCACGTCGCCTCTTGGATGTTCCCATGTACTGCTCCAATGCCAATTGTGCTTCACCCAGATTCGCTTGGGTTACTGGAGGAATCATTGTAGGAGCCAGGTCATAATCTCCAGAGTAAAGAGCTGCTAAGAACTCAGGACGTGTAGCCGTCGCCGCATATAGTTCACCCGCCGCCTGGAACGGAGAGAGTTTAATCGCTTCTTTCAAGGTCTCGACTTCCAGGTCAAAGCCTTCGGGGTCTCCACCTTCTGTTGTGGAAAGGGCCGACTCAAAGTCTTCTCTTCCTGCTTGGCGAGTGGCTCTCTGACGTACTGCCTCATCAGTAAGGTCAGCATCTGGTTTGTCGGACATATAGGAGGCGACCAGAGCATCTATGTATCGGGCCGAAGAACCTTGTCTCATTTGGTAGGTGAGTAAGGCGGGCTGGGCCTCAACCAAGTCTCGTAGGTCCATAGTCTTTTGTTTGGCCAGACGGAACATTCTGTTTACACCGGAATGTAGTTGTCCAAGAACCTCGGGCGACAACTTACCAGTGAAGCGGTTGAATCGGGTGGTCTCCAGTCTCCGACCTCTCGCTTCATCTCCAGGAACCATAGTCAAGGCACGCACTAACTCACCCTTGAGGGGAGTGGGAGGCATGTCAAATATCTTCTTGGCAAGGGTCATAGACAGTGGGTCCCCGTCCTTGGGAGCCATTGTCATAGACAGAAGCTGGTCGTCAATATGACGTAGTACGTTCCTCATGTTAAACCCTTTGTAGAGTTCAACGTCTGTATCGAGGATGCCTTTATCTCCCTCACCTGAGAGAAGCTGATCGAGGTCCTTCAAGATAGCATCACTACCGGGACCGGCAATAGATGTGAACACACTCTCCAGTAGTCTGGTAGCCATCACATGTCTTGTATCTTGATTGCCAAACTCCCCCGATTTGAGAACCAAGGAACCACTCAGGTTAGCAATAGATGTACGTCCCGACCCCACTTCGTCGATGAATCCGGCAGCTCCGAAGAAGGCTCCTTCTACGGCAGTGGGGGCAAGTCTGTCATAATCTTTTGTAGAAAATTCCTGGAGCTTACCTAATGACTCCCGAATATCTCGGAAGGATTCCATCCTCATAGCCAGCCAGTCATCCTGAAACTTCTTATGATGTACCACAGCGAAGAAATCCTCGTCCTCCAGCATCTTCGAGGTACTCATGTACTCAACCGGATTGAACTGGCGGTACTTCTGGAGAGACGGGTCTTCTGGGTCACGTCCATACAAGCCACCCGGAGGATACCCATCCGTATGATAGAGTTCCTCTAACTCATTATCGGACCAGTCATCGGTAGTATTGGAAGGACTTACACCCTCCTGTAATACATCTTGGGGCTTCGTTGTTAGCAGACTGGTAAGATCAGCGTGTGGTTCCCCCGCCATTATCTGCTCCTGGACCTTAGCCATCATCTGTGCCACCTCACCTGTGTAGTCGGATTGGTGGTCTTGCTCGTGGTACAGCTCTGCTGCTCGCAGTTTTTTGGTCATTACTTCGAGACGCTCTAGTCCTCCAGGCGTATTCGTCCACCTCTCAATGTTAGCCGGGTCGTGTAAGGACTGACGCATTCCTCGGATGCGATCACCGAACTCCACTCGGTTTGTATCCATACGTTGAATGAAATCCCGACCTGAGGCCAGTTGTGAGGTCACTCTTGACTGAGTGGCAGCAAAGTCTTTCGTTGCTTGTTCTTGGAACTTGGCAGTAAACTCGTGGTACCTCTCGTTGTACTCACGATCCTTCTGCTTTTCTTGTAAGCTCTCTTCACGAGCAACCCTTTCATCCTCTCTCCGTACCACCTGATTCATGGCATTAGTCATTTGAGCTGAACTCTGAGAAGCCTCAGCAGCTTGGGCTTGCTGTAACTGAGAGAAGTTAGTCATCATTTTCTTTTGGGCTTTGTTCTGGTCATCGATAAAACCAGCGATAGCCACCTGTGAAAGTGATGCTGCTCCACCCCCACTACGTCCTCGGGGTTGAAGAATTGGAATCTGTTGTGGTTGTTTTGCCATATATTATCCTAACATCTGTAGAACGGAACCCAACACGCCTAGTCGTCCCCTCTTCTTCTCTTGCTTAGCGGCCTGTTCCATAAGGTGCAGGACCTGTTGCATCTCATCCGACCGAATGAGTGCGGACGATAAGTCTGTTATCGCAGTTAAGTTATTCACAGCCATAGGATACTCAGAGATGTAAGTGTCCTGTGTGTAGTCCATCATTGAGATACCCGCTTGGTCGTTCATGTTCTGTGCAGAGGCCCGTGCAGCTGCATTGGTTGACAACATAGAGTTTCGACTGGCAGTAGCCTGAGCATCCAAATTGGTTAGTGCCGCATTGATCTGGGCCGATGCTTGCTGAGCCTGACCAAACGCCCCAGCTGACGTAGCACCGAATTGTCCAGTTATTCCAGCAGCCGTACCCTCGAAGGAAGTAAACATCTGACCAAACGATGTCGCCACTTGAGCCTGAGTCTGGGTAAACATATGAGCCGTCTGACCCACTGCCGCCGACAGTTGCATGGAGGCCCCCATCTTAATCTTGGCCTTCATAGCGGTCGCTTGGGATGGACTAAGAATACCTTGCTGAACCTGAGCATCTATCTCAGACATCTGTTGCCGAGTAGCACCTTGGATGCTATCTACAGCGGCATCCATAGCACTAGCCCGACCTGTCATCACATTAGACAGGGCCTCGGTACTCTTGCCCGCTAACCCAGTCCGAGCCTGTTCCAACCCAGCATCCAGAGCCTCCCTCTGGGTATCAAACTCCTCTTTGACTTTCTCCGGGAGAGCCCCGGCTAGGTCCCTAGTTTCCTGTATCTGTCTCTGAACATCAGTGAGGCCCTCTTCGGCTGCCGCATCGGCGTCATCAAACTTCCCTAATGCTTTCTCCTGACCAGCCTCTTGCTCGGCCTCCTCGGTTCGGGCTACGGCAAGATTCTCCGAGACCACGTCTCGCTCACCGGCGACAGACTCCTCACCTGCTTCCCTAAGTTCCTGGGTGCCTTCCACAACAGGCTCAAGACGCTCCTCGGTGGTGGGGGTGTCAGGGCCTTCCCGATCTAGCTTTCTCTGCTCACGACGAGTGGGAGGAGAGGCTTCGGCAGCATCACGAGCGTCACGGGCACTCAATTCAGGCCCCGCCTGACCCTTCTTACGACGCCGACGGGCTGCGATCAGACCCAAGGCCCCTATAGCTAATCCGATTCCAGCTGGCATACTAACTCTCCTGGCCTATTATAGGACACAAAAACCCCAAAGTCAAGTAGCTCTCCCGGCTAAGATTGCCTAGATTGAGCCTCCGAGGGGGATAGGAGACCGTGAACGAGCATGGCCTGCAACTCAAAATCTACATTCCCACTGAGAAATCTCAAGCTGGGATACACTCTAACATCTGAGGCATTAACCCTCGCCACGCACTGATCGGGAAGTATGTCAATAGCCTCCTCGACCTCCGTAATCCGCTGTCGGTTACGCCACACACCCATACGGATGAACGCATTGACATCCGAGGATGATATTTCTCCTCCTAAGTCTGAGAATGCTGCGGAGATGGAGGTAACTACCTTCCGCACGAAGGGATCAATTGCGTCTTGCTCTGCATCACCTCCGCTACCCCCTAGCTGCTGGAATACCAGCTCTGTCACCACCGGTGCAACGGAGTAGCGAGTCTCGCTCCCAGACGTGATACTGGTAGACTCGGAGAGTCCTGTTACAGTAAGAGTGGTAGCACTGTCACGGGAGGCGATCACTACGTTGTCTCCGTTGAGGTTGCCGTTATGAAGATAGACCTGATGGCCCACACAGTTGAGAGGAAACGTAGCCGCCGAGTCAATAATCTGGGTTGCAGAAGCCGTCGTGCAAGTACCATTGACAGTCTCCCCGGCTCCTGTACCACACATGGACCTCTTACCCATCTCCCGTGCCCCGTCGATACAGTGGATTTCTCCGGTACTCAGAATGAAGTAGGCACGCTGGGGACCGCTGGTCAACACGTCGCTACCACCCGCAAGGAATATCCAAGGGCAGTCCACCAGTCGGGTTACTGCACCTGTAGCTTCCCACAACAGGAAGCATTCCTTCTTGGTCGTATTGAGGAATACGAGAACCCCCAAAGTGGCATCGTACTGGAGGTGGACATCGGCCAAGGACCCAGCCCACTCCCCGTCGTCCATAATGATCCGATCCATTGCAGAGATGGACTTTATAGCCCTGGTATTACCATCTATGGACTTGACCCCAGCCTTCGTGACAATGAACAGGGTGTTTCCTACTCCGGTTTGGGCGAATCGTGATACGCCTCCTAGCCGGGAGAGGACTCTCATCAGAGAGAGGGACGAACCGGTGCGGGTAATCTGGTATACTGAGCTGTTGGCCACACCAAAGAGGTGGTCCCCTGCCGCTTCTAACGAAAAGAACTTCTCCCCAGGGTCCTCGGGAGGAAACCTATTCTCGGGAGGGAAGTTCTCTGGCTCCAGCTTACCAGTGTGAGACCAGCATAACTCCTCAGTCCGCTGGTCTGCCTCATCCCAGTCAGCCTCGTTAAGGGTGGAAGGCTCGGCGATGTCGGTCACTCCTACCAGTAGGCCGTTGTACTGTATCATCCTCTTCATTCGAGGGGCAGCCCCAAAGGCTTCTTGAATGGCGTCGTATTTAAGCTGAGTAACCAATCCTGCGTCCGAGTAGAAGGTGGTGGTTCCGTCGAAGACTCCGGTCTCGGCGTAGTCGGGTGCGTGCTCGAACTGTAAGATGAGGATACCGGAGGTAGGCTGATAGACTCCCTTCTCCCGGTACGAGTCCACTAAATACAAAGGCTTAACGATGGTGTACTTGTCTTGGTCACCAGAAGACGCCGCCCCGTCACCCGTTGTACGCCAGAACCTAAAGCCATCGACGTGAGGTATGCCCCAGTAGAGGATGCACGTTGAATCAATATTGTCTCCCCGAAGCTGATTAGTCTGACCCGATGCACCTTCTGTAGTGGGTAGTTTTATGAAGGCAACCTCATATCGTAGACCCGAGTTGGGGGTGCCGATGGCGAAGATGGTTCGGAAGCGAATGAGGGATCGAAGGTTGTGCTTCCGACTGACTAGCTCTATGGCACCGGTGTAGTTGCCTATGGGCATTGCGAAGGTAGGACCATAGACTTGGAAGTCCATGCTGTCTTCTGATAGAAGGGTAGTGTTATCCCGTATAGACCAGACTACATCGGTGGCCGTCAGCTGAGGAGCCACAGTCACGGTTACAGTATCCGCTCCGTCATCTACTGTACTAATGATTAACTCTTCTGTCCATGCTAGACCCGATGTGACACCTCGTAGTTTGATGAGATCATTGGCACCCACGCTGGAGAGGGATGGCGTATCAGCTGAGAGGTCAATGGTGGTGTTGGCGGCAGTGGTAGCCCCCTTATTTCCGCTGACGAGTTCGGGGTTTGTATCCTCATTTATGGCCCCTTCTAGGAGTCGAGTAGGCATTACACTCATAAACCTTCCCTCGAAGCCTGTGCTATCTCGGTCGAAGGCATCCCAGGTATTGATCTTCCAGTCGAAGAAGTACGCCTTATTGTAGGGAGGCTCCTTAGTGTTCCACTTACTCAAGGGAGTCGAACTCGTATCCCCAGAACATACGAAGTAGATGTACTTCCCCTTGGAGGTGATGTCAAACTCGATGAGGGTGTCCAGTGTGAAGTCGGTCCAGCTCTTGAAGTCTTCGAGCATGACCACGTCGTCAGACCCATCCTCGGAGTCTCGATAGGCAAAGTAGATGGCCGACCCAGTGCTGCCGGGATTGTCAGCGATGTAGGCTATACCCTTGAGGGTATGACGAGTAGCTCCCTTCTGGATAGAGACATAACGAGCCAGGACGATATTACTAATGCTGGTAATGGTCTGTCCAGCTTCGGGTCTGGGTACACCGTGGACAGTAGAGTCGGCCATACCGGGGAATGGACGGATAGCCCCAAGGAACCTTCCATCTACTCCGGTGGATTCTACCAGACGAGGATGAGTTATCCCTACCTGATTCTGGCGGAAGTCAGCACCGGGGAACCTCGTCTTATAGGTCCACCTGCTATTGTTGTCACTACGTCTTTCAGGCATCGTCGGGGTCTTTCTGGTCCAGAATCTTTTGTATGTCTAGTGTTACTCTCGTAAGCAACATCTGCCACTCCACGTGCCAGGGTCGGGGCAGTGCAGTTTGCAATGCAAACTGGTCAAGTCTCGTCAAGATGACCCCGATCTGTTCACTCGTTTTCGATTTTTTCTCTATTTTTTTCTTACTACTTTCCATTTTCCACTCCTCTCGTTGAAGGGTTCCTAGTAACTATTCCGTCATCACGGTCCAATTCTGGTGTCTCCAGCCTTTGTTTTCCTAGAGCAAGAGAATTTACAAGAATACGTCTCAGTCTTTCCGCCATCCATACTTCGACTGTGAACTGATCCGTACCTGGATTGTCGTCAGAATCTCCCGTCCAATCAGGATCAGGTATCTGCGGGATGGGATGAACCACAGCATACCAAAGCAAAGCATCGGCCCGTCGGACATCCTCGATCGTAAGGGTCACTTTCAAGTCGGCCATGTCAAACTCCTACGCTATTGTCCCGCATGGTATATACCTCGTCAGCCCACCGGGAATCGTCACTTTGATAAAATGTGTCGTAGTAAGAGCCTTCGCTCCTACCGCCTCTATCGCGTTGCCCGTTCCAATGGTCGTTACGAACTCCAGCATTTCCTCGCTGATGTCTGCTTGGTCTATTATCAAAGGGGGAACCGCTCCCGATGTTGAGGATTGATCGATGGTCGTGGGCGTCAAATCAACGCGAATGTCCGCCGTCAGAGTAAGATGCCCGTCCGACAGACTGCCAATATGGATGCCAGAATCCCGGAAGAATATCTCGCCTGCACCAGCAAGGAACATTTCGTAGTTGATTGTCGCTGCGGCAGTTTGTTCTTCCAAGTAGATGCCGTAGGCGTTGGTCAAGGTGCCAGAGTCTTTTAAGTGGGCAACGCCATAGTATCCGTAGGCGTTGGTGATCGTGCCGTCCTCGGCGTCGATTCCTTCCGAATAGAAGTTATGGGCGGCGGTAATCGTGCCGGTTTCGGTGTTCTCGATTCTGGCTTGGACCCAAATGCCAACCGCCTTGGCAACCGTCTGGTCGGATTTCAGACGGGCACCAGCCACAATCCCACTCA
>SDBT01016014.1_pt1 | contig 11893 bp, 9 predicted proteins | sample 2277101 | NCBI WGS metagenome assembly SDBT01 (sample SAMN10404973, study PRJNA504765) | marine sediment metagenome | isolation source: marine sediment core GS10_PC15, 103 cmbsf | place: Arctic Ocean: Southern Knipovich Ridge | collected 2010
AGTTCAATCCCAAGGATCGCCACGGCCGGACTTCTGATTTGAGCGAGGCCGACCGTCGCGCATTGGCCGAATATGTCCGATATCTCGAACCGCCCGAACTGGATAAGCTGATCCTGCTGGCCATCTCGCGTACGGCGGACGGTTATCGAGTTACGGCGCGGGAGTTGGACCTTCGCACGCAACTACTCAGCCCGCCGGTCTCGCACCCGGTGTGGCAATTGCAAAAGCTGCGCGACGTCGCCTTTGACGCGACGCTCGAGGCGTTTGCCCCCATGGCCCGAATCGAGGACGTCAAGAAGGACCAAGTGTTATTGCGTCTGAAGGCGGCGGCTTTGCCTCCTCGCGACCGAAGTTTTAGTTTCGTCCGTCCGGGTGACACGTTCCGCCCGGTGGTCCGTCGCGACGATCGAGACGGCAATATCCTGGGCATCAACGCCATCGAGTGGACGTTTCTCGTGATCGAAGAGATGGATCGCCAGCGGACCGTCAGCCGTCTTTTTTCCGGGTTCCCCAATCCGTTGAGTAGCCGGCGCCGCGGCCGAACCGAGGTATTGGCCCTGGGCGTGGTTCCCTCGCGCCAGCCGAGCACGCTGGTCGTCCGATCGCGGGACGAGGACAAGCAACCGTTGGCCGGTTACGAGATCCTCTCGCATCCTCCGGGAGTGCGAACGACCGTCTCGCTGGGCCATACCGATCGACAAGGTCGGCTGGAAATCCTGCCGGCGGAACACCCGCTCCGTGTGCTGTTGATTCGCAACGGCACGGAGATCTTGGCCCGACTACCCATGGTTCCCGGTCTTCAGCCGACGGTGATTGCCCCGATTGCGAACGACAATCAGCGGCTGGAAGTCGAGGGGTTTATCACGGGGCTACAGGAGGAGCTGGTCGACGTGATCACTCGCCGTCAGGTGCTGTTCACTCGAGCTCGAACGCGACTGGAGAAGCGGGAGTTCGACGAGGCCGAGAACCTGATCGCCCAACTGCGGGAGTTGGATGACGCCGACCATTTCGCATTGGCGCTGAACAACGCCGAGAAGCTACCGCGATACTTGGCCACCGATCCGGTGCGAAAGAAGAAGATCGAGCTTCTTTTCAGTGATACGAAGAAGCTCATCCTCACTCACCTCGACTCCCGAGAGTTCGAGGAGTTAGTCGAAGAACTCCGCGCTGCCCGTCGTGCTCCGTAGCTAGTTCCTGTTGATAATAGTTGTAGGGTGGGCACTGCCCACCATCGAATCGGCGTTTTCTCCGGTTCTTGGTGGGCAGTGCCCACCCTACGAAGCTCAATAGATTTCGATGCTCTTGACGACGCTGCCGCCGGAGGCGTGGGAGCCGTAGAGGCATCGTGCGGCGCTAGTGAGCAGATCGTCGGCCGGGAAGTTCTTCGGGGGCAACGAGACCGTTGCCACGCCGATACTTATGCTCACGGCGGGACGTTCGCCGGCGGCCTCGGCCGTAGCGCGTCGCATCGAATCGAGCAATTCCTCGCCCAGTTCCACGGCCGCACGACGCTCGTAGTCCGAAGCGATCACGGCGTAGCCTGCCTCGCCATACTCGATACACATGGCTGAAGCCGTATCCAATCGGCGGCAGAGCGTTCCGAGGAACTGATGCAAATAGTCGAATCCCTCCGTCCCTCGAGTCAGAATCAATTCATCGTGGTGATTCAGTTCGACCAGCAAGAGACTCAACGAACATCGTGCATGGCGGCAATTTCCGACGGCGATCTCAAGCCGTCCCAGCAATCCCGGGTCGACGGCAACGGCTGCCGGCTGTCGGCTTGAAGGGGCTTGCACGGGGGCTTTGTGTGTGGCCGGCCGCTCTCGATGCGTCGGCGAATCGATGGCCGGCGACATGGAACTCCCCGGCTGGGGTCCTCGTGCCACATCGGCCACGGCTTCGGCGACTCGCTGAACCTCAATGAGCATGGACGCTTCGTCGCGCCGTTGGTCTTTCGATTGCCCATCGCGGACCATGTCTTCGGCCACTTCGGCCGCCACACCGGCCAGTTGGCCATGCGCCCGGGCCAGGACATCGCGAAAATCGAGTCCCTCGGGTAATTGCAGTCGAAGCACGTCGGCCAACTGCTCGACCTTCTCTTGAAGGCTCTCGACCAACGCTTCGAGCTGTTTCTCGGTGAGATTCCGCATACGACGACCCGTGGCAAGGATCTCTTCCAGGGCGTCCGTTCGGCCGTCGGCCAACAGTCGAGCCATCAGCTCAGCCAGATGAACGATCTGTCGGAGCGAGCCACCCTCGGAGGCCGTCGGCGTCGACGATTCGTCGGATGCAACGGCGTCGACGAGCGTCTCGGGCAGCCCCCATTGGGCCAACAGCCTCGCCGTCAGGGCCGTGTGGTCGAAGCTCAACGAGCTGGTTTCCAAGACGGCCAGATCGCCACCGTCGGCGTACACTTTTTCGAGAAGCTTCACGTAGGGCTCACCCAGCTTCTGGATCAGCAGCAGCAGCCCCAAGTCTTGCAATAGGCCGGCAATGAACGCATCGTCGCCGGGTGTGTCCCATAGTGTCTGGCTGATCTCCCGCGCTGCGACCGCTTTCGTCAGCGCATGGCGCCAATAGTGCCCGAGGATTTCACCCGCCACATTGGCAAACAGACCGTCGGGCAAACTAAAGCCCAGGACCAGCAGCTTCAGAGGCTTGGTGCCCAGCAGGGCCAACGCCTGGTTCAAGTCCGAGACCTCGCGGCTGAGCCCGAACAGAGAGCTATTCACCACGCGAAGGATTTTTCCGGTCAGCGCCGGGTCGTTCTCGATACACTCTTTCAGCACGCGGGCATCGACCCGCGGATTGCTGGTCAACTCGAGCACTTCCATGGCCACGGCCGGCAGGCTGTAGAGTTGGTCGGATCCGGCGATGAGTCGATCGAGCGTGGCAGTTGGGTCGTTCATAGCGTCGCAACAGGAAGGTCAGGCCGGCAGCCGGCCCGCGACGGCGAACCGGTGGTCACACTCCTGAAGGCTACCTTACGAACGCCCGGAAAGTAGCGATTTTCCGGATGAATCCAAGAAAAAGCCCACACACACGGTGCAGGAACTTGTCGTTCGTTACGGTTATTCGGCGACGATCAGCCGTCGTCACGGAGCTGTGCCAACACGCTGTAGTCTTCCAGCGTGGAGGTGTCGCCGATGGTCTCCTTGCCGGCCGCGATGTCACGCAACAGACGCCGCATGATCTTGCCACTTCGAGTCTTGGGCAACGCGGCGGTGAAGCGGATGTCGTCGGGGACGGCCAAGGAGCCGATCTCCTTCCGCACGTGCATCTTCAACGCATCGCGCAACTTGTCGTCCGCATCGAACCCCGTGGATAGCGTGACGAAAACCGCGATCGCTTCCCCCTTCAAATCATGGGGGCGACCGACCGTGGCCGCTTCCGCAACCGCCGGATGGCTGACCAGGGCAGACTCGATCTCGATCGTGCTCAGCCGGTGGCCCGACACGTTCAATACGTCGTCGATCCGGCCCATGATCCAGTAGTAGCCGTCCTCGTCGCATCGGGCATTGTCGCCGCAGAGGTACTTGCCGGGGATGTCGTCCCAGTATTGGGTCTTGTGACGCGAGTCGTCTCCCCAGATACCGCGAAGCATCCCGGGCCACGGCTTCGTGATGGTCAGCCAGCCACCGCTGCCGGGCTCGACCGGCGTGCCGTCCTCGCTGACGATCGCCGGCGAGACGCCGGGTAAGGGCTTGCAGCAACTGCCGGGCTTGGTCGGCGTGGCACCGGGAAGCGGCGTCATCATAATCCCACCCGTCTCGGTCTGCCACCAGGTATCAACAATCGGACAGCGCTCGCCGCCGATCTTCTCGTGATACCACATCCAGGCCTCGGGGTTGATCCCCTCGCCGACGGTCCCCAGCAGACGCAAGCTCGACAGGTCGTGCTTCTCGACGTGCTCGTCGCCCCATTTGATAAACGTCCGAATGGCCGTCGGGGCCGTGTAGAAAATACTGACTCGATACTTCTCGACAATCTCCCAAAACCGGTCCTCGGCCGGGAAGTTCGGAGCCCCCTCAAACATCACCGAAGTCGCTCCGGCGGCCAGCGGGCCGTAGACGACGTAGCTATGTCCCGTGATCCAGCCAATGTCGGCCGTACACCAATAGACGTCCTCGTCTCGGATGTCGAAGACCCACTCGAACGTCTTCTTCGTATAGAGGTTATAGCCGGCCGTCGTATGTTTGATACCCTTGGGCTTGCCGGTCGACCCGCTCGTGTAGAGAATGAATAGCGGCGCTTCGCTGTCGAGCGGCTCGGCGGGGCAGTCGGCCGAGGCTTCTTCCATCAACTCGTGGTACCAGAAGTCGCGCCCTTCCTTCATCTCGACTTCGGTGCCGACTCGCTTTACCACGATGCACTTTTCGACGGTCGACGACTTTTCCAGCGCCTGGTCGACCGTGGACTTCAACGGCAAGGCCTTGCCACGCCGCCATCCGCCGTCGGCCGTGATCTGTAGCTTAGTCAAGGCGTCGTTGTTGCGGTCGGCGATCGCTTCGGCCGAAAAACCACCGAAGACGACCGAGTGGACGGCTCCGATTCGGGCACACGCCAACAGGGCGACGGCCAACTCGGGTACCATCGGCATGTAGATGGCCACGACATCGCCTTGGCCGACGCCCAGCTTCTTCAGAACGTTGGCGAACTTGCACACTTCGTGATGCAACTGCTGGTAGGTCAGCGTTCGGGTATCCCCCGGCTCACCTTCCCAGATCAGGGCCGCTTTGTCCTGCCGCGGGGTCCCCAGATGGACATCGAGGCAGTTGTATGAAACATTGGTCTTGCCGCCGACGAACCACCTGGCCTCCGGTACCTCCCACTCGAGGACCTTGTCGAACGGCTCGAACCAGTGCAGCTCCTCTTTGGCTATTTTACCCCAAAAGGACTCGATATCGTCGTCGGCTTCTTGCCAGAGCTTCTCGTACTGTTCCATCGAGCCGATGCGTGCCTTCTCGGCGAACGATTTCGGCGGCGGAAACAGGCGCGTTTCTTTCATCACATTGTCGATTTGGCCCGCTTTGTCCTCACCCATCTTTGTCTCTCCGGAACGGTTGACAGAACTACACAGGTCACTACTTACCACAAAACGCCGAAAGCGTCAACGGCCCCCTGGCCCCACGGCCGGGCAAATCGGCCTCTTTCGCCCATCCCACACTTTCTGAAGAAACGGCACTTGGGCCAATATGAAAGAGGAAGGATACGAGGCGGCTTTGCTCTTTCACGCGAGTATCGTCGGCGTCCGTTCTCACGGGAAACCGCGAAACTCACGGCAACCGGCCACTTCGCAAGCGAGAACTCGACCAATCGTCCGCGAAGGACCCACGACATGCCTCATACGCAAAGCTGTTCGAGTCGGGACCGGGGTAGACCGAACTCCTCGGCCGTATAAACGTGGCGCCCGACCCGCTGCGGATCGTACGGGTTCCTCGGCAACCAAGCAATCATTTCCTGCCGGTGGTGGGCCGTCAAGGGCTGGCGGAGCTGCTCGTGGATCCGGCGGACCTGACCGATCGGATCATCAATCAGGTCGTCGTACTCGACATCGACCAGATGGGCCGAGTCGATCAGAGCCCTGGCCTTCTCGAACCGCCGGGTATACAGCTCGTGCAACTCGACGATCAACTGGCCGGTCTGCCGCGGCCGATGGTTGTCCGTATAGGCGGAACGGAAGCCCTCGAACAGGCTGCACGTAGACGGAACCGACTGCATCGGGTCACGCTGGCAGTGGATAATCCGGGCGTCGGGAAAGACCTTCAACAGCGCGGGAACCGACCAGGCGTGGAACGGCGACTTGCTCAGCCAACGCCGGTCCGGGTGGCCGTCCATCAGCATCGCCACCCCTTGGCCATAGCAGCGATAGGAGGGCAGGATTTCCGTGGTGGACAGTTCGCGAATCCACCGGTAATAGCTCGGCACATGGGCGACCATGATCGGCGACGGCATGCGAAACGAGGGCTCCAACAGCGGAAAACACTCCTCGACCGCGTCGGCCGACCCGAGGTGATGCATCACCTGAAGCGCGGGAGCCAACCGCCGAGCCCCCCGCAAAGCCCGATCCACGATCCGACGAATACGAGCCACCTCGGCCTCGTCCAACCGGGCAGGCGGAGGCGCCGGGCGATAGCTCTCCCAAAGCCGCGGCACTCGGGCGCTCCGGTCGCAGGCCAGTAGGTTATAGAGCAGCGTCGTCCCGCTACGGGGGAATCCGAGGATGAACGTCGGTTTCTCCGGCATTCGGCGGCAGACGTCGGGCCACTGGCGCATCGCCTCGACCATGCGCAGCCGCGTCATCAAGCGGAGCTTGGCCCAACGGCTCCAGACCACCCGACCAAGGAAGTGCAGATCGGCCTCCGTATCGAGCGACCGGGTCAACCGAGCCAACCCTTCCTCGAAATCGTCGTCGCCGAAGTCCGAGAGCCCCGTCTCACGTTGGGCCGCCGCCTTGAGATTCTCGGGCGAGAAGCTGATCCGTTTCAGCCGCAGCTTCTCGGCAATCGAGCCAATGCGGTTAATGCAACGTATTGCCAGCGGGCGATGGACCCGGCACATCGACGGCGCGGGCATCGATGCGTTGGCCTTCCGTGGCGTGGAGGTGGTGCGATGCATACCCTATCACTTATCGCTCGGCGGAGGATTTCAGGGCATCAAGCCGGCCTTGGGCCTTGGCCTTCGTTGCCTCGGAAGCGTCGCGCTGGGCTATCCGATAATAGGCCACGGCGGATCGCGTCCTGCCGTCCTGCTCGGCCGCCAGGCCACGGCGGAGGTATCCTTCGGCCTTCTTCTCCCGAGCGGCCTGTTCTTGCCGGAAGAGCCGCTGTGCTTCGGCCACACTCGCGACCGCGCGACCGGCCGAACTCGAGTCGGCCGCCGAAGAATCCGACTCTCGCGACGCTCGGGCCGTGGCAGACGAGCTGTCGGCGGGAATCGGTTCGACTCGAGGCCGACGTTGCTCGGCTTCGGCCTGCTCCTGCTCGGCCAACTGTTGCAGCATTTGACGCACGCGATCGTTTCGCGGCGGCGAGGGTAGGTAGCCCGGCGAATTAAAGGGACGGGGCATGCCGGCGCTGGGGAAGCCGCCGAGCATCGGAGCGTCGCCAACCACGGGAATCAAGCCCATGACGAACGGTCTACTCGACGAGTCGGATATCCGGCCGGGATAGCCGTTCATGAGCGTTACGCTGGGCACTTCCGTGATGAAGCTCTGCCGGAATCCCTGGCTGGCGTTGAAGTTCAGATGGCCGTTGAAGCCGCGTCCCCGGACAGCGAACCCGCCGCTGATGCCGGCGTTGGGGTCAAAGTTCCCGAACCCCGCCGCCGCCATATTCGGACGGCCGAACGAACCGCGTAGCCCCTTGTAGTTGAATGCCCAATTGACGCCCGTGTGCTCGAAGAAGCTGTCGCTGATGCCATGGAAAGGAGTTGCCACGGTCACCTGCTGCGCGGAGAGGTCGGTCGATCCGCAGAGAATCAGACCGAGTGCCAGAAGCGGCATGCCCAGACGCCAGAACCACATGACGAGATCCTCCTCGCGACACTCCCCCCTTGCATGGCCCCCATACCCCAATCATTGTACGGAAAACCGGCCCCGTCTGTCAAGAAGATCGCGTTTCCGGGCCGGTTGTAATCGGCGATCTGCTTGCTGCTCCCTCACTAAAGGGGGGGCTCTAGCCCGGCTTTCCAGGAAATCTCGGAGTTCTCTGGTGGGGCAAGAAAAACGATTGCAAGAACGGGGTCTTCTGCTAGACTTAGGGTTATTCCGTTTGGGTAGGCACAGCAACCTTGAGGAAGTCCGATGCGAATCGCCACAGCTCGAAGCTGCGTATTGCTCGGAGGGCTCGTTCTGGGCGCGTGGCTGGTCGCTCCGACGGCGGTCCGGGCGGAGGTGGTCCATGTCGGCCAGTCGTTCCGCACCGGCAGCGCCGACAACGGATTCCCCGAGTTCCTGGCCTCGGGTACCACGAATGCGACGACTCAAGCCTGGAACCTATTCGGATCGGACCAGACGCTCAATGGTCTCACCGTGGTGGGCACCGGAGGCAATCTCGTGGTGGGTGACTTGACCATCTTTGATCCCTCCAATACCTACACCGCCGGGTTTCCGACTTGGACGGGTGATCCGCAGCAGGCTGCGAAAGAGAATATCTCGCGAACCGGTCGTTACCAGGTGGCTCCCAGTTCGTGGTCCATCGCGATCGCCGCAACGCCAGGCACCCAATACGAGGTCCAACTGCTCAGCGCACCGGTTAAAGCTGCCGACGGAGACCGGACTCTCGACGTGACCGTCGACGGTTCGCTGTATGCCGATGACCTATTTGTGCCAGCCTCGTCGAACGCGGCGGACCCGAACTCGGTCGTTTACCGGTTCCCGGTCACCGCCGACGCGGACGGCATCAACATCACCTTTGGAGCCGGCGGCGACTTTGCCCCCGACGGCTCCCCCATGGACGTAGACAAGAACCCTTGGGTGACTGCCGTCGCCATTACGGCAGTGCCCGTACCCGAGCCCTCGACCTTCGTGCTGGCCGCTCTGGGCCTGTTGGGGCTGGTTGGGTGGGGACGGCGGCGGAGAGGATAGCACCTCGAAAGACGGCCGATTTAGAGACCCATGAGCCCCACCGGATTCGGCGGGGCTCTTTCGTTTCAGCATCCGCCTGAACGACCGCCGAGAAACTATTGCCCCGATTCGCGTCGGACGGCCTCGGCCATCCCAAGCATGGCCGCCTGGATGATCGGCGGCAACTCCGGCCAGGCGTCGATCAGCCGAGCCAACCGCGGGTCGATGTCCCAGCAACGCCCCGATATCCTCGGCGTGACCGAAGGCGGTGCCGTGATCGGGTCGCACGGCCCCTCATCAGACGCCGGCTCCTCATCAGGCGCCGACGCATCGCCAGACGCCGACGCATCGCCGGGCACTGGCAAGGGGGTTCGATCTGGAGAACCAGCGGCTATCGAGTCACCGTCCGATTCGAACTCGACGAGCGGCACCGGGATGGAACTGTCCGAAAGAACATCGCACGGATCGGCCGGCGCGGGCTGATCGGCCGGCGCGCGTTGGTCCGTCGGCGAGCGACCATAGCTTGGGTCGGCCGCGGCATCACAGCCGGACGTGGAACCATCAACACCGACGATCCGCCATTGGCGGCCACTTGCCCCAGGCTCGGTTACGACAGGCTCGGTTACCCCAGACAAGGCCGATCGGTCACCCGGCAGGGCGCGTCCTTGCGGTTGCATCTGCTGGAAGACCTGCTCGATGGCAGCGATTCGCTCCGGGAGTGCGGTCATGGGTATCTCTCTATTCCCAATACCCCCCCGGGTAAGCACCTCGCCGTGACGACCACGGCGAGGCTGGTTCTTCCGGCGCGCACCACCCCGGCGAGATCAACTCACCGAACTGCGGTGACGCGCCAACGATCGTGACTGCCGACTTCGACTAGGCCGCCTCGGCAGCCGTCTTCACATCGGACCACGATCGCTTGTACTGCAACGCCTCGAGCAGTTCTGCTAGGCTGAGCGTCTTGTTTTCCAATTCCAACGGGATTTCCATGCCCGGGTCGCAGACCAGATCGACGGTGCCGTCTTCACTGACGAGTTCGTCGAAATCGCGAAGTAGGCCGTCTTGAACGGCTTGCCGGACCAGGTGGCCGCGTGTCGCGGAGACTTCGCTGGCGCGATCACCCAGGCTGTCGGCGGCCCGTTTGGCCAAGGCCGGCAGATATTCGCTCGGTACTTCGATTACCCGGGGAACGTAGACCTTCACTTGCATTGTCAGGCTCCTAAGAGAGTGAACTATTGCCTTTGGGGCCCCCCCAGCCACGGGTGGCTCAGCCGCCGAAGACAAGCGTGCATGCGCACATTCGCTATATCGGCAGTCCCGTTGTGACGGTCGCACCGTTTCTTCCTGTTTTTTGGAATTATCTGGCGAATACTCGTCTGTCGGGGCCCCGGAAGGTGGGTATATGCGGGCGAAAAGAAGAAACCCTGCCGGGGATGACAGGGTAAATACTGGGACCTCCGCACCGCGTTGCGGCCCGGCCATCGTCTCTCGCGACGATGGGCCGTTCTGGGCTGGGGGCTACTGATACTGAATGTTGGAGTCTGAACCCGATGCAGGCAGAACGCCGGCTCACTCGACGCAAATCGGATACTTCTCATACTTCTAAATCGTCCCGATCATGGCCCAGATGATTGTTGTACGGGACGTATTCGGGGGTCAAGATTGGGCCGAGACCCCCGGGACCTTCTGGGCCGAGGCGAGGAATTCTTTCAGCACATCCTCATTCTCTGAAACGTATCGCAGCAAGTCACGGCGGGCGATGATCCCCACGACTTGACCATTGCGAACCACGGGGATCCGCCGCACTCGGTTCTGCTCCATCATGTGCGCCACGTCCGCCAAATCGCTTTCCTCCTTGGCCGTCAGGACGTCTTTCGTCATATGGTCGGAGATCTTCTCGTCTTTGATTTCCGGAGAGTATATGAGTTGGAGAAGTTGATGCTCGGTAATGATGCCGACCATCTCTCCATGGTCGCCGACGACCGGCAGCCCGCTAACGCCATGATCCAGGAGTGTCTTCATGGCGTCCCCGACGGTGGTACTTGCCTGAATTGTGACGACACCCGTTTTCATCACGTTTCGTGCACGATAGACCGCCACGTTGTTCGGCACGTCACCGGCGTGGCAGAGTTTCGTCAGCTTATCCCTCAGCACACTGTTGTCAAACGGCTTGACCAGATAGTCGGATACACCGGTGTGGATTGCCTCTAAGACCTGATCGCGGTTGGTCTCCGCCGTGACCATGAGAATGGGTACGCGAGAACCACTGGCGCGGATGGCCCTCGCAACTTCCACTCCAGTCTTGCCGGGCATATTCTGATCCAGGAGGATCACGTCGAACTCGTTCTCCTGGCACAACCCGAGGGCTTTGTCCCCGTCTGTGGCTTCGACGGTGTCTGAAATGCCTATGAGTTCAAGCGCCTGAATAAGGAGCTTCCGCATCGATAGGTCATCATCTGCGACTAGGGCTTTCTTGGTCATCGCGCGTCTCTCGTAACTCGATCAGCCATTCTCAATTATCCGTTTCTCACGCACAACACGATGTGTTACCACAACCCTACTATACGCCACTCGCTACCGAAAAGTCCCCTGTCCAGTTTCTTTCCGTCTTCCGTTTGCCCTGACTGTAGACATCACCGACATTCTCCCCCATCCGTCGATCATGTCGTACGTCTCGGATCGCGTTTCTCGGAGTGCTTCGGCCGGCTTCGCGACTGGTAGCGATCGTGCGGGTCGGATGGGTCGTGCGTACTGTGTCAGCCTGCTTCCTCACGCTTAGCTTGTGGGAAATGGTGAGCAACCTATCCTTTATCGGAGCGAGCGACTCTTTGCAGAACTTGTCACTTCCGAGGCAGACCGGCTGTCGGTGCTACCTGCACGTTCGATGCAAATGGAGACAGATCTCGATCGAAAGGTGAAATGAATGGATACGCCTAGCTTTCCTCACGATCCGGCGTTCAGATTGTTGCGCGTCGGTGAAATTGACGCCTTTCACAAGAACATCGAAGGGCGTGACGTTCTGGACTTCACCGGGGCTGACCTGCGTGGTACAGATTTCCGAAAGGCGGACCTGAGCAAGATCGTCCTGCGGGACGCGTACCTTCGCGACGCGGACTTCCGCGGGTGTGATCTGCGGCACTTGGACTTAGAAGGTGTTTCGCTGCAAGGCGCCAAGATCAGCGGTACCTATTTTCCAGAGAATGTTGCCGCTAGTGAAATTCGCCTGAGCCTCCGATACGGAACACGTGTTCGGGCCAATAGGACGTGACCGATGTGGCTGAGGGCACCCGGATAGTCGAGCTCTCGGTACTACTTGATTACCGGCCT
>SDBT01016015.1_pt1 | contig 11892 bp, 13 predicted proteins | sample 2277101 | NCBI WGS metagenome assembly SDBT01 (sample SAMN10404973, study PRJNA504765) | marine sediment metagenome | isolation source: marine sediment core GS10_PC15, 103 cmbsf | place: Arctic Ocean: Southern Knipovich Ridge | collected 2010
GTGATGTACTCGAGCAAGCCTTCCAGCGGTTCGAAGGCACGATCGCATTGATCACCCATGACCGGCATCTCATCCGGGCGGTAGCCAACAAGATCGTGGAGATCCGAGCAGGTGGGGTGCGGGTCTACGAAGGGGACTACGACTACTACCTCTACAAGCGTGAGAATGAGCAGCAGGCGAATCAGATGGCGGAGGAGGCCACAACAGGCACAGCTCGACGCGCGGGCGAACCAGCGGGAACAGGGTTCGACGGCGGCGAGGGTGGAACCGGTCGACGCAAGAACGCCGAGAAACGGCGGACGGAGGCGGAAACCAGGAACCGAGCCTATCGCACCCTCAAGGAGCCCCGCGAACGGGTCGCCCGTCTGGAGGCGGAGATGTCCCGCCTGCAGGAGCGCCGGGAGGTGCTCACAGCGCAGATGGCTGATCCGGAAGTGATCGGGCAGAAGCAGGTCTATCAGCAGGCACTGGCTGACTACGCCGAGCTGGAGTCCAGGCTGGATGAGACTGAACACACATGGTTAGAGGCCACGGAGGAGCTGGATCGGCTGAAGCGCACGCTTGGTTGAATGGATTCGATGCAGAAAACCTACCTTGATCATCAGGACCCCACCTATACTCCATCCGAGCTCTGGTGGGAGCCGATGACGTACCCCGAGGAATACCGGGAGCGAAACCCGGAACAGTGGCGTCGGTTACAATTGCGGAACGAAACCATCGCGGCGGTCATCGCGGAACGAAAATATGGGTCACCCATCAGCCACCTCTGCACCGATGACCGGTTTATCTTCGCCTTCACGAACACCAGAAACGACAGCAGCGAAGTGAAGGTGGATGTTTTCGACGCCGATCGTGGATTGTATCTACACTCGGCCTGGTTCTCCGCTGTCTCCGACTGCATCCGGGACGGATACCTCTATAAGGTGAACAACTACTTCGGGGGTGAGGCATTCCCGCAGATCGAGAAGTACCGGATCGATCAGAGGGTATACAGTCACCGATAACGTCAATTGGCTTCAACGGAACTGCCACCAGGACGCTCCCGATGGGATATAGATCGTCAGGAAGCGTTTCAGACCCCAATTTGTACAAATCTTGTACATGAGAGTTCTGTCCTATCCGAGGAACCCCCAGTTCGAGACCGCACCCGGCCCCCCACCTTATACGGATTCACGGTTCATCTGTGAGGTGTCGTCGGAGGAATCAGTTTTTCAACTTGAAGATCCGTTCGAAGTTCGGGTATCCACGATGAATCGCCAGATCGATATGCCGCCGGATGTCATCGTGCCAGGCGTTTTCCTTATGATTGCTCAGCAAGATGTTCCAGTAGCAGGTCGAGTCCCATAATATATCCCTCAGGCCCGTGTCCCATAATCTGGCCGATACAGACCTCCTTTATGATGGAGACCCTTCGCCATTCCTCCCGCCCAGTGATATCGGAGAGGTGCACCTCGACGGTGGGAAGTCCGACCGCTGAGATGGCGTCCCGCAGTGCATAGGAATAGTGGGTATAGGCTGCTGGATTGCAAATCACTCCCACGACCTGGTCACGGACCTCATGGAGGACGTCGATCAGGTCGCCTTCGCTGTTTGACTGCCGGTGGGTGATCTGAACACCTCGTTCCCTAGCTGCCTCTCCCAGAGCCTGCATCATCTCGTCCAGCGTCGCACTGCCGTAGATGTCAGGCTCCCGCTCTCCGAGCAGGTTCAGGTTGGGACCGTTCAGCACGAGAATGCGTTTCATCTTCCTGCCTTAATCGAATGCCAACGGTTGTATCATATCGATGCCCGAATGTAATCAAGGGCCTCACTAACCACTTCATCAGGCACCACGGTCTGTGTGACTACCTCGCCAAGATGGCGCGGCAGAACGTACCCGACCTGACCATCCTTTGCTTTTTTATCCATCCGTGTGCGATCCAGGATATCACCATTGGTGAGATCGCCTATGTCGACTGTGAAACCCGCTCGACGAATGAGCGCTTCGAGACGCGTAAACTCTTCGACCGGGAAACCCGTTACGACTGTTCCCATATACCCGGCAGCGATCATTCCTGTCGCAACGGCCTCTCCGTGAAGGAAGTGACGATATCCAGTGAGCGCTTCGAGCGCGTGGCCGATGGTGTGACCGAAGTTCAGGGTCGCGCGCAATCCGGACATCTCCCGCTCATCATGCCTTACTATCCCGGCTTTGATGCCACAACTCACGGAAATGGCATGCAGGAGTGTGGAATCGTCCCTCGCTACCAGAACATCCAGGTTCGGCTCCAGATACTCGAAGAACTCGCGGTCCCGGATACAGCCGTATTTGATGACCTCAGCTATGCCTGAATTGAACTCACGCTCCGGCAGACTCCGCAGGGTGGTCACGTCCGCCAGAACGAATCGGGGTTGGTAGAACGCGCCGACAAGATTCTTCCCCATGGGGAGATTGACACCGACTTTGCCGCCGATGGCGGCATCAACCTGGGCTACGACAGTCGTCGGGATCTGTACAAAACTGATGCCTCGCAGCAGAGTGGCCGCCACGAATCCGGCGACATCACCAATCTGGCCTCCGCCGAGCGCGACGATTGTATCTGTGCGCTCGATGTGATCCTGAAGAAGTTCATCATAGAGGTATCGGACCGTATCGAGTGTCTTATACTCTTCACCCTCCCCGATGGTGAGAAAGACAGAGCGGAATCCCTGGCTATCGAGGCTCTGCTCGATCGTTTCACGATACAGTTCAATGACCACCGGATTGCTGATGACCGCGACGGATCCGCTCAGATCGTGCTGTCTCAGCAGACTCCCGATCTGACAGAGGATTTGTTCTCCCACTATTACGTCATAGCTCCGATCACCGAGATCGACCTTGGTGATGAGAGTTCGGTTATCTGAATGCATGCAGCAATTCCTCGGCTAGCGATTCCGGCGTCCGGTCGCGCAGGCAATCGATGGTTACCACGGCGGATTCATAGAAAGGACGTCGTTTTTGGAGCAGGTGATCGATCCGCCGCCGCAGTCCCTTGCCGGAGTATCCAGTCACCAGGGGTCGTTCCACATCGTCTGATATGAGCCGTTCGAGGATAAGGTCGGAATCAACCTTGAGGTAGACGAGGAGGCCACATTCTCTAATGTAGTCGAGCGTTTTCTCCCATGCGACCGCGCCCCCACCCAGTGCGATCACCACCTGATCAGTTTCAGACGCTCTCTCAAGCGCCTGGCGCTCGGCCCGTCGAAACACCTCCTCGCCATCGGCGAACAGCTCGGGGATGGTACGACCTGTGGATACGGTGATCTCCTCATCCAGGTCGACGAACCGCCAGCCAAGACATCGGGCCAGTTCTCTGCCCACAGCAGTTTTCCCTGAAGCCATGAAACCGGTCAGATAGATCCGCTCAGGTTGCTTCATGTTTTCGTTCATTCCGCTCTCCGGCCGATCTCTGAAATGTCAGGTTAGTCCGGGAGTGATAGCTGGTGACCGAGGTACGCAGATCGTCAAGAGTGTCGCCACCGAATTTCTCCAGGAGTGCTGCACAGAGCGTCAGGGCAACCACCGCCTCGGCCACGACACCGGCAGCTGGAACCACACAGGTGTCCGACCGTTCGATGTGAGCGTCCTCTTCGGCTCCGGTAGCGAGATCCACCGATCGAAGGGGTGCCTGCAGAGAGGCGAGGGGTTTCATGGCAGCTCGGATTACCACGAGCTCTCCATTGGTCATGCCCCCCTCGATACCTCCGGCATGATTCGATCTGCGTTGTACTCGTTTTTCACCTCCTGAGTCCGTTGCCAGAGTGAATTCGTCATGGATAGTGGAGCCCGGGCAGCCGGCCGACTCGAAGGCCGGCCCGATCTCCACTCCCTTGCATGCGGGAATGCTCATCACCGCCCGGGCCAGGCGACCATCGATCTTCTGATCCCACTGGATGTGCGACCCGAGACCGATCGGGACATTTTCAGCCCAGACCTCGAAGACGCCTCCCAGAGTATCGCCCGCTTCACGTGCCCGATCGATCGCCTCGATCATCGCTGTTTCAGCGTTACTGTCAGGACAGCGAACTGGAGACAGGTCGATCGCAGCAGGATCGGGAGCACTCTGATAGTCACCTGAGAACAGATCTCCTGCCTCGACGTCGCCGATCCGTTTGACAGCGCTTCCGATCAATATCCCGAATTCCTCCAGCAGACATCTCGCTACAGTGCCAACGGCAACACGCATCGCGGTCTCGCGAGCACTCGCCCGCTCAAGAATGTTTCGCAAGTCGCCGGTATGGCCATACTTGATGCCGCCGGCATAATCGGCATGCCCGGGGCGAGGCAGGGTGACTCTGGATGGTTCCTCTTCCATCGATCCGGCCGCCATGGTTTTCTCCCAGTTGGGCCAGTCATGGTTGGGAATGCGCAGGGCGATCGGGCTTCCCAGAGTCCGGCCGAAGCGCACTCCCGCCGTGATTATGACCTGATCTCGCTCGATATTCATCCGCTCTCCCCGTCCATGGCCCGTCTGTCGCCGGGCAAGGTGAAGATCGATGTAGTCGCTCGAGATCTCGAGACCCGCGGGGATACCCTCCAGTATCCCTGTCAATTCCGGGCCGTGAGATTCTCCTGCTGTCAGGAATCGCAGCATCCGGTTCACATTCCTTTCGATTGTGATATCGCTTCCAGGAGAGCCTTCCGCATGATTTCAAGCGGGGGATCCTGACCTGTCCATATGGCGAGTGAGAGAGCGCCCTGCTGAAGCAGCATTTCAAGACCGTCCGTGGCCTCCAGACCTGCTGTCGTGGCGGCCTGCATGAGTCTGGTAGGCTCCAGTCCGTAGACCAGATCGAACACCAGGGTGTCAGGCTGAAACCCATCCAGATCGTGTAAGGGCGTTTGATCTATCAGCTCACCCATTCCGAGCGGCGTAGCGTTAATGATCAATCCAATGCCCTCCTTCATCTCTTCAGTAATCGACCCCGGATTCGTGAGAACCGTGTGCAGGGTTGGTCCATTTGTACTCACGATCGATCGAAGCGCGAGTGTTTCCAGCAGGCCTTCTCCCCTGATCCTGTTTCGGCACAGCAGGAGCAGGGATTCCGCGATCCCTTCGTTCATCATTCCACGGGCTACAGCACGGGCGGCGCCTCCCGCCCCGATCAGAAGCACTCCTGGCCGGGGCAGGCCCTCCGGTCTGAGGCTCCTGAGTACGGCCAGAAATCCATCAGAATCGGTGTTGTGTCCGATCAAACCTTCGTCACCGATACTGACGGTGTTGACAGCTCCGATGGCCCTGGCTGTTTGAGTCAGCGCGTCGAGTGAGGTGAGGGCGGCCATTTTGTGCGGTACGGTGAGGTTGGCTCCCCTCACACCGGGTAGGAGCAGTCCGCGCAGGGCTTGCGGGAGATCTGCCGCGGACACCTTGCGTGGCTTATACCTGCAGTTCAGCCCGAGCTCGCCAAGGGCCGCGTTCTGGAAAACAGGTGAGAGGGTATTGGAAACCGGGTCCCCGAAGAGATATATGACGTTCGAGCCGTCCATATCAGGAAGACTCCAGATCGCATACTACTGCCGGGAAGTCAGGCCAGGAGACTTCCGCTATCCCATAGTTGCGAATGGTACTCTCCCCCCGGCATGCCAGCGCGGCGACATGGAACGCCAGAGCGATCCGGTGGTCTCCGAAGCTGTCGAAAGCCGCTCCGGGACAGTCAGATCCACCTCGTAGAGTGAAGCCTTCGTCGTGCTCGCTGACCTCCACACCCATGTTCAGCAGGTTGCTGACGATGGCCGAGATCCGATCACTCTCCTTCTTCCTCAGTTCGAGAACATCTGTTATGTGCGTTTCTCCATCGGCGAACGCGGCCGCAACAGCCAGCGCGGGTATCTCATCGATCAGCCAGGTGGTTGTGAGTCCTGAAATCTCCGTTCCGTAGAGTCTTGAGTGCCGTACGCGCAGCGTGGCCACAGGCTCATTCCCCGTCGAGTGCTCATCCTCGATAGCAATATCAGCTCCCATGCGGATAAGAACATCGAGCGCTCCCCGCCGACCGGGATTCATTCCAACCCCGGAAAGGGTTAGGTCTGATTCAGGGCAGAGAAGGGCTGCAACAACCAGATAGATCGCGCTTGAAATATCCCCCGGGACCGAAATCTCCCGGGCCCGGAGGAGGAAGTCCGGCATTATCCGAACGGTATAGGGGTCTTCTCCGTTCTCAGCGTGGCTGGTTTCGATCATGGCTCCGAAGTCAATCAGCATCCTCTCGGTATGGTCACGACTCCTTACTGGCTCGGTCAATTCGGTGGGGCCTTCGGCACCCAGACCGGCAAACAGCAGCGCGGATTTCACCTGCGCGCTCGCCACCGGGCTCTGCCAGCAAATCCCCTTCAACGGGCCCGGATTAATTCTCATGGGAAGGGTGCCGTCAGAGGTGAGTTCCGCCATTGCGCCCATTGCTCGGAGGGGCTCGGCGATCCGAGACATCGGTCTTCGGGTCAGACTTGCATCGCCGGTCAGAACCGCTGGAATACCCTGACCGGCGATCACTCCTGCCAGCAGCCGCGCCGTGGTTCCGGAGTTACCACAGAAGAGAGGCTTAACCGCTGGTCTCAGACCCTTTGCACCGGCTCCAGTCACGAACGTCACACCGTCATCCCGCTGGTGGCGGATATCGACTCCGAGTTTCTGCAGGCAGGTTGAGGTGCTGGCAACATCCCCGCCGGGGGCCAGCCCCGTTATCGATGTCTCTCCTTCGGCGAGTGCACCGATGATCAGGGCGCGGTGACTTATTGATTTGTCGCCTGGAGGACGGTACGTACCGGCCAGCCCGCGGATAGGCCTGATGGCAAGAGTGCCGGCCGCGTCTATCATGCCTTCACCCATGACCGGAATCCTTCATTCGAGAGCAGCCTGACTGCCGAGTGAGCCTCTTCTGAAGTACTGAAGGCCAGCCTCATTGTGCCTCCATCGCCGAGACGGACCTTCAGTACTTCGATGTCGCGGATGTTGATGGAGTTATTCGACAGACAGGTCGAGATCCGGGAGAGCACACCCGGCTCGTCACGCACCACGACCATCACGTCCTGGAGGGGATAAGCGAATCCCCTGGTATCCCGTGGCACGGAAAGACGGAGTCGATTGGCACGTTCAAACAACGGCTTAAGGGCCCCATCACTATATGCCTCGCGTGTCTTCTGGAGATCGTTGATCAGGGAATCGAGGGCCTCAAGAACGGCGTCCCTGTTGGTGTCGAGAATGTCGGACCACATCTCAAAGGGGCTGGCGGCGATGCGGGTCATATCCCTGAATCCGCCGGCGGCAAGTCTGAGTGTGAGATCCTCTGTGTCATTCCAGCTCCCGACTGCGTTCATCAGCGAGACAGCGACGACCTGGGGCATGTGACTGATCCGGGCTGCGATCCGGTCGTGGGCACATGGATCGACAACAACCACCTTGGAGCCCAGCTTCTCAAGCAGGGTCATCAGTCGATTGAGTGACCGGCTCTCCGGCGGGGGAGTCAGCACCCACACGGCATTCTCGTAGATGTATGCATCTGCGGCTTCAATACCGCTCTCTTCAGATCCGGCCATCGGATGCCCGCCAATGAACTCCACGCCGGAGGGTAGCACCTTATGGGCATGGTTCATGATGGCGGTCTTGGTCGAACCAATATCGGTTACAACGGTGCCCTCATTAAGCACCGGCGCGAGGAGTGAGAGGTTATCCATGATGGTGTGGATCGGTGAGGCCAGAATGACGAGATCGGCGCCTTCGACTCCCGCCCGGAATTCCTCGTGACGGAATCCTGCGTCCACGAATCCTGACTCAAGGGCCTGTCTGATGCTCGCCGGGCTTGATATCCCCACGATCCGTCCGGTGAACCCCTTCACCTTCAAGGCTGCAGCCAGGGAACCTCCCATCAGTCCGAGACCCCATATAGCGATTGTCTCGAATTCCCTCATCAGAGCGTCCTTCCGACCACAGGAGCCATTTGACCGAGCTCTCCCATCAGTACCGCGAACTGTTCCGGGAGCAGAGATTGTGCTCCATCGCACCTGGCCTCACCGGGGTTGTCGTGAACTTCGACCATCAACCCGTCGGCATCAGCAGCGAGCGCGGCGCGTGCCATCGAAGCGACCATGTCCCTGCGTCCGGTGCCATGACTGGGGTCAGCGATGATGGGCAGGTGACTCAGTTTGTGTATTACCGGTATCGCGCTGATGTCCATGGTGTACCGGGTGTATGTCTCGAAGGTGCGAATGCCTCGTTCACACAGGATTACCTGCTCATTTCCACCCGCGAGGATGTATTCGGCAGCCTGGAGCCATTCTTCGATAGTGGCCGCGAATCCCCGTTTCAGCAGTACCGGCTTTCGGCAGATGCCGAGTTCCCGCAGGAATGCGAAATTGTGCATGTTACGGGCACCCAACTGAAGGATGTCCACATACTGGCTGACGATCGCGATCTGACTGGCATCCATTACTTCGGAGATGGTCAGAAGTCCGTGGGCGTCGGCTGCCTCCCGCAGCAATTTCAGACCCTCCTCACCCAACCCCTGAAATGAGTATGGATTGGTTCGCGGCTTGAAGGCTCCTCCGCGAAGAATCGTACCGCCGGCATTCGCCACGATCTCGGCGATCCTGTTGACCTGCTTGTGGCTCTCGATCGAGCAGGGACCGGCGATCACCGGGACCCGTTCACCACCGAAGGAAATATCCCCGATCTCTACCACCGTGGACTCCGGTTTGAACGTTCGGCTGGCTAACTTATACGGTTCGGTCACCCGAACTACCTCGGTCACTCCATCCATCAGTTCGAATGTGCGGGGATCCAGATTGATGTCGAGACCGACAATCCCCAGGATCGTACGGCTCTTGCCGGTGGAACGATGGATCTCGAAACCCAGCTCATCGATCCTGTCGGTGACTACCTGAATTTCTTCGTCGTTCGCGTTTGGAGACATGATGATGACCATTAGTGCTACCTCTTGATTATCTGTCGTTGGAGTTGACGCGAAACAGAGAAGATCCGGTCGTAGATAAGGCGGATTGAAGCCTCTTCAAGCGGCCCCTGATTCAGGCTCTGAATTCTCTCCAGCACACCAGCTTCACGATCGGGGACCATGATCGGGATTCCTGATTCCTTTTTATGCACCGCCAGCTGCAGAACGAGGTCGGCTCTTTTGTTGAGCAGTCTCACCAGTTCATTGTCAACGTGATCGATCTTTATCCGCAGCTCCGCTATCGAATCACCCATTATCTACTTCACCTCAGTTCATGGCACTTCGGGCACCGCGTGAAAAAAACACAAAAAAACGGGCGCGTTCCCCTCGATCGAGAGAGGAGCGCGCCCGCTTTCGGGCCGTCCGATATGTTGATGTCTAGCTTCTCAACCTCCGGACTTCACGCACCTCTCCGCTGTCGGTATACCCGTAGGTATACGACCATGTCCGGATTACAGAACAAGCAGTCTTATGCGGAGTCTCAGTGCGCATCAGGCGCGACACGTTACACACTCGTCAGGCGCTGGTCAAGAAATATCACTGTCAAGTGAAGCAGATATCTCTCGCCCATAAAAAGCTGTTCCCCCGAAAAATCTCGTACTCTTTGAACCGTAACGAGTTACACATGTTCTGCCTCTTCTGTTTCAAGTCTGATTTACCTTCATTAATAGTGGTTGATAGAACTCCACGCGGAGCGTCGAGTTTTGAACTACTGTTTAGGCCTGAAAGCGATGTTATTGATCGGATGGAATTATTCGGGGGGACAACCACGTGTACTGAACTGGATTCATCAGACACGAGATGAAGTGGAGGTTGTTGAAATGAAATCAAACAGTAAACACACAGGCAGGAAAGTAATTACGGCTGGCACGATTGTCCTCGCGGCAGTCCTCCTGGTTGTGATGACCACAGCGATGGGATTACAGGAGCGTCGGGACAGGCCCCAGGAGCGTCAGGACAGACCCCAGGAAGCCGACATAACGCGCGGTAAAGTTGTCTCTGCTGATGCGACAGAGGTTGTGGTCGAATCGGACGCTGATGGTAGGGTGTTTGTATTCAGAGTCCTCAACCGATGGCATGCCGACGGCACCAGGGGGCTTGATGAGGATGTCTCAGCCTTTGCTGCGGCACTGGAAAAGGATGATTCCGTGGTCGTCAACTGGGGTTACGCGCAGGAGGGTGAGTTCCATTTTATCAGGACGATCGCGACCGGAGAGAATAAATTCGCCTTCACGCATGACCGGAACATAGTCACCGGCTGGGTGGTCGGATTAACCGATCGAATGCTGACCATCGAGACGATAGAGAAGGGTTCCAGGGTAGAGTTACTGGTGCCTCGCCAACCTGGAGAAAGGGAGGAACGGCCCCAGACGGAACGGCAGATGTGGGAACGGGAGATCGCGCAACGAGCCGCTCGTCTACAGGTCGGTCAACTCGTTCTGGTCAGTTACAGAAGTGATGAACAGACAGATCGTATGTGGATCAGTAATGCGAAAGCGATCTCATTCTGAAAGAGAAGCCGAACCAGCAATGATGAGAGGATCACATACTCCTGAGCCACCTGAGTGGGAGAGGGAGTTCGATCGCCGGGAGTTTCTGAAGAAGTCGTGTCTCGCCGCCGGAGCAGCCGGGACGATGAGTGCCATCCCGGGCGCCGTCCCCCGGCTGACCTTCGGTGAGGAGATACAGGGCGAGATGGAGTACCGACGCCTCGGCAGGACAGAACTGGATATCTCGGTCGTGGTTGCAGGCGAGATGCAAGAACCATTCCTGCATGAACGTGCTTTCGATCTGGGTGTCAACTACTGGCACAAGATGGGCGAATTCGCCTTTCCGGAGGTATTCAACTCGAAGGACAGAGATTCATTCTACTGTGACATGGTCATCGACACCCTCAACAGGGAAGGCGCCATCGCCCAGTTCGAATGGGGATTGAAACACTCCGGTCTGGAGATGATCGACTTTATAAAGATCCATTCCCTGTACAGGGAGCCGGATGATCTCAACCGAAGTGATGGACTATTCGAAGCCTTTGAACACCTGAAGAAACAGGGGAAGACACGGTTTCTGTCCATTGCCCAACATGTCAATACAGCCGAGGTGCTTACTGCCTGCATCGAATCGGGGATGTTCGACGCGATCCAGCCGAATTTCAATGTGATGTCGGGACCTGCCATGCATGACCTGATGGCTCTGGCTGAGAAGCATGACATCGGGGTGATCTGCAAGAAGGTCATGATCGGAGGAGCAGGAGGCTGGCAGCGACGAGGAGGACTGCACGACCGAGTCGCTCAGTTCCTGGATGAAAGGACTACGATCGGGCAGGCCCTCATCCGATGGACATTGGATGTCCCAGGTGTCACCGCGGTCGTTCCCCGAATCAACACCCTCCAGCACCTTGAAGAGAACGTTGCAGCAGGATGCAGCAGGGGATTTGATGTGCTGGCTGGTAGAGCAAGGAATCAGCGAGCCCTGCAAGTTCTGGTAGAGGACCTTGATACTGACTACTGTCGCTCCTGCGGTACCTGCGAGAAGAATTGTCCGATCGGTATCCCTATCCCTGATATCATGCGATTCGAGATGTACTACTCAGGCTACGGTCTTGAATCTGAAGCTAGAGAGATCTATCGGGGTATTCCCGCCTCGATCGCTGCTGATACCTGTGATGGATGTGGTAGGTGTGAGGAGGCCTGTCCCCACGGATTACCGATTATCATGAAACTGGAGAAGATCCACGCCCTGCTGAGTTAAGATCCCCCCTGTCCCCCCGAAATATTCCGTCTGCCTTGAACCGTAACGAGTTACACGTATTCTGCCTCTTCTATTTCAAGTTCTTTCATACCTTCACAAGTAGTAGTGGAAGATTTCCCGTGGAGCGTTGAGTTTCGATCTACTGTATAGGACAGAGAGCGATGTTGTTGATCGGAT